>JACCDH010234819.1_pt1 | contig 22142 bp, 22 predicted proteins | sample 7442481 | NCBI WGS metagenome assembly JACCDH01 (sample SAMN15323433, study PRJNA562643) | freshwater metagenome | isolation source: river surface water | place: USA:Blue River Watershed | collected 2017-08-15
AGCCGCGAATTTATTAAAAAGGCATCACATTACCTCAGAAAGCTCGTTCAGATTAGATAAGATTTTTTATCTTCGCAACGTTAGCAATGCATATGAGTCAAAATAACGAGCAATTACCTAAAAAAGGAGTCAAGACATTTTACATTTCAACCATCTTCAGTATTTCATTGGTACTGTTAATGATTGGTATGTTGGGCTTGATCGTTTTACATGCGAAGAACTTATCGAACTTCGTCAAAGAGAATATTGTATTAAACGTTATTCTCGATGAACAAGCTAAAGATTCAGAAATCTTTAAACTTCAGAAAGAGATTGAGAAAAATCAAGCTATTAAATCAACAGAATACGTAAGCAAAGAATTAGCAGCACGTAATTTGTCTAAAGACTTAGGCGAAGACTTCGTAAAATTCTTGGGATACAATCCGCTTTCTGCTTCAATCGACGTTTATTTGAGAGCTGAATATGCAACGAATGAAGAGATACAAAAATTTATTCGTCGCTTGCAAAAGAAGAATAATGTTAAAGAAGTGGTATATCAAGAATCATTAGTTGATTTAGTAAATCAAAACTTAAGTTCTATAAGTATTATCATCGTTGCATTTGGTGGAGCGATGTTATTGATTGCGGTTGCTTTAATCAATAATACGATTCGCTTAGCAATGTATTCGCAACGTTTTATTATTCGCAGTATGCAATTAGTAGGCGCAACTCGTGGCTTCATTCGCAAACCATTTATAATTGCTGGTATGTTACATGGCTTATTAGGCTCATTAATAGCCATTGCATTATTGATTGCAACATTATTTATCGCAAGAACAGAAGTTCCTGACTTAGTAATTTTACAAGATTATTTTGAATTCGGTATATTATTTATTGGCATTTTAAGCATGGGATTATTAATTTCATTCTTGAGTACTTACTTTGCGGTGAATAAGTATTTGAATCAGAGTGTGGATGAGCTTTATAGTAAATAGTGACTAGTAACTTGTAACTAGAAAAATAGAAAATAGAAAATAGAAAATCGTAGACATACGACTTAAGACTTTCGACAAACGACTTACAAAAAATGGCAAAATTAGAAAATAAAAAAGCAGAAGGCGCTACAAAAAACATTGACTTTGTTTTTGGTAAAGAGAATTATAAATTCTTAATCATTGGTGTACTTACGGTATTACTTGGATTTATTTTAATGTCGGGAACTGAAGATATTTTAGACTTTAGAAAAATCACTCTTGCTCCAATAGTTGTAATCGCAGGATTTGTGATTGTGACTTATGGTATACTTAAAAAACCAAGAGACTAATGAATTTAATACAGGCGATTATCATTGCCATTGTTGAAGGATTAACTGAGTTTTTACCTGTATCATCAACTGGGCACATGATTATCACTACTTCTATCATGGGCATTAGTGCCGATGAGTTTACTAAACTCTTTACTATTGCCATTCAGTTCGGAACAATACTTTCTGTATTATTCTTGTACTGGAAAAAATTTTTTCAATCTGTCAATTTCTATTGGAAATTATTCGTGGGTTTTATACCATCGGCGGTATTCGGACTTCTACTCTCTGATTTTATTGATTCATTATTAGAAAATGTAATCGTTGTTGCTATAATGTTATTACTTGGTGGCATTGTGTTTATATTGATTGATAGCTGGATGAAAAAATCAGAAACTAAAGTAGAAGAAGAATTAAGTTATGCTAAAGTTTTAAAAATAGGTTTCTTTCAATGCATCGCTATGATACCAGGAGTATCTAGATCTGCTGCCACTATTATCGGTGGTATTACACAAGGCTTAAGCAAAAGACAAGCTGCAGAATTTTCATTTTTCTTAGCAGTGCCCACAATGTTTGCAGCAACTGCAAAAAAAATGTTTGATTTCTATCAAGATGGAATAACTATTACAAACGATCAATGGCTTTTGTTGGGTGTTGGTAATCTTGTAGGCTTCATCGTTGCAATCATTGCCATTAAATCATTCATTAATTTTATTACAAAAAATGGTTTCAAATTATTCGGATGGTACCGTATAATTGTTGGAGCTACAATTATAATTCTTTACTTCATGGGTATTGAATTATCAATCATATAACATGTCAACTTTCGATTTTGTAAACGGCGAATTACTTTTGGTAGATAAGCCATTAACCTGGACATCTTTTGATGTAGTGGGGAAGATTCGTAATTCTACGAGAATTAAAAAAATTAAAGTCGGACACGCAGGAACATTAGATCCGCTCGCTACAGGCTTATTGATTGTTTGTACCGGTAAGCTAACCAAAAAAGTAGATGAGTTTTTAGCAGAAGAAAAAGAGTACACAGGTTGTATTCAACTAGGGGCTACTACCCCATCTTATGATTTAGAAACAGAAATAAACAATACCTACCCTACAGAACATATTACAGATGAATTAATCTTAGAGGCTGCAAAATCGTTTGTAGGAGAGATTGATCAAGTGTCGCCTGCTTATTCAGCCCTGAGAATTGATGGTGAACGCGCCTATCATAAGGCTCGTAGAGGTGAAGAGGTGAAAATCAAATCTCGTAAAGTACAAATTGTTAAATTTGACATTGAGAAAATAGAAATGCCGAATTTGTATTTTCGCATTATATGTAGCAAGGGAACATATATACGTTCATTAGCACACGATATTGGTAAAAAATTAAATTCAGGCGCACATCTTACTAGTTTAAGAAGAACACGTTCAGGAAATTTTAAAATAGAAGATGCTTGGAATTTAGAGGAGCTCATTCTAAAGATAAAAACAGAAAGAATTGAAGCTGAAAAAAACGAATTATAAAACATTTTTTATAATTTTTGATTTAATAGAATAGTGAAAGTTTATAGAAGTTTAGAAGAGTTTAATCGATTAGAGTATGCGGTTGTGACCACTGGCACATTCGACGGGGTTCACTTTGGCCATCAAAAAATCATAAATAGATTAGAAGAACTTGCTAAACAAAACCAAGGGGAATCGGTGATTATTACTTTCTTCCCACATCCTAGATTAGTGCTCTTCCCTGAAGACAATGACCTCAAACTGATTAATACACTCGACGAGAAAATCGAATTATTAGAAAAATCAGGCATAGATCATTTAATAATTATTCCATTCACCAAAGAATTCTCGCGATTAAGTTCTTTAGAATTTATTCAACAAATACTAGTCGATAAAATCGGCACGAAGAAATTAGTAATAGGCTATGACCATCATTTCGGCAAAAACCGAGAAGGAAGTTTTGAACACCTTAAACATTATTCAACAGAATACGGATTTGATGTAGAAGAAATTCCTGAACAAGATATTAACGACGTTGCCGTAAGTTCAACGAAAATTAGAAATGCTATTTTAGAAGGCAATGTTAACATCGCAAATAAATATTTAGGCTATAATTTTAGTCTGCGAGGTATTGTAAAAAAAGGAGATCAAATTGGCCGTACATTAGGTTTCCCCACTGCGAACATATCACTCGCTGAAACATATAAGATTATTCCAGCAGATGGCATTTATGCAGTCAATGTTTATCTAGCTGAACGCATGCTACAAGGTATGCTTTACATTGGCGATCGTCCAACTGTAAATGGTAAATCAAAAGTGATTGAAGTAAACATCTTTGATTTTTCTTCGGATGTTTATGACCAATTAATCAAAGTTGAATTTTTGCAATATATACGAGGTGATAAATATTTTAAATCATTAGAAGAGTTAAAAGATGCACTTGTAAATGATGAAATAGCTGTAAGAAAAACATTAAAAAATTTATAATACATTAAACATGATTAATAAAAAACAAATCTCTATACGTTGGTCTGATCTTGATCCGAATTTTCATTTGCGTCACAGTGTCTTTTATGATTTCGCAGCTCAACAAAGAGTAGAGATTTTGAACAGTATCGGATTAACCATGTCTAAATTTCAGGAAATGAAAATGGGTCCGGTTATTTTCAGAGAAGAAGCTAACTTCAGAAGAGAAATAAAAATGGGTGACCCAATTACTCTAGAAGTTTATCTTTCTAAAATGAGTAAAGATGGAACTAAATGGTCATTTGAACACCGTTTCGTGAACGAAATGGGCAAATTAATGGCAACTTTACATGTAGATGGCTCTTGGATAGATGTTGTTGCAAGAAAACTATATAAAGACATACCACAAGATTTATTACAATCATTTATCGATTTCCCTAGAACTGAAAACTTTCAAATGCTTGACTAATATTGGCTTAGTTTTTGTGTAAATTGCAAGAATCTAAACATATTGTATGAGAAAACTTTACATCATTTTATCTTTATTGATAATTTCACAAATTGCGATTGCTCAAAATATAGCCTTAAAATACTTTCCAACTACTCATGATGAGGTTCTAAGTTTTAATAATAAATCTAATGCTATTTTTCTATTAGATAGTACGTATAAATGGACAAAAGCTGCAAATCAAGTCAATTGGTTTTTATTTAGTAAAGATTATATACTTTATGATAAGTCGGGCTTTGATACTGCATTAATATATCAAGCAAGCTCAGGTGCATCCATTAGAAATACTTTTAAACTAACGAAAAGATTTAAAAATAATCTATTAGATACCTTATATCGTTACCAATGGGAAAACGAAGCATGGGCTCCATTAAGTTATACTATCTACGAATACATAAATGCAAAAATAATTCGCTCTAGAACTTATGATTGGGATGGCATACAATGGATAGAGGTATTTAAATCTGAATACTACTACGATAACAAAAGTAATGTGACAACACTTAATGTTTATGGTATTGCACAAAGTGACTTAGTATTAAAGTTAAGAAAAAGCTATACCTACGATTTTAGAAATAATATCACTTCCATAATTACTGAACAAATCAACAATACTACTCTTGAAAATTTCACTAAAGAAATTAGATCTATAAATGAATCAAATAATACCATTACAAGTGTGTTGATTCAAAAGTGGATAAAGAATACAAGTAAGTGGCAGAATGATATTTTAGTTAAAAATAAATACAATAGCACTACTTTATTAAATGATTCAATATTTAAATACCAAGGAACAACTTTAATAGATAGTGGCAGAAATGACTATCAATTCAATGCCAATAAAAAACTTCTTACAAGAACAGAATACATCTATTTTTCTGGCTCTCATAAAAAAGCTCATTACACAAAAAATGTATATGATAATAATGACAACTTGTTAACGAGTAATTTTAGTCAGTACATGTTAAATGACGGTACTTTAATGAATGCTGATAGTATTAAAAATTATTATACTAATAATACAAGTATTGGTATCGATAATACTTATCAAATTTTAAATATTAATCCGAATCCCGCTTCAAATAATATTTATTTTAACATAAATGAAAGAGAGTATCTTGTAAATATTTATGATTCTTTCGGCAGATTGATTTTACAATCTTCAAATTATGAAATTTTAAACATAGAAAACATTCCGAATGGTATGTATCATGTAATTATAAATACGAAATTGGGGAAAGCCTATCGTTCAAAGTTTATTAAAGAATAATTCATTTCTAAAATTAAAAAAAGAAAAGCTTCAATAATTATTGAAGCTTTTCTTTTAAGTATGTAGCAGTATACGATTTCTTATCTTTAATCATCTCTTCTGGTGTGCCTTCGAAGATCAATTTACCACCTTTATCCCCTCCTTCTAATCCGATATCTATTACCCAATCTGCACACTTCACCACATCCATATTATGTTCGATCACTATGATTGAATTACCTTGCTCTATTAAAGCTTCAAATGATTTTAATAACTTCTTAATATCATGAAAATGTAATCCGGTTGTTGGCTCGTCAAATACAAATAATGTATGATGACTAGTATGTCCCTTTACTAAGAAGGATGCTAATTTAATACGCTGTGCTTCTCCACCTGATAAAGTATTTGACGACTGACCTAACTGCACATATCCTAAACCGACGTCTGCTAATGGTTGTATCTTTTGTAAGATCTTCTTATCATCTTTAAAAAACTCTATGGCCTCATCGATGGTAAGATTCAGTATGTCTGATATATTTTTTTCTTTATAAGTAACATCTAATACCTCTTGCTTAAATCTTTTACCTCCACAACTCTCGCATGGTAAAAAGATATCGGCCATAAATTGCATTTCTACTTTCACCTCTCCTTCACCTTGACAAACTTCACATCTACCCCCATCAACGTTGAATGAAAAATGAGATGGCTTTAATCCTAATGCCTTAGCCGAATTCTGCGACGAAAATAAATTTCTGACTTCATCGTATGCTTTCACATAGGTAACCGGGTTAGATCTCGATGATTTACCAATCGGATTTTGATCAACCATTTCAATTCCTTTGATACTTTTTAAATCACCTTCTAGTGAATCAAATGCACCAGTTTGCTCGCCATTATAATTACCAATGTATTTCTGTAATGCCGGTACTAATATTCTTTTCACTAATGAAGTTTTACCTGAACCACTCACTCCAGTTACGGCAGTTAATGTATTCAATGGAAATTTAACATCAATATTTTTTAAATTATTTTCTCTTGCTGACTTTACAATAATTGAATCATTCCATTTTCTTCTTTGTGTAGGCACAGCAATAGATTCTCTACCACTCAAATATTTTCCGGTTAATGATGTTTTATCTTTTAATATTTCTTCGTAATTGCCTTCGAATATTACTTCACCACCGTTTCTGCCGGCTTCTGGACCAATATCTATAATATGATCAGCGGCTTGCATCACTTCTTCGTCGTGTTCTACAACAATTACAGTATTACCTGCATCGCGTAAAGATTTTAAAACTGAAATCAATCGTTGTGTATCTCTTGAATGCAATCCGATTGATGGCTCATCTAAAATATAAATAGACCCTACTAAACTACTCCCTAATGAGGTAGATAAATTGATACGTTGTGATTCACCACCTGATAAAGTATTTGATAACCTATTAAGCGTTAAATACCCTAATCCGACGTCACATAAATATTTCAGTCGATTTCTAATCTCAGTTAAAATTCTTTTACCCACTACTTCGTCATGAGCATTCAATTTTATTTCATCGAAGAATGTTTTAATTTCTTCTACAGGCATCAGCACGATATCAGTAATTGATTTACCAGCAATTAAAACATAACCAGCATCTTTTCTTAATCGTGAACCTTGACAATCTGTGCAATTAGTTCTCCCTCTATAACGTGATAGAATAACTCTGTATTGAATTTTATAGGTCTGCTCTTCTAAATATTTAAAGAATGCATTCAATCCCTCGAAATATTTATTACCTGTCCAGAGTAACTCTACCTCTTTCTTCGTCAAGTCAGAAAAAGCTCTATGTATCGGGAAATCAAATTTAGTAGATGACTTTATCAATTGATCTAACCATTCGCGCATCTTCTCACCTCTCCAAGGTGCTATGGCTCCTTCGTAAACTGATTTACTTTTATCGGGTACTACTAAATCAGGATCAATACCAATCACCTTACCATATCCTTCACAAGTTTTACAAGCACCAAAAGGGTTATTAAAACTGAAGAAATGTACAGAAGGTTCTTCGAAGGTAATTCCGTCAAGTTCAAATCGATCACAAAATTGATGCGTTTGGGGTTTAGCACCATCCGAAGAAATTTCTACAAAACATTCACCATGCCCTTCAAAAAATGCAGTTTGAATAGAGTCTGCAATTCTTGCTTGTATATCTTCATCACTAATATTTAATACAATTCTATCAATGATAATTTGTAAATCTTTATCGTTTTTTAGTGGTACGTTTTTGACAGAAGCATCATCGATTAATTCTTCGATGCGTTTAATTTCTGATTGAAATAAAACACGCTTATATCCTTTTTGTAAAAGTATCGCAAGCTCTTCTTTTAAATTTCTTTTTTTCTGCGGATGTACACTTGAAAAAACTGTGATGGTCGATTGATCATTTTGCTTCATGATAAATGAAGTAACCGAATCAACTGTATCACGTTTCACTTCATTGCCAGAAATCGGTGAAATAGTTTTACCAATTCTAGCATATAATAATTTTAGATAATCATAAATTTCTGTGCTAGTACCAACTGTAGATCTCGGATTTGTAGCAGTAACTTTTTGTTCAATTGCTATTGCCGGAGCGATGCCTTTGATATAATCAACTTCAGGCTTATTCATTCTACCCAAAAATTGTCGAGCATAAGAAGATAAACTTTCAACGTATCTACGTTGCCCCTCGGCATACAAAGTATCAAAAGCTAAGGAAGATTTACCTGAACCCGATAAACCGGTTATTACGACTAATTTATTCTTAGGTATGGCAAGACTGATATTTTTAAGGTTATGGACTTTGGCGCCCGATAGAATGATGTAATCTCTCGCGTCTAATTCTGCTACAGCTGTCTGTTTCATGCTATATAAATGGTTGAGCGAAGATAATGTTTTCTTTCTATTACTAATTATTGCATGATGCTATGTAGAACTAGCATTTGTAACAAATTTGTAATTAAAAATTAATAATTTGGAATTTTGGAACAATAATTGTTTATTCGAATATAGAAACCAAATAGGAGGACACATTATCGAGTAAAACTTTACACTAATTTAAATTTAACCTACGGAGGAAAACATTATGAACCGTAACCTAATTAGTGATAAAGATCTCGTACATCTGTATGTGTCAGGCGACGAATCGGCCATAGCTACATTGCTAAGCCGTCACAAATCAAAGATTTACACATCAATCTATTTACTGGTCAAAGACCGTTATTTAGCTGAAGATATCTTTCAAGATACCTTCATCAAAGTTATTAACACTTTAAAATCAGGCAAATATAACGAGGAGGGTAAGTTCTTACCTTGGGTACTTCGTATATCTCACAATCTAGTTATCGACCATTTTAGAAGAGAAAAGAGAAATCCTACGATTACCAATCAAGATGGCTTTGATATCTTCGAGGTATTAGGTTTCAGTGAAGAAAGTATCGAAGACGTAAAACTTAGAGATGAAAATCATAAGGAACTTAGGGCTTTAATTCAGCAATTGCCTGAAGAGCAGAAAGAAGTTTTAATTATGCGTCACTATGGCGATTTGAGCTTTAAGGAGATAGCAGATTTGACTGGAGTAAGCATAAATACAGCTTTAGGTCGTATGAGATACGCGCTTAACAACCTCAGACGCATGATGTTAGAGCGTGAAATGAATTTTAATCAATTTTTATAATTTCATACAATAAGCTAAAAGTTAGGGCGTTATTAATGCGTATTTTAACTTATAGCTTATGGTAGAAACTTCTACACAAAATGAAATGATAAAAGCCATATACCACGAATTGAATTCAGAAGATATGGTTGAACTTGAAATGCAACTTGAAAATAATGCAGAATTTGAAAACAACTTTGAAGACTTAAGTGTTCTTAAATCTGAGTTGAATAAGTTAATTGAAACACCGAGTGACTCTGTCATTCAAAACATTCTTAACTACTCAATTTCTTACATTAAATAAGGTTTTTTTCAAAGGTAAATCCGACAAGATGTATTTCTCGTCGGATTTTTTTTTGTACTTTTCATAATGCTAGTTTACGTTTTATATCTATTCATGCATCAAAGCTTATCTATACGTGCGATAGATATTATCGATGATAACAAAATATGTTTTGCTGCTAACAATGGTGTGTTTGGTTATTCGGATGATGCAGGTAAAACATGGTATCTCGATACCATCAAAATACAAAACTATACTCCTCAATTCAGATCTATTGAAGCCTTAAATGACTCTACCATTTTGATATTAAGTATTGATTCACCTGCTTATTTATTGAAGACAAATAATAAAGGTAGAGATTGGAACATCGTTTACGAAAATCATGAGAAGGGAGTGTTTTTTGATGCAATGAAAGCTAAGAGTGCTAATGAAATATGGGCAATTGGCGACCCAATCAACAACACACCTTATTTAATTTATTCAAACAATGCAGGTGATACTTGGCAAAAGTATGATACAAGAAACTTACCAAGCGTAGAAAAAAATGAAGCGTTTTTTGCAGCTAGCAACTCCAACTTATCTTATTTTAATGATGAATTATATTTGGTTAGTGGCGGTTCTACATCTAAGCTAATTCAAGTAAATACTAAAGCAAAATCTTATAGTGTAAAAAAATTACCTTTTACAATATCTGGAAACATGACGGGCGCATACAGTATAGATATTTTTAATCAAAATAATTTCGCAATTAGTGGTGGTAACTACGATAAGAATGACAAAGAATTTGTGCCATTTTATTTCACAAGTGATGCTGGTAAAAGCTTTAAAAAATTAGATATTCAAGAAAATTTCTTCGGATCGTGTGTGAAGTATTTAAATAAAAATGAGTTGTATGTCACCGGACATAAAGGGACTTTTTATATTAATTTAAAGAGAAAAAAAATAATTGAGCTAAAAGATAAAGAGGGAAATAAATTAAATTTCCATACACTAAGAATAAGCGATAACAAGAAAAAAATTATACTTGCCGGATCAAACGGTAGAATTGCTAGTATTGACATAAAATAAAATGACTAAAAAAGAACGATACGAACATATATTAAAATACTTCGAGGAAAATGTAAAGGATGCAGAAACTGAATTGCATTATGGAAATCCTTTTGAATTATTAGTCGCTGTATCACTTTCAGCACAATGTACTGATAAGAGAGTAAATATGGTGACGCCTAAATTATTTAAAGATTTTCCAACACCAGAGGTAATGGCGAATTCAAGTTCTGATGAAATCTTTAATTATATAAGAAGTATCTCCTACCCTAATAATAAAGCGAAACATTTAGTGGGTATGGCAAAAATGTTAGTAGAGCAATTTAATTCAGAAGTACCTGATAATATTGAGGACTTACAAAAACTACCGGGTGTTGGAAGAAAGACCGCCAATGTTATAGTCTCTGTTATACACCAAGCGCCAGCAATGGCAGTAGATACACATGTTTTTAGAGTATCTGCACGATTAGGATTAACAACTAATGCTAAAACTCCCCTAGCTGCAGAAAAACAGTTAGTAAAATTTATTCCAAAAGATAAAATACACGTCGCACACCATTGGTTAATTCTTCACGGCAGATACACTTGCTTGGCTAGAAGTCCGAAGTGTGAAGAATGTGCCCTTACCTCATATTGTAAATACTTCAAAAAAACACATTTAGATTAGTCATTTCAATAATCAAAATAGAATGTCGTTTTGATTGAATGAAAAAATATCTGGTAATTGTACTAGTATCTATTGCTAATATTTCATTTAGCCAAAGCAGCATTGGAATTAAACTAGGTGGTGCAAATTTTATAGATATGCTCATTTACCCCAATCTAAATTACTGCATACTAAATAAAAGAGTTAAAGTAAGTGTAAGTGCTGGGGCATATTTCGCTTTTCGAAAATACACGAATTCAGTGAACGATAACAATATGGAATTTGAAGGCGATGTTATACCCGGAGGATGTATAGGAATCTCATATAAACTCTAATCCTTTCAAAATTTTCTTAATTTATCATAAATAATTTTAATACAAAACATTAATTATATAAATAAAAATTAATGAATTAGTTTCTTCATTTTTGCTGCGGTTAAAACAAATCATTACATAATGACAAGAATTACAGTAGCAAAAGGTGATGGTATAGGTCCGGAAATAATGGACTCTACCCTTAGAATTTTAAAAGCAGCAGGAGCTCAACTTGAATTTGATGAAATCGAAGTTGGTGAAAAAGTTTATTTGTCTGGTAACAGCTCAGGTATTGCTGCAGAATCGTGGGATATAATTAGAAAAAACAAAATCTTTTTAAAAGCACCAATAACCACTCCACAAGGAGGAGGATATAAAAGCTTGAATGTAAGTACGCGTAAATTCTTAGGATTATATTCAAACGTACGCCCTTGTAGAAGCTACCATCCTTTCATAAGTACTAAACATCCAATAATGGATATAGTGATTGTTCGTGAGAATGAAGAAGATTTATATGCAGGCATTGAGCATCAACAAACTGATGAGGTAGTGCAATGCTTGAAATTAATTAGTAGACCTGGTTGTGAAAAAATAGTTCGATATGCATTTGAATATGCAAGACAACAAAACCGCAAAAAAGTAACTTGTTTTACAAAAGATAATATCATGAAACAAACTGACGGATTGTTTCATGAAGTCTATAATGAAATTGCCAAAGAATATCCTGAGATACAAACAGAGCACTGGATCATCGACATTGGAGCAGCAAAATTAGCAGACACTCCTGAAGTTTTTGATGTAATAGTAATGCCGAATTTATACGGTGATGTATTAAGTGATATAGCTGCACAAATCACCGGATCTGTTGGTATAGCAGGCTCTGCAAACATAGGCGAAGAGTGTGCAATGTTTGAAGCAATACACGGCTCAGCACCTGATATTGCAGGTAAAAATATAGCGAACCCATCTGGACTTATACAAGGTGCAATTATGATGTTAAATCATATTGGTCAATCAGACATAGCAGAGAAAATTCAAAATGCATGGTTATATACCCTAGAAGAAGGTATACATACAAAAGATATTTATAAGGATGGTACAAGCAAAAAATTAGTTGGCACGATAGAATTTACAAATGCTTTAATCGAAAATTTAGGTAAGTCTCCAAAAGTATTAAAGAAAGTTACATACGCCAACAATCAACCACTTACATTACCAAAATATAAACGAAAAGAGGGTGCAACAAAAGAACTTGTTGGAGTAGATATATTCCTGCATTGGAAAGGTACCGATGCTAATGAATTGGCAGAAATAATTAATAAAATAAAAGTTGAGGATGTTAAACTAAGTATGATTACTAATAGAGGAATCAAAGTTTGGCCAGAAGGGTTCAAAGAAACATTCTGCACAGATCATTGGAGATGTAGATTCAAAGCGGTTGATAATAAGTTATTCTATAAATCTAGTATTGTTAAACTATTGGAAATGGCAATGCTAGAGAATTTAGATACTATTAAGACAGAAAACCTTTATTCGTTTGACGGGAAAGATGCTTATTCATTAGGTCAAGGACAATAATCAATCAATTATGAAATATATAAGTATTATTACTAGAATTTCGATGATTGTATTATTCATGAGTTTGATACTAAGTATCGATAATGATGATGCTACTAAAAATTATTTAATAAGTGCTGCTTGTATTATATCGGCAGCACTTACATTGAAGCTTAATTCAATTCAGAAGTAAATAATATAATATTGCTTAAGTAACTATTGTTACCTAAAATACTAGCTTATAGAATTACATTTGTTTAGGTAAATAAGCTCATATGAAAAGGTATTTAATATTGTTATTTTTTGTATTTACAATAACAACTTCTTATTCTCAGAACTCTACATTTAATATACTTATAGAGCCAATGACAATTGAAAATCTTGGCGGAATTCAATCATATTCATACGGACAATCGAATGGAAAATGGTTAATCATTGGTGGGCGTTTAGACGGACTTCATCGTCGTCAGCCTTTTGCAGCGTTTGATGTTGCAGGTAATAATAATCAGTTAATTGTTGTTGATCCGGTTTTAAAACAAAAATGGACAATGCCACTTACATCATTACCAATCGCAATACAAGAGCAATTGAGTTCTACCAATATGCAATTTCATCAAACAGGTAATATTTTATATATCACTGGTGGCTATGGTTATAATAATGCTACGGCTTCTAGAAAAACATTTAATAATTTAACTGCTGTTGATGTACCAGCTACAATCAATGCTATCATTAGTGGTACAAGTATCACTTCATTTTTCAGACAGATAACAGATGAACAGTTTGCGGTGACCGGCGGACATTTAGAGATGATAAATGATACTTATTATTTAGTTGGCGGACATAAATTTGATGGAAATTACAATCCGATGGGCAACCCAACATTCACTCAAACATATACGAATGCAATTAGAAAATTTAAGATTTTAGATAACGGACAAACGATAACGATTAATCATTTAAGCGGACATGTAGATGCTGCAAATTTGAGAAGAAGAGATTATAATGCAGTTGCACAAATTATGCCTGATGGTTCTGAAGGTATTACTGCATTTTCTGGAGTATTTCAACAGAATGTAGATTTGCCCTTCTTAAATTGTGTGAATATTGATAGTCAACAATATGTAGTTAACAATTCATTTCAGCAATATTATAATCATTACCACTGTGCTGTATTACCTATGTATAGTGCATTAAAAAATGAAATGCATACCTTATTTTTTGGAGGCATTGCTCAATATTATGATAGTGCAGGAATGTTGATACAAGACAACAATGTACCATTTGTAAAAACAATAGCTAGAGTAAGTAGAGATGTAAACGGTAATATGTCTGAATATAAATTACCAATTGAGATGCCTAGTTTATTAGGAGCAGGATCTGAATTCATTCCGAATTTGAACTTAGCTCATTATAACAATGAGGTATTTAAACTTGATGAATTCAATACAGATACAAGCTTCGTTGGTTATATATTTGGTGGAATAAGTAGCACAGCTGCAAATATATTCTTTACGAATAACGGCACTCAAAGTATTGCAAGCAATCAGATCTTTAAAGTATATGTAGTCAAAAATAATTCAGTGGGTATCGATCAATTAAATAAGCAAAGTATTGGCACATTAAAAATGCAAGTTTATCCCAACCCCTCAGATGGTGACTTCACTATAAAATTCAATCTGATTAAAGAAGATGAAACTAAAATTTCAATTTATAGAATTGATGGGAAAAAAATTGAAGAAAAAATATTTGACAATTTTAAAGTAGGTGAAAATACCTATTCTAAAAAAATAAGAAATTTAGAAGATGGTGGTCATTACTTTATAACTATTGAGACAGCATATGAGAGAGCTACACAAAAAATAATTATAGAATAATGCTTATTTGTGCCAACTAAATTTCTTAGAAATTATGTTTGATTTCTCTTTTTTCAAATATTCTAAGAATGAAGCTGCAACGGGTGAATGTTTTTTACCTTTCATCCATATTAAACTCCATGTAGTTTTAATTGGCAAGCCTTTTACATTTATAATTTGTAATTCACCATTTTGAATTTCATTTCGTATACCTATTAATGGCATTATAGAATATCCTAGTCCGGCTAACAATGCCTGCTTCACCGCCTCATTAGAGGTTAACTCCATTTTCTTCAATACCAACAAATTATTTTTCTGAATAAAGTTCTCCATCGTTTGTCTAGTACCTGAACCCTTTTCTCTAAAAATCATTGGTAATTCTTTAAATAATTCTTTAGCTGTATTTGCTTTATTGAACTTCTTTTGAGTATTACCCACTAAGTATAATTCATTCGGAAGTAAATCTAACCTTTCAATATTCATTGTAGTTGGCAGAATAGAAACTAATGCAAAATCAACTTCATTGTTCTCTAAACTCTCAACTACTTTATTTTTATTGGTAACATCCATCAATAATTCAATGCCCTGATGTTCTGACATGAAGTCTGCTAAGAAATGTGGCATTAAATACTTCCCTGTAGATACTACAGAAATTTTCAATTTACCAGTTAATTGTCCTTTGTATGCTTGAGTTTTATAATTAATTGCATATACCTGATTTAATATATTCTCAGCAGCCTCTGCAATTTCTTTTCCGAAGTCAGTAATATGAATTTTTCTACCTACCACTTCAGTTAGTGGAATCTCAAATTGATCTTGAAAATTTTTCAATTGTATAGATACAGCGGGCTGTGTTAAATGCAGTTCCTCAGCAGCTTTAGTAACGCTTTGAGTTTGTACAATTTTTAGAAAAATCTGTAATTGATTTAGAGTATAATTCATAAATTAAACTAATGTATAACATTACAAATATAAATAAAAATTTATGAATAAGAAATATCATTTTTGCACAAAATAAAAAGAAAAATATGCAAAAAGAAGAAAGTCTTCCAATAATTAAAGGCGATTTCTTGCCATCTGAAGCAAAATTGATTCTAATGAACATATTGAACAATAAGATCAAATTTCATGAAATGCGAAACTTTAGTTCAATTGAGAGAAATGGCAAAGTTGATGAAAATGCAATAAAAAGTATTACTCGTTTAGAAAACATCAGCGTAGAAGTAGAGAAAATAATATCAACAGCTGAAGCATCCAATAAAAAACTATCAATTCTTGCTGAATTAAATATTCAAATAATAGAATAATACCCAAAAAATGAATGTTGATTTATTAATAGAAAACTTAAGTAACCCCGCTCTCCTATTCTTTGTCTTAGGTATAATTGCAGTCTATTTAAAAAGTGACTTAGAAATCCCTCCCAACTCATCAAAATTCATCTCTTTGTATTTATTGTTTGCAATTGGGTTTAAAGGCGGACAAGAATTATCACATGAAGAATTGAATTCTGAAATAGCTTGGTCGATGTTATTTGGAATTGGAATTTCACTCTTAATACCGCTCTACACTTTTTTCATTCTAAAAAGAAAACTTAGCGTATATGACGCAGGTGCTATTGCTGCTGCATATGGCTCTGTAAGTGCTGTTACTTTTGTAACTGCTGCAAGTTATTTAGAAGCGCATCAAATGATTTTACACGGACATATGGTTGCTATAATGGCCTTGATGGAATCACCTGCGATTATAATCGGATTGTTGTTGATATCATTTTATAATAAATCAGATGACGGCACAATCAAACAATCGCAAGTCATCAAACATTCATTTACTAATGGAAGTGTATTATTAATACTAGGTAGTTTGATAATTGGATACGTAGCTGACGCCAAACAAGCAGAAGGTATTAAGCCTTTTACGAACGATCTATTCAAAGGCTTCTTAGCGATTTTCTTATTAGACATGGGAGTTACCAGTGGTAAAAAATTAAAAGCATTTTTTTCATTCGGATGGTACCCCTTTCTGTTCGCATTACTAATTCCATTGTTCAATGGCGCTGTATTTGCAATTTTAAGTTCGCTTGTAACGCAAGACGTTTCGAATAGATTCATGTTTGCTATTTTAGCAGCAAGCGCCTCTTACATTGCAGTACCTGCCGCAATGAAAATCTCAGCTCCAAAAGCTAATCCAGGTTTATTTTTACCCATGGCTTTAGCTATTACTTTCCCAATAAATATCACCATAGGTATGCCACTTTATTACTACTTAGCACAATCAATTACATTGATATAGTCGAATAAAGGAATTGATTTATTTCATTAGATTTATATTAATTATGTAATTTTAATTAATGAATAAATCAGCAGATCATTTTTTTATAGGCGGATGTGGGCGATGTTCATATGCTGACACCCCTAAATGTAAAGTCAATACCTTTAGAGAAGAACTTCTACTCTTACGTGATATTCTTCTAGATTCAGAATTAACGGAAGATTGTAAATGGGGTGTACCTTGTTATACTATTAACAATAAGAATGTAATACTACTGAGTGCCTTTAAAGAATTTTGTAGTGTTAGTTTTTTAAAAGGTGCATTATTGAAAGATCCTGATCAACTTTTAGTAAAACCAGGAGAAAACTCTCAGTCTGCTCGTTACTTGAAATTTCAAAGTGTAAATCAAATCACTAAGATCCGTAAACAGATTAGAGCCTTAATTAAAGAAGCCATTGATATAGAAAAGTTAGGTAAAAAAATTGTAGCTAAAGAAAAAGCAGAATTAGTATTTCCTGAAGAATTATTGACGGTTTTTAAAACTAATAAAGAATTTAAGAATGCTTTTTTTGCATTAACTCCAGGTCGACAAAGAGGCTATAATATGTTCTTCAGCTCTGCAAAACAATCTGCTACAAGAGTAACCCGTATCAATAAATGTATGCCCGATATCTTTAAAGGTAAAGGCTTGAATGAATATTAAATTTAAATAATTATGAATAATAAAATCACAGTACAAGCAAGTATAAATGATGACATTGCAAGTGTTTGGAATAAGTATACTGAGCCATCACATATTATAAATTGGAATTTCGCAAGTGACGATTGGTGTTGCCCCTCAGCAAGCAATGAACTAAAAGTTGGTGGTAAATACATTGCAAGAATGGAAGCAAAAGATGGTAGTTTCGGATTTGACTTAGAAGCTATATATGATGAACTTGAACCTCTTAATAAAATAAAGTATCATTTTACTGATAATAGAGAAATTGAAATATTTTTCAATGGCATTGAAAACTTCACAGATATCAAAATAATTTTTGATGCTGAAAATGAAAACCCTTTAGAAATGCAACGCGAAGGTTGGCAAGCAATATTAAATAATTTCAAAGCTTACGCTGAAAGTAAATAAAAAAGGTGGCAAATAAATTTGCCACCTTTCCTTTTATTATGATTTGTATTACTTCAAATCAAATCTATCTAAGTTCATTACTTTGCTCCATGCTGCAACAAAATCATTTACGAATTTTGCTTTCGCATCTTCACAAGCATAAACCTCTGCTAATGCACGTAACTCTGAATTAGATCCGAAAATCAAATCAGCACGAGTAGCGGTGTATTTAACTTCATTTGACTTACGATCACGACCTTCGAATACTTCTTTAGAACCTTCTACTGCTTTCCAAGTTGTACCGAAATCTAATAAGTTAACGAAGAAATCATTTGTTAATGTTTCTGGCTTATCAGTAAACACTCCATGCTTCGATTGATTATAATTAGTATTCAATACTCTCATACCACCTACTAATGCAGTCAACTCAGGTGCAGTTAATGACATTAATTGTGCTTTGTCAATTAACATTTCTTCAGTTGCCACCATATGTCCGTGTTTCTTATAATTTCTAAAACCATCGGCCTTTGGCTCTAACACTGCGAATGACTCAACATCTGTTTGCTCTTGTGTTGCATCTGTACGTCCAGGAGTGAAAGGTACTGTTACGTTATGGCCTGCGTTTTTCGCTGCCTGCTCTACACCCGCACATCCTGCTAAAACAATTAAGTCTGCAATTGAAACGTATTTGCCTGTTGCATTAAATTCTTTTTGAATTGCTTCTAATGCATCTAACACTTTTGATAACTGTGAAGGATTGTTTACTTCCCAATATTTTTGAGGAGCTAAACGAATTCTTGCACCATTCGCACCACCTCTCTTATCAGAATTTCTGAAAGTTGAAGCTGATGCCCATGCTGTTGATACTAATTCTGAAACTGATAATCCTGATGCTAGTACTTTTGATTTCAAAGTAGAGATATCATTCGCATCAATTAATGGTTTTGTAGCAGCCGGAACTGGATCTTGCCAAATTAAATCTTCAGCAGGAACTTCTGAGCCTAGGTAACGTGACTTCGGACCCATATCTCTATGTGTTAATTTGAACCATGCTTTTGCAAATGCTTTTGCAAACTCATCTGGGTTCTCATAAAATCTTCTTGAAATTTTTTCGTAAGCTGGGTCCATTCTCAATGCCAAGTCAGTAGTCAACATCATTGGCGCATGCTTTCTAGAAGCATCATGAGCATCTGGTACTAATCCAGCACCTGCATCACCTTTAGGTTTCCATTGGTGAGCGCCAGCCGGACTCTTAGTTAATTCCCATTCATAACCGAATAAGTTTTCGAAATAATTATTACTCCATTTTGTAGGAGTTGTCGTCCATGCTCCTTCTAATCCGCTTGAAATTGTATCAACACCTTTTCCTGAATTGAAGTTATTCTTCCAACCCATACCTTGCATTTCAATCTCTGCTGCAGCTGGTTCTTTCTCTACGTATTTATTTGGATCTGCTGCACCATGCGTCTTACCAAATGTATGACCGCCTGCAATTAATGCCACCGTCTCTTCATCATTCATCGCCATTCTTCCGAATGTTTCACGAATATCTCTTGCAGATGCAATCGGATCAGGGTTACCATTAGGACCTTCTGGGTTTACATAAATTAATCCCATTTGTGCCGCTGCTAATGGGTTCTCTAATTCTCTATCACCTGTATAGCGCTTATCTGCTAACCACTCTTTTTCTGAACCCCAATACACATCTTCTTGTGGTTCCCAAACATCTTCTCTGCCACCCGCAAAACCATAAGTCTCAAAACCCATCGACTCTAATGCGCAGTTACCTGCTAATATCATTAAGTCAGCCCATGAAATTTTCTTACCATACTTCTGCTTAATTGGCCACAATAATAATCTTGCCTTGTCTAAGTTTACGTTATCTGGCCAGCTATTCAATGGCGCAAAACGTTGTGTACCCGAACCTGCACCTCCTCTACCATCTGCAATTCTGTATGTACCCGCACTGTGCCATGCCATACGAATAAAAAACGGACCGTAATGACCGTAGTCAGCAGGCCACCAATCTTGTGAATTGGTCATTAATTCGTTTATCTCTGCCTTTAATTTTTTTAGATCTAAACTCTTGAATTCTTCTGCATAGTTGAACGAAGGATCCATCGGGTTCGATAAGTTTGAATTCTGTCTTAGGATGTTCAACTTTAATTGATTTGGCCACCAATCACGGTTACCTGTTCCATTACCAGCGCTTTGTTTTAAAGCTCCTCCTGAAAAAGGACATTTGCTTGCGTTATTATCCATATTAGTATAAATATTTTGTTTGTTCAATTTTGAGTACGCAAGTTATGAAATATTTCATTTATACAAATTGAATTTATATAGATATTATCTATAATACATAAGCTCAGACTATATATTATATATCAAAATAGAAACAAAAAATAATTATGCTTAATTTGAGGTGTCAAAACCGCTAGACATGAAATGGAAATTAATTTTTTTTGCTACTGTATTGTCCTTGTTTTCTTGCAAACAATTTACAGTGCCCACTGAATTAGTTGCCGAATGGCATTCGAAAAAATCTGAAGTTACTGTTCGAATAAAAGACGAAAATGGAAACTATAAATTCATCAAAGACTCAGCTGATTTATACATTAATATTTACAATAACAATTTAGTAAAAGGCAAATTAGGTTCAGCGAATTTTGAGAATGCTCATATTGTTAAAAACGGAGGCTTACCTCCATCGATCACTGGCATTGCATATATTATTAAAGACATAGAAATTTCTAAAATTTTCGATAAAGACCCATTAGAAAAAAAATCAATTGAATTATGGTTATCACCATTAAGAGGTGATACACTAGACGTTGAACTTAGATATACTAGCAATCATTCACATTTCCCGATGTCTGGATTTACCTTAATAAAACATAAATGAAATATATTACTCGTAGTATTTTCATTCTATCACTCGTAAGTTTATTCACTGATACTGCAAGTGAAATGTTATACCCCATTATGCCTTTATACTTAAAGTCAATTGGCTTTAGTGTTGTACTCATTGGAGTGTTAGAGGGCTTCGCAGAAGCATTAGCTGGCCTAAGCAAAGGCTATTTTGGAAAACTATCAGACCAATCAAAAAAAAGATTACCATTCGTACAAATCGGTTATACATTAAGTGCCATCACTAAACCCATGATGGCTGTATCAGTTTTACCTCTTTGGATTTTCTTTACAAGAAGTGTAGACAGATTAGGTAAGGGTATTAGATCTGCTGCTAGAGATGCTATGTTATCTGATGCTTCGGATGTCAAGAATAAAGCAAAGGTCTTCGGCTTTCATAGATCCATGGACACCCTAGGTGCAGTTATAGGTCCGCTCATCGCATTATGCTATCTCTACTTCTACCCCAACCAATACATCTATTTATTTTACATCGCTTTTATACCCGGTATTCTTGCAGTATTGAGCACATTGATTCTCAAGGAGAATAAGCAAACCACAGAGAGTAAAAAATACAATTATAATTTCTTCTCATTTTTAACTTATTGGAAAACTAGTAATACAACTTATAAAAAACTTATCGTCGCATTATTACTTTTCACCTTAGTTAATAGTTCTGATGTATTTCTATTATTGAAAGCTAAAGAATCTGGCATATCTGATACTTACTTAATTGGTGTATATATTTTTTATAATTTGATTTATGCAATATTTGCGTTCCCATTAGGTGTAATAGCTGATAAAATCGGGATGAAAAAAATATTAGTATTCGGATTATTGATATTTTCTTTGAGCTATTATTTAATTAGTATTTCAACTGATACGATTCACTACATAGGGGTGTTTTTATTGTATGGCATTTATGCAGCTGCCACAGAAGGTGTGTCAAAAGCATGGATCAGTAATGTAGCATC
>JACCDH011225969.1_pt1 | contig 22139 bp, 18 predicted proteins | sample 7442481 | NCBI WGS metagenome assembly JACCDH01 (sample SAMN15323433, study PRJNA562643) | freshwater metagenome | isolation source: river surface water | place: USA:Blue River Watershed | collected 2017-08-15
CCGCCATATCCCCCAACACATCACAGATGCGTCAGTCCTGCCGCCCTATCAAGCATGGCGGCCGGTTCTGAGCCGGCATGGCTTTCAGGGCTGTTGGGTTTGGCCGACACGCCTCAAGCGGCTTGCGCTTTCAGGCGTCAAAACGCAGCACCCTGCATTGAACGCCTGAAACCTCTTGTCCCTATCCAAGGCGCGAAGAGCGCCGGCCTGGCCATGGTGAAAAGCGCTTTGAGACTTCGGAACTCTGCCTTAGGATCAAGCCATGTTTTCCCGGATTTTTTGATTTTCCTTGGTCATGTGTTTCTTGAAGCGGAAATGCGTCGGATTGTAATCCTCCCCAAGTGTCGCCGGTCTTGGCGCGCGTAGGTCACTCTGTCGCCGCCCCGTTGATCAACCGGATTTGAGACAACCGCCGCGCCAAGACGCGCGCCCCAGGTTCATGCCTTTTGTCACAGGCCCTTTCAGAAGGATCGTGCCATGCCTTTGCCCACAGACCCGCAACTTGGCTCCCAATGGCATCTCATCAACACCGCGCCCGGCGGTCTGGACCTGAACTTGCAATCAATCTGGAATCCGGCGAACGGGCCGGCCTACACCGGGTCGGGCATCAGGATCGCGCAGGCAGACTTTGCCTTTCAGTATGGTCATCCCGATCTGGTCGCGAACTATTCAACCACGACGGACTTTGACTTTCTCAACAACGACGCAGACCCGTCTCCATCAGGAGGCGGGCTTTCGGGTGCAAACGGGACGGCGCTTTTGGGGTTGATCGGGGCCAATGACAATGCGGCCAACGGCGTTGGCGTCGCCTTTGATGCGCTGGTTTTCGGCTATGGGTTGTCCAGCCTTCCTGCAGCGGGCCAGATGGCGACATGGTTCGACCATCTCGATCAGGCGCTGGCAAGTGCCAAGGTCAATGCCGATGTGCTGAACCTTGGAAACACGCTGGCTGATGTTTCGACCATGCAATTCTCCAATCAGGCAAGCCTGGCACAGCTGGCCGCCCTGAGGGCAGATGTCGCCGATGCGGTGAGCACCGGGCGGGGGGGCTTGGGTCTGATCATCACCGTCGGCTCGGGGACACAAGGTACCTTGACGGATCGCTGGGATACCAACAGCTATGGCCAGACGACGGACACCCGCCAGATCATTGTGGGCTCCGTGCAGCAATCTGGCTTTGCAACAGCGGGATCGGGCGAGGGAGCTTCGCTTTTGGTTTCAGCCTTTGGCCAGGGCCTCGCGACGCTGGACATCACAGGCGCCGATGGCTTTGTCGCCGGAGATTTCAACACGGGCTATTCCGGCGGTGGTGCCGCAGGCGCGCTGGTCTCGGGTGTCGTCTCGCTGATGCTGGACGCCAATGATCAGCTTGGATGGCGCGATGTGCAGACGATCCTTGCCTATGGTGCCCGCCATGTCGGCACCGACATCGGGCAAGGGTTCAATTCGGCCGCAGGGTTCAACGAGGGTTCGGCCTGGTTCTTCAACGGGGCCTCGACCTGGAACGGTGGCGGGCTGCACTATTCGAATGTCTACGGCTTTGGTCTTGTGGACGCACATGCTTCGGTTCGGCTGGCGGAAACCTGGTTTCTGGGGCTGGGCACCATTGCAGCGCAGACGACAGCGAATGAAACAGCCGTCACCACGGACATGCTGGGAACGGCAATCACGCTCAATGGCAGTTCCAGCAGTCAGACCGCGCTCGTGACCCAAGACCTGGTGGTGGAGCGGGTCGCCGTAAGCGTCGACTTTCAGACAGCCTTTCTGTCCGATGTCGATCTGCGCCTGATCGGGCCGGATGGCACGGAAATCGTGCTGCTGGCCGATCAGGCGGGAAGCGGAGACTTTGATGGAACCTGGGTGGTGGAAACCCAGGCCCTGCGGGGCATCTCGTCGGCAGGCACATGGCAGGTGATCCTTGAGGACGATACGAACCTCGATCCGACCCTGTTTCGCGATGTCCAGCTGACCATTTTCGGCAGCACGCAGGTGAATGACCGATATGTGTTTACCAACGAGTATTCAGATTATGGCGCCTATAACCGCGTAAACGTGATTGCCGATACCAATGGCGGAACCGATGTTGCCAATGCGGCAGCGGTCACGGGCAATATGTCGATCTTTCTCGATGGGCGTCTCAGCCTGATTGACACCATGCGGACCCGATTTACCGGGGTGGAAAACGCCATTGGCGGCGACGGCAATGATGCGCTGACCGGAAGCGACGGTGCAAACATGCTTTGGGGCGGGCGCGGGCGCGATACCCTCAATGGGTTGGCGGGCGCCGATACGCTTTATGGGGACAGCGGCAATGACAACCTGCAGGGCAATGACGGCAATGACCGCATTTTTGGCGGCGATGGCAATGATACGCTTTATGGCAGCTTTGCCGGCATCGGCACGGTGACGACCGATAACGATACGCTGGACGGCGGTGCAGGAAATGACTTCATCTACGGGCGCGACGGCAATGACATTATCCTGATGGGCAGCGGCAACGATTATGTGGATGGCGGCGCAGGCTTTGACTCGGTCAGTTACAGCGCCGAGACGGCGGGGGTTCTGGTCGATCTCTCGGGCACATTGGCCCATGTCGGCGGGGCGCTGGGCGATACGCTCGTCAACGTTGAGCGGGTGATTGGCAGCAACCTTGATGACACGCTGCATGGAAATGCCGATGGCAACGGGCTGACCGGCGGCGCGGGCGCGGATCGGCTCTTTGGCGGCGACGGGAACGACAGGCTGGACGGTGGAACCGGAAGCGATACCACGCTGGGTGGTGCCGGGAACGACACCCATGTGATCGACTCAAGTGGCGACCGTGTCTTTGAGACGACCACCACAACCGGCACGACAGACGCCGGTGGTATCGACCGGGTGCAAAGTTCGATCAGCGTCAATCTTGATGGCTATGCCGGAATCCGCTTTGTCGAAAACCTCTTGTTGACCGGAACGGCCAACCTCAGCGGCACCGGCAATGCGCTTGGAAATTCCATGACCGGCAATAGCGGCAACAACAACCTCAACGGCGGCGCAGGCAATGACACACTGATCGGGGGCGCGGGCGCGGATACCTTCCTGTTCACCACAGCGCTTGGGGCGACCAACATAGACAGTCTGACCGATTTCGACGTGGCGGCCGATACGATCCGCCTGGAAAACGCGATCTTTACCGGGCTTGCGACCGGAACACTTGCGGCGTCGGCATTTGTGGCCAACACCTCGGGCAATGCCGCCGATGCCAGCGACCGGATCATCTATGAAACCGATACCGGGCGGCTTTTCTTCGACATGGACGGCACAGGGGCTACGGCCAAGATCCATTTTGCCACCCTGGCAAGCGGGCTTGCGCTGACCAATGCGGATTTCGTGGCGTTCTGACAGCGCAGCGGATCAAACTGGAGTTGAGCACGATCCTTGCCGCATGCCCTGGCCTGCCGATATAGGGAGTTGCCGTGCGTCGCGCACCGCGCACTCTTTCGGTCAGGGGCGCGCGCGCGATCTTTTCAGGCCCCGGGCCGCGCCTTAGGGTGGCGGCACCGGAAGGAAAGGGCCCCCGATGATCGACGCCGCACGTTTTCTGGCAGACCTTCACCATCTGCGCCGGTTCGGCGCGACCGGGACCGGCGTGGTGCGACCGGCTTTTTCCGCCTCCGACATCGCCGCGCGCGACTGGCTGGCCACCCGCATGGCCGAGGCCGGGCTTGCCGTGCAGTTCGATGCCATGGGCAATCTTTTCGGGCTGGCCGAGGGACGCTCGCTTTTGCTTGGCTCACATTCCGACACCCAGCCCACGGGCGGCTGGCTTGACGGAGCCTTGGGGGTCATTGCCGCGCTGGAGGTGGCGCGCGCTGCCAAGCTCCAGGGCGGACCCGCGATCTCGGTGGTCTCATTTCAGGACGAAGAAGGCCGTTTTGGCGGCACCACCGGATCGGCAGTCTGGTCTGGCATGCTGACCTTGGCCGAGGCAGATGCGACTGCCGATACCGAGGGCGTAACCCTTGCCGAAGCACGGGCCGGGCTTGGCCCTCGGGTGGGCGCCGATGTGGACCCTGCCCGCTTTACCGGCTTTGTCGAGTTGCACATCGAACAGGGGCCGACCCTGGATGCGTCGGGCGAACAGATCGGCGTGGTGACGGATATCGTCGGCTACCGCGAAATGATGGTCACGCTGCGCGGCCAGCAAAACCATGCCGGCACCACGCCGATGGCCCTGCGGCGGGATGCCTTTCAGGGTCTGTCGGCCTTCAACAGTCGGCTGAACGACCGGCTGCGCAATGTGGTCACGCCGCAATCGGTCTGGACCATTGGCCATGTGACGGTGGGCCCCAATGCCGCCTCGATCGTGCCGGGCGAGGTGCGCTTCTCGATGCAATGGCGCGATGGCAGCGCCGAGCGACTGGCCCGCATGCAGGCCGTGATCGACGAGACGCTGGCCGAGGTCGCTGCCGAGATGGGGCTGGAGCTTGATCGCGGTGCGGTTCTGGGGCTTGAGCCGGTTGCCATGGATGCGGCGTTGCGTGCAAGACTGGCCGAGGCGGCCGAGGTCGAAGCGCCGGGCCGCTGGCGGCTCATGCCATCGGGCGCGCTGCATGATGCCACCAATGTGGCGCGGCTGATGCCGGTGGCGATGCTTTTCGTGCCCTCGATCGGCGGGATCAGCCATGCCTTTGAGGAAGACACGGCCGAGGCCGATCTGGTGGCGGGCCTCAGGGTTCTGGCCCGCGCGGCCGGCGTGTTGCGCTAAGCGCCGCGGCCTTACCCGCTGCGCAGGGCGGCCCCCCGGTTGCGCGACCATTTCAGCAGCAGATGATCCGCCATCAGCCCCATGAAGGCCACCGCAAGACCCAGCACCAGCCCCTTGCCGACATCGGTCGACGACAAGGCGCGCTGCATCTCCTGGCCCAGATCCTGCGTGCCGATGAAGGCCGCGATGATCACCATGAACAGCGCGAACATGATCGACTGGTTGGCCCCAACGACCAGCGTCGGCACTGCCAACGGCAGCTTTACATGCCACAGGATCTGCGCCTTGCTACCCCCCGACATCTCGGCCGATTCCACGATTTCGGGCGGGATGTTGCGAAAGCCCTCGATCGTGTAGCGGATGATCGGCACCGTGGCAAAGACCACGACGGCAGCCACCACGGCCACATCATTGACCCCAAACAGCATGACCACCGGGATCAGGTAGATGAAGCTGGGGAAGGTCTGCAGCGTGTCGCAGACCAGAAGGAAGCGACCGGCCCGCAGCGGATTTCCCGCCCCGAAAAGACCCAGCGGAACGCCGATGATCAGCGCCAGCGTCACGGCGACGGTGACGGTATAGACCGTGATCATCGCGCGGTCCCACCAGCCCGACAGGGCAATTGGCAGGAAGAACGCCAGGCAGATCAATGCTGAACGCGCGCCCCCGATGCGCCAGCCGACCCCGGCCAGAAACACCAGAACCGCCGATGTCGGAAGCCAAAGGAAGGCATCACGCACCGGGATCAGGACCCAGGTGATGAGGAACCAGCGCAGCCAGTCGGTCACCGGCGAGATGATGTCGATGAACCCACCCACCAGCGCGTCGATCGGTCCGGCAAGGCTGAGCGCCTGCTTGCGCTCGACCTCGACGAAATAGGGATCCAGCAGAGCCAGGGCAAAGCCCGCCGCCACCAACACCGCCCAGATGACCCAGGCTCGATGGCGCTGCACAAATGAGGCCCCCGGCGCGTGATGTTCGGGCTGTTTCATCGCCCAGGCCTTGGACAGCCGGTCCAGCACCACGGCCAGCAGAACGATAGTGATGCCGATCTCGACCGAAAGGCCGATCTTCAGCGCCTGAAGCAGTTGCAAGAGTTTCTGGCCAAGACCTGGCATCCCGATGAACGAGGCCAGCACCACCATGGCCAGGCTTTGCATGATGACCTGATTGACCCCGATCAACAGCTCGGTGCGCGCCGCAGGCAGGCGGACGCGGGTCATGAGTTGCCAGCGGGTCGCCCCGCTCATCTTGCCGCTTTCGATGATCTCGGGCGAGACGCCACGCAGCCCCAGAAGGGTCATGCGGATCATCGGTGGCACCGAAAAGATCACCGTCACAATGGCGCCCGCCTTGGGTCCGACGCCAATGAACACGACGACCGGGATCATATAAGCGAAATGCGGCAGCGACTGCGCGATGTTGAGAAGCGGGTTGATGATCCGCTCGGCCAGACGCGACCGCCAGGCAAGCGTGCCCAGCGCAAGGCCAAGAAGGATCGACAGGGGCGCCGCAACGACGATGACGGAAAGCGTCTCCATCGCCCATTTCCATTGCCCCATCACGGCGATCCAGACAAAGGTCCCGCCCGAGATCAGCGCCAGCCGCCAGCCCGCCAGCGCATAGCCAATCATCCCGAAGGTGACTGCGATCACCACCCAGGGAAGCGGGCCGATCCGGGGCCAGCGCGACTTGCCGTAAAGCAGGTTCGCCGTCACATCGAGACAGAATTCCACCACATCGGAAAAGGCACGCGTCGCGGCCATCAGGCCCAGATCATCACGGGCAAAGGCGAAGATGACGTTGATCCAGTCTGCAAACGGCAGGATCAGCGGTTCGGGGATGCGCAGCAGCGCAGGCGGCAAGGCATTGCGAAACAGCACAAGGACAAGCGCGGCAAGCATCAGCGCAAGCGCGATCCGGCGCTGATCGACCGGCTGTCGTGGGGTGGGCAGGATATCGGCCATCAACTCGCCGGCCCCAAGAGAAGATCAACCGCCGCCTTGCGGTCCAGAACCGCGGTGACGCGGCCCCGGTCATCGGCCAGCGGGATCAGCGGGCGGGCATCCTCGACGATGCGCCGACCCAGCGCATGGAGGGTTTCTTCTGCCGGAAGCGGCGCGCCCTCAACGGCGCTGCCGTTCACCGGGCGGCCCAAAGTGCCCGCTCGCACAACCCGCGTACGATCCACCGCCGAGGTGAACTTGGCCACATAGGGCGTGGCGGGCGACAGGACGATGTTTTCGGGCGTGTCGATCTGCTCGACAGCGCCATCCTTCATGATGGCGATCCGGTCTGCCAGGCGCAAAGCCTCATCGAAGTCATGGGTGATAAAGACGATGGTCTTGGCCACCATCGCCTTGAGCCGCAGGAATTCGTCCTGCATCTCGCGCCGGATCAGCGGATCAAGCGCCGAAAAGGGTTCGTCCAGAAACCAGATGTCGGGTTCCACCGCCAGCGACCGGGCAATGCCCACACGCTGCTGTTGGCCGCCCGACAGTTCGCGCGGGAAATAGCCCTCGCGCCCCTTCAGGCCGACAAGCGACAGCATCTCGGCCGCCCGTTCGATCCGCGAGGCGCGGTCCTGCCCGCGCATTTCCAGCGGAAAGGCCACGTTCTCCAGCGCGGTGCGATGGGGCAGAAGGCCAAAGCTCTGAAACACCATGCCCATCTTGCGGCGGCGCAGGTCGATCAATTCGGCCTCGCTTAACCGTCCCAGATCGCGCCCCTCGACCAGCACCTGCCCCGCAGTCACGTCCAAAAGCCGCGCCAGACAGCGCACCAGCGTCGATTTACCCGAGCCTGAAAGCCCCATGACCACAAGCATCTCGCCCTTGTGAATGTCGAGCGACACATTGCGCACCGCAGCGATATGTCCGGTTTCGCGCAGGTCCTCGACTGTGGTTTGGGGCGTCAGGCGGGGGCCAAGAAGGTCTGGCCGATCGCCAAACACCTTCCAGACATTCTTGCACGAAAGGACGGGTTCATTCTGGGACACGGTCGGGCTCCGGTTGGAAAGGGCCACCCGGCGGACGCCGGGTGGCAAGTTGTGGACAAATCACCCGAGGGTGACGCCGGAGATCATTCGGTCCAAGGCTTCCAGACCGCCTCGTTCGCCTCAAGCCAGGCGGTGGCGGCGTCTTCGGGTTCCATCCCGTCGACGTCCACCAGCTTGGCCATTTCGGCGATCTGGGCGTTGTTGAAATTCACCTTCTGCAAGGTGGCATAGGCGGCGGGCCACTTGTCCTTCATCCCGTCCCAGGCGGCGATCTTCATGTAGCCGTTGGCCGGGTTGCCGCAGTCATAGACCTTGTCCGGGATCGGACCCTTGGCGGGATCCTTGTCGCAACCCTCTTCCCAGGTCGGAAACTCGACGAATTCACCCGGCCAGACCGCTTCGGCAAAGTTCGGGGTCCAGTTGAACACGACAATCGGCGTCTTGTCTTTTTCGGCTGCTGAAATCTCGGCCCAAAGCGCAGCGGCAGAGCCTGCGTTCACCACGGTGAAGTTCATGCCCAGCGCTTCTACTTTTTCGGCGTCATGCTTGAGCCAGTCCACCGGACCGCCCAGGAAGCGGCCCTTGTCGCCGGTTTCCGGCGTGGCAAAAAGTGCTGCGCAATCGTTCAGCGCCTTCCAGTCCGGCAGACCCGGGCAGGCCTCCTTGGTCCACATCGGATACCACCAGTCCTCGCGGGTGATGGCAGCATGGGTGGCCACGTCATGCAGCCCGCCCTTTTCCAGCGCCGAACGGAACGAGGCGCCGAAGGCACCTTCCCAGACTTCAAGCTCAAGCGTGGCATCGCCAAGGCGCACAGCCTCGTAAACCGCCTGGCTGTCGGTCGAGACATATTCAACGGATTTGCCCATGCTTTCGAAGATCTGGCCGACCACATTCGACATCACGATCTGGCTGGACCAGTTGTGGGTCGGGATGATGATCGGATCGGACGAATCCTCGGCCAAGACGGGCGAGACCCCCAGCGCAAGAGTTGCTGCGCCAAGAAGCAATCTGGTGGTTCTCTTCATGGTTTTCGTTCCCTGTTTCTCGCACGGCCCTGGGGTCGGCGACGTTTCCCCGGAAAGTCGATCGCTTTCCTGAGAGGCAAGACTATTGACCAGATGTGAACGTGTCAGACCCTTGGGATGAACAGGCTGGAAAAAGATGTTACAAAATGTTAACTTTTGTCGGCAAGCCGCGCCGCAGGGGAAATGACGATGACAGTCAATGCCGCCCACATCGTGGTGATCGAGGATGACCCGGTCACGCGCACGGCGCTGGGGGGCTATCTTGAGACCTTCGGCTACCGCGTCACGGCCTGTGCCGGGGCAGAGGCGGCCGAGCGGGTGCTGGCCCAGGAAAACCCCGATCTGCTGATTGTCGACATCAACCTGTCGGGCAAGGATGGGCTGGAGATCACCCGCGAGCAAAGGGCGCGCTCCGAGATCGGGATCATCCTTTTGTCCGGGCGCACCGATGACGTGGACCGCATCGTCGGGCTGGAACTGGGCGCGGATGACTATGTCTGCAAGCCCTTCAACCGGCGTGAGTTATTGGCCCGCGTCAAGAACCTGTTGCGGCGCACCGCCGCCATGCGGCAGTTGACGCGGCGGGTGGTGCATTTTGCCGGGTTCAGCTTTGACACGGCCGCGCGCCATGTCGCGGGCCCCGAAGGGCAAGACGTGCAACTGACGCGTGCCGAATACGAGATGCTGCGGACTTTCGTTCTGAACCCCGGCATTGTCCTGTCGCGCGACCGGCTTCTGGCCAGCATCACCCACCGGCAGAGTATCACCGGCACCCGCACGGTCGATGTGATGGTCAAGCGTCTGCGCGCCAAGTTCGGCGATGATTCCAAAGTGCCGCGGATCTTTGGAACCTCGCATGGCGAGGGCTATGTCTTTACTGCGCAGCTGTCCTGACATCGGCATCGGGATCAAGCGCGTCAAGCGCGCGTGCAAGGTCTTTGGCGGCCTCGGCACTTGCCTGTTCAAGGGCCTCGGCCCGGTCCGCCCCATGCACCGCAGCCTTGCGGGACAAATCGGCCAGAAGGACAGCCAGAGCCGGCAGCGTGAAATTGCCCACCGCCCCTTTCAACTGATGCGCCTTCCGCTCCACCTCATCCTGGGCCCCGCTGCGCAGGGCCTGCGCCAAGGCCGCCGTCTCGACCGGCAGACGCTCTAGCATCAGCTGAACAAGGGCGCGCGTCCGGTCAGCACCAAGATCCTGAAGGACGTCGCGCAAGGGATCCACAGGGTGCAGCGGGGCAAACAACCCTGCAAAAGTGGCCGTCAGGGTTTCGGGCGCGAGAGGCTTGGCGATCACCGCATTCATTCCCGCCGCCCGACAAGCCGCGATTTCCTCGGGCTGGACATGCGCGGAAACCCCGATGATCGGTAATCTGCGGGCCGGACCGGGCGTCTGGCGGATGCGCCGCGTTGCCGCGACGCCCGACATGCCGGGCAGGTTGACATCCATCAGCACGACATCAAAGGCCTCAGCCTTCAGAAGCTGCAAGGCGTCTTCGGCCAAGGCCACGATCCGCACCGAATGTCCCATATTCGCAAGGTAATCCTGCACCACCTGCTGATTGACCGGATGATCTTCGACCACCAGCACGGAAAGACTGCGCTGGTCACCCAGGGGAAGGCCTGCCCCGATCGGGACATCGGCATCGGCTGCGGCCAGCGCAAAAGGCAGATCGACGATGAATGTCGCGCCCTCGCCAAAGGTGCTTTGCGCCGTCAGGCTCCCCCCCATCATCACCGCCAGACGCCGCGAGATCGTTAGCCCCAAACCGGTGCCGCCATAGGTGCGGGCGGTGGCGCTGTCCTCTTGTTCGAACGCGGCAAAGATGCGCTCCAACGCCTCGGGCCGGATCCCGCGCCCGGTATCGCTGACACAAAAGCGCAGCCAAAGCGGGGTTGAACCCGAATCCGACCGTAGCTCGGCTGACAGTCGCACCTCGCCCTGTTCAGTGAACTTCACCGCATTGGACACCAGATTGAACAGGATCTGGCGCAGCTTGCCCATATCGCCTTGCAGGCGCGGAACAGGGGCATCGGGCAGCCTGATGCTCAGCTGCAGCCCCTTTTCCTCGGCCATGGGGGCCATCAACAGCCCGATATCCTCCAGCGCCGGGGCAAGATCGAAGGCCACAGGCTCAAGCGCGGCGCTGCCTTGTTCCAGCTTGGAGTAATCAAGGATACTGTTCAAAAGCCCCATCAACCCCTTGCCCGAGGCAACCGCCGCATCCAGCCGCGCCAGTTGCCCTTCGGTCAGCCCGCCCCGGGGCAGGTTGCGCAACATGCCCAAAACCCCATTCATCGGAGTGCGGATTTCATGGCTCATCATGGCCAGGAATTCGGACTTGGCCCGGTCGGCCGCCTCGGCCCGGTCGCGGGCGGCGTCATGGGCGGCGACCTCGGCCCTCAGTTGGGCGGTTTGCTCATCCACCAGATCCTGCAAGGCGCTGCGATGGCGGCGCAATTCCTCAAGGTGACGCTCACGCTCTTCGGCAAAGCTGCGATTGGCCATCGCCTGCTGCCGGAACACTTCGACCGCCGCTTCCATCTGCGCAACCTCGTCGGTGCCGCTGGGACGGATTTCATCGCCCAGCCCGCCCTTGGCCAGATCGGTCATGCGGACCGAAAGGGCATCCAGCCGCCGGATCAGGTTGCCGCGCACATAAAACCACAATACCCCAAGCGAAAGCGCCAGCGCCAGAAGCGTTGAAAACGCGTAAAGCCTTTGGGTTGCCGAAATAACCTGCGCCGCCGACTGACCCGCCGTCACCGCGTCGGCCTCGATCCGGTCGGCAAAAGCCGAGGCCGCCGCCTCAAGTGAAAGCGCGGCATTCCGCAGTTCGGTTTCGGCGCGGGCGATCTGATCGGTCAGCGCCAGCACCTGAGCCGAGGTTTCAAACAGCGTCGCCGTTTCGGGCGGAAGCGCCGGGCCAACCCCGATCACGCGAAGCAACTCGCGCACCCGTTCGGCACGGCGCGGGTCCTGAATCATCGACAGACGGCGCGCGATCACCTTGAAGCGGGCGTCCAGCTCGGCCTGAAGGGCGCGGAGTTCCGCCTCATCGCGCACCCCGGCCACCCGGTTCAGCAAAAGCCCGACCTCCGAAGCATGGGCGCGCAGTTCGAACATCAGGCCAAGCTGAAAGAGATCGACCTCGATCAGCTTGTCCAGCGTCTCAAGGCGCTGCTGCGTAGCATTGGGCGAAAAGATTTCGACATCATAAAGCGATGAAATCACCGCCGATGCCCCGGCCTCGGCATTGGCCACCAGGGTATCGGCGATTTCCGTCAGCTCGATTGCCGCAGCAAGGCCCGCAGAGAGCTGCGCATCGCGCCGGTCGATCAGGCGGATGCGCAGGCGGACCTGTTGGTCAATCGACGCCAGCGCCGCGCGCACCGAAACCTCGGCCGCAAGGGCATTGGCCAGCGCGGCATCCTGAACGCCACCATGGCGCGACAGGCGGTCGCGCAGCGCATCGGCCTGGGCATAAAGGAAAGCCGAGCGTTCCCGGCGCTGCGCCTCATTGGTGACGGCGGCAAGTTCGGGCGCCATGGCCACGACGCGACCGGTCTCTTCGACCACGCCGCGCACTTCGGAAATGGCCGGGATCGCCTCTGTCACCACGCCCGACTGAATCCGCGCGACATCTTGCAATTCAAACCAGCCCAGAATTCCCGTGGCCGCCGGAAACCCCGCGATCAGGGTGATGGCCAGCAACAGCCGTCCACCAAGACTCGACTTGTAGCCAAATTTCCGCAAGGTTTCCCCATGGCCGCTGTGACACCGGCAGGCTATCACCGAATCCGGGACGTGGAAGATTTATGTCAAGAAGGGCAATCAGTCTTTCGGCTTTGGTCATGGTAATGCTGACCATTGGTCAGGCCAAAGCCGCCGACCCGTTTCAGCTTGAAGTGCGCGCGATCCCGTTTGACGACACCAGCCCCGCGATCCCGACAAACTATGTCCCCTTGGAGCGGTCGCAGGAGCCGTGGCGCTTTTGCGTGCTTTACCCCCATCTGAAGGATGCCTATTGGCTCTCGGTCAACCATGGCATGGTGGAAGAGGCAAGCCGTCTGGGCGTCGGGTTCGACGTCTTTGAAGCCGGTGGTTATCCCAACCTTGGGCGTCAGATCGAACAGCTTGAGGGCTGTGCCAGCGATGAGTTTGATGCCGTGATCCTGGGCACGGTGTCCTATGACGGCTTGACGCCGGTGGTGCGCGAAATGGCTCGGAAAAAGCCGGTCATCGCGGTGGTCAACGATATCGCAACCGAAGGCATCACCGCCAAGGCCAGCGTGCCCTGGACCGAAATGGGCGCGGCTGCGGGCCGGTTCATCGCCGAACGCCACCCGCCCGGCAGTCCGCCCGTCTCGATCGCCTGGTTCCCCGGGCCGAAGGGTGCCGGATGGGTCCGCTTTGTCGAAGAGGGCTTTCACCGGGCCATTGCCCAAAGCTCGGGTCAGGTGGTGATGACGCTTTACGGCGACACCGGGCTGGAACAGCAGGTGCTCTTGGTCGAAGACGTGCTCGAGACGATGCCGGACGTCGATTACCTGGTGGGCAGCGGCCCGATGGCCGAGGCGGCGGTGTCGATCCTTCGGGCGCGCGGCGCGGGAGAAGAGGTGAAGATCGTCTCGACCTATCTCAGCCACGCCGTCTATCGCGGGGTGAAGCGCGGCCGCATCCTGGCAGCCCCTACGGATTCCCCCGTGGTTCAGGGCAGGCTTTCCATCGAGATGGCCGTGCGGGCCCTGGAGGGCAGCTTGCAAATCCGCCACGCCGGTCCACCGATCTGGATCGTCACCCCCGAAACCGCCAGTCTTGCGGTCACCGACGGCTCTCTTGCCCCGGCGAGTTTCGTCCCGGTCTTTTCGCTTGAACCGAGGGGCTGATGGGCGGCACGAGCGCGCGCTGAAAGGCGGCAGGTCAAAAGGCGAAGCAATGGCGGACAAGATGGGTCTGACGTCGAACCTTCTCTGCCGATTTGGGCAGTCTTTTCGTCTGGTCCCAAGGTCGAGAAGGGTTGGTTTTCTTAAATGACGCTCTTCAGGAAATCACGCGCAGCGGCCAACCCCACGTCCGAGAAGCCATGTCCGGTTCCCGCCATGAGGACGCGCATTGCCGGGATTTTTGCTTGTGAAAGAACGGCGGCGGCCTGGTTCGTCTCGTCGCTGGCCAAGAGGTGGTCTTCGGCGCCTGTCAGGATCAGGAACGGCGGTCTGCATCGGACGTCGGCGGCGAGGGCGTCTTTCCGCTTCATCCGGCCGGCGACGGCGATGACACCCGCCAGCCGGTCGCGCCGTCGTGGGCCGACCTCGTAGGCCAGCGCCGCGCCTTGCGAGAAGCCAAAGAGGGCCATGGCGAAAGCGGGCAAGCCGTAGGCGGCAAGCTGATCGTCAAGGAAGGCGTCAAGCAGGCGGGCCGAGGCTTGCAGGCGCAGATCGGCTTCCTCGGCGCTGGAGCCGCCGAGTTCGGGGATGGGGAACCACATGCGCCCGCCGGGGCGGCCCGGGGCGGCATCTGGCGCATCGGGGGCAAGGAAGGTGGTGTCGGGTAGTGCCATGGACAGGGTCCGGGCCAGCCCCAGCATGGCCTGCCCGTTCGATCCAAAGCCGTGCAGCAGTACCACAAGGCTGCGGGTCTGGTCAGAACGGGCGGGAAGCTGGTGGTGGGTCAGGGTCATGGCGCGGTGACCTCTGCCCGGTGGGCGCTGAGGCGCACCCAAAGGATGAAGAGCGTCAGCGCGAGGACCACCGCCTTGACCGGCAGATCGCCAAGGCTGCCCGCGGCAAGGTCAAGCCACAGGGCGGCGATCTGTACCACCAGCAGAACGGCGGCCGAGACGGTCACGATCCCAATCGGCAGGCGCACAAGGCCGGGCAGGATCAGGCCAAGCGCGGCCAGCCCCTCGATCCCCGCCACAACCCGCACCAGCCACAGCGGTGCGCCGGGGATCCAGACAAGGTCCATCTCGGCCAGCGTTGCGCGTGACGACAGGCCCTCAAGCCCGGCCGCAATGAAGAACGGGATGGCGACCAGCACGCGGGCGACCCAAAGGGCAATGGTCCACGGGCGGGACAGAGTGTCTGGGCTGGCCATCACGTCTCACTTCCGCAAGGCGGGGATCATCCGCGCCAGCGTTCCATCCTTGCGGATGAACTGATTGAAGATGGCGGCAAGGCCGTGCGCGATGGCGGCAAAGAAGAGCGCGGTGGACAGCGCGAAGTGCACCCAGCCCAAGGAGGCGATCTCGTTCCAGGTCAGCATGCCGGTGATGACCATGGCGATCAGCAGGCCGTAAAGCGCGTTGTGCATGAATGTTGCGACCTTCGCCTGTGCGGCCGAGGTGCCGGGGGCATGGCGGGGCACACCGTGGCGGAAGCGCAGATACAGCCGGGCGATGACGGCCAAGAGGATGATGGAGCCGATGCTGACATGGAACCACGCCCAGGTCATGTCGTCGTCAGTGGCGGCCTGCCCTGCTTCCCGGGCATCGACGACGGCGACGATGGCGCTGTTGAAACCGATCTGCAGTATGACGCCGAGCACGACGATCCAATGCAGCCAGATCTGGGCGGGGCGGTAGGTGACGGGGGTGGCGGACATGATGGGACTCCGGGTTTGGGGAAAGTGTCAGGCGACTGTGGGACGGGGGCGCAGGTACCAGTACCAGACGCGGTAGGCCTCGAGCGCGATCAGCGGGCCGAAGTGGACAAGTGCCGGGGCAACGCCGCCCCAGTCGTGCAGTGCGGCCCAATGGGCGAGCGTCAGGACGGCTGCGGCATAGGTCCAGCGCTGCAGCCATTTCCACCAGGGGCCCATGCGGCGCACGAACCAGTCATGCGAGGTGACGGCCAAGGGCACGAAGATCAGGAAGGCGACCCAGCCTGTCCAGATGTAGAACTTGGGCAGATCCGACAGCACGGGGTCAAGGGCCGCCTTGTCGATCAGGTAAAGGACGGTGTGCAGAAGCGCATAGCCAAAGGCTGCCACGCCCAGATAGCGACGGTTCCGCTTTATCCACTGTGGGCCGCGCCAACCGCGCAAGAGCATGGCAAGAGGTGTGGCCATCATCGCGACGATCAGGAAGCGGGCCGAAAACTCGCCCGAAGGGTGGATCATCTCCTTGATCATCTCGGAAGGTGTTTCCGAGGTGAAGATCGCCGCGGTCATCGCCACCCCGGGCAGGGCGAACAGTAACCAGAGGCCGTAGGGGTGCAGGAGGGCGCGAAACAGCGAAGGTGCTGGGGCGGTCTCGATGGGGCGTTGCAGGGTCATGCTGCGTTCTCCTTCCGGTATTCGGTCGCGCGCAGGGCAAGGGTCAAGGTGACGCCCGCGGGATCCATGCCGGTTAGAACGTCCGCGCCTGGGATTTCCGTCAGTCGTGCCCGTGCAGCATCAAAGGTATCGGAATCGCTGGCGTCCAACCGGTAAGAGAGCAGGCGCGCCGATGTGGCAGGTGCAGGTCGAGCGCCCGGACCCGCCCAGATGTTCATCGCCAGCCGATGCGTGTAGGGCGCGCCAGCACCCATGTCAGCCATGCCGAAGTCTTGAAGTTTGAGGTTGCGAGCAAAACCTACGCCTTCGAACCATGTGATGGACGGGACAAGGGCGGGCACATGCAGGTGCAGATGGGCCACGTTTGTGTCGCGGTGCAGAGGTAGCGCCGGGTCTGTCCCATCGGCCTGGCCAAGTTCTGCCCGCAGGTCGAGCCGCTCGCGCCCGCTGTGGGGGCGGCCAGCCGCGTCGACCATGGTGAACTGTCCGCCGTCAAAGCTGAACCGGCCAAAGCGCGCGGGCGTCTCGAACGCGATCTCGATGCCGTGGCCATCGGGATCGTCCAGATACATCGCCTTGGACATCAGGTGGTCGACCGGCGAGAAGCGCACACCCAGATCGATGAAGCGCTGCATCCGGCGCGAGAATTCGGCCTGCGAGGGCACGCCAAAAGCCACGTGATACATGCCGGCATGGCCACGGGCGACCGGGCTGGTGGCGCCGGGAGCAAGCACCACCAGCGTCCGGTCGGGGGTGCCCAAGGCGACACCCGGGCCTGCGTCGGGGCGGCGGACAAAGCCGGTGACGGCTGTCCAGAACGCCTCGGCAAGGGTAATGTTGGTGACCGACAGGGTCAGCGGGCCCCAGGTCAGCCGTTCGGGAAGATTGTCGGCGGCACGTTGCCGTGCAAGGGCGAGGGCTGGGGTATCCATGTCGGTCTCCTGTGCTGTGCAGATCAGGCGCGGGTGATCAGGCGCGCGGCGCGATCGGGGCCTTGCGGGCACGGCCCCAAAGCACGAGGACGGCCAGCGCGACGTAGATCAGGTTGAAGGGCAGCGGCTCGAACTCGCCACGCAGCGCGTGGAACGGAATGGCTAGCGCCTGAATGGCCAAGAGGCCCGCAGCGGCCCAGACCGTCAGGTGCGGCATGATGCGGGTGGCGGCGGGCAGGATCAGGCCGAGCGCGCCCAATACTTCCATCACGCCAATGAAGCGCGGCAGCGCGATCGGCACTTCCTGCATCCAGACTGCGCCCATCTTGGCGGCCTCTTCTGCGGGAAGGAAGTGGAACCACGCCCCCATCAGGTACAGGCCGGCAAGGGCGATCTGGGCGGCCCAAAGGCCGATGTGCCAGCCGCGGCTGGGGTTTGCGGATGCGGTCGACGTCATGGTCATGGTATGTCCTCTTGGTTTTGGGCGCACTGGCCCCAGTGTCATGTGGCCAATGGATACCCCGTTCCCTGCCTTCGATCATCGGCGCGCGGGTGAAGGCTGTCTTTCCTGCTGGTTGATGATCTGGGTAAAAACTGCGGGTATTCCGCATTGATCGGCAATGCTGGCGAGAGTAGCTTGCCTGTTAGTCAACCAACCAACGCCAACTGTATGGCACGCTTCATCAGAGGGAAATCATGGACAGTCTTCTCAGCCTGCGCGTCTTTGCCGCCGTGGCCGAGGCGAAAAGCTTCGCCGCCGTGGCCGACCGGATGGACATTTCTGCCGCCATGACCAGCAAGCATGTGCAGCACATCGAGGCCGAGGTCGGCGCGCGGCTTCTGAACCGCACCAGCCGTAGCGTCAGCCTGACCGAGGCAGGGGCGATCTACCTAGCCGCCGTGCGCCCGCTCTTGGAGGGGCTTGACGAGGCCGGTGCGCGGCTCGCGCAATCCACCATCGACCCGCGCGGCACGCTGAAGGTGTCGCTGCCCGTCTGGCTGGCCGAACCCGGGTTCGTCCGCGTGCTCGGCGCCTATCGCCTGCGCTATCCCGAGGTGACTTTCGACCTCGACTTTAGCGGGCGGCAGGTGAACCTTGTCGAGGACGGCTATGACCTTGCCCTGCGCGTCAGCCCCGCGCTTGATGACGGGCTGATCGCGCGGCGGCTGGTGGACATCACCTTCCGCATGGTGGCGACCCCAGCACTCTTGGACCGGATCGGCCGCCCGGCCCGGATCGAGGACCTGACCGGCGCGCCCTTTCTGGCCTACAGTCCGGTCACCACCGGGGGCCGCGTGCGCCTTGGCCTTGGCCCGAACGCGCCAGAGGTGCGGATGATCCCTGTGATGCAAAGCGCCAATGAGACCGTGCTGTTTCAGGCCGCACTCGAAGGCATGGGCATCGCCATCATGCCCCACCCGGTGTGCCGCAGCCATTTGGCCGAAGGACGGCTGGAACCCCTGCTGCCCGCCCTGCCCGCGCCTACGGTCCCCCTGTCAGCCATCTACCCCGACCGCAGTTACCTGCCCGCCAAGACCCGCAGCTTTCTTGACTTCCTAGCCGGACCAGAAGGCTTTGGGGGCCCAATGGGGGCGCTGTAATGGATGGCGGCGCGACGGCAATCATCTCCCATCAGGAAATTCTGGATCAATGTTGCGCCAGATGATCTCCAGAGAATGAAGGCTTAACTTCCTCTCATCGGGCCGCAAGACAGCTCAAGCCAGGCAGCCCCGATCCGAAACCGAAACCCCAAAGGCCCGCCGGGCCGCGCAGGACGCGCGGCACCGATCCGGTGTCCTTGACCCAAAAAGAGAGAGAAGGAAACCATCATGTCCATCACCCGCCGCGCAACCCTGGCCCTTGCCACCGCAGCGACCACACTGTCGCTCTTCACCGTGGCCGCCATGGCCCAAGACGAATACAAGGAACGCATCCGCATCTTCTATGAAACCTTCAACACGAGCGATGCCAACCTTTTGGACCAGATCATCGCCGAGGACTGGGTGAATATCCCGGTCAATCCGGGCCAAGGTCCGGGCCGCGAAGGCTTCAAGCAGATGATCCCGGGCTTTGCCGCCACCTTCGCCGACGGCAACCTCGTGATCGAGGACATCGTGCAAGAGGGCAACAAGGTCGCTGTCCGGTCGACCTATACCGCGAAGCAGATCGGCCCCTTCGCCGGCTTCCCCGCCAAGGGTCGCGAGTTCACCATCATGACCATCGACATCCACGAGTTCAACGACGAGGGCATGGTCCAGACCACCTGGCATCTTGAAGACTGGCTTGGCGGCCTCTTCCAGATGGGCGCCTTCGAGCAATAAGCGCGCAGTCCGATTGTCGCTTACGAATGCCGCCTATCTGTTCTCCAGTTTGACATTAGGGGTCAGGCCAAGCTCGTCGACCTCCATACGCTGGAAGAAAACAAGGCCCGGACGCGGAACCGTGCGTGCAAAGACCAAACAGAACTGCTGTTCATGCAGTCTGGTCTGTGCACAGAGCGTTTCCGCGTCCAAAACTTGGCCCTTGGAGGGTGTTTACCCCGACTGCATGGAAACCATGACCGAGCAAGGCGTTGTTGACCTCGCACGTTTCATGAGAGCCCAAATACCGATTTGGGGGTCAGAACCCATCTATCGGCTTGAGGCCACCCTTCCTGCATGATTCAAGCTCCCGAACTTACGGGGGGTGATGATGAGCAACCTTTTCTGGATGATGGAGGGGTTGGCCTCCGAGGGCGGCGACCAGAAGACCATCATGATCGACGCGACCGACCTGAAGGCGCACCGCACGGCTTCGAGCCTGTGGGCGAGAAAGGGGGGCCTGACGACCAGCGCGGGCGTCTGATCGGGCGCACGAAGGGTGGGCTGAACACCAAGTTGCATGCCGTAACCGACGCCAAGGGACGGCCCCTCAAGTTCTTCATGACCGCAGGCCAGGTCAGCGACTACACCGGTGCCACCGCCCTGCTGGGCAGCCTGCCAGGTGCCGAATGGCTGATTGCCGACCGGGATTACGATGCCGACCGGTTCAGGGAAGCGTTGAAAGACAAAGGGATAAAGCCCTGCATCCCTGGTCGGAAGTCACGCGGAAAGACCGTCCGCTACGACAGGCGCCGCCACAAGCGCCGCAACCGCATCGAGATCATGTTCGGCAGACTGAATGACTGGCGCCGCGTTGCTACCCGCTACGACAGATGTGCGAGGACCTTCCTCTCTGCCCTCGCCCTGGCTGCAACCGTTCTGTTCTGGCTTTGAAGATCAATGAGTCTGGAGCCTAAGCCCGGATAGGCAGTCCTGAGGCCGCGCAATCAAAGGCCACGAGAAGAACCCCGTATGAGGCAAACACGGGTGCGGATCGGCCAAAGGGGTCAGACTTTGACCCGCCCGCCTTGCCTCTTCCCTTTGCAACTTAGCGGTGTAAGACTGCGAAGGTGTTTTTTCAGGATACGAGTTTTGCAGATCGACATTTTTATCGACAGATGGGCCGCATCTGGCGGTAGTGAGCGGGCAAATTTCCAGACCTTTGCCAACGAGCTGTGCCAGGTTCTCGGGCTGCCCATCCCTGACCCGGCAACCAAGGCCACCACTGCCAATTCCTACTGCTTTGAACACCCGGTGACCTTTATCCATACCGGATCACAGTCGAGTGGCTACATAGACCTTTACCGCGCCGGGCATTTCGTCATGGAAGCCAAGCAAGGAATCGGCGCCACCCAGCCCGAGGATCTGGCACAGCCTGCCCTTCTGCCCAACCTGCCCAGCGCCACCCGCAAAGGCCACGGCACACGTGGCACCCGCCGCTGGGATGACACCATGCTGCGCGCCCGCAATCAGGCCGATGGCTATGCCCGCGCCGTGTCGCGCGATGACGGCTGGCCCCCCTTCCTGCTGATCGTGGATGTTGGCCATGTGATTGAGGTTTACGCCGATTTTTCCGGCCAAGGCCAAGGCTATACCCAATACCCCGATGGCAAGAGCTATCGCATCACCATGGACGATCTGCGCGATGAAAAGGTGCAAGACCGCCTGCGCCTGATCTGGACCGACCCCCAGGCGCTGGACCCGTCCAGGATTTCGGCCCAAGTCACCCGCGAAGTGGCAGATCGTCTTGCAGCACTGGGCCGGTCCTTTGAAGGCCAAGGCCACGAACCCGAAACCGTGGCCCGCTTCCTGATGCGCTGCCTGTTCACCATGTTTGCCGAGGATGTGGACCTTATCCCCGCCAAAAGCTTTTCTGACCTTCTGAAACGCCTGCGCGGGCATCCAGAACACGCCGCCCCAGCCCTGAAAGCCCTGTGGGAAACTATGAACACGGGCGGGTTTTCCCCGGTGCTTATGGCCGATCTGAAGAAATTCAACGGCGGGCTTTTCAAAGACGCCGACGCCCCGCCCCTTTCTGAAATCCAGCTTTCCTTGTTGATCGAAGCCGCATCCCGCGATTGGCGCGAAGTGGAACCGGCGATTTTCGGCACCCTTCTGGAACGCGCGCTGGACAAGCGCCAGCGCCACAAACTTGGTGCGCATTACACCCCCCGCGCCTATGTGGAGCGCCTTATCGTTCCCACCGTCATGGACCCCCTGCGGGCCGATTGGCGCGATGTGCAGACCGCTGCCGTGGCCCTTGCCGCCCAAGGCAAAGAGGGTGAGGCCCGCGACACCGTGCGCGCCTTCCATGCCCGCCTGTGCGAAATCCGGGTGCTGGACCCGGCCTGCGGTTCGGGCAACTTCCTGTATGTCGCCTTGGAACTGATGAAACGGCTGGAAGGTGAAGTCACCGCCCTTCTGGCCGATCTGGGCGAGGATCAGGCCGCCCTGTCACTGGCAGGCCATACCGTGGACCCCCACCAATTCCTTGGGCTGGAATTGAACCCTTGGGCCGCCGCCGTGGCCGAACTGGTCTTGTGGATCGGCTATCTGCAATGGCACTTCCGCACCCATGGCAAGGCATCCCCCGCCGAACCCGTGCTGCGCGACTTCAAGAACATCGAAAACCGTGACGCCGTGCTGACTTGGACTGAGTCCCGCCCCCGGCTGGACGCAAGCGGCAAGCCTGTGACGCGCTGGGATGGGCAAACCACCATCACCCACCCCGTCACGGGCGAACAGGTGCCCGACCCGGATGCGCGGGTGCAGGTGCTGGACTATCTGAAACCCCAAG
>JACCDH010524675.1_pt1 | contig 22137 bp, 19 predicted proteins | sample 7442481 | NCBI WGS metagenome assembly JACCDH01 (sample SAMN15323433, study PRJNA562643) | freshwater metagenome | isolation source: river surface water | place: USA:Blue River Watershed | collected 2017-08-15
AACATGCGAGTCGGGTGATTGGGGACTGGATAGGGTTCTATAACCAAAAACGCCCGCATCAGGCGTTGAGGATGTTGACCCCTAACCAAGCATTTGAAATGTTTAAATTAGCAGCTTGACCTGAGCAGATTCGGCTGGGTCATTACACGCAATCTAAGCAGTCAAGTACAGTTACATACTAACGAATAGCATATTTGGGAATATTTATTGATTTGGCCAAACTGACACACATCGCACATTATTTAATCAGCGAGAAACTTCTTATTTATAAGTTTATTTTTCGCGATAAAATCAGAGACCTCATCAAAACAAGGCGACATAATTATGCAAGACCTCTTTTTATCAAATCACGGGTGTTAAATATACCTAGCGACTTTTCAATTAATTCAAAAATATGCACATCTAATTCGGCATAATGCATATATGCCCAATTCTGTTTAAAGCAATTTTTCATAAATCTTGCATTCGCAGTTCTTCCGTCCACATATAGAATACATCCGGGATGTAAAAAGAACTCAGATATAATTAAATCTGCAATCATAGGCATCCGACTTGCATCTCTAGTTGATTGTCCTGAAATAGATCCAACAGAATCCATATTATGTGGACCATCAACATAATAAAAATCAGCACTTACGTTGGGAAATTTATCGAAAAGTGTAGCTATCCTAGCCTCAATTAGATGTGTAGAACACCCAGAAAGAACTGGTACAATAATTCCACGTAAATACGCAGGAACTGTTTTTAATGATTCATTAAGCCAAAATTCAGAGGTGTCAACTGTAAAAACTTTACCAGCATATGGCTTTCTTAAATTGGTGATATCACCTATATCTTGCATGTTGATAAATACAGCATGTGCAATAACTGAAGTGCTTGAGCCACTACCTATTTCGACAGCTGTTAATGCTTTACATTGAGTAACAGCATAATGAAGTCTTATTAAGTCATCATATTCGGAAGGATATTTCTCCTGGTTCTCCAGCGTAACGGAACTGAGTGGATTTGCAGGAACATATTTTGTAGCGAAATCATAATCAACCGGTATATTAAGATCTAACCCTCTTCTTAGCATATTATTTTCATAATAATGGCGGTAATTAAGAACATCTAGATCATTCAACAACATCTATAACCCCTTTATTTAGCTTAACATCATTCAAAAGACCGTTGATTATTATAGAATAATCTTCAAAATAAGACTCTATAATTTCTGAATGCGAATACTTAAATATTAACCACCGACTGCCAGGATGTATACTAGAGCAAATAATCATACATGTACTCCCGAACGAAACCAGTTTAAGCCCTTCAAGTAATTTGCGATTATTCAAATAAATCCACAAAAACCAATGCTCAAACGGATACTCTGCATCAATGACTCTTAAATTTTTTAGTCCTCTTATTATATCGACATTTTCACGTCGATGTGGATAATAAGCGCAAATGCCAATAGCTGTTAATTTTCGTATTTTTTCAACATAAGTCCCGAAAGTAACAAGCCCCTCCGCAACATCCGCTGAACCTATAATAAGAAAATGACAATCTAGTATATCAGATACAACCACAGTCGCACGTGGTTGAGCATCTGCTAGCAAGGGCGATACGTGCTTAAAAAGCGGATTATTGTAACAGGCAAACTTAGAAAAACAGTAAACATTCGATTCTTTATCAATTTTTGCCAATCTTTTATTGAATAAGTAGATATTGGAACCCTCATCAAGGATATCAACCCCGACTGAAAATATTCCCCTCACTTTCGAAGCGCACTTGTAAATTTTAGAATTATAATTGCCAACTGTTAACCTTCGCGCGTAGAAATTAATTAATAGCGATGCGACCAAATTGAGTATTCCAAACACATTAGAAATATTACATATTACAATCTTTTCCAAACCCAATGATTCCGAAACATTATAATATTGCTTTATAGCAGCCTCATGCCTGGCTATACAAAAAATTTTCAATCTTAAATTTTGATCTTCATTCCAAATATTTTTTAAAAAGTATAACTGAATAGGTGAAAAAATATAAAAAACATGAGCCTTAATAATCATTTAAAACATCCAATAAGTCTAAGATAAACAATGAGTCACGATTAGAAATTGTTTCACTAATATGATTTTTGTCTCTGTATATGAATTTTTGATTGACAGATGTAATACATTCACTTTGATTACACAACTTGCCGTATAGATCTATGAAGGTCGCCGAAAATGCAATAACTTTTAGTAAATTCCAATTTACAGTGTCATTTATAAGATATGCTTTTGATATAGTAGGTGAAACCTTAATATCGCAACGTCCTGGAAATAATCTGTTTAATTGACTCTGAATGCAATATCTGGGATCAATGCTGAAACTTGGAAAATCTTGAATAAAGATAACGCCATTAAAGGAATGGTTTTTTAAGGATAATATATCCTCTTTAGATTCACCAATCCATCTATAAGTTACCAATTGCCGACATGAATTAATTTCTTCAGATTTTTCTGATTTCAACCATTCAACAAGATTATTAAGTTCTACTCTATTATAGAATACAGGGATGCCAGCGTTTTTCATCAGAAAGGATAATTGACGCGCATGGCTATCTCCAACGATACTTACACATGAAGATTTATAGTACTGATTTAAGTATAGTAATTTAACATCAGATATTCCGCCGTACTTTACATACTCAAGATGCGCCGAATTGTAGTATCTAAAATCCGCCGAAACATAACCCGCCACACACAACCCCAATATCGAGATGAACGCATATTTGTAGGACAATGATGTGGAAACCTTCTCAAATACAAACAGAAAAATAATAGTAACAATAATAAGTAATATGGCCTCCCTGCTATTGATATTATTATTAAGCAAATAGAGTGTCTCGAATGAAATAATCGGATAATGCAGTAGATACGCCCTGTACACCCTTGAAGAAAAGTAGTTTAGAAGTGATGAAATGTAATTGGATTTAAATAGGAGTAATACTTTTTTCAAAGTCTCTCCCGAAGCAATCACCGCCAAGATAAATGCCAACTTTAATGCAACTGAATTTAAATCAGTGTTATAAGAATAAATTAAAATAGAAAATGCTGATGTGACTATAAGAATATAATTTATTGAGCTTGCTCTTTTTCTTGACCATAAGATTCCTATTGCAAATTCTAGAAGTCGAAGTGATTGGAGAAAATAAAAGTCCTTTACAAAAATATCAAATATGCTTATAAAAGTTAAATAGAGTACTAGATAAAAAATTCGAAGAAACTTTCTTTTTTCAAGAATAACTATACAAAAAAATATATAATTCAGTATTTCAGCACTCAACGACCAATAATGTAGCACAGGCAGGGCGAGCGCATCGATTCCAAAATATCCAGTATTGTGCGATAAATAAAGGTGAGAGCCACCAAGCGGTGTCAATAATGCAGTAATAGCAGTTATGACAAATTGATTAGGATCAAGAAATACAACGCCAAATACCAATATGAGAATAGTGACTTTAATATAATCCGGCACAAGCGCATTAATTCTTCGATTAATAAAATCTCTTCTGCCATTATATTCTCCCGAACCGATAAGATATCCTGAAACAACAATGAAAACATCTACCCCCAAATATCCATATTTAAATCCAGGTACTTTTAAGTGAAATAACACCACAAGCAGGAGCGAGACTACCCGCATCAAAGACATAGCAGAAATAAATGAATTCATTATGTGCTGACCTCTTTCCAGCTCGCGTCCAATTCGCCAATCAAATCTAGATCGTGGGTAACCAATACAATAGTGAATTGACTTTTATTCAAAATTTCTGCGATATTTTTTGTATTCATACTGTCTAGGGCTGATGTAGGCTCATCTAAAATTATCATCGGCTTATTTGTCAACATGGTTCTTAAAAAACTAATTCTCTGCATCTCGCCCCCAGACAAAATGCCTCTGTTCTCATGTATCAAATTTGATAAGTTCAATTTTGTGATTAATTTCGTCGCATTTTCTGAGTTTCCATTTTCTTTACCGGGAAGAAAATCCGTGGCCATCACTGAGGGAAATTGTGTCTGGTATTCTACAATTGAGTGCAGCACTCCGACTAGCCTCACTCCGTTAATTTTTACTACACCATCAAAATCCTTGTCTATTCCAGATAAAATCCTTAGAATTGAAGTTTTTCCAGACCCAGACTCACCTGTCAAATAAATCTTATCTCCCTTCTTAATTTCTAGATTAAAATTTTTAAGAATAATTTTATTCTCTACATCTTTACCTTTTATTTCTATATTTATTTTATCTAGTTTTTTTTGAGTTGCATGCTCTACTTTTCTTTCATCCATGCGCTTAAAGACATTGTCCATTACTTCGCTGAGTTGTTTTATTGTTGAAATGAATGAGACATAACTTCCAGCAGTTGGCAATAATTTAATCGAAGATGCGACCAGTATAAATAAAATTTCATTTTGCAAATTTGAATTGCTTGCTAAAAGATAGATTATACAAACTAGAGCCACGTACCCGAAGCTTTCTACGTAAATTCTCGGCATTCTTCCTGCGAGTAGCAATTTACCTCTCTCGTCTTCTAACTTTTTATCAAATCCCATTACCTTATTAAACATTTCAGGATTAACAAGAAACCACTCTCTGTTGTTAATAATCTCTGTTATTTTTTCTGTTGCCTCATTTTGAGCACTCAATAGTCCGTCACGACTTTTTGATCTTGAAAACTTCAACAATATTAGTCCGAATATGAAAATTATTGGCCCGAGTAAAATTAACTGCCATATATTTGCGACGTAACTTATTGCCACCGTAGTTCCAAATACAAATATAAAATCGCCAAACGCTTTTACACCAAATGCATATATACTTGAGGATAACAACTGTGGCCATACTAGCGTATCAGTAATTACTGCATCGATTTCATATACCTTAGGCACCCTCTCTTTCAATACAAACGCCTCGATTATTTTCCATCTTATAACCGCTTCCAATTTTGCTGTAGAGTTAAAAATGACACCATTTGACCAATAAGATAAAATAAATCTCAAAATGATTAACATAATGACATTTTGAGTAGTCATGTAATCATTTATCACAGATTCATTCATCCATGTTTCCGCTTTATCAATACTTAAATATACTTTAAAATACCTGCTTAGAATAAATATCAACAATCCGTCAAACACTGAGTTCGCCATTGACAATAGAAACATTACCCAACGATCTGGTGCCAGTGAAAAAATTCTAAATATTTTATTTAATTGCACTTAACTCAATCTCTCTAGGGTATTTTTTTTCGCTATAGATATATAACGTAACTGCGATTCGCTCTCGTGCTTCATTCTTTACTGGCGCCCCTCTGTGCACATGCCTTGTATCAAGACTAAATATTGTCCCTACTTCACCGACAATCGTTATTGGTTTAAATTTAAATGATTTGATTACACTTAAATTAATCCTGTTGCCGTAATTAAATAATAACTTTGAGGTAGCATTCAGTAGTATCGTTTGCAACCAATTAAAGTGCTGAAAGGCGCCATCACTTTCATCTTCTACATGAGATAGATAACAAAAGGCCTTATATTGTCGTGAGATCTGACTATCTTGATGCCATCCTCCACCAGAACCAATTTCACCTTTTTTTACAATATTTCCCATTATGGTATATCTTAAATTTTTCGTTTTATAGTATTCTGATGCACCAGCAAACGATTCCATAAATATATTTCTTACCAGTTCCCCAGCAATTTTATCATTCTCTAATCCCCAGATTCTTTGCTCGTTAGGGCTAACTTGTACAGCACCTCCTGAGTAAATTATTTCGCGCATTCGAGAAATAATTTTATCAGCATTATTTTTTGCATATTCACAATTTTTCATATTTTCTTTCTATGTATTAATATTTTGGATCGCACAGGAAATAATGGGAAGCAATTTAGGTTGGCTTCACAATGCCGTGTATTTTCTGCATTTTTTGAATGATTTTAATTATATGTAATTGATTAATTTAGATTATGTAATAAACCTACTCTTAATTATTTAAAGTTTTGAACTAGTAATCTTCTAGGTCATTCTTGTATTTTAAATGCTAAGAAGATGCTTCTCTTGTCGCGTTCGCATGATTACTTCTATAGAATTGCTGATGCAAATTCGAACTCGTCGTCTGAGTTTGACTTTGCCAATTTTAATTATTATGTTACATGTCTGATCATCATAGGCCAATTACATTTTTCAGTATTTGATCGATTGGACCATCTCTCTTACCCTCTCTTCAGCGACAATAGTATTTCAAACCTACACATCCATGCCTTACAACTGCTTATGCGGGTAGTTCGGCTAAATCGTGATGGTGAGGCTGGAATACCACCTTCAATTCTTTACATAGTGCGCCTCTAGCGATTGCCGCAGACCTGCAGAACAACCTATATATGCGTCACGCCACGTTTCAAGCCTACAGTGTCAACAGTATCTTTCAGGCAACCTCTAGGTGAAAATGGCGGCTCATTACAAGGCTGGGACTCCAACAAAGCTTGAGTTGCGCCCATCGATTCAACCGAGCGCCAGCAATTAAGGATCTTATTCTGCTGGCAATACTTTCATTCACTTGGTGTCTGTTAACCTGCACAGCTTACCCCGCAACTTTGATCGGTCAAGTTACTGATGAGTCAAGCCTCTAGACAATAGAGCTTTTGAAGCGGCCATATAAATAATTGTAAACCAGAAAATCTCTTCATAAATAACTTCATTGAAAAGTAGAAATGAGAAGATCGGCATGGTCAATAGCCACTCAAACCAATTCCTTCTGTTATTTAATAAAATGAAAATAGCAACAAATACAGAAAGCATTCCCAAAATACCATACCTTACAGCCACGTCAGATATTGATGATTCAAACACATCTACGCCATAACGCTCGAGAACCATATTCGGATCAGCACCACCACCAAACAATATGTTTTCTGAAAATAGTTCAATTGCAATTTTGTACTGCGTTATCCTACTGTAATCTTCCTGTTGATCAATAATATTTTTGATAGTCCGGTCAAAACTCAATTCAATTAAAGAAAATATTACATCACTATAAAGTCCGATTATTAAAATTAATCCGATCGATACTGACATTATATTGAATTTGTTTAATTTTACTTTTTTAAATCTTGTCAGCATAACCAAAAGCAATAACACTGTCGCGACTTGAACCTGCCTTGATGGGTAGACCAAAAGTATGATCGACATTATAAGAATCGTTACAATTCGCAATGTTGAAACCTTTTGATCATTGAATGCCGTTACGATTATTATCGAATATAAACAATATAATGTGAAGCCAGTATTATTAATCCCGCCTGTTATTCTAGCCTGGTAGAAAGCATCATAAGCTGTTCCATCCGACACCCCTAGTGCAGGGTACAATGTAAAAAATAAAGATGAAATAAAAACCAAGCCACAGCAATAATGGACCCATTGACCATTAATTACTTTGTCTTTGGTGATAATTTTCGACATTACTATGAATAGTACCACTACCTGGAATAGTGATATCCATCTAACCCTGCTGTACATATTTATTTCATCTACAGCAAAAGAGTAAATCATGAGCAAGCATATTGCACCACCTGACAATAATATTTTCTTATTAAAAGCACCTCCATCAAGCATATAAATCAGTATCAATACAAAAGGAACGAAATTTAGTAACTGATTTAATTCACTGTTTAATATAAAAGATGATGCCGCCGCCATTAAGATGAAGCAGGCGGTATTTACTAACACTTTAATTGGTTTTGAATTTGTCTTAAATTCCATAATTAAATGCGAAACCCGCTGTCCCGATTTATATTGTTTATTTAATAAAAGCTATTTATTCATTATCTATATACACAATATTAATAACCGTCATCCCCGTTGCGACTTTGCACTCAAAAAGCAGACAACATATTCATTCTCAATTGTGTATCTGGGGAAAGACCCGGCAGTTTGGAAACAGTGCTGTGGTTATCGACTGTTTATCACCTTTTCCATCGCGACAAAAAGCACCTGACTTGACTGCACAGGAACGCACCAAAGGGTCAAAGGCAGAAAATCGTCATAAAATACCAATATGTTCCATTATTTCAATAATTGGCACAGCTATTAAACTGGGGGCAATTCTTACCTAAGTGCATCGAATCAACATTAAATTTATGTTCGGGCTAGCCCGTTTTTTCCGACTATCTGATAGCAACAGGGTTTCGTGCTACCTCTCCTAATGTGGCGCTCATTTTTTAAATGATAAACACCAGCATAACAGCGGAGAATCCCCCCAGCGCGCGAAGGAGATGCTTGAATCCACCGTCCACGCGCCCTTAAATACGACACCTTCATGAGCCCGATCTAAGACTTTTTGGTTTTAAACCGATACGGCGTTGGCGCATCTCCAGTAGTTGTTACTGCGCGCTCTGAGTCCCACTTCTTGATTTGCCTGACAATATCGATATCGACATTCGAGCTCCACTTGTCTATTAATCGATTAAAGCCCTCGCCAATAACACCCTTGCCTATAGCGATGCCGTTCAGGGACGTCACAGGCAGCATACAGAACGGCGTACCGGTCATAAAGGCCTCATCTGCAGTATAAATGTCGTAGGGTTCGATATTTTTTTCGACGATTGGCATACCTAATTGCGGGCACAACTCGTTCATAACGTAATCGCGCGAGATACCGCGCAAAATGTTGCGCCCCTCAGGAGTAATTACCTTACCATTTTTTATAATAAAGAAGTTGTCACCAGTGCCCTCCGCAACAAATCCATCCGTATCGAGCAATAGCGCCCAATTGTTGTCGCCCTCTATTTGGCCTGCTTCAATATTGGCCATCAAGTAATGAATACGGCTTCGATTCTTGATTTTAGGATCAAGAAGATGCCCAGGAATTGCTCGCTGCGCGGTTATCACTGCGTTGATGCCCTTATCGAACAAGCCTCCCATTGTGGCCACCGTCCAGCGCAAAGGAAAGTCGGCGATGATCACATTCGGGCCTTTGTGCAGACCTTCAATGCCCTGATAGATACCCAGAAGGCCGCGCGAAACGTCGATCATCAATCGGTGCTCGTCATCGGCCTTGAATAAATGATCATTGGCTTCAATTGTTTGATAGCAGGCCTTTTCCATTTCCTCAGGTGTCATTTGAAGAGGAATACGCAGTACCTTTACACCCGCATATAGGCGGTCGATATGTTCGCGCAGTTTGAATTGTTTTTTATTAAATGAACGAGTCATCTCGAACACCATGTCACCAAACATCAAGGCTGAGTCGTAAATAGAAATCTTTGCTTCTGATTCCGGAACAAGTTTGCCGTTGAAGTAGACAGTACGCATTTATTTCTCCTTGGTTAATTTTGATTTCATGTATACATCATCGAACCACCTAATCGTATCGGTGATATGGAATTGCGAATTTCTAGGGTAGAGATATTCGTATAGCTGTCGCATGAACTCGTACTGCTCTTGTGTATTAACATCCAATATCAAATCGGGGCGGCGAAAGTCGGCAGGACATTTAATTGTATTGACTGGACACCAGGTCGAATCAACCGCCCGCCCTGTGCTGTAATCATAAAAGTTAAGATGAACATGCTCTCGCTGACGTGGGTCAGAGTGACGTGCCCGCGCCTCTTCAAGTAAAGAGAAGTCGAACATTTCGGCACCGATCCCGTCAGGGTACTCGGAATCGCCAATAACCGAGAGGTTGGATGAAAAGCCGCGCCGTCCGAGCGACAAGTGGTAATCGACTATGCGATCAATTTCAGAAGGCTCAGGCGTGGCATTGTCGGCTGGCAAGCGGCCAACAATCTCGGCGTTGGTGCTCAGTGCTGCCTGGTAATATCGCTCGACCAGATCGTTTTCCGAACCGGCAAAAACCTTAACGCCGCAACTTTCGCCCAACTGCCTCAGCAACCTATCGCTTTCGGTATCGGGTATTGCCAGCACGATGTCATCTAACTTGCTGCAACGCTTGACCCGCTCAAGAATGCGCCCAACCAATGGCGCCCCCGCCAAGTCCATCATTGACTTCCCCGGTAGGCGAGTTGACCCCATTCGTGCCTGAATTATTAATACCACCTTTTTCTTCATTTTTTCGTTCCTGCGAAATAAGCTTGCTCTACCAACCCACAAACAATGTGGCCAATCATGATGTGACTCTCCTGAATCCTCGCTGTCTGGAGCGAAGGGGCACACAGACAATCGCACAACGCGGCCAATTTTCCACCTCCTTCGCCGGTAAAGGCGACGATTATTAATCCTTGCATCCTTGCCTGTTCAACGGCTACGAGGATGTTACGGCTATTCCCGCTGGTGGTAATGGGGATGAAAATATCACCCGACTTGGCCACCCCCTGAAGTTCGCGTGCGAATACCTCTTCGTAGCCATAGTCATTGGCAATGGCACTGATGGCAGAGTTATTCGCGCCGAGCACCAGCGAAGCCAAGGGCGCTCTATCGAACATGAAACGCGAGATAAATTCAGCGGACAGATGCTGTGCATCGGCAAAACTGCCGCCATTGCCTGCGAAGATGATCTTTCCACCGAACTGCAAACACTTAACACAGTGGGTTGCGAGTTTTTCGATTTGATCGATCAGCTTTTCGTCAGCGAGGATGGCCTGTTTAACGGCAATAGATGCAGTGATTTGGTCACGAATGGCTTTCAGACTCACAACGCGCCCTCCAACCGATCCAGAGCAACCCAGAAGCCTTCGCCGCCGTTTTTGTGGCCCTGCCAAATTTCAGGAATAAATGTCGCACTCGGACAGCCTTTTTTTAGAATCGCCCCGAGACGTTTGAAATCAATTTCACCATCGCCTACTTGCAGCCCTTCACCATTCAGGCCTTTCGCGTCGCCCAAATGCAGGTGAGCGGTAAACGGAGCAATTTTCTGGGCGAACTCATAAAAATCGGTCCCAAAGTGGTTGCAGTTGAGGCGGCTATGAGAAATATCGAAACACATGCGCAGTTCGAGTTTGCTGCACCATTCGACGATTTCGTCAATCCGCACGAAAATATTCTGGTAGCGCTGCCCACCAAAGTGCCAAGGGAAGGGTGCCATCGTTTGGGGGATAAGTTCTACACCTTCCATATCCAGTTCACGCAGACTTTGGGCAAAGCGCTCATAATAGCCGCGAATCTCAGAAGCCGGGAGGGGCGCATCCATCGTGAAACCCCCGATGTTGGCAACTATAGGGGGACGTGCGGTATTGGGGAAGAATCGTTTCAGATTGCGAGTGATGTCGATGACGCGCTGGGTTTCGCGGATGGATTGGATGCGGTAGGCATAGTCAGACGTGGCCAGATCCATCAAGCGGCTACCAGAAAACAGCTCCGGCGCATGCACCACCAAGCCGGCCTGGTATGGACCATCCAGATATTCAGCCGGATTGAGATCCATATCGGAATAGGAAAGATGGAACTCCCACAGATCGGGTTGAATTCGGGCGGCGTATTCGCGAAAGTCGTGATAGCGAACAGGGACGCCCCAAGGGCGGGTAAAGCGGTACGGGCGCGGTTCAATGCGGGTATCTTGCAAGTCGGACGGGTAGAAGAAATCTTCTTCGTCCATATCGTGACACAGCTTGCGGCCGAGTAGGGCTTCGTACCTCTGAGGGGATAGCCCCTGACCTGGGCTGCGCACCTTGATATGCTTGGAAGCCAATACCGTGCCTTTGTTCAGCGGCATGGCAGCCACGAGGCTCTTGCCAAGATTCTCACGGTTGATCATCTCGCCCTGGGATAGTTGGCGCACCTTGCCTTCGCCGAGTGCTTGCTCAATCTCGCGAATGCCTTCGACCATGCGGGTAAATTCGCTTTGCGTCAAGCTGGCTGCATGGTCTGGCCCTTCCATGGTGCGATCAAGCGTAAAGTGCCGTTCGATGATGCAGGCATCCAGAGCGATGGCGGCGAGTGAAACATTGATGCCGCGCTCATGACCGGAATAGCCCACAAGCGGATGGAGCCGCCTCAAGGCAGACATCCATTTCAGGTTGATGTCGTGTAGCGGAGCTGGATAGGTACTATTACAATGCAACAGGGCAAATTGGACGCCACATTTATTTAGAAAGCCGACGGTGATTTCGACTTCTTCCGTTGTGCTCATGCCGGTGGAGAGAATCATTGGCTTACCGGTTTGCGTCAGGCGATCAAGCAGCGGCAGATTGGTAAGATCGGCCGATGCAACCTTGTAGGCGGGCACACCAAATCCTTCGAGTATGTCGACACTCTGACTGTCCCATGGGGTACATAGGTAGGCGACTCCTGTTTGGGCACAGTATTCCGCAAGCTGTCGATGCTGATCAACATTCAGTTCAAATCGGTTCAGCAGATCGATGACATACTCTGTACCCAGATCATCTCCACTTTTTCGCAGACTCCGCTGGCGATAGACCTGATCCAGATGACGCATCTGGAATTTGGCGCAATCAGCGCCAGCTTCGCGGGCCTGGTCGACCATCTCAATGGCTCGCTCAAAGCTGCCGTTATGGTTGTTGCCGATCTCAGCTATCACGAAGGCGCGACCAGCGCCGATTTCAAACTGCCCAATGTTAATAGTCATAGAACTTCGCTTTCGTGATGATTCCTGCACTCACGCATTGTCCAGGCCTGTAATCCTTGTGGCTCGAAGCGGAAAGGACGGATTTTTAAACCCAAAGCTTCGAGGTGTGTTACCAGTTGATGCTTACTGTACGGGGGTGCATAAAACAAGAAGAACCCCCCCCCACCGGCACCCAGAAGTTTGCCCCCAATTGCACCGTTGGCTTTGGCTTCTGCATAAATCTGATCAAGGTGCGATGAACTGATTTTTTCACTGAATTGGCGCTTGAATTCCCAAGCCTTATCCAGCGATTGTCCAAACTGTCGAAGCCGGCCACGCAAAAGATCATTCCTCATTTCATAGCTCAACTTGACATTGGTCGCCACCATGTTGCGCACATGTGCCGCGGCCATCTGTTGGCGTTGATCATGGTGGATATCTCCTGAATCATGTTTCGTGCCGGTATCGCACAGGACCAGACACTCTTCGAGTTCGAGCAGGGTGTTGTGATGGATACGCAGGGGATGGACGATGTTTTGATCCATTCGGAATTCCATGAAATTGAACCCACCGAACACCGTGGCGTATTGATCCTGCCAGCCACCAGCTACGCCAAGGTAGTGGCGCTCAGCCTGATAAGCTATTTCAGCGAGCTCGTGTAGATCCCATTGATCCCGGCGAAACTGGTTGAAGCAACCAAGGATCGCTGCAGACACTACGGCCGAGCCGCCCAGCCCGGACTTCATGGGAAAGTCGGAATGTAAAAACAGTTCGAAACCAAAATCCGGCCGAACTGCTTGCAACAGCGCTTGAATCAGACCGAAGCGTCCCGTTGCCGCAAGAGCCGAAGGCAGATCCACCGCCTCCAAGGTTTCGCCTAGGTCGAGAGAGCGAATGATGATCTTGTCATCGTTGCGGATACGCAATGTGGCATGGCTGTAAAGCGAGACAGTGGTATTGATGACCGCACCACCCTCAGTGCCGGAAAAATAGTGGGTCAAATCTGAACCGCCTCCACCAAAACTGATACGAACCGGTGCACGGGCACGGGCATAGACCGCACCTTCAGCCTGGATCGGCAGGTGATCACGGCTGACTAGCCCCACCAGAATACGCGCGTCATCTAGCAACGGAATGACGCGGATACGATGGTCTAGTTTTTTGAGTAACAATTCGCGGGGAGTGTCCGGGCTTTCCCAAACGAAATCAGGGTTGGCACATTGTGTGATGGCATCGTCTAATGTCCCGCCATCCAGCAACCGCCGACGGATATCACCGTCGGTGGCAACACCGGACACAGCGCCATTGGTATCGGTGACAAAAATCATGCCGTGGTGATTGCTCTCGATACGCCGCAATGCTTCGCGCATGGTCGAGGACGCTGCAGTAAGGAAAATGTCTAGTTGCATAGTGAGTCTTGACGTCCTGCAGTTACCCAGCGACAGAAACGATGGTAATCGACAGGCACGCCGATATCTATGAAATCGGTTTGCAGCGGCACAGCGGTTAAGCGGCGATCTTGTACCAGTTTGGGGAACAGATTACGCTCCAGCGAGAAGGGTTGGCCATCCCAGTTTTTAAAAAGTTCTGCATTTAAGTGGCAGAGTCCGGCATTGATCCAACCCGCAGGAAGTTGGCCATTTTTCTCAGTAAAAGCGATGACACGCAGCTCGTTATCGAAATGCACCTGACCGTAACGACTCACATCGAACAGATTGATCACGGCCATTGCCGGTTCACAGGATTGCATTATTTCGCGAATTCCCCCACCCAACCAAGTATCTGCATTGGTCACGAGGAAGTCGCCTTTGAAGTCAAGCATTTTCACCGCATGGGCAATGGCGCCGCCAGTATCCATGGGCATTGGCTCGATGAGCCAATCGACGTGAATGCCCTTAAGCAGGCCCGCCTGCTGTGCCCTCAGAAAATCGATGATCTGATCGGCCTGATGGTGGAGCAGGAATGTAAATTCGTGCAAACCTTGCGCCAGCCAATGTTCAAGCTGCAATCGGAGAAAAGGAACATCGCCAATAGGTGCCAAGGCCTTTGGTACACCGGCAATGGCTGTTTTCAACCGGGTGCCGAATCCGCCGGCCAAGACGAGCAATCTCATTGCGACACTCGCTGAAAATAGGGGATGGCGTCATGCTCGTTGTGATTATCAATGCCAATGACATCGTCGCCACGGGAAAGTAACCTAAGAGATAGAGCCGACCCAATAAAGCCGGCTGCACCGGTCACCAGTACTTTCAATTAGTCTCCCCCAAACAAGTCGCGTGTATAGACTTTTTCAGATACATCGGACAAAGCTTCTGTTTTCCGGTTGGCGAGAATGACGTTCGCCTCACGTTTGAATGCCTTCAGGTCGTTGACGACTTTGGAGTTGTAGTACGCGCCCTCTTTCAGTCCGGGCTCATATACGATGACTTCAATGCCCCTAGCCTTGATCCGCTTCATGATCCCCTGAATGCTGGAGGATCGGAAGTTGTCCGAGCCGGCCTTCATGATCAAGCGGTAGATCCCGACCACCCCGGGTTGACTACGTATGATTTCATCGGCTATAAAGTCTTTGCGGGTGGCGTTGGCTTCGACGATGGCATGGATGAGGTTTTGCGGAACGTCGCGGTAATTGGCCAGCAGTTGCTTGGTGTCTTTGGGCAGGCAGTAACCGCCATAGCCAAAGCTGGGGTTGTTGTAGTGGCCGCCAATGCGAGGATCCAGACTGACGCCCTCGATGATCTGGCGGGTTTCGAGACCGTGGCTGACGGCGTAAGTATCCAACTCGTTGAAGTAGGCCACTCGCATGGCCAAGTAGGTGTTGGCGAACAGCTTAATAGCCTCCGCCTCGGTGCTGCCAGTAAACAACGTGGGGATCTCTTGCTTGAAGGCGCCTTGTTGGAGAAGCTTGGCGAACGTATCAGCGCGCCCTGACTTCTCCCCAACGATGATGCGACTTGGGTACAAGTTGTCGTAGAGAGCCTTTCCTTCGCGCAGAAATTCCGGCGAAAAGATTAGGTTTTGGGTGCCAAGCACTTGTCGGGTCTTGACGGTGTAGCCTACGGGCACCGTGGACTTTATGACCATTACCGCATTCGGGTTGATGGCCATAACGTCCCGGATAACCCCCTCAATGGATTGAGTATTAAAGTAGTTGGTCTCGGGCTCATAGTCAGTAGGTGTAGCTATAACGACGAAGTCTGCACCGGCATATGCATCTGCCTTTTCAAGCGTGGCGCGGAAGTTCAACGAGTTGTTGACCAGAAAGCCTTCGATCTCACCGTCTTCGATCGGAGACTTTTTCTGGTTCAGCAGCGCGACTTTCTCGGGGACGATGTCGAATGCCACGACCTCGTTGTGCTGAGCAAGTAGCATGGAGTTTGAAAGCCCTACGTAGCCGGTGCCAGCAATGGCAATCTTCATTGAGCACGCCCCCCCTGTTCATCCGCCTGGTCTACACCCTCCTCAACCTTCAGTGCCTCAATTTCCGCCTTCAGCGCCTCATACTCATCCATTTTGCGCCGCAAAAACCGGCGGGCAATAGCAGCCTTTTCCGCCAAGCCAGCAGGCGTGAGGAGGTAGACATATCCAAACTTGTTCTTGGAATTGGCAAAGTTTCTCATCTTCACCCAACCTTTTTCCATTAAGGCTTTGAGACAGTAATTCAGACCGCCAACACTGATACCCAGTTTCTCGGCCAGTTCGCGCTGGGTGAGGTCTGGGTTTTCTTGAAGAATGCGCATCACCCTGAAATAAGTGTCCTCTTGCAGTTTGGCTTGGCGACTTTTCATACCATTGACATTGCTTTACCTGTGCGCGGTTCGGTTGAAATTGTTTTAAGCACGCTACCGCCGTGCCGTATCACGTTCAGCAAGAGCGGGCGCGGGAGACCATGGATTAAGATTCTGTTAGAACTTGAACATTGTACGACAGCTATGCCGTTCGCGCCCGTCATCGGAGTGGCCCTCGGATGCGCCTTGGTTTATGGCCATAATATTGTCAGGTGCTACTTTGCCAGCTAAGCCGTCTTTTCATTGAGTAAACTATTGCTCCTTTTAGGATAGGCAATCACTTATGAAGAACTGTTCGAATTTCTCCGTCGAAAATCTAGTCCTATTGATAACCGGGGCCGCAAATGGCAACGGACTAGCCATTGCCAAGGGCCTTGCATCCCAAGGCGCCAAAGTATACGGATTAGACCTTGCATTTGGCTCCTATGAATCAGATTTCAATTGTTTACCAACGGACATTACGAACGAATCGCAATGCTTTTCTCTCGTTGATCAAGTACTTACGAGGGAAGGCCGCATTGATGGATTAGTAAACAATGCGGGAATTTCACTCCCACCGACAGACTGCTACAGCAGTGATTGCTTCGATCGCACTTTAAAAGTTAATACTCTTGCACCTTTACGCCTAAGTTGGAAGGTGGCCGAGATTATGAAGATGCAACGAAAAGGATCTATCGTGAATATCACAAGCCTTGGCAGCCATATGGGGTTTCCCGACAATCCAAGCTATCAAGCTTCAAAAGCAGCATTACTTCAAATTACTCGAGCGATGGCGCTAGATTATGGAAAATCTGGAATTCGGGTGAATAGTATTTGCCCTGGCTATATTCGGACTCGGATGACGATGGGAAGTTATACTGACTTAGAAAAGCGCACCGCTCGTTTAAACCGGATGCTGCTGGACAGATGGGGAGAGCCGGAAGACTTAGTGGGGCCCTGTCAGTTCCTTCTTTCCAACGCTTCCGATTACATTACTGGTATTGATATCCCCGTTGACGGGGGTTGGTTAACACGCGGCCTTTAGGAAGGATTTTCATGCATACACAACGAATCGACCACATTGATGGCGAGGAACGCTACGCTTATTATGAGCGAGTGTTCCAGCAGCACATGGCACAGGGCTGGGATACTGCCCCTGGTAAAGAGGTCATCCTGAACGCAATTGCTCGTATTCGAAACAGGTTGCCAGCCATTGGCACATGTGTAGATATTGGATGTGGAACCGGGCTCCTACTTCAACGCATCCATGACGAAATCTTTCCTGATTGGAGCTTTTGCGGTGTCGATTTTAGCCACACCGCAATAGATCAAGCCAAGTTAGCTCATCCCAGAATGAAATTCCTCGCCGAAGACGGAAGTGAAACCTCTCTCCCTACTGCATGCGCCGATGTAGTTGTAAGTTATGGAAGCTATGAGCACTTCCCATCTCCTAACGCTGGAATTCTTGAACTAGCGCGACTGTTAAAGCCATCCGGAGTATTTTTTGCTCTGATACCTACTATCGAAGGATATTGGGGGGAGGCCGGCAAGGAAGTTGGCTGGTATGCAGACAAGTCGGGGCAGCCGCAGTGGAATTTCCCGAGGTCACAATGGGAAGCGATGTTCAAAGAGGCGGGGTTATTGCTTTGGCCACATAGTGTTGTCGAAGGGTTTGGCGCGAGAAATCCCGATGTTTTTTTTATGGGAAGCGTGATTCGATGACGATGATGGAGGGTCTTGATAGCATGGATTCGGATAACTACCCAATCATTGAGGCAATGTACCGCAACACACCGCCATACACTCTAACTAATAAGTTTTATGAACTGAGAAGTAACACCAGCATGTCACGAGCATTCGAAGTGATAAAAACCCGGTAATCGGATGTCATCTAATTAACACTCGCCCCATTTTATATTTGGCATTTTTCACGAACCATAGCAAAAGCGGGGATCATTTTTTTTTGCTTCTTCGGCCAGAAATTAATAACTGAGGAGCTTTGAATTGGATGAGCTTTTTGTATAGATAACCGTACGCCAAAGCAAAGAAAGCAATGAGGCTAAGCAAGGCGTTTGTGTGCCGGTAAAAAAACAATGCGCAAACAACAGGCACCAAAACGAACCCACACACAATAAGAGCAACCTTAGCATTGGCTTTATTCTTGTCAGAATCAGAAATATCTACAGCCGGATTCAAAATCAATCGCCTGTAAATGATCGTGTGCAGATGAAGTGCATCCGGATGATTGATGGGGTGGGATCGCACACACTTTCTGCGATACATGCTGTAAAGCGTTTCCAGCAACGGATAAACGCCAACCAAAACGGGCGCCATAGGCGACATCTCGAGCGAGCGGTGCGGCAACAGAAGGCCTAACTCCACCACCCACAAGCCAAGCAAATAAGCCCCCCCATCTCCCAGGAATATTTTCCCTAGTGGCCAGTTCCATATCGCAAAGCCCAGCGTTGCGGTTGCCGCTACTAGGCACAAACGAAGCACCAAACCATCGTTCACTAACAAGGCTAAACCAGCTAAGCCCAACAACATAATGATGACAGCGCTAGATGCTAGACCATGAAACCCGTCGATGATGTTAACGGCGTTGATAAAGCCAGCAACCACGAGCATAGTGATCACCAGAGCGACACCCGGGGCGATAAGTAACGCATCTATTGGAGGAATGTCTGTTCGGGTAACTCCCACCTGAAAAACGAAATATACAAAGCCAGAAGACAAACACGCCAGCAAAAGTCGAACGCGAGGCGTTACCTTGTGCGTGAGATCTTCCACCAGCCCCCCCATGAAGACCGGGAAAGAAGCCAAAAGCAACCACCAACCCAACAACGAGTCGTTTGGAAAGTATTTGCTTGACTGCCAGACACCACAAACCACGCCCAAGCAAATACCTAACCCGCCCAAGCGCGAGGTAGATTGGGTATGAAACTTCTGAATACCAGTGTCTTTGTCAGCACCCAAAGTTGATCCAAAAATAGCCAAATATCCGCTAACCAAGGCTGCCACGCCCAAGGTCGTCAAAAGCGGCTGCAATTGGATAACCACGATTAACTCGCTTTCTATCATGGTCAATTAAGTAGCCTTACGGCCCCAACGCCAAGCTGATTTAAGCTGCAATAGTTGCTGTGCACTTTGAGGATTTTCTGACGCCTTGCGCAATGCACGGCGAGCGAATGCAATCAAAACACCCAAGAATAAGCCAGCAAACGTTGCGGCCAACACGATAATGGCACGCTTAGGCTTGGATTTACGCTCAGGCGCTTGCGCGAGATCGACCACTTGAATCAGCGGCCCCTCACGAGACTCATCTACCCTAGCAGACTCATACTGGGCCACCAACACGCCCATCATCGCTTCGCGAGCTTTGATGTCACGGTAAGACTTCACTGCCAATTGCTGCAATGGTGAAGATCTTTCTTCCCCCCCCGAACCTTGCTCGATTTTTGCAAGCTGCGAACGTAAAGCGGCGAGCTCACTGCCCAAGCGTTGTAAGTCGGGGTTCTGCGGTGTCGCAAAGCGACTCATGGCCTGCATTTGCACTTCTTTGGCCGCAATTTGGCCGCGCATTTCTGCGCTTGCACGCACACTGCCTTCAGCTATCACGGCAGTGACCTGGATGCCCGACTTTTCTTTGGCGACCCTGAAGTTGGCTTCTGCTTGAGCCAATTCTTCTTGCGTTTTGGCAATTTGCTGCTCAAAGAAAACACGTCGCTGCTGAGCATCAGTGACAGCCAGCCTGCCCATAAGGTTGCGCAGCTCTTCAACATGTGTGTTGGCTAACTTAGCAGCAAATTCGGGGTCTTCGTCGTCTACCTCAATGATGACGAGACCAGACTTCTTTTCAGAAGTTATTTTGAGCACATCTTTCATGGCTTCGCGCGTCTCAAAAATAGTTTTCTTTTGATAACGCTCTTGAAGACCAAGTTTCTCTATAACTGCTCGCTGCAAGCTCTCGCTTTGCATGAAGGCGATATACATCTCGTCGGGGCTCTTGACACCTGCAGCTGCGCCAGCCAAACCCGCAAGCGCCCCCAAACTTGCCAATGCCGATGCAGCACCGCTTTGTTGCTGCTGAGGCGGCATCATGACGGTTTTGGCTGTGAAGATGGGCGTCATGAGCAAACTCACCACAATGGCGAGCGTGGTGGTAATGGCTGGAATGGCGAAGAGGGTTTTCTTTTCTTCACCCAGCGCAATGGCTAAATCGAGCAGGCTGATTTCGTCTTCATCCAGCTCTGCGGCTGATAGGGCGGCGGATGTAGCCGATGAGGGTGCCGTGGTTTGATCGTTCATGGTTAATAGCCCAAGGCCTTGATACCGGCTGCGCCCAAGCCCAATTGGTAGAAGATTTGCGTGATGTCTTTGGCGTTGCGAATGACCGCACTCCAGGTGGCTTCGCGGTCTAGCTTGTCAGGCATGACGATGGAGTCGCCCGGCATGACCTTCGCGCTGTTGATGGAGCCGAACCAGCCGCCATTGCGGGTGAGGGCTGAGCCATCGGCGCGAATGAGGATGACGGAGTCACGGTCGGCACCCGAGCCCACGCCTGCGGCATTGAGGTAGTCTTGCACGGACTGGCCGGGCTTGTAGATCAGGGCCGATTCGGTGTTGACTGCGCCATACACATACACAAAGTCTGGCCGGGTAGGAATGATGAAACGGTCGCCGTTTTGCAAGCGAATGTCTGGCAGCTTGTCGATGTAGTTGTACAACTGTGGCTCGAGGCCCAACGCAATGCGACCTTCGGGTTTCAAGCTGCGAATGCGCTCAAGTGCTTGGCGTTGCGCTTGCTGGGCCGCCAAAATGCGCGCTTGTGAAATGGCGGCATCGGAACTGGCGCCCAAGCTTTGGCTGGCTTGAGCCAGCTGCGCACTGCTTTCTGCTTCCAAGCGGCGCACCAATTTGTCGAGGTTGTCCACCTGACTTTTGCGAACATCTTCACGGTAAAAGGCCGAACCAAACAGATAGGCGTCGTGCGTTAGACCACCTGCGCGCTGCAGCACAGTGGCCAATGTGTCGCCCGGCTTGGCTTGGTAAATGCCAGGCTGCGCCACTTCACCTTCCACGCGCACCATGATGCGCCGCTTGGAGACCGGTACACGCATGTCATTCACAGAAAACACTGTCACCACATCGCCGGCTTGCAGCAACTGGTTGTCTGGGTCTTTGTCATTGTTCAACACCCGCGCCAGGCTAATAGGCACCAAGCTGACGCTCAAATCTTTGCGATTGACGCGCTCAATGACGGCGTAGTCCCAATTGATTTCGTCGAACAAATTGCCCACCGTTTCAGCCACTGAAGGCACGGTATTGCGCTCGTTCACTCTGATAGCCGCCTGGTTCGAGAACATGCGCGCTTGGCGCGACTCGCGGTAGGCCTCGATGGAACGCGCTTCGCGCTCGGTAGTGGCCGTGCGGCCGTCGTATTCCTTGCCAGCAGGCTTTTGATTGATCAATGCTTGTGGCGAATTTGGTGCTACAGCCCTGTCAGCGCCTGCAGCCATTTCTTTCAACCTGGCCTCGCGCAAACCTTTTTGGTCAATGCGCATGTCCAGCACTGGGTCATCCAACAAGTCTTCAGACATCAACTCACGCTCGCGCAAGGCACGTTCGCGCTGATTGGCATCGAACAACACTTCATTTTGTCGGCGCACAGAGTCGCGGCTGATGAGCACTTCTTTGCTGGGAATGAGGTCGCGCACCCGCATGCCTTCGCGCCAAGCCATGCGCGTGGGCTGAGCCACATTACCGCGCAAAGTGACTGCATTGCCGAGCTCAGGCATGATGGCTTGCACGGTCACC
>JACCDH010856616.1_pt1 | contig 22136 bp, 17 predicted proteins | sample 7442481 | NCBI WGS metagenome assembly JACCDH01 (sample SAMN15323433, study PRJNA562643) | freshwater metagenome | isolation source: river surface water | place: USA:Blue River Watershed | collected 2017-08-15
CGCTACGTGCTGCGCGCGTATGACAAAGCCTCAGGAACCGTTCTGCGCGAGATCAACTTGCCTTTGCCACCAGGCGGCGCGCCTATGTCCTATATGGCAGGTGGCCGACAATTCGTTTCTGTTGCGGTAGGAGCAGGGCAGGATGCGCGCCTCATGAGTTTTGCCTTTCCTTGACGTTGAGGTTGTCGGCTTGATTAAAGCATGTCCTTTCACCATAATGCGGCGCTGTGAGGCCAGAGACCGAGGTCTTCACGCTCAATGGTATCTCTTGCCGGTCCCCTCGCAATGATAAGCCGTGAACCCCGCCAGGCCCGGAAGGGAGCAACGGTAATGGCTGACTCATGTGCCGTGGTGTGGCTGGCAGGGGATACCTCCAAATCCGGCACCTGGTCCTTTCACGCCACTTGCAATACTGAGTGCCACATGCCCGTCGCACGGCGGACAATCGGGTCTACAACGCCAGTACGGCCATCCGGACGACGATGACTTATCAGGTTCTAGCACGCAAGTGGCGTCCCAAGACTTTCCAGGACATGGCGGGGCAGGAACATGTGCTCCAGACGCTCGTTCATGCGCTGGACAACAAACGCCTTCATCACGCCTATCTTTTCACTGGAACCCGTGGTGTCGGCAAGACCACCATCGCTCGCATCTTTGCCAAATGCCTCAACTGTGAAACAGGTATCAGCTCACAGCCATGTGGCAAATGTGATTCATGCAGAGAGATCGCCGAAGGTCGATTCATCGATCTGATAGAAGTCGACGCTGCCTCCAGAACCAAGGTCGAGGATACCCGCGAACTGCTCGACAATGTCCAGTACGCACCGTCACGCGGACGTTACAAGGTCTATTTGATTGACGAAGTGCACATGTTGTCCATGCACAGTTTCAATGCCCTGCTCAAGACGCTGGAGGAGCCGCCTCCCCATGTCATTTTTCTGCTGGCCACCACGGATCCCCACAAACTGCCAATCACGATTCTTTCGCGGTGTCTGCAATTCAGTCTCAAGAATCTGAGCCCGCAGAAGATTGTCGAGTATCTGCAGTCCGTGCTGCTTGCAGAGCAGATTCCCTATACCGATGCAGCCTTGTGGCAGATTGCGCGCGCGGCGCAGGGCAGCATGCGCGATGCGCTCACTTTGCTGGATCAGAGCATTTCCTTTTGCGCAGGAAACATCAACGAGACCGAGGTCAGTGCCCTGTTGGGCACGCCTGACCAGGCACTTCTGCTGCGCGTCATGTCTGCGCTTCAAGGTGGGAATGCAGGCGAGTTGCTCGACATCTCCAGCATGGCTGCCGATCATTCCAGCGATTTTTCCGCACTCCTGGACAACCTCTTGAGTCTCTTGCATCGCGTCGCCATTGCCCAGATGGTGCCAGGCAGTGTCGACAACAGCCTCGGTGATCGTGAACAAGTGCTTGAGATCGCCAGGACGTCGACAGCGGAAGAAATTCAGTTGCATTACCAGATCGCTCTCAATGGACGGCGTGACCTGGCAATGGCACCTGACCCGCGCATGGCGTTTGAAATGCTGCTGATGCGCATGCTCGCTTTCAAGCCTGCCGCGCTGGATTTTCCACAAGATCACTCCGTGTCACTGGTGGAGAATTCTGCAATTCCAATGGCGGTCATTGACGCCCCAGCGGTCGAGGAAAAAAAAAAGACTGAACCCGCCGTAGCGGACAAAAGCTCTCCCGGACCTGCAGTTGTTGCTGATGCGCCGGCGAGAGACGCAGTGGACGTGCCTGCACAAGTGTCCGAGAAGCCTCAGCATGACACTGGCATGGCGCTGGAGGCACAGAACTGGCACCTTCTGTTCGAGCGTACAAAGCTGAGTGGTATCAGTCGCAATCTGCTTGCCAATTGCTGCGTCGAGACCATGGAAGAGCCGCAGCTGGGGCTCATTCTCGATGTGCAGCAGAGCGCCCTTCTGAACGATGACCATCGTCAACGCATCACCGAAAGTCTGCGGGCAGAACTTGGTGAGCACTGGCAGATTCGGCTGCGTGTCGGGGAATTGCTGAGCGAGTCTCCTGCGCAGCGACGACAAAGGCTGCTGGAAGAGAGTCGACGCAAGGCGCTCGCTGATTTCCACAATGACCCGCATGTTGTCAGCCTCATCGAGCGTTTTTCTGCGTCAGTGATACCTGATTCCATTCAATTCGTGAGCGAGAAGTGAGATGACCGATTTCAACGAGATTCTGAAACAGGCGCGGCAAATGCAGGAGCAGATGCAGGCGGCGCAGAAGGAAGCCGCGCGGCTCGTGCTGGTAGGCGAGTCCGGAGCCGGACTCGTGCGTGTCCACATGAATGGACATCGCGATGTGCAGAGAGTGGAACTCGATGCTGACTTGCTGAGCGAAGACAAGGACATCATTGAAGATCTGATCGCAGCAGCGTTCAATGATGCCGTCAAGAAACTCGCCGAGCGCAATCAGGCTTCCCTCGCAGGCATGGCATCCGGTTTCAAGCTTCCGGATGGCTTCAAGTTTCCTTTCTGAGATATGGCCTCGAGATTGTTCCCATGCTTTCCAGCCCGCTGATTGAAAAACTGGTAGAAGCGTTTCGCTGCCTTCCTGGCGTCGGCCCCAAGTCCGCGCAACGCATGGCGTATTACCTTCTGGAAAGAAACCGAGTCGGAGGACGGCATCTCAGTGTCGTGCTGGAAGAAGCCTTGAGCCGCGTAGGGCATTGCAGTCGCTGTCGCACGCTGACAGAAGAGACCGAATGCTTCATCTGCGCAAACCCCGCACGCAACCAATCCCTGATGTGCATCGTCGAGTCTCCGTCGGATGTCCACGCCATAGAGCAGATGGGCGGATATAGAGGGCTGTATTTCGTTCTCATGGGACACCTGTCTCCAATAGACGGAATCGGACCGGATCAGCTTGGTATCCCCGAGTTGTTGACGCGACTCCGAGAGGGCAATATCAGTGAAGTCATCCTGGCCTGCAATCCAACAGTGGAAGGCGAAGCAACTGCCTATTACATCGCTGAACAGATCAAGGGCTTCAAGCTTTTGGTCAGTCGCATCGCCCACGGCGTGCCGGTGGGCGGAGAACTTGAGTTCGTTGATGGCAGCACCTTGAATCATGCCTTCAAGGGCCGCCAGATAGTGCACTCATCATGACACTGTCGCTTCCCGCTCTCACTGCACACACTCTGGTTGTCGATAACGACGAACTGGCGCGCCTGTGCGAATGTTGGAGCCAATCGCCCATTCTGGCTCTGGATACAGAATTCATTCGCGTGGATACCTTTCATCCGCGTCTCGGGCTGATACAAGTCTGTGACGGGCAAGCCAATTATCTGCTGGATCCCTTGTCGATCACGCAGTGGGAACCCCTGCAGGCCATTCTCGTCGCACCGACCGTGCTCAAGTCTCTGCACTCCTGTTCCGAAGATCTCGTGGTGTTCAAGGAATTCTTTGGCACGGTGCCAAACCCATTGTTCGACACGCAACGGGCCGCCGCGTTTCTTGGTTTCGGATTCAGCATCAGCTACCAGAATCTGGTGAAGGAGATTCTTGGACTGGAAGTCAGCAAGGATCAGACACGTTCAGACTGGCTGCAGCGTCCTCTGAGTGCCGAGCAGCTTGCCTATGCGGCGCTTGATGTCGCCTGCATGCCGCAGATGACAGCCTATCTGCAGGAGCGTCTCGCCACTACCGGCCGCACCGAGTGGGCGCGGCAGGAATTCGAGCAGATGGTGCTGAATGCCTCGGTCGAGAGTGGCGTCGAGGAATGGCATCAGTATTACCTGGGCCTTGGCATGTCATGGCGTTTGAATCCGCCCCAGCTGGCGACACTGCAGCGACTGTGTGCATGGCGTGAGCGTATCGCGCGCAGCAAGAACAAGCCGCGCAGTTGGATAGCACGTGATGCTGACCTGATCGCACTCGCGGAGCGTCGCCCGGGATCGCTGTCCGAACTGCAGAAGATTCCAGAATTGCCGCGACAACTGCAGCAACGCTTTGCACAGGAAGTGCTGCAGATCATCGCGGAACCGCATGTGGGTGAGTTACCTGCCCCGCAATTGCTGGATCAACCGTTGACGACGGCACAGCGCGCCACTCTGAAGAAGCTGCAGGAAAAGGTGGCCGAAATTGCCGCCACACTTGGAATTGCGTCGGAAGTTCTTGCGCGCAAGAAGCAATTGCAGGAAGTCTTGCTCGCGTCCACGGCGGCCGGACAACTCGTGTGGCCGCAGCAAATGCAGGGCTGGCGACGTGAGCTGCTGGGCAAGGCGTTCGCCACAATCCTTCAGATGCAGGAGGTGTCCCATGACTGAGCGCTTCTGGGAATTGCCCTTGGAACAACTGAACAGGGAACAATGGGAGGCACTTTGTGATGGTTGCGGCCGCTGCTGTCTGAAGAAGCTCCAGGACTCAGCGACAGATCAGGTCCATTACACGCGCGTTGTGTGTCGTTATCTGGAGCAGAGCAAGTGCCGGTGCCAGGCCTATGGCCGACGCCAGAAGCTGGTGCCGGATTGTCTTGTGCTGAACATGGAGAACCTGCCGCAATTGCATTGGATTCCCGATACATGCGCCTATCGGCTGCGACTGGAAGGCAAACCGCTGCCTGCCTGGCATCCACTGCTGACGGGCAATCGCGACGCCATGCACGAGCAGCAGATCAGCGTGACAGGCAAGGTGGTTTCCGAAGAGTATGTGCATGAGGACGGTCTTCAGGAACACATCATTCGCTGGGTGAGTGCTGCATGCTAGACATCTACGACTACATCATTGGCTGGGCCATCTACATCGCCTGTGGCATTGTGTGCTACACGATCTTCCATCGGTTCACCGGACTGATCCGATTCAAGCCGCTGGCCCACTCACTGCGCGCCATCCTGCTCGCCGTGATGTTCACGCCCTGGTATGTGAGTCCCGACAGCAATCTGCTGGCTCCTGCCTTGATGGTGGTCCTGCTGGACATGGTCACTGAAGGCGGCACGACTTTCGTGCGTGCGCTGGTACCCCTCAGCATGTCCATCACCGGGGCGGTCTTGCTCGCGCTTTTCATGCGGGTCATCAGGCGCCTCACCAGGGGTTGAATCGATTGCAAGTATCAGACGTCAGGGAGAGCGGAGCCATGTCCGACATGCTACACAGTGAATTGACCGGTGATCTTGATCCGACACGCTTCACGCGCGTACCTCAGGTGTACGAACACGCCTTCCGGACCTATGGCAACAGAGCCGCGTTCACTGCGCTGGGCCACACGCTGAGCTACAAGGATCTGGAACAACTCAGCGATGCTTTCTGTCAATTCCTGCTGGCACAGCCACAACTGCAGCCTGGCGACAGGATTGCACTGCAACTGCCGAATATCCTGCAATTCCCAGTGGCTGCACTCGGTGCCATGAAGGCTGGCCTGGTGCTGGTCAACACGAATCCGCTCTACACCGCCCGCGAAATGGCCCATCAATTCAAGGATTCCGGGGTCAAGGCCATCGTCATCCTCGCGAATTTCTGCGACAAGCTGGAGCAGGTCCTTCCTGAAACGGGCATCCAGCTCGTGATTGTCACCGAACTGGGCGACATGCTTCCCGGCCTGCGCAGACTGGCAATCAATCTCGGTGTGCGCTATGTGAAAAAACTTGTTCCCGCCTATCGGCTGCCAGGGGCTATTGCCTGGCGATCAATCGTGTCTCTCAGTCAAGGCGGCACTTCCGTGGCCGGCAGGGATTCAGGCACTGACACCGCCATCATTCTGTATACCGGCGGCACCACAGGCGTTGCCAAAGGGGCCATGCTCACGCATGCCAATCTGCTGGCCAACATGATGCAGTTGCGCGCGGTGAGCAAGGCAGTGATCAAGGACGGTGCCGATACCATCATTGGTCCATTGCCGCTCTATCACACCTATGCCTTCATGTTTCATTGCCTGACGATGATCATTGCGGGCAATCACACTGTACTGGTGCCCAATCCCCGCGACATTGACGGCCTGATCGCCCTCATGCGCAAGGTGAGGGCCAATGGTTTCGTGGGCATCAATACGCTTTACCTGGCGCTTTGTCGTCACAAGGACATCGGCAAAGTGGATTTCAGTGACATGCGCTTCGCCGGGGCAGGGGGCATGGCATTGACCGTGAATGTGGCCCACGAATGGACTCGCATCACGGGATGTGAGGTTTTCGAGGGCTATGGCCTGACGGAATGTTCCCCTGTGGTCACTGTGAACCGGCCAGGTCAGGTCAAACTTGGAACCGTAGGGCCCGCTGTGCCCGATACCCAGCTACAGGTCGTGGATGATGCCGGCAGGGTGGGAGGCATCGGCGACAAGGGCGAGCTCTGGGTTCGTGGACCCCAGGTGATGAAGGGGTATTGGCAGAATCCTGAGTCGACTGCCGATGCCATCACGCCTGAAGGCTGGTTCAAGACGGGGGATTACGCGACTATCGATGCCGATGGCTATGTTCGCATCGTCGATCGCAAGAAGGACATGATCATTGTCTCTGGTTTCAACGTGTTCCCAAGTGAGGTCGAGGAAGTCGTCAATGCGCATCCCGGGGTATTCGAGTGTGCCGCCATCGGCGTGCCGAGTGATCGCACCGGCGAAGCTGTGAAGCTCTTCATCGTGGCACGTGACCCGGCCTTGGATGCAGGTGCAATCGAGGCTTACTGTCGAGAGAATCTGACCGCCTACAAGGTGCCTCGAGAGATCGTGTTTGTGAAGGATCTGCCGAAATCCAACGTTGGCAAGATTCTGCGACGCGAATTGCGTGAGCAGGAACTGGCGCATCGCCAGGCCACAGGCGCGCGCTGAGACACCCACATCAGGAAATCCCGCACGTGCAGGACACCATGGAATCTCAGCTGCAGAGCTGCGCCACACGTGACAGGCATCGTCTGTCAGCACAATGGCGGCAACTTCAACGCACCCTTTCTGAATCGGTGCAGTATTCCGCGCTCGAGCGGAAACTGCGCGAAGGAATCCTTGCATCACAGGCGTTTACGCAGTCGCGTGTGGGTCTGATCCCGGCAATCACCTACCCTGAAAATCTCCCTGTATCCGAGCGCCGAGAGGACATAGCCGCGGCAATTCGCGATCATCAGGTTGTGGTGGTGGCTGGCGATACCGGCTCGGGCAAGACCACTCAACTGCCCAAGATTTGTCTGGAACTTGGCCTGGGCGCACGCGGCATGATCGGCCACACGCAGCCAAGACGTCTGGCTGCACGCGCCGTCGCCACGCGCATAGCCGAAGAGCTGGCCGTGCCTCTGGGCGGTGTTGTCGGCTACCAGGTGCGCTTCACCGACAATACCAGCGCCAATACCTTGGTCAAACTCATGACCGACGGCATTCTGCTGCAGGAAATCCAGCACGATCCCTACCTCAATCGCTACGAGGTGCTGATTGTCGATGAGGCCCACGAACGCAGCCTGAACATCGATTTCCTGCTGGGCTGTCTCTCTCAGCTGTTGCTGAAGCGCCCCGATCTCAAGCTCATCATCACCTCTGCCACGATCGACGTGGAGAAATTCTCGGCGCATTTCCGCAATGCTCCGATCGTGTCTGTGGCAGGTCGCACCTATCCGGTGGAGATTCTGTATCGCCCCGTTGGAGAAGCAGAGGAACCAGGGGAGGATGTCCTGGCTCGATCGATCATTGATGCCTTGCGGGAAATCGACCAGATCGAGGGTTCGCGTCCTCCTGCACTGCGCGATGTGCTGGTGTTTCTGAGTGGCGAACGAGAGATTCGCGATGTCGCACTGGCACTGCGCAAAGCGGACTTGCGCCATACCGAGATCCTGCCGCTCTACGCGCGACTGACGCCAGCCGAGCAGCAGAAGATCTTCCTGCCCATGAAGGGGCGCAAGGTCGTGCTGGCCACCAACGTGGCGGAGACTTCCATCACAGTGCCTGGAATAGCCTACGTCATCGACTCCGGGCTCGCGCGCATCAGTCGTTACAGCGTGCAGAGCAAGGTGCAGCGGTTGCCGATCGAACCAGTCTCCCAGGCCAGCGCCAATCAGCGCGCAGGACGTTGCGGGCGCGTGGGCCCGGGGGTGTGTTTTCGACTCTACTCGGCCGAGGACTTTGCTGCCAGACCGGCCTACACGGAGCCGGAGATTCAGCGCACGAATCTCAGCGCCGTGATCCTGCAGATGCTGGCGCTGGGCTTGGGCGATATCGACGGATTTCCCTTTCTGGACAAGCCGGATCGGCGTGCCATTAATGACGGCCTGAAGCTGCTGCAAGAGATTGGTGCGCTCGATGAACAGCGACAAATCACCCATGCAGGCCGACTGCTGGCGGCACTCCCCGTGGATCCCCGGCTTGGCAGCATGTTGATAGAAGCAGATGCACGACGCTGCCTGCAAGAGCTGCTGATCATTGTCAGTGCTCTCAGCGTGCAGGACCCGCGGGAGTTTCCTGCGGACATGAAACAGGCAGCGAGGGAAAAGCATGCACTGTTCGCACACAAGGAATCCGACTTTCTGTCCTGGATTCTGCTTTGGTCTGAATTCGAGAAGCAACGTCAGGCACTCAGCAATTCTGCACTGAAGGACTACTGCCGACGGCATTTTCTATCTGCCCTGAGAATGCGCGAATGGCGTGAGACTCACAGGCAGCTGCACCTGACCTGTCAGGAGCTCGGATTCAGGGAAAATCGCCGGGCGGATGTCGCGGTGGAAGTTCAGGAGCTGGATTACGAAGCCATTCATCGCGCGATCATTCGCGGCTCACTGAATCAAATCGGTGTGAAGACTGAAGATGGCATGTATCTTGGGACGAGAGGGCGCAAGTTCGCCTTGTTCCCGACGTCCGCGTTGGCACGCAGAGGCGCAAAATGGCTGGTGACAGCAGAGCTCATGGAAACGAGCCGTCTCTATGCCACGCTGGCAGCCTCCATCCAGCCGGAATGGGTGCTGGATGCCGCAGCAGGACTGTTGCGACATGAGTACTCCGAACCACACTGGGAGAAAAGCAGGGGACAGGTGATGGCCTGGGACAGGATAAGCCTGTTCGGGATCACCCTGATCGAGCGCAAGCGCGTAGCCTACGCCGCCATAGACCCCGTGGCATCACGCGAGATATTCCTGCGTGAGGGCCTTGCTGCCATGCAACTGGATACGCGTGCGCGATTTCATCGACACAATCTGGCCCTGCTGGCAGAGATACGCAAGGAAGAGGAAAAGCTGCGTCGTCCGGAGGTCATGCTGAGTGAAGAGCGCTTGCATGATTTCTTTGCCAGCCGGATTCCCCCAGGCATCTGTGACACGCGATCGTTGGAGAACTGGGCACGCCGCCAAGAGCAACAATACGGCAAAAGTGGCCTGGAACTGAGTCGCGAGGATCTGGTCGACGAGGAGGTGACCGAGAAGCTCAGGCTGGAGTACCCGGATCGCCTGGCTGTGAAGCAGAATCAGCTGGCCATCGCTTACCGCTTCGAGCCTGGGGTCCAGGGCGATGGTGCGACGGTTGATGTGCCGCTTGGGATTCTTTCGATGATGACCCAGGTCGATCTGGACTGGGCTGTTCCCGGCACACTCGCAGAACGCAGTACACTGGCAATGAAGAGTCTGCCGAAGCAACTGCGCAAGCAATTCGTTCCCTTGCCAGACTTCATTGAGGGCTTTCTTCATTGGCACGCGGATACTGCCAAAGGCAAGGCCTCGGTGGGATTGCTGCAGCGCCTCTGCGAGTATGCTCGAGTCTCGCGGGGAATACGTCTGGAAGGAAAGGACTTTGACTTGCAGGCCCTGCCTGCCCACCTGCAACCTTGGCTTCGCGTGCTCGACGAAGCAGGCGGGACTCTCGCCGTCAGTCAGTCCCTTGCCGAAATTCAAACGCAATTCGCCCCCAAGGAAGTCACGTCACTGTCGAGCACCGCAGCACATGCGATGGAAGTGCAAGGGCTCAAGGACTGGAGTTTTGGGGATCTTCCGGAATCTGTTCTGTGTAATCCAGACACTGGTTTCAGACGTTATCCATCTCTGGTGGACAAGGAGGATTGCGTTGCCTTGATCCTGCAGGATGATCCGACCATTGCTGAGCGGCTCACCCGCCAGGGTCTCTGCCGTCTCGCATGCATTCGCAGTCCCCAGCAGAAGCTGCTGATACAGAATCGCCTGAAGGCATTCTCCGGGAAGTTGACCGTGCTTGCCTTGCACACACCTGCAGAGATCCAGCGAGAAGGGCTGAACTGGATAGTGCGTCAGGCGTTCGATCTGGAGGATTGCCCGATTCCACGCACCCGGGAGGCATTCGAAAAGCTGCTGATGCAAGGAAAACCGCGCCTTCTCGAAGTGGCGGGACGCTTTGAATCCCTGCTGACACGCATCATCGATCTGCATTTTGAACTCAGCCGGAGACTCGGAACCCTGAACGGCGCCCATCTTGAGCCTGCTGCGAGAGACGTTCGTCAGCAATTGCAGGGCATGCTTTACCCAGGCTATCTCCGGAATACACCTGCTCGGTACCTGCTGGAGCTGCCACGCTATCTTCTGGCCATCCAGATGCGCCTGGACAAGCTGAGCGGCAATCTGACGCGCGACAGCGACTCGATGTGTATCTTGAATCGCCTGACGACCCGGCATCAGCGGATACTGGCGCGATGCCCTGAGTCTGTCCGGGCAGTTGACGACAGTCGCTGGTTGTTGGAAGAACTGCGAGTCTCCTTGTTTGCACAATCGCTCGGAACGCGCATTCCCGTTTCCGAGAAGCGAGTAGACAAGGCCCTGGATGAGATGGAACGCCTTTGCGAACAGAAATAAACTGGCCTGGCGAATAAAAATCGAGTGTACGGCAGGAACTCTTGCGCATATGTGCATTGCCACACGGGAATTGCGTACTTGAAATGACACAATCCGACCGCATCAACACGGTGAGAAAGCCCTGTTCGGGGGGCGCGACACCCCACTTCGGGGAGATAAAATGACTCTTTGGCTAGGAACTGGAGTGGCCATCGCGCATAATGCGCGCCCAATTGTGATATGGACACCATGAACGAGAATTACGTGGTCAAGATCGTGCGAAATCTCCTGTTGATCCCCGCGCTTCTGTGCAGCACAAGCGTGCTTGCCAGTGATCCATGGGAAGCCACCAACCTGCGTGTCTATCAGTTCAACAAGCTGGTGGATGGCTGGTTTCTGCGCCCCGTAGCAGTGGCTTACAACAACGGCGTTCCCATGATCGTGCGACAAGGAGTCGGCAATTTCTTCAGCAATATTGACGACGTCAACGTTCTGGCCAACAACGTTCTTCAGTTGAAACTTCAGGATGCTGTCACCGATTCCGGCAGACTGCTGATCAACAGCACGGTGGGTATTGTCGGGATCATTGATGTCGCCTCTTCGGTGGGCCTCGCCAAGAACGAGGAGGACTTCGGCCAGACTTTCGGGCGCTGGGGAATTGGGGCAGGGCCGTACGTGGTGTTGCCATTCTTCGGGCCAAGCTCTGTCCGGGATTCCTTTGGCTTGGTGCTGGACACTCTGTTCAATCCTATCCAGTACCACAAGGATGAGTCGACTCGGCATTCCCTTGTCGCACTGGGATTGCTGGATGATCGCGCCTCGGTCCTGTCCATGGAGAATCTCATTTCCGGAGACGAATACCTCTTCGTGCGAGAGGCGTACCTGCAGCAGCGTGAGTATCTGGTCAACGATGGCGTCTACACTGACGACTTCGACGACTATTGATCCGGGTTCACGATCATCGCCTTGACCGCCAGCTTGGTGCGTATGAAGTCGCTGTGACGCACATGGATCAGGTCAGCGATCCGACGGATGATATGGTCCTCATGGCGATCAACGTGCGTATCTGCAAAGGCGATCTGCCAGAGATTCTCCACCAACTGCACCCGCTCCTCGTAACCGTAGCTCGCGTTGATCAGGCTGGTGAATTCGTACAACGAAGTGGCATGGTGAGAGGCTTTCTCCGCAAGTGCCATGATTTCTTCAACCCGTTTGCTGTCCAGTTTGAATCGATCCTGCAGAACCTGCATCAGCGCATCCACTTCCCGCCGATCGATGTTGGTGTCGGATTTGAGCACCTCGAACATCAAGGCAGCGCTTGCAAGTGGCAAGCGTGCTTCTCTGACTGCGGGAGAGCTGTTGGCATCAATTTGCAGGTTCTTCTCGAAAAATCTTCTGATGCTGGAAATCATTCTGACAAATCCTCGTGTTCCCCGTTCCAGGCATACTCACCGACTTTGCCCATCGCATCTTCAAGCACACTGATACCAGCGTTCTTTCGCCATGCATTCTCGCTCAGATGTCGACGAAAAGTCTTTCCCCCGGGCACGCCGTGAAAGATTCCCAGAATATGTCGCGTCATGTGCTGCAGTGAAGTGCCAGAGTCGAGTTCGCGCTCGACATAGGGCAGGAATTTCAGCAAGGCCTCTGTTCTGGAAGCAACGTTTCGATTCTCTCCGAAAAGTCTTGCATCAACCTCACTCAGCAACCAGGGGTTATGGTAAGCCTCACGACCAACCATGACACCATCCACTTGCGACAGCATCTCCTGCGCGTGCTGCAAGGTGCGGATTCCTCCATTGATCACGACTGGCAACTCTGGAAACAATCGCTTCATGCGATAAACACGCTCGTAGTTCAGAGGAGGGATCTCGCGATTCTCTTTCGGGCTGAGCCCCTCGAGGATCGCGATCCTGGCATGGATGATCAGAACATCGCAGCCTGCTGCCTTTACCGGGTTGATGAAGTTTTCAAGGAATGCATCCGAATCCAGTGAATTGATGCCAGTGCGGCACTTGACTGTGACCGGGATGGTCACTGAGCTCTTCATTGCCTGCACACATCTCGCCACGAGAGCAGCATCGGCCATGAGGCACGCGCCGAAGCGTCCATTCTGCACGCGGTCACTGGGACAGCCCACATTGAGGTTGATTTCATCAAATCCGGCTTCGGCCCCAAGCATTGCACAACGCGCCAGTTCTTCAGGATTGCTGCCCCCCAGCTGCAGCGCGACAGGATGCTCTGCCGAATCAAAGCGCAGGTGTCGCTGTGCGTCACCATGCAGCAAGGCGCCGGTTGTGACCATTTCTGTATAAAGTCGGGCGCGACGGCTCAGCAGGCGGAGGAAGTAACGCTCGTGACGGTCAGTCCAGTCGAGCATGGGGGCAACGCAGAAGCGGTGACTGTTGGAATCTGGAGTCATTTTGTGCTGTGGACAGAAGGGATAAACTGGCCCGTGATCTTAATGGTTTGCGTCATTCCGCGATAGCGTATAATCCGGAATCACCGGCGCGAGCCGGCGCAAATTTCATTGGCACTTACTCTTGCTACGGGTCTTTCATGCTCAAGGTCAGAACGCGCATTGCTCCATCGCCCACTGGCGATCCCCATGTCGGAACAGCCTACATCGCACTTTTCAACCGTTGTTTTGCACATCAGCATGGTGGCGAGTTCATCCTTCGTATTGAAGACACGGATCAGGTTCGCAGTACGTCGAAGTCAGAGTCGGACATTCTTGCTGCGCTGAACTGGCTGGGACTGAGCTGGAGCGAGGGCCCGGATATCGGTGGCCCCTTCGGCCCCTACAGACAAAGTGAACGAAGTAGCTTGTACAGCCAGGAAATCAAGACCCTGCTCGATAGTGGTCATGCGTTTCGTTGCTTCTGCACGGCAGATCGACTCAATGCGCTGCGCGCGCAGCAGATGCAGGAGAAGTCAGCTCTGGGGTATGACGGGCATTGCCTGAAACTCTCACAGGACGAAGTGGCGGCCAGGCTTGCACAGGGTGTTGAACATGTCATTCGCATGCGCATCCCGGAAGAGGGCGACTGCGTGTTTCAGGATATGCTGCGTGGAGAAATCAGAATTGCGTGGCAGCAGATCGACATGCAGGTACTGATCAAGTCCGATGGTTTGCCAACCTATCACTTTGCGAATGTCGTTGATGATCATCACATGCAGATCAGTCATGTGATTCGTGGCGAGGAATGGATCAATTCCACTCCGAAGCACTTGCTCTTGTACCAATACTTCGGGTGGACACCGCCCACATACTGCCACATGCCACTGCTGCGCAATCCGGACAAGAGCAAGTTGAGCAAGCGAAAGAATCCAACCAGCATCAACTATTACAGAGACATGGGGTACCTTCCGAAGGCGGTGGTCAATTATCTGGGGCAGATGGGCTGGACCATGCCTGACGCACGCGAGGTTTTCTCCGTTGAGGAGATGACGGCCGCCTTTGATCTGTCTCGCGTCTCCCTGGGAGGCCCGGTCTTTGACGTTGACAAGCTGACATGGCTGAACGGCAAGTACCTTCGAGAGCAGGTCAGCGATGAAGAGTTCATCAGACTTTATCGCGACTGGGCCTTTGCGCCGCACAAGATGGCGAGAATTGTTCCCTTGCTCAAGGTTCGAGTCGACAGGTTCACGGATGTCGCTCCACTGGCAGGATTCTTTCTGGCTGGGCTGCCAGTCATCGATGCGAGTTCATTCACGCACAAGTCGCTGGATGCCGATACTTTGAAGCGCGTGCTGCAGTTCACGCTTTGGAATTTCGAGAACATGCGCGAGTTCTCGCGTGACGATATCGAACAGGCCTGCATGACACTTGCGGCGAGAATGGAGCTCAAGATCAGGGATTTTCTGTTTCCATTGTTCGTGGCCATTTCCGGCAAGGCAGTCTCCACGTCGGTTGTCGATTCCATCAGCATTCTCGGGCTGGACATCACTCGTGCCAGGTTAAGGCATGCCATCACTGTACTCGGTGGCATTTCCAACAAGGAAGCGAAGGTGCTGGAGAAGGATTTTCAGCAGTTCGGCTTGATTGGTGACTAGTCGTTGACAGGCCGGGGATCGGTGCTTAGAATGCGCGGACTTTGAACACCGGCCCATGGGCCGCTGCTTCAAATCCCGCATACATGGGGTCTTAGCTCAGCTGGGAGAGCGCAACGCTGGCAGCGTTGAGGTCATCGGTTCGATCCCGATAGGCTCCACCAAATTCCTTTAAAATTTCATTCCTGATTCAAACGCGCCTGATTGTTTCAGCGCCGCGTCACGGTGCTGCACGACTGTCGCGCAGCACCGTGACGTGTTCCTTCATGCGGACGGGTAATCACGGCGTGCATGGCCCGTGTAAAGCTGGCGTGGACGTCCGATCTTGTAAGGGTTGCTGATCATCTCATTCCAGTGCGAAATCCAGCCAGGCGTTCTTCCAACGGCGAATATCACTGTGAACATCGATGTCGGAATGCCGATCGCCTTCAGGATGATGCCAGAGTAGAAGTCGACATTGGGGTACAGTTTGCGCTCAATGAAGTATTCGTCTTCCAGTGCGATCTTTTCCAGTCGTCTCGCAATGCGGAACAGCGGATCGTTTTCCACTCCGAGTTCGGCAAGCACTTCATCGCAGATCTTGCGCATCACCTTGGCTCTCGGGTCGAAGTTCTTGTACACGCGGTGGCCGAAGCCCATCAAGCGGAATGGATCATTCTTGTCTTTGGCTCGCTTGATGAACTCCTCGATTCGCGACTCATCGCCAATCTCGTGGAGCATGTTGAGAACGGCTTCATTCGCCCCGCCATGCGCCGGACCCCAAAGGGCGGCAATACCGGCAGAAACGCAGGCGAAAGGATTGGCACCCGTGGAGCCTGCAAGTCTTACGGTGGATGTCGAAGCATTCTGTTCATGATCGGCGTGCAGCAGGAAGATGGTATCCATCGCTTTCGCCAGCAGGGGGCTGATTTTGGGGGACTCACAAGGCGTGCTGAACATCATGTGCAGAAAGTTCTCTGCGTAACTGAAGTCATTGCGAGGGTACATGAAGGGCTGGCCAATGGCGTGCTTGTAGCACATCGCTGCAATGGTCGGCATTTTCGCGATCAGGCGGTGAGCTGAAATGCGCCGATCCTCTTCCTTCGTGATGTCGAGAGAGTCATGGTAGAAAGCCGACAGGGCACCCACGACACCCACCATTATCGCCATGGGGTGGGCATTGATGGGGAAGCCCTTGAAGAACTCGCAGAGCTTTTCATGCACCATCGTGTGGTACCGGATATCGTTCTCGAATTGAGCCTTCTGTGTGGGGTCGGGCAACTCACCATTCAGCAGCAAGTAGCAGGTCTCGAGATAGTCTGATTTCTCGGCAAGCTGCTCAATCGGATAACCCCGGTGCAGGAGAACCCCTTGGTCTCCGTCGATGTAGGTGATTCGGGACTCGCACGATGCGGTGGACATGAATCCGGGATCGTAAGTGAAGTATCCCTTTGCTGTCAGGCCGCCAACATCAATCACATCAGGGCCGATACTGCCCCCCAGGACGGGCAGGTCGATGCTGTCCTTGACGCCTTCCAATGACAGACTGGCTGTTTTCTTGTTCATCTTTAGCTCCTGGCAATACTGAATCGTGAAGAGTGCGTCATGTGACGCCAGTGAGATTCCTGCGGAGTCGACTGAAGTGCGGGATGCATGCAGTCATTGTGCTGCGGAAATCAATCAGAGGGGCATTTTAGCAATGGCAAGCGCTTGAGAGTCAAGACAATTGCCCCATCTTCACCATAGTGACAAGTTATTGTCATGATGCAGCGAAAAGAGGTCGGTTTTATTGTATTCCATGCCTCAGAGGACTATACTCCCGGCCCAAGTTACTCGGGCAAGAATTGCAAGTGTAATCAAACAGATCGGTAGTGTCAGGACCGACCATCCTCCCTAAACGCGCCGTCAGGCGCCTCATGGAAATGTAGATTCTGTGAACGACAAACGACCCAAGAACCTCGAACTTTCGACAATCCGATTTCCCCTGCCAGCCATAACCTCGATTCTGCATCGCATTTCCGGTGTCTTCATTTTCGCAGGTGTGGGCGTGCTGCTCTGGCTGCTGAGCGAGTCACTCAGTTCAGCAGAGGGCTTCGCACGAACAGCGCAGTGGCTTGACATGCCGTTGGTCAAGTTGATCGTCTGGGCTGTTGTGGCCGGACTGCTCTACCACCTCGTTGCTGGCGTCAAGCATCTGGTCATGGACCTCGGGATCGGCGAGACCCTCAGCGGTGCGCAGACCGGGGCCCGTCTCGTATTGATCGTTTCCATCATCGCAATTGTGATTGCAGGAGTATGGCTGTGGTAACAAACGTGACAAGCTTTGGCCGTAGCGGCCTTTACGATTGGGTTGTGCAGCGAATCACTGCCATTTACCTCGCCATCTACTTCGTTGGCCTTCTTGGGTTCCTTGTGTTGACTCCGGAATTCACATACAGCTCCTGGAGCTCTCTTTTCAGTGCGACCTGGATGCGCATCGCCAGCCTTGCCGCACTTGTCGCGATCTGTGCTCATGCCTGGGTCGGCCTGTGGACAGTGTCTACCGACTACCTGACTGGTGACCTGCTGGGAAGCAAGGCGACCGCTGTCAGGCTCGTCTTCCAGGCTGCATGCGTGATTGTGATGTTCATATACCTCGTCTGGGGTATTCAGATTCTCTGGGGAGTGTAAATGTCAGGCGTACGAACTCTTTCTTTTGATGCGGTGATCGTTGGCGGAGGCGGGTCCGGCCTGCGTGCCGCTCTGCAGCTTTCGCAGTCCGGTTACAAGACTGCTGTGATCAGCAAGGTATTCCCCACTCGTTCTCACACAGTATCAGCTCAGGGAGGTATTACCTGCGCGATCGCCAGTGCCGACCCGAACGATGACTGGCGCTGGCACATGTATGACACAGTCAAGGGATCCGATTACATCGGTGATCAGGACGCCATTGAATACATGTGCAGCGAAGGCCCCCAGACCGTTTTCGAACTCGAGCACATGGGCCTGCCGTTCTCGCGCACGGAAAACGGCCGTATCTATCAGCGTCCCTTCGGCGGACAGTCCAAGGACTTCGGCAAGGGTGGTCAAGCCGCACGAACCTGTGCTGCCGCCGACCGCACCGGGCACGCGCTGCTTCACACGCTTTATCAGGGTAACGTCAAGAACAAGACGGTATTCTTCAATGAGTGGTACGCAACGGATCTCGTGCGCAACCAGGACGGCGTAGTCGTTGGCGTCACGGCGATCTGCATCGAAACGGGTGAGGTCGTCTATGTGAAGTCCAAGGCGACAGTTTTCGCCACGGGCGGAGCAGGGCGCATCTATGCATCCACGACCAATGCGATGATCTGCACGGGCGACGGCGTCGGCATGGCGCTGCGAGCTGGCTATCCGGTGCAGGATATCGAAATGTGGCAGTTCCATCCCACCGGCATCTACGGTGCAGGCACTCTGGTGACCGAGGGGTGTCGCGGTGAGGGAGGATACCTGATCAACAAGGACGGCGAGCGCTTCATGGAACGCTATGCCCCCAACGCCAAGGATCTCGCCGGTCGAGACGTCGTGGCACGCTCAATGATTCTCGAGATCATCGAGGGTCGTGGCTGTGGCCCGCAGGGCGACCACGTAATGCTCAAGCTCGATCACCTGGGCGAAAAAGTGCTGAACGCCAAGCTGCCAGGCATTCTCGAGCTTTCCCGCACGTTCGCGCACGTGGACCCGGTCAAGGAGCCGATTCCTGTGGTTCCGACCTGTCATTACATGATGGGTGGCATCCCCACCAACATCAATGGCCAGGCCCTGACGCAGGACGCCAACGGCAAGGACAAGATCATCGAAGGCCTCTTCGCTGTGGGCGAGGTTGCCTGTGTTTCAGTGCATGGCGCAAATCGTCTTGGTGGCAATTCGCTGCTCGACCTCGTCGTGTTCGGCCGAGCGGCAGGCAAGCACATCGAAAGCATGCTGCGACAGGGTATCGAGCAGCGTTCCGCTTCTCAGTCCGACATCGATCAGGCGCTGGCGAGACTCAATCGCTTGAACAACACAAGCTCTGGTGAAAGTGTCGCCGAACTGCGTTCCACAATGCAGACCATCATGCAGAATCATTTTGGCGTGTTCCGCCGTGGTGACTTCATGCGCGAAGGCATTCGCAAGCTTGCTGAGCTGCGCGAACGCATCGCCAACATTGCACTGACTGACAAGAGCAATGCGTTCAATACGGCTCGAATCGAAGCGCTTGAACTGGAGAATCTTTTCGAAGTTGCAGAGGCAACGGCGATTGCAGCGGAGGCGCGTACGGAAAGCCGTGGCGCACACGCGCGTGATGATTTCCAGGAGCGCGATGACGAGAACTGGCTGTGTCACTCTTTGTACACCCCAGGCAGCAAAACCGTATCCAAACGAGCAGTCAACTTCTCGCCAAAGACTGTCGAGAAATTCGAGCCCAAGGTCAGAACTTATTAATTTGTCTCGGGTGATCCCGGCGATCACCGGTCAAAAGGAAAGGTAGAATATCGTGCTAGTGAGTCTGTATCGCTACAACCCGGAAGTGGATGCCAAGCCACGCATGCAGGACTACGAAGTGGAACTGCCCGCCGGCAAGGATCTCATGGTTCTTGATGTCCTCGAGCTGCTCAAGCGCCAGGATCCCAGCATTGCCTACCGCCGTTCCTGTCGTGAGGGCGTATGCGGCTCTGACGGCATGAACATCAGTGGCACCAATGGGCTCGCCTGCATCACGCCGGTATCGGCGGCAGTGCGTGGCGGAAAACTTGTTCTGCGGCCGCTTCCCGGTCTGCCTGTCATAAGAGATCTGGTCGTGGACATGACAGTTTTCTACAAGCAGTTCGAGAAAGTGCAACCGTTCCTCATCAACAATACGCCGGCGCCTGCAATCGAGCGTCTGCAATTGCCAGAAGATCGTGAGAAGCTGGATGGTTTGTACGAGTGCATTCTGTGCGCCTGCTGCAGCACGAATTGCCCGTCTTTCTGGTGGAATCCGGAGAAGTTCATCGGCCCGGCAGGTCTGCTCCAGGCATATCGTTTTCTCGCCGACAGTCGAGACACCGCGACTGATGCACGACTGGCCAATCTGGAAGATCCGTTCAGCGTTTTCCGCTGCAGGGGGATCATGAATTGTGTCGCCGTGTGTCCGAAAGGTTTGAATCCGACACGGGCGATTGGTCACATACGCTCCATGCTCATGCAGCGCGCCTCGTGACGGCGCGCCAGCTTGACTGAAGGCGATTACCGAAATAAACGAAGCAGAGCGAAACCTGCTCCAGATATCAGGAAAACAACAAATGCAAGAAAGCATTATGGAACACATGTGGAAGACCGGGCATTTATCCGGCGGCAACGCGTCCTACGTTGAACAGATATATGACCAATTCCTGCAGGACCCAGGCTCGGTGCCGCAGGAGTGGCGCAACTACTTCGAAAGTCTCCCGCAAATATCCGATTCCCGTGAATCGGATATTTCACATTTGGAGATCCAGAAATACTTCAAGGAGCTGGGCAAGACCAGTCGATTCAAGCCTCTGCTCTCGGATGACGCGGTAGTCAACTCCGAACACGAGAACAAGCAGGTTCAGGTTCTGCATCTGATCAGTTCTTATCGCGTCCGAGGCCACCAGAAGGCACGGCTCGACCCGCTGAATCTCATGCGTCGCGAACAGGTGCCTGACCTGCAGCTCGACTTCCACGGGCTTTCACCAGTCGACTACTCGACGGTTTTCCAGACTGGCTCCCTGTTCATCAAGAAGGACAAGGCGACTCTTCGAGAACTCGTCGAGGTGCTGGAGCGAATTTATTGCGGATCGATTGGCTACGAGTTCATGCATATCGTCGATCTGTCCGAAAAGCAGTGGATACAGAAGCGCATTGAGGCACATCTGGGAAACCCGGACTTCCCGGCAGAGGTCAAGAAGCACCTGCTTGAACGCCTGACAGCGGCCGAAGGGCTGGAAAAGCACCTCGACTCCAAGTACCCCGGAACCAAGCGTTTCGGCCTTGAAGGTGGCGAAAGCCTGATACCACTTGTCGACGAGCTCATTCAGCGTTCAGGGAGCTATGGTGCCAAGGAAATCGTGATAGGCATGGCTCATCGTGGCCGTCTTAACGTGCTGGTGAATACGCTGGGCAAGAATCCCGCTGATCTGTTCAGCGAATTCGAAGGCCGTGCCACTTACAAGAGCTCTGGCGATGTGAAGTATCACCAAGGCTTCTCGTCCAACATCATGACTCCGGGCGGTGAAGTGCATCTCGCGATGGCCTTCAACCCTTCGCATCTTGAGATCGTGTCACCCGTGGTGGAGGGCTCGGTCCGCGCACGTCAGGATCGCAGACTGGACAAGATTGGCAGCAAGGTGGTCCCCATCATCATTCATGGTGACGCGGCGTTTGCGGGCCAGGGTGTGGTGATGGAAACCTTCCAGATGTCCAAGACCCGTGCCTACTCGACTGGTGGCACTGTACACATCATCGTGAACAATCAGGTCGGCTTCACCACGAGCAAGCAGGAAGACGCCCGTTCAACGGAGTATTGCACTGATGTTGCCCGAATGGTGCAGGCGCCGATTTTCCATGTGAACGGCGATGATCCCGAGGCTGTTCTTTTCGTGACTCAGTTGGCGTTGGACTTCCGTTACGAGTTCAAGAAGGACGTGGTCATTGACCTAATCTGCTATCGCCGGCGAGGGCACAACGAGACTGACGAGCCCTCAGCGACGCAGCCATTGATGTACGGACAGATTCGTCAGCAAAAGACGACACGCACGCTTTACGCCGAAAAGTTGATCGCGGCTTCCCTAATTACCGAGGAAGAGGCAGAGTTCCTGAACACGTCCTACCGCAAGGCTCTGGACACTGGTGAGCACGTGGTGAAGTCGCTCGTCAAGGAACCTTCTGTGGAGATGTTCGTCGACTGGAGCCCCTATCTTGGACATGAATGGACGCCCCATTACAACACCACGATCAAGCTGGATACGCTGCAGGCACTTGCTCGCAAGCTGGTGAAGCTCCCCGCAGGCCTGACACTGCACAAGCAAGTGCAGAAGATCATAGACGATCGCGTGCAGATGGCCGCCGGTGAAAAGCCCGTGGATTGGGGTTTCGCGGAGACCCTGGCCTACGCCAGCATTCTGGCCAGCGGCAACAAGGTCCGCATTACTGGCCAGGACGTTGGACGTGGCACATTCTCACACCGACATGCTGTACTGCACGATCAAGAGACGGGAGAAGAGTACATTCCGTTGCAGGCGCTTGCCTCAGAACAGCGCAGCTTTGCAATCTATGACTCCCTGCTCTCTGAGGAAGCCGTCCTGGCTTTCGAGTACGGCTATGCAACGACGACACCCAATGCATTGATCATCTGGGAAGCACAGTTTGGTGATTTCGCCAACTCAGCCCAAG
>JACCDH011755745.1_pt1 | contig 22128 bp, 24 predicted proteins | sample 7442481 | NCBI WGS metagenome assembly JACCDH01 (sample SAMN15323433, study PRJNA562643) | freshwater metagenome | isolation source: river surface water | place: USA:Blue River Watershed | collected 2017-08-15
AATCATTGTAATTTTTTATTATTTTGACTTCTAAAACAAGTGCTTAGACCAAAAAATCAGCAACTTCTTCCCCGAACAATTCTTTTTTAACCAGTACCAATTTGGAAATAAGATTTTTTACTCCTTCTACATTCAATCTTTCTGTATTATGTGAGTGGTAATCTTCAATTTCAGCCAAATTTTTCTCTCCTTCTGAAAAATACATAGAATAATTTAAATCCCTATTATCCGCAGGAACTCGATAGAAATCGCCCATATCTTCAGCTTTTACCATTTCCTCTCTTGTGCACAGCGTTTCATAAAGCTTTTCGCCATGACGTGTGCCAATAATTTTAATTTCATTATCAACTTTTGCTAATTCCTTGATAGCTTTTGCTAAATCACCAATGGTTGCCGCAGGTGCTTTGTTAACAAACAAATCTCCTTGATTCCCATTCTCAAAAGCAAATAAAACCAAATCAACCGCATCATTTAAACTCATTAAAAAACGAGTCATATTTGGATCGGTAATTGTTAAAGGAAGTCCGCTCTTAATCTGATTGATAAATAGTGGAATAACTGATCCTCGAGATGCCATTACATTCCCATAACGTGTTAAACAAACAATCGTATTTTGTAAATTCCTGGACTCCGCAATTGCTACCTTCTCCATCATTGCTTTAGAAATACCCATAGCATTTATTGGATATGCCGCCTTATCTGTACTCAGGCAAATCACTTTTTTTACCCCATTAAAGCCTGCTGCTCTTATTACATTTTGCGTTCCTTCCACATTTGTTTTTACTGCCTGCATTGGGAAAAACTCACAAGAAGGAACTTGTTTTAACGCAGCAGCATGAAAAATATAATCAACTCCGCGAGTTGCTGGTTCAACACTATCATAATCCCTAACATCACCAATGAAAAATTTTAACTTGGGATTCTTTAGTTGATTACGCATATCATCTTGTTTTTTCTCATCACGAGAAAAAATTCTAATTTCTTTAAAATGGTCTGTTGCCAGGAAGCGTTGTAGTACAGCATTACCAAAAGAACCAGTGCCTCCTGTTATTAGAAGAATTTTATTCTTTATTTCCACTTTTGTCAATTTTAAATATTTTATTTTTTTCAATTTTAGTAGGATAATTAATTAAAACGGCTTTATATGGCCCCTTAAATACAAAAAGGCTTCCAGCTGCCACTCCTATCACTCCATGTTTATCAATCACCTTTTCTATATCAGATAATGAACCAGCACCACCTAAAACAGTCAAAGGAATAGAAACCGATTCTGCTATTTTGTCAATCAAATTCAAATCATATCCTTTCATTACTCCATCTTGATCAATTGAATTTATAATAATTTCACCGGCTCCTAACTTCTCTAAATCCTTAACAAATTTTATAGGATTAATTCCTGTAGGTTTTTTACCATTATGGGTATAAATTTCATACCCTCCTAAAAGTTTTTTCTTTATGTCTAAAACAACAATTACACTCTGAGAACCAACTCGATTTGCTATTTGAGTAACCAAATTAGGAGTTTGAATAACTGCGCTACTCAGTGCAATTTTTTCTACCCCTAAAGAAAATATTTTTTGAGCTTGCTCAACTGACTTTACTCCCCCTCCATAGCATAAAGGCATGCGAGATTGATTAGCTAATTTTTCAATTAATTTATAATCCGGTTCATGATTTAAAACCGTAGCATCAATATCAAAAAAGGCTAATTCATCTACCATTTTTTCATTGAATATTCGAACTGCATTGATGGGATCTCCAACATATTTTGGAGTTTTAAAGTTTACTGTTTTAACTAATCCCTTATCATGAAACAATAAACTTGGTATTATTCTAGGACGTAACATTATTAAATATTTGCAAAATTATATAATAATTTTTCCCCATAATGATGACTTTTCTCAGGATGAAATTGTATTCCATAAATATTATCACGATTTACAGCAGAGGAAAAAGAAATTCCATATTCAGAAATTGCAATACTTTGTATTGGGTTATGACATTTAAAATAATAACTATGCAAAAAATAAAAAATAGCTTCTTCTTCTAATCCAATGAACAATGGATTATTTACAATTGGCGTTACATCATTCCAACCCATGTGCGGAAGCTTTGTACGCTGATGAATCAATCTCTCATCAAATTTTAGAATCTCTGCATCAATCCATTTTAAGCCCTCTAGCTTACCTTCATCACTGCCATTTCCCATCATCTGCATTCCTACACAAATTCCTATAACTGGGACTTTTTGATTGATTACTAATTCATCTAATTTTTCACGCATACCAGAAGTGTTAAGTTGAGACATAGCATAATCAAAAGACCCAACTCCTGGTAAAATTAATTTTTCAGCTCCTATCAAATCTTTACTTGATTTTGCAATTTTTGTAGGAATATCAAGTCTTTTATATACATTTTGAAAGGCGAAAATATTTCCAACCCCGTAATCAATTATTGTAATCATCTAAATAGTCGTTTTTCTAGTCCTAGTTTCTTCATAATTTGAGCCCCTAATCCAATTATTTTTATTTTATTTTTGTAATCATGAAATGTTTTATTTTTCCCGTCAAAAATATCTTGTAACTCAGACCTAGATAAATCTAATTTGTCAGCAACATAATCAAACTCTTTTTGCAGAAATTCTTCTGACAACTCTGGTTTAGCAATTCGTTCTAAAGCTTCTTCTCTTGTCATTTGGCCTGTTAATATCAAACTTGAAAAATGAGCTCTTCTTTTCTCAAATCCAAACTTTCTAGGCAACCAAAAATCTTCATAAAAACGGGTAAAACGAGACTCATGATGTTTGTGTTTAAAAGGTTCCCAGCCAAATTTAGTTTGCAATAATTGTTCCGCATCTTTTTTAATATATGGAATTAAATTTAAAGGCTTAAAAACCTGCATTCCTAATATATATCTATAAAATAATTTATAAGATAATATATCTACCAATGGAAAAGATTTGAGTGGGCGCTTTCCAAATTTAGAATGAATATCTTTTACTAACATTGTATCAATACCAGGAAACCCTCCCCACTCTTCAGGTTCACGACAACATTCTGTTGAAAAATTACCACCTGTAAGTACAAATTTTATTTTATTTTTTCTTGCAAATTTATAAAGAGCTGAAAAAAAAGCATAATCTTGTGGAAGATCTTGGTCGGCAATTTGAGATTTTAGAAAAGCAACTTGTAAATCCTTCATCTCTTCCCAATTGATTACATCTGTATATAATTCTAAACCTAAACCATTACAGATTTTTTCAATATTACCAACTGCTTTATCTGTATTCCAACCAGCATCAACATGAAACAATAAAGGACGTAAGCCCATCACCTCTTTAGCAATATATGCAACATACGAGCTATCTAAACCTCCACTCAAACCGATTATACAGTCAAATTCTCTTTTTTTACCATCAGCCTTAATTAGTTCTGAAATTTTCATTAATTCTTGATAACCTAATTCATCAGTATGCCAATTAGGGACAATTACATTTTGAAAATTATAATAATAATCTGAGATACCATTTTCATCAAAAACAATTTTTGAATCTGAAGTATCCATAATAGTTTTAGTACAAATTTGGTAGTGTCTATTTTTATTCATTTCGCAACTTTAAACGTTCATGTTAAAAAACCTATATAAAATATTTTTATTTATTTTTCTATATATTTTGTGAGAGTCTCTTGATATTAGCCATAGTTTTTTACTTGGCAATTTACCCATAGTAGCGTGATCATGATGATTTACTTTAATTTTAGGTTCATAATAAACTTTGAAATTCTTTTGCTCTAATTGTTTACTTAAAAAATATTCTTCCCCCATTAGAAACGTTGGTGCCCACAATAAAGAAAAATAATCAAAAAATAAAGGTCCTAAAATGTAGCAGGCCCCATATCCTTGATGAATCATTTGTGCGATCTCAAAGCGATTATTATCTTTTCTACGAGTGAATTTTTTAGTTATAATAGCCGCGAATCCAATTAAAATTGATAAATAATAATTAGAATAATAAATATCATAAATAATTTCTCTAATTGTGCTTATTTTATTAATAACATGGGGGTTTTGATGAACACCATCAAGCGTTATCAAGTCAGGAGAAATAACAGGAAATTCGTTGAAAATTGACAAATTTGAAATTAACAATTCTGTAAATTCCGGTGGGAAATATAAATCATTATTGCCAACAACTATATGATTCAAATCAGTATAATTGTTTCTTAAAAATTGAATACCAATATTTAATCCTTTGAAGTAACCAATATTTTCATCACTATATATAATTTTTACAAAAGGATAGTCAATTTCTATTTTTTTCAATAAATCAATGTCTAACAATTCGGATTTATTATCTACAACAACAATGTGAGTATTAGCAAAATATTTATTTAAAGTTAAGGAATAAATTACGTCTCTAGTGTAATTAGAATTATTATAATTAGTAAATACAAATCCTACTTTCATGTTTGTTTAATTTTCTTATTCTTTTTCAAAGAAAGGAATAAGCTAAGTGTTATAAATTTTTAAATATTTCAATGATAGAGTACGTCTTGAATATATCAATTTTGAATCTTCTGCAATTTTCATCCTTGTATTTACAGAATAAGGTTTTGCAGAAAAATCTAAATGAGATACATAATTACCTAAAAGTATAGATATTGAAAAAGCTTGTTCTACAGTATTGTTCATAATAACAGGAAGGCCAGTCAAACAATATTCTCCAAACTTTGTTGGTGATGCTACATAATTTAATTGTTTCTTTTCTCTAATTAGAAAAGCAAAATCAGCCAAGTTATAATAAGCATTCATTTCTTCAAAGCCAACACTAGTGATAAGAAATCTATCAGAAATTAATTTTTTAAAAAAATGTTTGGCAATTTCAGGTTCAGAAGTTGCTATCAAAATAATGTTATTTTGTTGATCAAGTAATAACTCATATTGTTTATATTGGTCTTCTAAAGATTGATAAGCTACCATACTTCCTGAATACAAATAAACAATCTTATCATTTGATATACCAAGATATTCCCTTTTTTTAAGTCTTAACTCTGGATCAAAAAAAAATATTCTTTCAGAAACTGGACATGGTATTATTTGATAGTTTTTGGTAATTAATTTGCTTTTAAATAAATTAGATAAAGCTTCACTAACAAATATTACTCCATCAGATTTTTTGCAGTTGACAAAAGCAATCAGTCGTTCAAATTTTACTAAATATATGTTTCCAATGAAATTTATAAAACGATTTTTTCTGGATAAACTATCTTTTAATTCTGATACGGCATCTCCTCTACAATCCCAATATACCGGTAATTTATGTAAAGGTTTAGTGACAATACATAAAAAAGCTGTGTAATCTGCTCTTGCATGTATAAAAGAGTACTTTTTTTTATGATTCAAAATAAAACTGATTAGTAAAATTAAATTATAGACTAGAGAAAATGGATAATAAATGTTTAATGCTTTCTTTAGAAATACATTCACTTCAGAATTACTATTTTGTAACTTTTCTAAATTATTATTTGAAAGTTTCCATGTTTTTTTTAATGTATTATAGGCAAGAATGTCAAATTCAATGCCAAAATCTTTCATAGCATTATAATGTTCTAAAACCTGTGAATTAAAAATCGTAGAGCTTATTCCTTCGTGTAAAATGAATAATGCTTTTTGTGTTTTATTTGAACTATACTTGGTTTTTTTGATCATATACCTATTGACCTTGGGTGTTTTTTAAAGTACTCTGATTTGCATATGCAGACAAAAACAAAAGTATAAAAAGGTTATTATTGCCAGGGATATCACCACTAGCAAGACTAGCAAAAAAATAAAAGAGAACTAAAAAATTGATAATATTATATTTAAAAGATTTAAAATAAAAAAAGATTAATAAGATGAATAGAAATGTTCCAATCAGTCCATTTTCAAAAAAAAGTTCTAAAAATATATTGTGCGGGTAATAAATAACATCTTCACCAAAAAATGACAAGGAATATGAACCAATACCATTTCCTTTTAAATATTGTAAATCATAATCTAAAAAAAGTTCAAAAAGATCTAGACGTGCATAAAGGGAATAAAAATTTGTTTCAAAAACATACCCGCCAATTAAATAAAATCCACTTATCATAAATACACCAAAACCAATTATTAATAATAGTATTTTTTTTTTAGATATGAGATAACTTTGTTGTAGCAAGTATACAAGCACAACTGATAAAATAGGTCCTCGTGAACCACTCCCATACATCAAAAAAAGAGCTACAAATATTGAGAATAAATACAAAACATAATTATTTTTTTTTATTTTGTCGCAACATAAAATTATAAGTAAAAGCATTCCTACATAACGAGAAAACCAAATTACATTTTCTATTCCAGGCAGTGTATAGCGTCCTCCGATATCAGATTTACGAAATAGCAAATATGCAAAAAAAACAAACCAAAGTAAAAAATAAGTGACCCTTAATAAGTGTGTTTCTAGTGATTTGAAATCTATTGCTTTAAATTTAGAAGAGAGAAAAAAAAACTCTATTAGTAATACTGGAAAAATTGTGTTATACAATATTTCTATAGCTTTTTGTTTTGAGGCAAAAACGGACTGAGTATAACTAAGACTGTAAAAGATCCAAATGAAAAATAAATAAAATAATACCTTTAAAGGACTTTTTGATACTGTCAAAAGATCATTTGAAATAAAAAAAAGAGAAAAAGTTAATATTATAAAAATAAATAGATAGGATGGGATAGACAAATCAAGTAAATTAAAGAAGAATGCAAAAATAACCGGAAATATAATAATCAATTGAAAAAAGTAATTAAAAATTAAATTTCTATCGATTACATTCTTAAAATTATTTATTTTACTTTTCACTTTTTTAAATTAGTAAGATTTGAAAGAACAATTAATTAAATTATTTAAAAACGTCTAACTCTTCTGTATATAAAATATAAAATTTTGTATAAGTAAGGATTCAACAAGTTTTGAATGTCTTTAAATAATTGAAAATCAATACTTTTTAAATTTTTACATTTATCAATCAGCTTTAATGCAACAATTTTAATATCATGATTATCTAAAACATATTGATAACATTTTTCCCCAATCATTCTATCATTTTTTAGATCACTTAATAATTCTAAAAAAATATGATTACGGTTTGATGTACTACTAACGTGTCTTCCTAAAGTATAATATTGTGTTTCAAATAGCCAATTGTATTTTACCTCATTGGGAAACCTTACTTCACTGTAATCAATTATGACAACAGGTATTTTTCTAATTGCAAATTCTAAACAAGATGTACCCAAAGCTATACCCAGATCTATATTTTCTATTAGGTACATAGATAGATCATTATTTATTAATGTCCCAGGTAAAACATAATTAATTTCCGATTTTTTCAAATATAACTCTAGTTCATTAGATTTTTCACCAGTACCAATTACATGAAAAACTATATTATATTGGTGTTCTAATAATTTAATTTCATCAATAATTTTAACAATTGAGTAAAATTTATCGTCACATATTCTACCAAGCCAAGCTATATTTAATATATCTGTTTCAATTCTTCCTTTTGATTTAAAGTCATTTACTTCTAAAGGAATTTGTAAATATTTTGGGGTATTCTCTAAGCTAAGAAAATTCTTAGCAACTAAATAATTTGTTTCATCCATATATACAATAGTCTCTGATTCTGATAGTATTTTAATTTTCTTTTTTAATTTATCTTTATTTACAAAACACTTTCTAGCATTTGCACTAAATATGAAGTCTAAAGCATAAGGATGTATAGACCATAAAAGAATTTTCATTTTTGAAAAATCACCCTTTATCATATACTCTAAATCTGCTAAATTAGATAATGGAGTGACAACAACCTCTCCGTTTTCTAGTTCGACAAATCCATTTTTATACGGTAAAATATTTATTCTAGTATAATTTCGTAATTGAGATTTTAAGTATCCGTCTTTAAAATCAACAACACTAACACTTATATTATCATATTTAGAAATTTCTATTGCCAACCTTATAAAAAGCAACTGTGCACCACCAACTCTTCTACTTGGGTATAAAAATGTTATTGAAAGCATATCTTTATTTTTCATAATTTCTGTTAAATAATAGTTTTCTAAAGACAACAATCATGGTAACCAAATACAAAAAACAATTTATTGCAAAAGCTATTGTCAAACCTTTTAAATTAAAATAATTAAGTAAAAAAATTGCTAAAAAGACATAATTTGCTGTAAAAATAATTTCTGTAATTATGAATATTTTGGTCATAGATTTAGCCACCATTAGATAAGCTAAAACCCATGATGCTATTTTAAAAAAATCACCTATGAGCTGAAATAAAAACAGTTCATTCATCTCAGTGAATTCACCAGTAAATAATATTTTTATTATAAAATAACGGAAATAATAAATAAATAAACAGCTAGTTAAAAGAGCTGGGATTATTATTTTATAACCTTGAAATATTTCTATCCTTAACTCTTTGCTACCATTCAAAGATGATAATTTTGGTAAATAATATGTACTTAAAGACGTAGTGATTAACAATAAATAACCATCCGAAATACGCATCATACCCTGCCAATAACCAGCAGAATCAATACCAAGTTTTTCTATTACCAAATTTCTAATTAAAATTTGTGCTAAAGGCATACTCATCGCTGTGGTTATTGACATTAAACTAAAATGGGAAAGTTTAATAGCAGTTTTTTTATCAAAATTTTGTTTAAAATATTTCCATGCAAACCATTTAGTTCTTACTATTAAATAAAAAGTTACAAAAAAAACAATAGATTGTGATAATACTAGTGCATAGAGAGCTCCTTCAATTTTAAAATAAAAAACAAGAATAACTGTGAATAACAAACCTATTATGCTGCCAGCTGTATTAACTAAAGTATATAATTTTATTTGCTGTAAACCATTTAAAATGGCAATTAAAAGAGAATTTAGTGAATATAAAATGATTGTTACACCTAAGACTCTAATTGGATTGTAATATAAAGAGGAATGAAATAAGAATTGAGAGATAAAAGAAGAAAATAATATTAATACTAATGCGAAAATAACTGAACAATATATACTTATTTTGAGTGAAGTACTTAATATTTTTTTTAATCTTACCTCATCATCTTTATATTCAGCAGTATATTTAATAACTCCAGAATTAATTGCTCCATTTGCAAAAGTCAAAACAATAGTGATAAAATTATTAAACTGACCAATAAGAGCAACTCCAGAAGGACCAGTATATACAGCAACAACTTTACTTGCAATAAATCCAGAAACAATCCTAATAAAAGTAATGATTGTTGAAAAAAAAGTAGTTTTAATTAATTTCAAAATATTAATAATTATTTAAAATCATCACTACTTTTTTCATTTCCTCAATATTCATTGTTGGGCTAATAGGCAAACTTATTACCTCATTGTGAATCTGATCGGTGATTGGTAAAACAAAATGATTTAAACTTTTATAACATTCTTGTTTGTGTATTGGAATTGGGTAATGAATTAATGTTTGTATGCCATTAGAAAGTAAATAGTTTTGTAAATTTTCACGATTAGAAGTACGTATGACAAAAAGATGCCAAACATGTTCATTACTATCGGCTGCACTAGGCAAGATAATTTTTACATTATTAATATTTTCAATATAATAATTAGCAATATTTTTACGAATTAGTGTTTCGGATTCAATGTATCGTAATTTAACACTTAGAAATGCTGCTTGTATTTCATCCATACGGCTGTTTAAACCTTGGTAATGATTAACATACTTTTGAGGCGAACCGTAATTAGCTAGAATCCTAACAGTTTTAGCTAATTCGTTATCTTTAGTTGCAACAGCACCCGAATCTCCCAAGCCACCTAAATTTTTACCTGGATAAAAGCTAAAACCTGCAGCATCTCCAAGATTTCCTGTTGAAATACCTTTCCATTTTGCACCAATCGCTTGTGCATTATCTTCTATAATCTTCAAATTATATTTCCTTGATAATAATTCTATTCGATCACTCCAACATGCGCGTCCATATAAGTGAACAACCATTATAGCCTTAGTTTTTATAGTAATTTTACTTTCAACTAAATCGAAATTCAAATTATAGGTATTCAAATCGGGTTCTACCAAAACTGGAACTAAGTTGTTATCAGTAATTGCTAAAACAGAAGCGATATAAGTGTTTGCTGGGACAATTATTTCATCACCTGGGCGCATTACACCCATTTCTATATAAGACTTCAAAATAAGGCGTAAAGCATCTAGTCCATTAGCAACTGCAACTACATTTGCACCATCTAAAAATACAGACAATTCATTCTCAAATTGCTTTACTCGCTCTCCTAGCAAATACCAACCAGAATCAATTACTTCACATGCTACTTTTTTAAGTTCAACTTGATATTGTGAATTTATTTTTTGAAGATCTAAAAATTTAATCATAAATATATTATTATTTAAAGGAGTTTAAAAGAAAATTTATTCTTTTTTCATAGTTTAAAATATATTTATCTTTAAATATACTCATGATATGTAAATCTTGATACTTATTTTGAAGAAAAACATGTTCCTTTAATAAGCCTTCTTGTGACATACCTAAATATAATTGAAATTTAAGCATATCAGTATTGGAAGCTAATATATCACCAGTGATTTTTCTAAAATTAAGATTATTAAAAACAAAGCCATATGTTAATAATAATGACTCTAAACCGTATGGATTTGATTTTTTCAAATATTCATCAACAAGAATTAATCTTCCAACATTTGCAATTCTGTCTTGTAAATTAATATCGTATATACTTATAGTACCTACGTTTTGATTCGTGTTTTTTATTTTTATTATATAATTAATTTCATTACTTGGCCGGGTTTTCATCCAATTTTCTTGGCTTTTTAAATCATATCCAATTGGCTGTCTTAAAAATTTACCTGCATTTGATGTTCTCAAATCAAATATAAATTGTGCATCTGAGATTTCAGATTTTCTAAGTACTACGTATTTTCCAAATAATGTAGATTCTAATTTAATTTCCATTAATTCTAATTTTTTTAAACCTGTCTGATTCAAAAGTTTTATCAACTAACTCAATTTTTACCGGAACTTTAAACGACTCTAGTTTTGTGCGGCAATATGTTTTTACTTTCTTAACTACTTCTGCTTTTATTAAAGTACCGTTGTATTTTATTTTAGCGCAAACAATCTTTCCAGTAAATGCATTACTTTCGGCATAAACTACCACATCCTCTACTTCCGGTATCTCAAGAATAACATTTTCTACCTCTTGTGGAAAAACTTTCTCTCCTCCAACATTTATCATTTCTGATTTGCGACCAAGTATCTTAAAATATTCTCCATTTACCTCAACCGAATCGCCAGTAATAAACCAGCCATCCTCTGTAAATGGACTTTTTGAGTTTAAATAACCTAACATGGCGGAATCCGACTTAATTTGCAAGATGCTATCCACTACTCTTGTCTGATAACCTTCACCGCCGATTTTAACCCAAAGGGACCCATTATCTTGCGATTGAGACCGCATAACACCTAGTTCAATCAAGCCATATGTTTGTTGTAATTTAATATCAGGGAAAAGTGTATTTAAATGTTTTAAAAGACTTTCGGGCATAGGTTCTGCACCATAACTAATAACTTTTAAACTTTTAAGAGAATGTCTTTCATAAGCTCGACTTAAAACTAACATGTTTAAAAATGTTGGCGAAGTGGGTAATAATTCTACTTTGTATTTTTCGATTAATTCGCATACATAATCTGGATTTCTATTTTCTAAAATAACTACCGTTCCCCCGTTGGATAGTATGTGAAATAAAGTATTTAATCCACCCCAATGATCAAACAATAAAAAATTAATAGTTAATAAAGCGTTACGCTTAACATGAAACTTAGCTAATAATTTAGAAAAATCATGAAGTGCACCTTTAGGCTCACCGGAAGAGCCGGATGTAAATAGAACTAAACCCGGAACACCTCGTTGCTGAATAGTTTTGTATAGAACATTTTTCTCATTAACAGCATTAGAAATTTTTGTAAAATTTATTTCGTCTTCTTTAATTACTTTAATTAAGTAATCTAGTTGAGCGATTTCAATTTTTTTTGAGTTCTTATTTGAATGATTGATGTCAAGTGGAACTACGATAACATTTTTTTCAATTAACGTAAAAAGGATCGCAATTGTTTCAGGAGAAAAATCACTTTCTAAACCCACAATTGTGCCTTGTGAGAAATCCTTTAAGGCAATTCGCCAATGATTTATTCTTGATAAAAGTTGAGAATAAGTATAAGTGGTATCATGCCAAATTAAAGCAGTTTGGCTATTATACAATTTGAAATTATCTAAAAAATGCTTTATATTATTTAAGACTATCATTTATTATTAGTTCAATTAGTTTGTAATTTACCAAATTCCCTACTTCTTCATCCGGAATTGAAACACCAAACTCTTCTTCCAAAGCAAGAATAAGATTTAAATGTCTAAGAGAATCCCAATTCTCTATATTATCTGAAGATGCATCATCTGCGATAGATTCTAAGGGAACCTCGAATACCAAACTCATTACTTGTTTAATTTTAATGTTTTCCATTTTTATTTAATTTTTATTTAATCTATTTCTGAATTAATTTTAATATAATCGACCTTCTTTGGTACAAAATCAGCAATATTCAATGAGTAGTACTTAGTTCCATCTAAATAATCGATCAGGTTTAAGCCTACTTTATCATAAAAATCTTCAACCTGTGTGTTTTTTTTAGTTGGTATGTAATATGCTGATAGTTTTTGGTAGCCTTTATTTGTAAGAGCTTTGATAATATGGCTCATATAAACGAACTCGATATTCCTGCCAATAATACGACAACTCATCATAAGTGAATCGATAATCACATTTTTCGAATTTTTTTCATCCTCTTTAACAATGCAAACACCGGTTAAGCCATTATCACCAAATTTATCTTTTACAAACATGGCATACACATCATACTTTTTATCCTCAATAAATTGATTGATTTGATTCTCAGTGTAACGAAAAGTACTCAAATTAAATTGATTAGTTTTTTGCGTTAATTGAGCAATTCGTGGCATGTGTGTTTTATCATTTTTCACCACTGTTAATTCAATTTCTAAAGAAGCTAAATATTCTTCGATAGAACTAAAAAATGTTTTACTATTTTCACGCTCAATTTGTTGTTTATATATTTCTGTTCTTTTAGTATCGTCGCTATTTAAAACCAAATTGAAATACGTGTAAACATTTTTTAAGACCAAATCGGGATAGTCTGAAATTGAAGTTGGCACTTGTATTGTAGTTATTTCCGGAACTTGTTCTTTAATTAAATTTATTTCAAAATTAGAATCATCCACAAAAAGCAAACTGTCTAATCCAATATTTAATTCAGATGCAATAGCTCTTAGATTACTTGCTTTATCAACCCAGTTTATTTTCTTGATCACAATATGTTCTTCTTTTAAGATCATATCCTTATGATTTCTTAAAACATCTAAAACATCTTGCTCATTATTTTTACTGCATAAGCCAACAATAACACCTCGTTTGCTTAAGAAGACAGCAATTCGTTGGACAAGATGATAGAATTTACCGGATTTTGAAGTGGGCGACATATCAATTCCTTCCATGCCATCTTCGCCAAAAACGCCTTTCCAAAGCGTATTATCGCAATCGAAAATAATTGCCTTTTTAAGTTTACCGGTATTTCTTAAAATAACAGTTTCAATTGCTGCAACATAATTTTTTAAAAAAGCAAAGGTGTAAGGTGCTTTAGAAGTATGATAAAAACGATAATCGATAGACTGTTTAAAGCCAATATTTGCAAACAGTTTATCAATATTTAGTATAGAAACATTACTTGGTTTTTTTTGCTCAACATAGTCATTTAAATCTTTTACAAATCTTTCGATCTTAGAAACCTGAATATTATTATTATTGTAATATGCCGAAGAAAAAGAGTTGAAAATAACAGAAGCTGTGTTTCTAATATTATCGACAATAATATCAATCTCTGTAAATAATTTTTTTTGTAAGTTATTATATTTTTTCTCATCAAGATCTTCAAAAAACTCAGAAACTTGATCAACTATATTCAATACGTCGTAAAAAATTATAATAAGATCTTTATTATTAAATGCCGCGCTGTCTTGAACAATATTATCAAAATTACCAATTTCAACTCTTGGCTCGATTTGATTTAAACGACACGAGTATTCTAAAATTTCTTGAAAAGAATTTATAGTAACATTTGAGAGAACACCAATTTCGTATGGTTTAGAATGAATAGTGCCAGCCAATGTTTTATTCAATCGTAAGATTTCGGTATATTTTATATTTTCCATATTCAATTTACTAGTCTTTCTATCTAATAAAAGATAAAAAATACATAAGATTATGATGGTTATGCTAATAAAATCATTGTTACATTCTTTAACACAAAAATTTTATATTCTAAGCTTTTTTGTGTCTGATTATAACTTGCAGCTTAATTATTAATAATAAATTCAATTATTTGCCTGTTTCTAGTAAAATAAAAATATATGTTTTTCTCGTCGAACAAAACGGCAGGTATAGGGCCCAATACTTTGATCATACGCATACGCGAAACAATTGCTAGAAGTTCAGTTTCATTTTCTACTTCGTAGCAGAAATGGTTAAAGTGATTCCCGTTTTTTTTAAGGCTGTTCCAAGTATAGGCTTGCTCGTTTTGCGGCTGTATCAATTCAATAAGCGAGTTTGAATAGTTGGTATACAGCGCAAGTCTTGCATTTTGAACAGGATCAAAAATATCAGCTACTTTTTCTTCATAGATAATATTCTTTTCCCAAATGTCGATGTCCTTCACAATAAAACCTGAATGATGCAGCTTCATTTTATAAAGATACTTCATTTTGTTTTTTTCGGCAGAACAAACCAACGAGATTAGTTATTTTTTTAGCGTCAGCAGTTGCCTCGTCTACATCTTCGGCAAGGAATGAACGTGAATCAACAATCTCCAGACCCGCTGATTCAACAAGCTTCAGTACTTCATTCCTGTTATTAAAAAGATAAACGTGGTCTATTGCTGGCGAATTGGTGGGTGTAGTAATCCAGAATAAACCGTTTTCGGATAATAGGCTTGAGAGCTTAATAAGGATCTCTTTTGGGTGATCAAGATGTTCAAGGATTTCACCAAGAACTATAAAATCGTATTTTGAGTTTTCATCAAACAAGAAAATATCCTTATTAAAATACTTTATTTTCTCCCCATCATAACCAATAATTTTTTTGGTCATAAGTAACGAGGTTTCACTGATATCTACAAGATCCATTTTTTCATAATCCTGAAAATTCTTTTTTACAAGATATGAGAAAAAGCCGTGGCCGGGACCAACGTCAAGTACATTTAATTTTGCATTATTGTCAAACAAGGCTTTTAACTGGCTTTGAAAATACATATAAATATTAAAATGGTGCTTCCACAAAATTTGGGAAATAAGCAGTGCGTTCATGTAATAAGACATGATTTCACTTTTTGAGTACACATTTTCATAAGCCATTTGCTGATTTTCACAGCGATACTTTCCATTCTTATAAAAATATAAGCCATCGGTACGGTAATCGGCTATCATTTTTAGGTAATCACTTGAAATCTTATCTGCCAATAAGTTTACATCATTATAATAGCCAAAGACTAAATCTAGCAATTCTTTAAATTCATTGGGGAAATACTCATTAACATAGTTGATATTTCCTATTATTTTTTTTGAATGTAGTTTGTCTTTCTTACTGATTTCAGCTAAGAGGTCGTTTAAAAATTTGTTTGCTAAAGTGGTGTTTTCCATAATCAAATTTTTGGCTTTATTGCATTTTAAAAAGACAGGCCCCAAAATTAAAACCTGCCCCTAATCCTGCAATAATTAAATTACTTTTCTTTTTTATTAATCCTTTTTCAAATGCTTCACTTAATGCTATGCCGATGCTGGCCGATCCAGTGTTACCAATTTCCTGAACATTTGTATAAGTTCTTTCAAGAGGTAACTTCATTTTTTTCATAAGGTAATCTATTAAAAAACCATTGGCTTGATGAAAGATAAAAAAATCAATTTCTTCAATCTTCATATCCTCATTCGCAACCAGTTGTTGTATTACAATGGGAAAATTTGTAACAGCTTGCTTCCAAGTAGCCAAGCCATTTTGCTCCATAAAATATGCATTTTTATCATCATGTATTTCGTTAATAGGATATGAAGAACCACCACCGCGCATCCTTACTGATTCATATGTTGATGAATCGGTTCTGAACTTTGAGTTTTTATAGCCATATGATTTAGTCACGTGACCCAGTAACACAGCCGATGCTCCGTCGCTGAAAAAGATAGCAGTTTCCTTATCTGATTTATCCGTAAATTTCGAAAGAATTTCAACACCAATAACCAATGCATATTTTATTGAATTATCAAAAAGCATTTTTTCAGCTGCAATGGATAAAGCACTTGAGAGACCAGCGCAGGCAGTATTGATATCTAGAATTTGGCAGTTTTTTGATAGGCCAAGATCTAGATGGAGCTTTGCGGACATCGGTGGGAATAAGTAATCCTGACTAAATGAAGCCAGCACTACCATACCAATATCCTTAGAATCAATACCACTCACCTTAATCACTTTACTACTTGCATTTAGAGCCATTGATGAGGCAGTTTCTTCTTTTGAAATATAGTATCTGCGTTTTATGCCCGTTTTTTTTATAATTATCTCAGGTGTAAGATCGGGTATTAGCTTACATAAGTCTTCATTTGTTTGCACATTTGAAGGTAGATAGTGGCTCGTGCCAATAATTCCGATTCCGTAATCATTCATGAGTATTAGTATTTTTTCTTAAAAAATTCTGTAGCTCTAAATTATATTCCTTAATAAAACCAAGATATTCTGTAGGGCCGTGCCCCGGTAACATAAACATATCATTACTAAATATTTCCATTATCTTCTTTAAAGACTCTTTAAGCAAAGATTTATCCTCACGGGGAATACTACCTGCTCCAAGGTCTTTTTTATAAAGTATATCCCCCGAAAAAAGATTAAAGCCATGTTGAATAATACAACTGCCATTAGAATGTCCTGGAAAATTATATACTTTAAGATCAAAGTCGCCAATAGTAATAGTTTCATATGGTTGTCTAAATAAAACATCTGGTTTTGGTGTTTCAACCTTATATTTAATATTAGAAATTTTTAAATAAAAATTGGCAGAGAGACATATTTTAAGATCTGCTTCGTGCAAATAAAAAGGAATATTGAATTTTTGCTTAAAAAAACTAACACCGGCGATGTGATCAAAATGCCCATGAGTAGCAATGATAGCTATGGGTTCAAATTTCAGACCCTCAATGAATTTATCTAAAATTTCGAAGTCAAAGCCGGGATCAATTAATATGCAAGTGTTATTTAGTCTGTGCTTTAAGATATATGTATTAGAGGGAAATATTTTTTCATTTCTAAATAAGTAAATATTTTCTTTAATTAATTCCACCTAAATATATAGTTTGTGCTGTAATGTATGAACTTCGGTCCGAAGCAAAAAAATCAATCACATTAAGTACATCATCGACAACAGCGTTTCTTGGAATTGGCAGCTTCTTAATAATCTCTTTAATTTTAAGCTGCCCTACATCCGAATGCTGAAAGAGCATATCAGTCTCGATTGCAGAAATGGAGACAGTATTACATGTAATATTGTAATTTGAAAATTCTTTTGCCATAATATTGGCAAGCTTATTGATACCGGCTTTACATGCCGCATATATAGAATCACCTGCGGGTTCAAGACTCACAGCCATAGATCCAATGTTAATAATTCTTCCAGGTTCTTTATTGCGCATAAGTTTTGCAGCCTCTCGTGAAACAAAAAATACACCTAATAAATTAACACTTACCATATCTACTGCATTTTTTATTGGCATTATCATAGAATACTGAGAAGTCATAATTGCAGCATTATTAATAACAATATCTAATCGTTTAAATTCCTTACCAATTTCTTTTTTAAAACAATTAGTAATTGATTCTGGATCTCCTATATCAACAATGAAATGTTTGTATTGTTTGTGTTTAAAAATTGAATCTCCTCTACTTAAACCAATAACAGTTGCACCATTTTTAATAAAATGTTTAGCCATTTCAAGTCCAACCCCGCGACTTGATCCCGTTATTAAAACAATTTTATTTTGATACATAATAAGTTTAGGTGTTTTATTTTTCGCTGATAATTTCGAATATGTAATTAACAAGACTTGAAATGCTTTCAAAAGGGCTTATTTCTCTAATCATTGCCCTATCATCAGTCAAAGAAATATTGAATCCATACTCGTCAGAAAACAATGCCTCTATATCAACAATTACTGAAACTAAAGAAAGTGAGTCAATTGAAGAACCTTTACCAAAAAGTATAGTATTTTCATTAACTTCAAACCTTTTGTCCTCGTCAAAGGTTAAAACTATTTCGCGAACTTGAGTTAAAACTAATTCTTGAATTTTTTCTTTTTCCATAATTAAAATCAATTTTTATATTGTAAATAATCTTTATAGTCTCTTATGTAATCAGCTTCATTATATTCATGTGAAGCTAATACTAAACATATTGAACCTGATGAAAAATTAATTTCAGAAGCCCAAATGCCTGGAGGTATGTGTAAACCCAAGTCTGGCCTATTAAGTAAAACTTGCCTCTTTCTTGATCCGTCATCAAGTAATACTTCAAAACTACCACTTACAGCTACTAAAAATTGATGGCATTCTTTATGAGCATGGGACCCTCTTGATTCTCCTCCTTGTATATCGTATAAATAAAATATTCTCTTAACTACAAAAGGTAATTCGTTATTATTATTTATTGAAGTTATATACCCTTTTCTGTCACCAATCTGGTTTAAATGCAAAAGATTGCATTCAAAAACACTAATATTTCTCACTTAAAATAATTTTAAGATTTTCAAAATCTCTAATATAATCTTCTATAGAAAAATTTTCACTTGAAACGTGCAACACAAGTGCATTTGTAGAGAAATTTTCAATATGTCTCCAGGTTTGGGCTGGAAGGTATAATCCAAAATAACTTCTATTTAAAGTTGTTTTTTTTTGACTACCATCAATACTAGTAATAACAACATCTACACTACCGCTTAAAGCAATAATTACTTCCTCTTGTTTATGATATGCGTGTCCTCCTCGAATTTCACCACCAGGCACATCATAAGTCCAAAAAACTCTTTGGATTTCAAATGGTATTTGTCTATCTTTTTCCAAGAAAGTAAGATTCCCTCTAGGATCTTGAATTTTGGGAAATTCTATAATTTTGGGTTTCATCTCAAGTTTTATAAATTAGTTACTCCACAAAAATCAAGGCAGATTTTACTTGTATTAATATTAAGATTTTTAAACTCTTTGTGTGCCACTAAAAAAACTATAATATCTGCTTTTTCAATAGCATCTTTAACTAATGTTAATTCAAATTCTTTGTGTTCTTTAATATTAGGTTCAACAATGTAGCAAGTGTCATCTTGGGAGTCTTGTAAAATTCTTTGTGCAATGTATTTTGCCGGTGATTCTCTTAAATCGTCAATATTAGGTTTGAATGCCAATCCCATAATTGCTACACTAGCTTTTCGAGCATGTTTTAACTGAAAATCTAGCTTTGACGACTTAACTTTCTCCGCACACCAAAAAGATTTATAATTGTTAATTTCTCTCGCTTTGGCTATGATTTGAGATTCCATTGGATAATCAGCAACAATAAAATATGGATCAACTGCGATACAATGTCCTCCTACCCCACAACCAGGTTGTAAAATATTTACTCGTGGATGTTTATTTGCTAATCGAATTAACTCCCAAACATTAATATTTGCTTTATCACAAATCAGAGATAATTCATTGGCAAATGCAATTTGTACATCACGAGAAGAATTTTCAGTTAGTTTACACATTTCGGCTGTACGTGCGCTAGTAGGATGTAATTCACCTTTTACAAATTGACTATAAAAAGTTATCGCCTTTTGTGTAGAAACTTGATTTACTCCACCAATAACCCTATCGTTATTTACTAATTCGTGCATAACATTCCCCGGCAAAACACGCTCTGGACAGTATGCAATGTATAGTTTATTTTCTAATTCAGGCCTTTCAGTGTAAATCAAATGCATCATTTTCTCGGTTGTCCCTACTGGAGAAGTTGATTCTATAATGTATAAATCATCTTTTTTTAATAAGGGAATTATCGATTTAGTTGCAGCTTCTACAAAAGATATATCTGGTTCATTTTTTGCTTTGAATGGAGTTGGAACTACTATTATATATGTGTTTGCCATTATAGGGGAGGTTGATGCTTTTAAGAAACCTTTCGAAACTGCATTTGCAACTGCCTCGTCCAAACTTGGTTCTATAATATGTATCTTCCCAGCGTTTATGATTTCAACAACTTGAGGATTTATATCAACCCCATGAACGTAAATATTATTATTAGCTATAAGAGCTGCAGTTGGTAATCCAATATATCCCAAACCAATCATTACTACACTTTCTTTGTTCATATTATTTATTTAAAAAAATTATATGTTCTACAATTCGCTTGCATGCATTGCCGTCGCCATATGGATTATGTGAAGCGCTCATTTTTTGATATCTTTCAGAATTTAGCAATAAGTCATTACATTCTTTTACAATTTTTTTGTTGTCTGTTCCAACTAAAATAACAGTTCCCGCTTCTATTGCTTCAGGACGCTCTGTGGTGTCTCTCATAACCAATACTGGCTTCCCAATACTTGGCGCTTCTTCTTGCACACCACCAGAGTCTGTTATAATTAAGTATGATTGATTCATTAGCCATACAAAAGCAGGATAGGCTATGGGATCAATTAAATGAATAGAATTAACACCGGATAAAATTTGATAAACCGGCTTTGTTACATTTGGATTTAAATGAACTGGATAAATGATTTGAACATTATCATTATCTAATGCGATTTTTTTTAAAGCCTCACAAATATTAATAAATCCTTGGCCATGATTTTCTCTTCTATGTCCTGTAACTAATATCAATTTTTTTAATGGATTAACAATTGTTTTTAAATTTTCGATTTCAGAATTTTCAATTGTGTTTATTCTTGCTGAGCTTTCTAATAAAGCGTCGATGACAGTATTCCCAGTTACTACAATTGAACTTTCGTTTATGTTTTCTTTTAATAAATTTAGTTTTGATTGGATAGTTGGTGCAAAATGAATATCAGCTATTCTTCCAGTAATCTGACGATTCAACTCTTCAGGAAAAGGTGAATATTTATTATGGGTCCTCAATCCTGCTTCTATATGACAAACCTTTGCTCCTGAATAAAATGCAGCTAAACTTGAAACCATACTAGTTGTAGTATCTCCATGCACATAAACATAATCAGGTTTAAAGTCATCAAATATTGACTTTAAACCATTAAGAATGTCAATAGTTAATGAATATAGGCTTTGATTTGGTCGCATTAAGTTTAAGTCATAATCAGGTTTTATTTTAAAAAAACTTAGAACCTGGTCAAGCATTTCTCTATGTTGACCGGTTACACAAACTTTAGTTTCAAAGTAATTCTTCTTTTTGTAGAATTCTATAATTAACGGGGCCATTTTAATAGCCTCTGGACGTGTTCCGAATATAATTAAGTTTTTTTTCATCTTATATTTTAAGATATAACTGAATACAGCCTAAATAAATATTAAAATTTGTATATTTTAAACAATACGCACAAAACTGCGCACATTAACCTTTTTGTTTTTCCTATAAACAAAAAATTATACATATAAAGTGCTTGATTTTCAGCTTATTAATGATATACAACTATCTGTAAATACCCAATATTAGTGTGGTCCACACTAATCCTTATCCGCCAATCCCAACCACTTTCGCGTTAGATCCATCCAGCTTCTCAAACACACTATTATTGCTGATAAACTCAGGTACCAAGGCCTTCATCAATGCTACTAATTCATTTTCTGAATCCGCTGCATTTACTAGTGTTCTAAACTGATTAAACCTTGCCTCTATATCCTGCATCGCTACTTCACG
>JACCDH011288575.1_pt1 | contig 22125 bp, 19 predicted proteins | sample 7442481 | NCBI WGS metagenome assembly JACCDH01 (sample SAMN15323433, study PRJNA562643) | freshwater metagenome | isolation source: river surface water | place: USA:Blue River Watershed | collected 2017-08-15
ACCCTGAGTTTAAAGGGTTCAAAAGAACACCTACAAGCTATTTTGTAGGACATGGAAATACCCTTGATTTTATATTCGTATCAAAAGATTTAGAAAATTGTGTAAAAAATCATAAAGTTTTTGATGAACATTTACAAAAAAACAGAAATGGAACACTAAAACAAAGTGATCATGCTCAAGTTGTTTGTGAATTAAAGATTTAAAAGTTTTAAGTTTCTATATAATAACCAACCCCTTGAATATTTTTTAAATAGTTCAAAGGTAATTTCTTTCTAAAATTTTTTATAAATTGCCTCATTGCATTTTGGCTCATTAGAATATTATCATCACATATATGATTAAAAATCTCCTCATATGAAATAACTGACTTTTTTGATATTAAAAGTTCCAAAAATAAAATCTCTTTTTTGGTTAAAACAAACTCTTCATTATCATTTGAGATAATAGATTTTTGACTATTAAAATACCAATTATCTTTTAGCATATATATTTTCTGATTAGTATTTGATTTCAAAAAAGATTCAAATGCCTCAATTAATTTTGCATTTGTAATAGGTTTGACTATATATTTTATTAAATTAAGTTCAGTTGCCTCTAAAAGATAATCCAAATTTGTATATGCAGAAGTTATTACTACTTTTATATCTTTATCATTTTCTCTAATCTTTTTTATTAAATCAATACCTGATTCATTTTCCATCTTTATATCAGTCATTAATAAATCTGGTTTTTCTAAAAGATACTTTTCATAAGCCTCTTTAGAATTTTTTGCAACAAAAACTTCTTTGAAATAGTGTTTTAAAATCTCTTCAAAATTTTCTCTTATTCCTCTATCATCTTCAACATATAAGATTGTAAATGCTTTAAGTTTTTTTAGTAAATTATTCATATTTGATAAAAATCCATATTAGTAAAGATATGATATTATAGCAAACTGTTTAATTAAAGAGGTAATTTTGAATAATAATATAGAAAAAAATCTACTAAAAACTATACTATTTATATATATTGCAATAAGTTCATCTATGATTTTGGCAATATCATTTTTTTATGTAAAAAATACACAAGATAATTTTGAAAAACAACTATTAAAATATAAGAGTGATTATTATATTGAGATAGAAAATTCATTAAAGATGAAAATAACAATGGTAATGGATATTCTAGACTACAATATTAAAAACTTGAACCTAAGTCAAGACGAAATAAAAAAATATACAATTAATTTTTTAAATAATCTTACATTTGAAGAAAATAGTAGTAACTATATATTTGTTTACGAAGTTTTAAATTTTGAGGGTGGAGATAATTTTGCAAAGATGTTAGTAAATCCAAATAGACCTGATTTATTTGGTAAAGATATTTCTACAAATGAAGAAGATGGAAATGGGAAAAAATTTAGAGAAGAGTTTTTAGAGAATATTAAAAAATATGGAGAGTCTTATACAAGATATTCATATAAAAAACCTGATAGTAAAGCTCTTCAATATAAGCTATCATATTTTAAATATTACCCACATTTCAACTGGATAATAGCAGCTGGAGTTTATATAGATGATATAGAAAATGAGTTAAACTTAAAAAAAGATGAGTTAAAAGAGGAGATAAGAAAACAAATTATTCAAAATATTATTCTGTTTGTGATTTTTTTGATTATTGCTATTATAACTCTAGCTCTTATTTCAAATAAAATTTATAAAATTTTAAAAAACTACAAAAAACAAGTTATTGAAAACGAAAAAGAGTTAAAAGTTTTAAATAAATCTCTTGAAGAGATGATTTCAAATATTGCTCATCAATGGAGACAACCATTAACAGAGTTATCTTCTATCCTAATGTTTATAAAATTAAAATTCGATACAAAAACCCTAGATAGTAAAATTATGGAGAATAAAATAGAGGATGCAACACAAGTTTTAGAATACATGTCTCATACTATTGATGATTTTAGAGGATTTTTTTCACCAAAAAAAGAGAAAGAGAGATTTTATCTGCATGAACTTATAGAAAATATATTATTAATTAGTTCAAATATGTTTAAAAATAATAATATAGAAATAGTGTCTGATATTGATAAAAATATAGTTTTAAATAGTTATTTGAATGAACTTCAACAAGTAATTTTAAATATTTTAAAAAATGCAAAAGATGCTTTAGTAGAAAACAATATAAAGAGTCCATATATCAAAATTGAAGCAAAAGTTGATGAAAAAAATATATATTTATCTATAACTGATAATGCAGGTGGAATTAAAACAGAACCAATAAATAAAATATTTGAAGCATATTTTACCACTAAACCTCAAAGCCAAGGTACTGGAATTGGGCTTTATATGTCAAAAATGATTTTAGAAAAAAGTATGAAAGGTAAATTATTTGTAGAAAATATAGAAGATAAAGCTAGGTTTACAATAAAATTATAAGAAAACTGAAAAATTTATTTTCAGTTTTCTATTTTCAATTTTAATATTTTCTAAACTTTTTAGTAACCAAACATCAAATTTGGAAGCCATAGAGATATAGCTGGTATATAAGTAATTAAAACCAATCCAAAAAGTAAAACTAAAGTCATAGGAATAGAAGCTTTTATAACTTGTCCCATGGATAATCCAGTTATTCCACTTGCGACAAATAAATTAAGTCCAACAGGTGGAGTAAGCATTCCTATCTCCATGTTTACAACCATTATAACTCCCAAGTGAATTGGATCAATTCCAAGAGCCATTCCAATAGGAAGAAGAAGTGGAACTGTAATCATAACAACTGAACTAGGCTCCATAAATTGTCCCATAATTAGAAGTAAAATATTTACAATAAGTAGGAACATTAAAGGGCTTACATTTGCATCTATTATCATTTGAGTAATTTGTTGAGGAATTTGCTCATCTGTTAAGAAGTGTGCAAAAATCATAGCATTTGCAATGATAAAGAAAATCATCGAGCTTGTTTGTGCAGAATCTAGTGTAATTTTATATAAATCTTTTAGTTTTATATCTTTATAAACAAAGAAAGATATAAAAAATGCATACATAACACTAACTGCTCCAGCTTCTGTTGGAGTAAAAATACCACCGTAAATTCCACCAATAACTACAAAAATAATTAATAATGCCCAAAAAGAGTCTTTAAAAGCTTTAAATATTTCAGACAAACTAGCCATCTTTTCAGCTTTAAACCCACTTCTTTTAGCTAGTATATATGTAGCTAGCATCATCATACCACCTATCATAAGTCCAGGAATTACCCCAGCCATGAATAGTTTTCCAATAGATTGATCAGCACTAACACCATATACAATAAACACAACAGATGGTGGAATTAAAATTCCTAATGTTCCAGAAGTTGTAATTGTACCAATAGCAAATTGCTCGTTATATCCAGCACTTTTAATAGCACCATACATAACAGAACCAATAGCAGCAACAGTAGCAGGAGAACTTCCACTAATAGCAGCAAAAATAATAGAAGCTAAAATAGCAGCAATTGGAAGTCCTCCTGGAAGATGACCAACTAAACTTTTAGCAAAATTTATAATTCTTGTAGCAGCACTTCCTCTTGAAAGTAAAGAACCAGCTAAAACGAACATAGGAATTGCCATAAGTGTATATTTATTTAATCCATCAAAAATATATGATGAAATTCCCATTAAATCGTTGTTTGTAAATAAAAATGCAGAAACTAATGTACTAGCTCCTAAAGCAACAGCTACAGGAACTCCTACTAACATCAAACCAAAAAGTAAAATAAAAAGTGTTGCAATAACCATTATTTATTTTCTCCTTTAATCTCTTCTATTATAGCTTCATGTTCACTAAATAGTTTGATATTCTGAGCATCTGTTTTATAAAGTTCTACAAGTTTTTCAGCAACTCTATATGCAGCTAAAAAAAATGCAATAGGAATAACTAATTGAGGAATCCAAAGTGGAACTTGTAAATCAACGTTGATTTCTCCAAAATCCATTAACATCAAAATTAATTTATATCCAAAATATGAAATCAGAAGAAGATAAATAATAGAAAGTAAATTTGCAAAAAGCAAAAACATTTTCATAACAGAAGGTGAAAACTTCTCTATTAACAAAGTAATAGAGATGTGAGCACCTTGCTTAAACCCATAGGCAGCACCAAAAAGTGCCGACCATATAAATAAATAGTTTGTAAGTTCAGCTGCCCAAGGAAGACTCATATCAAAGACATATCTTAGAACAACATTAACAAATGCCAATAAAACACCCAATACCATTCCATAGACTGCTATTGTTTGATTTATTGTACCAACTATTAAATCAATAATTTTAAAAAATTTACTCATTTTTCCGCTTTACTTATTTTGTATCAATTGCTTTTTTGATTAAATCTTCACCAATTACATCATAAAATTGTGGATAAATACCTTCCATAACTTTTCTCCATTCAGCTTTTTGTGCATCATTTAATTCAAAAATCTCAAGTTTTTTTGACTCAGCTGCATATTTTTTTAAATCAGCCATAATTTTTGCATCATCTTCTGCAGTTGATTTTCTTTCAAACTCTGTTGCTTCTTTCATAGCTTGTGATACTTTTTCTTGTAAATCTTTTGGTAATTTATCCCAGAATTGTTGATTCATTACAACTAAATAACCTAAATATCCATGGCTACTTAAAGTAAGACTAGATTGAACTTCATTAAATTTTTTTGTATAAAAATTTGATAAAGGATTTTCAGTTGCATCAACAACACCTTGTTGAAGTGCTGAATAAACTTCAGAGAATGGTAAAATTTGTGGATTTCCACCAACAGCTTTAAACTGAGCTTCTAAAACTTTTGAAGATTGAATTCTAAATTTTTGACCTTTAGCATCTTCAGGATTTATAATAGCTTTTTTGCTACTTGAGAAGTGTTTAAATCCAGCATCCCAATAATCAAATGCTATCATCTGTTTTTTTGCATCTACATAAGATTTAAGTTTTGCACCAACTTCTCCATCCATAACTTTATATAAGTGCTCTTTGTCTCTAAATAAAAATGGTAAATCAAAAAGTTGAATTTGTGGAACAATCGATGGGAATTTTGATAAACTTGGCATAATTAATTGAACATTGTTCATAGCCAAAGCTTTCATCTCATCTGAATCACCATAAAGTTGTGAATTTGGGAAAACTTGAACATCAATTTTTCCAGCAGTTAACTCCTCAATTCTTTTTTCTAAGAAATCAGCAGCCATACCTTTTGGCGTACTAGAACTTACAACGTGACTTATTTTCATAACATAGTCAGCACCAAAGCTTGAAGTTGCAAGTATTGCAGCTGCAGCTATTCCAAATATACTTTTTTTCATAAATACTCCTAAAATTGAAAGTTTGATTTCAAGTTTATCCAAAAATTATGTAAATGTTGTGTCACTATAGATAAATTTTTGATAAATTACTATTTTACTTAAAAAAACTTAAGCTATTTTAAAGAAACTAGATATTCTCTTGACCAAACTCAATGATAATTAATATCATTTTATAATATAATTCCAATTATATTAAATTATGGAAATAAAATGAAATTCTTTATAAAAATATTAAAAGATTTTCCATCTTATCTTTGGGGAGGATGGGCATCTATTGCTTCGATATTTCTATTTTTTGCTTTGTGGGATTTTGGACACCAAATTTATGGAGATTTAATTCTTCCTAGTCCAAAAGATACATTTATAGCAATGAGCTCTATATTACAGGATAGCTCAATGCAAAATGAGATTATGATAACTCTAAAAAGAGCATTAAGTGGTTTTGGTTTAGCAATTTTGATTGGCTCTATTTTAGGACTTCTTGCAGGACTTTTTATAACTGCATCTATTATGAGCCGTCCAATAGTCACAATTCTTTTTGGAATGCCACCAATTGCTTGGATAGTTCTAGCCATGATTTGGTTTGGTATGGGTGACACAACAGTTATTTTTACAGTATTTATTGCATCTTTTCCTATTGTATTCGTAGGTGCTTTACAAGGAACTAGAACTATTGAAGGTGATTTAAAGCAGATGGCTGATAGCTTTAATTTACCATTTTCTATGAAACTTTTTGATATATATTTTCCTCATATTTTTTCATACATCTTTCCAGCATATATAAGTGCATTAGGAATGTCTTGGAAAATAGTAATTATGGCAGAACTATTAGCAACAAGTGATGGATTAGGTTCAAGTTTAGCAATAGCAAGAAGCCAGCTTGAAACATCAACAGCTTTGGCTATTGTTGCTATTATGATAGGGGCTCTACTTTTAATAGAATATATAGTTTTAGAACCAATTAAAAAGGAGCTTGAACTATGGAGAAAATAAGTAATAAAAACTTTATAGAAGAGCTTATTGTAGAAAATGTTAATTTCTCTTTTGGTTTTAAAGAGATTTTAAAAGATATAAACTTTACTTTAAAAAAAGGGGAAGTGGTATCTATAGTTGGACCTAGTGGTGGTGGTAAAACTACCCTGCTTCATCTTTGTTCAAAACTTTTAAAACTTGATACAGGAAGGATAAAAAATAGTTTTTTATCCTCTACTTTTGCTTTTCAAGAACCACGACTTTTGCCTTGGAAAAATGTGATTGACAATATTTCTTTAGCTCTTAAAGCAAAAGGTGAAAAAACAAACATAGCAGAACAAAAAGCAAAAGATATTGCAATTTTATTTGGCTTACAAGAGAGTGATTTTTCTAAATTTCCAAAAGATTTAAGTGGTGGAATGAAACAAAGAGTATCATTTGCTAGAGCTTTGGTTGTAAATCCTAGTTTGCTTTTTTTAGATGAACCATTTTCAGCTTTAGATATAGGTCTTAAAAAAGAGCTTCAAAATTTATTAATAAAAAATATAGAAAATAATAATTTGAGTATCCTTTTTATTACGCACGATTTGATGGAGGCTATAAAACTGAGTGATAAAATAATTGTTCTAAAAGCACAGCCAATTGGTCACATCAAAAAAATATTTACTATAAATGAAGCAAGAGAAAAAAGAGATGATGAATTTGTATATAGTAAAACTGCAGAGATTTTAAAAGATAAAGATATTATCTCTAGCTTTGAATTGGAGTTAAAATGAGCAGTTCTCACTATTTAAACTATCCAAAAGGTGATTTCCCAATATATTTGGCATATGGATTTCGCCCTATTTTTCTTCTTCTTGCTCCATATATTGTATTAAGCATTATTTTATGGGCTTTTGTTTTCGCAGGTTACATAAACTTACCAATTGAAAATAGTTTAAATTGGCATATTTATGAGATGATTTTCGGAGTTGGAACTGCTATGATAGTGGCATTTTTTCTAACTGGTTTACCTGAACTTTTTCCTGGAGTTATTCCAATAGTTGGAAAACATTTAGCTTTTATAGTTTTTTGGTGGATTTTGGGAAGATTTAGCTTTTGGTTTATAGACTATTTTGGAATATTTTTTACAGGATTTATAAATATTAGTTTAACAGCATATATCTCATATCTTGCAGCAATTCCAGCTTTTCGTGATAGAAATAAAAGGCATACTTCTCTTGCATACTCTATGGTTTCAATAGTTATTATTCAAGCTATCTTTTTTTTAAGCGAATCAAAAATTTTAAATATAGATTCATATAAGATTCTTCTTTTATCTATGATTTTATTTTTGGTTTTAATTTTATTGGCTTTAAGAAGAGTTAGTATGGAGTCAATAAATGAGTTATTAAATCAAGAAAATATAAGTGAAATATTTTTAGCAAAATCTTTTAGATACAACCTTGCTATATTTTGTCTACTTTTATATGGTTTTGTTGAACTCTTTTTTCCAAATAATTCAACTTTAGCTTATATTTGTTTTGCTTGTGGTTCAGCTACTTTTGCTCTTTTAAACGATTTTGTTTTAAAAGATAATAATATTTTATTTAAACCTTTTGTTTTATACATAATCTCTACAATTTCTATAACTGCTATTGGATTTTTCTTTTTAGGTTTTAACTACCTTTTTGAGTTAAATATCACAAACCACTTTAGACATTTTTTAACAACAGGAAGTTTTGGAATGGTTTTTTATGTAATTATGATTATAGTATCAACGATTCATACAGGAAGAAAAATTTTCACAAATTGGGCTTTAACTTTGGGTTTAATTTTAATAATTATTGCAACATTTATGAGAGCTTTTATTCCATTTTACATTGAATATAGTATGGCTTTATATATTCTATCTTCAATTATTTGGGCAATACCTTTTATAATATATATGAAAATATTTTTCCCATTTCTACTACAAGTTCGAGCTGATGGGATAAAAGGTTAAAAAAATAAAAAGGATTTATTTATGAAAAAAATAGTTTTAGTATTTACACTTTTATTAAACTTATTTGCAAAAGATGAGAATACAATAGTAATAGCAGGACCAATAGCAAGTGTATCTCATCCAATACTGTATATGATAGAACAAAATGCTTTAAAAGATATTGGAAAAAAAATAGAGTTTAAACTTTGGAATAATCCTGATGAGCTAAGAGCCTTAATACTTAAAAAAGAGGTTGATTTTATAGCTCTTCCTACAAATGTAGCTGCAAATTTATACAACAAAGGGATAGATTTGAAGTTATTAAATGTTTCAACTTGGGGAATTTTGGGACTTGTTAGTCGTGATAAAAATTTAAAAACCATAGAAGATTTTAAAAATAAAGAAATTATTGTTCCATTTAGAGCTGATATGCCTGATATTATCTTTCAAGCACTTATAAAAAAAGCAAATCTTAATATAAAAAAAGATTTTAAATTAACCTATGTTGCAACTCCTATTGATGCTATGCAGATGTTGATTTTAAGAAGAGCAGATCATGCACTTTTAGCAGAACCTGCAATTTCTATTGCGCTACGAAAAACAGGCTCTTTTCCTGTTAAGTTAATAGCCCCTGATTTATATAGAAGTGTTGATTTACAAAAAGATTGGGGAAGATTATTTGAAGTTGAACCAAAAATTCCACAAGCAGGATTAGCAATCATTGGTGAAACAAAAGGAAAAGAGGAGTTAATTACTAAAATCTTAGAAGAGTATGAAAAAGCTATAAACTGGTATAAATCAAATCAAAAAGATGCTAGTGAACTTGTAGTTAAAACACTACCAATGTTGGAGGTTAATGGTTTAGCTGATTCAATTGATTATATTAAATTTGAAAATATAAATGCTCAAAATAGTAAAAAAGATTTAGAGTTTTTCTTTAGTGTATTACTTGAAAATGATAGTAAAATAATTGGTGGGAAGTTACCAGATGATAATTTTTACTACAAATAAAAAAGGCTTGAGATAAAATCTCAAGCCTTTTTGTTTTTATTAAATCTGGTTAGATTTAAAAGCTTACCCTAAAAATGGATTTGCATAAAGTGCGATCATAGCAATAACAAGTGCATAAATAACTTGTGCTTCAATCATAGCTAATGCAATAAACATTGTAGTCATTAATTTTCCACCAAGACCTGGGTTTCTAGCAGTTCCAGCAATAGTTGCAGCAGCAGTATTACCCATACCAATAGCTCCACCAAGAGCAGCTAATCCAAGTCCAATTCCAGCAGCAACTACAGAGTATGCTTTTAAAGTCTCATTTGCAACTGCAGCATCTGCAGCAAATGCAAAACCAGCGAATGCTAGTACTAAAAGAACGATTTTTTTCATCTTAAATCCTTATAAATATTTTCAAAGTCTGTTCGGCTTGCGTATCCCTACAAAGTACTTTGATGGCTGAGATTATATTTTAAGTAAACTAAAAGTAAGATAAAGCAATTTAAACTTTGGGAAGTGATTTATGAAAAAATTTATATTAATTATATTGATTTTTGTTATTTCTATATTTGGAATATTTTATATGCTTTTTTTTACAAAGATTGGAAACAGCACTATTTCTAAATATATCGAAAATAGTTTTAATGAAAAACAAAATGATTTCAAACTAAAATTTGATACTTTTATAATAGATACAAATAATATAAATTTAGTTGCAAATATAAATGATAGTTCTAAAGTAAAAATAGATGGAAAAATAAACTCTTTATTTGATTTAAAAGCAGAATTTATCTATAAAATAGATATAAAAGATTTATCAATTTTTAATAATATTGTACAAAAAGAGTTAAAAGGCTCTTTGCAAGCAAACGGTGATTTAATTACAAAAAATGGATTAAGTACAATAATAGGAACTTCAAATATAGCAAACAGCTCAACAAAATATGAGATAAATCTAAATAAAACAGATATAAAAAGCTTAGATTTAGATATTAAAAATGCAAATATAGATGAACTTTTAGCACTTTTAAGTGAGCCTATTTATAGTTTTGGGAAACTAAATCTAAATGCAAAACTTATAAAAAATAGTAGTAATTTTTTTAATGGTGATTTTTTATTTGATATAAACGATGGAAAAATAAACAATGAAATAGTTCAAAAAGAGTTTAATTTCCCTATAAAGCAGACTATAACTTATAATTTAAAAAGCTTAAATAAACTAGAAAATACAAATGTTTTAAGTGATATAAAACTAATTTCAAGTTTAGCAAATTTAGATATGAAAAATTTGATTATTGATTTAGCTACAAAAGATATAAGCTCTAACTATTTTTTAGATATTTTAAATTTAAGACAAATTGAAGAGTTTATAAATATTGCATTAAATGGAGATTTAAAAGTAATTGGTAACATAAATAAAAATCAAAAAACTCTAAAAATAGATGGAAATTCAAATATTGCTGATGGGGTTGCAAACTTTGTACTTTTGGATGATAATTTAGATTTAAAGTTAAAAGATGCAAACTCTTTAAAACTTTTATATATTTTAAATAAAGATCAGTTTTTTAACTCAAATTTATCTTTAGATTCAAATTATAATATTATCTCAAAGATTGGAAATATAAATATTGAAGTTAAAAATGGTAATTTTATAAAAAATAACTTTATTCAAAAAATAGAAGATTTTACAAAAATAGATTTAAGTAAAGAGATATTTGAATCTGGAACTATAAATAGCAAGATTGATAACAAAAAAATATACTCAAATCTTAATTTAACATCTAAAAAAAGTGATATTAAATCAAAAGATAGTTTTATAGATTTTAATAAAAATATAATAGATACGAAACTAGATATAAATCTAAATAAAAATATATTTTCTGTAAAACTTGAAGATGATTTAAATAGACCTAAAATAATAGTAGATGTACAAGATTTAATAAAAAATATTTTAGAAAAAAAATTAGATAAGTATATAAATAAAGAGGATGATGCACAAAAAATTGAGCTTTTAAAAGGAATTAAATCTCTTTTTTAATATCTTGATAATTATTATCATTTTAAGTAAACTCAAAGTTTTTTTTAGATTTAATTTTAAAAAAATTTAATATTACAAGGATTTTAAAATGAGATTTACTAATAAGCTTTTAGTCTCTTTATCAATTGCTGCTTCTTTAGCAATAAGTTCAGGTGCTGTTACTTCAAAAAACGAGACAACTTCTAATGTTTCAAAAAACTTATCATTTCTTGAAAGCTATTCAAATATAGCTCTTGACAATTACACAGATGCACTAAAAGATGCAAAGAATTTAAAAATTTCTATTGATAAATTTGTTTCAAATCCAACTCAAGAAAATCTTGATAGTGCAAAAAAAGCTTGGTTACAAGCAAGAGAGTCATATGGAAGTACTGAAATTTTTAGGCTTGCAAATGGTCCAATTGATTCTGAAGATGGTTGGATAGCAGAAACTTATGGTGCCTTAGAGGGACAAATTAATGCTTGGCCACTTGATGAAAATATGATTGATTATACTATTGATGCAGATGGAAAAAGAACATCTGGAAATATTATTGACACTATTGGAAAGTTTAATCCAGGTGGTGAAGAATCAAAAGAAGTTGATGTTACAAAAATTACAGTTGAAGCTTTAACAGAACTTAATGAAAATGGTGGAGAAGCAAATGTTTCAACTGGTTACCATGCTATTGAGTTCTTGCTTTGGGGACAAGATCAAGATTATAACAACTTCTTAGAAGATAAAATTACAAACGGCGCAATGGTAGCTGGTTTAAGACCACTTAGTGATTTTACAACAGACAAAGATGCAAAAAGAAGATTAGAGTATTTAAGTGTTGTTACACAAAAATTAGTTGAAGATTTAAGTGTTGTTACAAGTGCTTGGGAAAAAGATATTAAAGGTAATGCTGGACTTTATAGAGCGGCTCTTTTAGGAAAATTAAAAGGTAAAGAAAAAGATAAAAATTTAGATAAAAAAGAGACAATGAAACAAATTATTGCTGGAATGGGTGTATTTATAAAATCTGAACTTGCAAACGAAAGAGTTGCTGTTGCTGTTTTAACTCCTAGCGAAGAAGATGAGCACTCTTGCTTCTCTGATAATACTCATAGAGATTTAGTAAAAAACTATGAAGGATTTAAAAATATTTTAACTTCTACATACAATGGTAAAAAATATGGAGAATCTCTACTTGATTCACTAAATAAAGATGATAAAAACAGAGTTTTAAAACTTATGAGTGATATTGAAGAAAAAATAGATAGTGTAGATAAAATTGCAAAAACGCAAGCTCACTTTGACTACCAAATCAAACCAGAGCATCCACAAGCAAAAGTTTTAGTAAAACTTAAAAATGAGCTAAGAAAATTAGGTGATGAGATGATAACTGTTGCAAAAGCAAATAATATCAAACTATCAACAGATGATGTTACAGATCCAGAAGAGACAAAACTGTAAATGAAATCTATAAAAAAGATTATATTTTTAAAAAGCCTTACTGCAATATTTTGCATAGGGCTTTTTGCATTTAATCTTGAAAATAATTATATATCAAATGAAAAACATAGTAAGCTACTTTTAAAACCAATTGATGGTTTAAATAATGAACAAACTGATATTTTTATGTTAGGAAGAAGCTTTTTTAATATTCCTTGGGTAAAAGCACCTAGTGTTACAACTGCACGAGATGGATTAGGACCACTTTTTAATGCAAATAGTTGTATCTCTTGTCACCCAAAAAATGGTCGTGGAGAACTTTTTACTAAAGATAATTTAACTTCAAGAGCTTTAATTGCAAGATTGTCAATAAAATCAGATGATAGTTTTCAGCACAAAGATATTTTAAAGAAAAAAGGATTTATTCCAGAGCCTGTTTATGGAGAACAATTAGCTATTAATGGTAATTTGAAAGTTCCTTTTGAAGGAAATATCAAAATAGATTTTGAAGATTTTGAAGTTAAATTCCCAGATGGTGAAACAGTGATTTTACAAAAACCAAAATATAGTTTAGAAAATCTAAATTATGGAAAACTCAAAGAAAATAGTGTAATTTCATATAGGCTAGCTCAAAGTTTAAATGGTATGGCTTTGATAGATTTAATAGATGAAAAAGAGATTTTAAAAAACCAAGATATTGATGATAAAAATGGTGATGGAATAAGTGGAAAAGCAAATTTTGTATATTCACCAATTTCAAAAAAATATGAGCTAGGAAGATATACTCACAAAGCTAGTGTTGCAAAACTAAAAGAGCAAGTTGCATTTGCAGCTTCAAATGATATAGGACTTACAACAACAATTGAACCAAACAAAAAATGCACAAGCTTCCAAAAAGAGTGTTTAGAAGCTTCTAAAGCAAAAGAGATAATCGATCTTCCAGATGAAAGATTAGAAGCGATAACTTATTATTTAAGAAATCTAAAAACTTATAGTGCAAATAAAAACTCAAAGGAGTATAAAGAGGGATTTGCTATTTTTGAAGCTATTAGCTGTTCAAAGTGCCATATAAGTAGCTTTACGACAAAATTAGGTTTTGAAATATCTCCATTTTCAGACTTTTTACTTCATGATATGGGTGAAGATTTAGCAGATGGAAGAGTTGAATTTGAAGCAAATGAAAAAGAGTGGAGAACTGCACCACTATGGGGAATATCTTTGCATGAAAAAATAACAAAAAACAGACCTAGACTGCTTCATGATGGAAGAGCTAGGAGTTTTGAAGAAGCTATTTTATGGCATGGTGGAGAGGCAAAACAAAGCCGTGAATCATATATGAATTTAGATAAAAACCAAAGAGAAAAACTAATTAAATTTTTAGAGGAGTTATAGTGAAAAAAATATTTTTAATATTAATATTTTTAACAGGAGTTCTTTTTGCAAATGAAACAATTTTTCAAAGTGTTATAAAAAATGTAGCACTAAAAGATACGCAAAGTGCTATAAATAGTGCAAAAAAATTACAAAAAGAGTTAAATGATGAAAACTTTACAAAGTTTTTAAAAGATTGGAAAAGAGTTGAAGCAAACTATCTTGCTGGGGAAATAAATAGCGATTATTTAGATACTCCAAGATATATTGATGTTTTTAACAATTTAAAAGAGGATTTAAATTCTCAAATGCAAAGAGTTATAGATGGCAATTTGGATATAAAAAAAGCACTATTTAAAAACTCATTTAAAACTATAAATGCTTTGGAATATCTGCTTTACTCTTCAAAAGAGTTAAATGATAGAAAAAAAGAGATAGGAAGAGAGATTTTAAACTCAATTATAAAAAATCTTGAAGATATAAAAACTGTTTATGAAACTTATCTAAAAAATCCAATAATAAAAGATGATGACAATGCAAAACTTATAAATACACTTGTTGCATCTTCTTATAGACTAAAAGAGTGGAGAATTGGAAATCCAGCAGGATTTTCAACAAAATATAAAAATGATGCAAAAAATAGTAGAGCTGAGTATTTCTTAAGCCAAAACTCTTTTGAAGCTATAGATTCTATTTTAGATGCTCAAAAAGAGATGATTGCAAATGAAAGTTATATAAATCTTCTTAATTTAGCAAAAGAAAAAAATGCAACAAATGAGCTAGAAGCTGTTATTGCAAAAATAGATGAAGCAAAAAAAGAGTTAAAATCTCTTCCTAAAGATGATTTTACAAATGCAAAAAAACTTTTTGATTTGGCTTCACAAATTCATGATTTATACTATATTACAATTATTGATAAATTGGGACTTAAAGCTGAAATTTTAGATGCAGATGGAGATTAAACCTTGGACTATTTTGCCTTTGATTTTTTAACAAATCCAAACAAAAGAGTCTATTGGCTCTATTTGCTGGCTTCAATTTTTTTGGCATTTATCTACTACTATTTTTCAAAAAAAAATAGTAGAGTTATATTATCTTCAAAATTGTGGTTACATCCTAGTGCAAAACTTGATTATATTTACTTTTTTTTAGCAAATTTAGTAAATATTTTTTTGCTTGTTCCTTTTATTTTAAGTGCAAAAAATGTGGCACTTTTTACAAATAAATTTTTATATCAAAATTTTGGATTTATAGAGTTTAACTCTTTTTCATATTTTCAAATTACAATATTTTATACAATAGCTATTTTTGTATTTAGTGATTTTACTAGATATTGGTTACATAGATTTTTACATACCATTCCATTTTTATGGGAGTTTCATAAAGTTCATCATAGTGCAAAAGTTTTAACACCTATTACATTTTATAGAGTTCATTTTGTTGAAAATTTTCTTTTTGGGCTTAGATATGCACTAAGTGTTGGTTTTGTAACAGGAATTTTTATATATTTATTTGGTGCAAAAATAAATATATATATGATTTTTGGAGTAAATGCTTTGGTGTTTATCTCTTCAATTTTTGGTTCAAATTTAAGGCACTCACATGTTCCATTTTCATATTTTTCATTTATAGAAAAATGGTTTTTATCTCCCAAACAGCATCAAATCCATCATGATAAAAAGCATTTTAATAAAAATTATGGTGGTTATATAGCTATTTGGGATAGAGTTTTTGGAACACTAGCTCTTTCAAAAGATGTAAATGTTCTAAAATTCGGACTTAGAAAAAACCAGATGAGTGAATATATAAGCATAAAAGATTTATATTTTAGACCATTTATAAATTTATTAAAAAAAGGAGGATTTTATGAAAAAATTAGTTTTAATAACAATATTTTTAGGAATAGAGTTACTAGCAAATAATATTTCAAAAGAGGATTTAGGTAAAGCACTTTTTTTTGATGTTAATTTATCAAAAAATAGAACTCAAAGTTGTGCAACTTGTCACAATCCAGAAGCAGCATTTATAGATGATAGGGATAATGGTGTTTCAAAAATGGCATCTTTAGGTGATGATTTAAAATCTTTAGGTGATCGTCAAGCTCCAACAGCTTCTTATGCAAAATTTTCTCCAGATTTTCATTTTAATGCAAAAAAAGGGTTTTATGTAGGTGGTCAATTTTGGGATGGAAGAGAGGCAACTTTGGAAGGACAAGCAGGTGGTCCACCACTAAATCCTATTGAAATGGGAATAAAGAGTAAAAAAGAGGTAGTTGATAGATTAAAAGAGAATAGTTTTTATGTAGAGAGTTTTAAATCTCTATTTGGAAAAGATATTTTTAAAAATGATGAAAATGCTTATATAGCAATGACACAAGCGATTGCTAGTTTTGAAAGACGTGATGAATTTTCACCATTTGATTCAAAGTATGATAGATATTTAAAAGGAGAGTATGATTTAACTCCTCTTGAAGATTTAGGAATGTCAATATTCTTCTCAAACAACAATAACTCTTGTGCCTCATGTCATGTTTTAAAAGGAGAAGGAAAAGCTGGTGAAACATTTACAAACTATGAGTTTCATAATATTGGAGTTCCTGTAAATAATGAATTAAGAGAGAAAAATGGTATAAATGAAAAAGATTTAGGTTTAGCAGCAAACCCAAATATTAAAAACAAAGATGAAAATTTAGGAAAATACAAAACTCCTACTCTAAGAAATGTTGCAGTTACTGCTCCGTATATGCATAATGGTGTATTTAAAGATTTAAGAACGGTTGTTGAATTTTATGATAAATACAATAACAAAGAGAGAACTCTAAATCCTGAGACAAAAAAACCTTGGGATGAGCCTGAACATAAAGATACAATTTCATTAAAAGAGCTAAAAGCAAATGCTCAAACTGATAGAAAAATAGATGCTTTAGTAGCATTTATGAAACTTTTAACAGATAAAAGATATGAACATCTAATAAAAGATTGAAAAAAAGGTGAGTTAGCCCTCACCTTTTTAAATTGTCAATATTATATAGATTCTAAAATCTCAATTTTGATTATCTCATCACCTTGTTTTATAGCATCTAAAGTTTTAAAACTACTATTTTGAGTTACTTCAATTTCTCCAAAAACAGTGTGGTTACCATCTAAATGTGGACAAGGTACAAAACATATAAAAAATTGACTACCACCTGTATCTCGTCCTGCATGTGCCATTGAAAGGCTTCCTCTTTTATGATTTTGTTTAGGAGCATCAACTTCACATTTTATAGCCCACTCTGGACCACCCATACCTGATTTTTGTGGACATCCACCTTGTGCCATAAAACCAGCTATTACTCTATGAAAATTTAATCCATCATAAAACCCATCATTTGCCAAAGTTACAAAATTTGCAACTGTATTTGGTGTCTCTTGGTTAAAAAGTTTTATTAAAATCTCTCCATTTTTTGTAGTGATTTTTGCATAATTAAATTTTGCAAGCTCCTCTTTTGTATAGTTATACTCTTTTAACTCTTTTCCAAATCTATTTGTACTCATAAATATCCTTTTTTTTAATTTTCTAAATTTATATCCTCTTTAGGGGATAAGTAGTTTAGTTTTATAAGATTTTGAATAATCTCTTTAAAAACTGGAACTGCTGATTGTGCTGCATAATAGTGTGGTCTGATTGGATTTGGGTTTATTACTGTAACTCCAATAGTATATGAATTACCTTTATCATCATTTACAAAACCAACAAAAGATGATATATATTTTTTCAAATACCCAGTTCCACCTGCAATTTGAGCTGTTCCTGTTTTTCCACCAATTTCAAGTCCTTCGATTCTAGCACTTCTTCCTGTTCCTTCTTGAACAGTTTTTATAAGCATTCTTTTCATCTCAGCTGCTGTCTCTTTTGAAATAACCTGTTCTGGTTCGTGAAAAAATGGAGATTGATATTTAACATTATTTCTAGTTAAATAAGATACTATTTGTGGTGTAACCATAGCTCCATCATTATTAAAAACACTATATGCTTTTATTAATTGAATAAAAGTTGAAGTCATACCTTGACCAAAAGATACTGTTGCTTTATAAATATTTGGTCTTTTTTGCTTATCTCCAACAGAAAATTGCCAAAGTTTTGGCATAACACCTCTTTTTTCATAGGGTAAATCTATTCCTGTTTTTCTTGTAAATCCAAATTTTTTCATACCTTCATAAAACTCTGGTCCTGTCAATCTTTGTGCAATTTGAAGTGTTCCTATATTTGAAGAAAATATAACAATATCATCAATAGAAAGGTTTCCTTTTGGAAATGCATGGTCATCTTTTATTGTAAATTTTCCAAAAGGATAAGCACCTTTTGCATGTGTTTGATTATAAGCTGAAAAATACTCATTTTTTCTAACAACACCTTTATCCAAAGCTAAAGATATTGACAAAGGTTTCACAACAGAACCTGGTTCAAACTGATACTCAATAGCATTTACATTTAGATATGGAATATCACTTTGTTTTATATTTTCTGGATTAAATCTATTTGAACTAGCCATTGAAATTATTTTTCCAGTACGACTCTCCATAATTGTAAGTAAAATCTCATCTGCTTTTGTTCTAATTTTATGATTATCTAGCGTTGTTTCATTGTTTTTTTGAAGTTTCAAAGGTATATTTAGATTTAAACTATAACCATCAATTCTATGTTCCATTATTGAATTTTTATCAAAATATATATAAGAGATTACATCTCTATAACCTTTTAAAATACCATCTTTTGCTTCATTTAGCTTTTGATCATAAGATCTCTCTAACCCTTTTACTCCATCAACTTTTGTTTTACCTGTTTGCGACTCTATTTTTTTAATATAACCTAAAACAGGAGTTAAAGTATCATCATAAGAAAATGTTCTTTTTTCTCCACTCTCACTAACTTCTAATCTTCTAATTAAACTTAAACTACCACCTTTTCGTGGTACAAAAACGTTTAGTTGATTTAGTTTTATATCAAGCTCTCGCAAGTTTTTTGCAGCTCTTGAATCTATATTATATGAAAGTACTAAAAGTCCAGGATTTTTCTCTACTTCTTTAAATTTTTCACTCAAAGTTTTATAATCTATTCCACTATAAATGGAAAAAAGTATCATAAAAAGCTCTTTTTTGTCTGGATTTAAATATCTTGTATCAACAGATGCTTTATATATTTTTTTAGAGCTAACTAAATTAAAGCCATCTTCACTAATAATATTTCCACGAACAGCTAATTCACTCTTTTCACCAGTTAAAGTAGGAAGCGTTCTTTTTTCATGAATAGTTCTATATATAGAGAAAAGTACGATAAAAATTCCAAAAGAAAGTAGTAAAAGCAAAATTAAGATTTTCTTTGTTTTTTGTTTAATTTCTAAAAGTTTATAATCTATTTGCATTTTTTTGAAGACATCTTTATCCATAATGTTATATAATAAAGCATGGATTATATCAAAAATAAGATTAAATTATTAACTACAGGCGAAAACCTAAGAGAGCCAGATTACTTTTTGTTTATTTTGGTTTCTATGCTTATTATTGTAAGCATAGTTTTTTCATATTCGCTTACTATTTATACTGTTGAGTTTTTAGGTTATGGACAGTTTCACTATATTTTAAGACAAGGTTTAGTTGGGATATTTTGTATATACCTAATGTGGTGGATGGCAAGATTAAATCCTAATAAAATAATGCATAGAACAGGAATGACACTATTTGGTGTTGGGCTTTTCCTAATGGTTATTATGCCTTTTCTACCAGCTTCTTTAGTTACTGCTTCAGGTGGTGCAAATAGATGGATTAGGCTTCCTGGAATATCTTTATCTCCTGTTGAGATATTTAAAATAGGTTTTATATATTTCTTATCTTGGTCATTTTTTAGAAAAGTTATTCATCAACCAAAGAAAGGTCTATTTGGCGATTTATTACTACTTTCTCCGTACTTTTTAGTATTTATTTTTATTGTTTTTTTGATTGCTGTTTTACAAAAAGATTTGGGACAAGTTGCACTACTAACTATTATTATGCTTACTTTAATTATATTTGCAAATAGATCTTTAAAAATTATCTTTGCATTAATTCTTATAGCTATTGTAGGTATGATAGTTCTAATAGCAGCAGCACCTCATAGAATAAATAGAATTCACTCTTGGTGGTCTATGGTTCAAGATGGTATTTTATCAGTTCTTCCATCAACATTTGAGCAGTATTTGAGAATAAAAAACTTACCAGAACCATATCAAGTATCACACTCTTTAAATGCTATTCACAATGGAGGATTTTTTGGACAAGGTATCTCTTTGGGAGATTTAAAAGTTGGATTTTTAAGTGAAGTTCACACTGACTTCGTTCTTGCTGGAATAACTGAAGAGATAGGTTGGCTTGGAATATTTGTTATAACTACTATTTTAATGCTAGTTATTTTAAGAATTTTAGCAATTAGTAGAAAAGTTGATAGTAAAATTTTTCATCTTTTTACGACAGGAATTGCTCTTATGATTATTGTTGCATTTTTAATAAATGGTGCTGGAATTTCAGGAATTATTCCAATTAAAGGTATTGCTGTTCCATTTTTATCATATGGTGGTTCATCTTTGATTACAAGCTCATTTGCTATAGGATTAGTTCTTTCAATTAGCAGAACTGTAAAAAAATATGAACCACAAAAAAGTGTTATAAAAGAAAAACCTAAAAGGATAATTATTAGATGAGTAAAGTTGTTGTAATAACAGGTGGAGGAACTGGAGGTCATCTAAAAATTGCTGATGTTTTTATATCTGAATTTAAAAAAAGAGGTTTTGAAGTTGTTTTTATAGGTTCAAGCTATGGGCAAGATAAGTTTTGGTTTGAAAATGATGATAGATTAAAAGAGAAGATTTTTTTAAATACAAGTGGAGTTGTAAATAAAAGAGGAATAGCTAAGATTTTTTCACTTTTAAATATATTTTACAAAGCTATCTTTTGTCTTAAAATTTTAAAAAAATATAGAGTACAAAAGGTTGTATCTGTTGGTGGATTTAGTGCTGCTGCTGCTTCACTTGCAACTATATTCAAAAAAGATTGCAATCTATATTTGCATGAACAAAACTCAAAAATTGGTGCTTTAAATAAAATCACTCTAAAATATACAAAAAAGGCCTACTCATCTTTTCATGATTTTTCACCAATAAAAGATTATCCAGTTGATAGCAAATTCTTTGAAAACTCAAGAGTGAGAAAAGAGATAAAAACTGTTGCATTTTTTGGTGGCTCTCAAGGAGCAGTTGCAATTAATAACTTTGCTTTAAAAGTTGCACCAAAATTAAACGAAATGGGTATAAAAATAGTTCATCAAGCTGGAAAAAATGACTTTTTAAGAGTAAAAAGTGAGTATGAGAAACTAGGAATAAATGCAGATGTTTTTGATTTTTCAAAAGATATTTTAGCAAAAATGAGTGAAGCAGATTTTTGTGTAAGCCGAGCTGGTGCTTCAACACTTTTTGAACTTTGTGCAAACAATCTTCCAACTTTTTTTATACCTTTTAAATATGCAGCGCAAAATCATCAATACTACAATGCAAAAGCTTTGTTTGAAAAAAACTTATGTTTTCTGCAAAGTGAAGATGAGCTAGATGAGAACTACTTTTTTGAGTGTTTAAATAGCAATATAGAGAAAATTAGCACTGGTTTAAAAGAGTTTATTAAACCAAATGCTGTAGAAAAAATTGTAGATGATATTTTAAATAATTAAAATATCATCAATATTAATATTCCAAAAATAATTCTATAAATCCCAAAAGCTACAAAGATAAATCTCTCTAAAAACTTCAAAAACAGTTTTATTACCAAATAAGCAACAACAAAAGATGTCACAAAACCAACAGCTAGATTTATAAAATTTCCATCTTGAAGTATTTGCGCGTGATGTTTATAAACATCATAAAAAGTTGTAGCACACATAACAGGAACAGCAAGTAAAAAAGAGAATTCAGCACTTGCTTTTCTATTAAATCCTACAAGCATAGCTCCAATTATACTAGCACCAGCTCGGCTAGTACCTGGTAT
>JACCDH010625235.1_pt1 | contig 22119 bp, 22 predicted proteins | sample 7442481 | NCBI WGS metagenome assembly JACCDH01 (sample SAMN15323433, study PRJNA562643) | freshwater metagenome | isolation source: river surface water | place: USA:Blue River Watershed | collected 2017-08-15
CGCGACGCGCCCGTGGTCCGCTCCACCGCTGCCGCGATTGAGCGGGTCTTGGGCCGGGTGGCGGATTATGTCGTCAGTCCGGGCACCTATGACCAGAAACACATCGACCGCATCGGCCGTCTGAAGAACTGCATCGCCTATGGTCCCGGTCTGCTGCATCTGGCGCATCAACCGGATGAATGGGTGGGCGTGCAGGACATGCTCGACAGCGCCAAGGTGATGGCGCTGGTGCTGGATGATCTCTTGACCTGAGGCCCCCCTCACCCTGACCCTCTCCCCCGCAGGGGAGAGGGAGGCGCCCGGACTGCCTTCGGTGCGCCGTGTCAGGCGTAGCCCCATGCTGCCCGCGCAATGCTGCGTCCGCGAAATGATCCTTGCGCACGGGCGCGCAAGATTATAACCAAAGCGCACCGCCGACCGAAATTTCATTGCGAGATGACCGATGAGCTTCCGCCTGCAACCCCCCGCACCCGCCCGTCCGAACCGCTGCCAGTTGTTCGGCCCCGGCTCTCGTCCGGCGATCTTTGCCAAGATGGCGGCGTCGGCTGCGGATGTGGTCAACATCGACCTTGAGGATTCGGTGGCACCTTCGGACAAGGAGGCCGCCCGTGCCAACACCATCGCCGCGATTTCCGAGGTGGATTGGGGCCGCAAGACCCTGTCGGTCCGGATCAACGGTCTGGATACGCCGTGGTGGTATCGCGATGTCGTAGACCTTCTGGAACAGGCGGGGGATCGGCTCGACCAGATCATGATCCCCAAGGTCGGCTGCGCCGAGGACGTCTATGCCGTGGACGCGCTGGTGACGGCGATCGAACGCGCCAAGGGCCGCACCAAACCGATCAGCTTTGAGGTCATCATCGAATCCGCCGCAGGCATCGCGCATGTCGAGGCGATTGCCGCCTCCAGCCCCCGCTTGCAGGCCATGAGCCTTGGGGCTGCGGATTTCGCGGCCAGCATGGGGATGCAGACCACCGGCATCGGCGGGACGCAGGAAAACTATTACATGATCCGCGACGGCGTGAAGCACTGGTCCGACCCGTGGCATTGGGCGCAGGCCGCCATCGTCGCCGCGTGCCGCACCCATGGCATCCTGCCCGTGGACGGACCGTTTGGCGATTTCAGCGATGACGAAGGCTTCCGCGCGCAGGCGCGGCGGTCGGCCACGCTGGGCATGGTCGGCAAATGGGCGATCCATCCCAAGCAGGTGGCGCTGGCCAATGAGGTGTTCACGCCGTCAGACGCCGCCGTGACCGAAGCGCGCGAAATCCTTGCCGCGATGGAGGCGGCAAAGGCGCGGGGCGAAGGCGCAACGGTCTACAAGGGCCGCTTGGTCGACATCGCCAGCATCAAACAGGCCGAGGTGATCGTCCGCCAGTCCGAGCTGATGCTTGGGTAATTGATCACACAGGCAACAGCGGCGTTGACAGCCTGCCGCATAATCGTGCAGCGTAAGAATCTGTCCAAAATGACGCAACGTCACGGACAAAAGGTTACCCGCTGCTGCGGCCCAAGGGGAGAGGAGGCCCCTCGCAGCAAAAGGGGAGGATGCACGCCCCGTGGCAACCCCACGGGGCGCTGCTGTTTCCGGGGCATGGAATTTGCGTATCCGCATCACGTCCCTGCCACCCCCCACCTTCCGTACCTGTCCGGCGTTGCATCTTGACCCCCATCCGGCCATATAGGGGGCCGACATTAGACCGTCCTGAACCGGAGTGGACCATGCACTATCTGGAGTTCGAAAAGCCGCTGGCCGAGATTGAAGGCAAGGCGGAAGAACTGCGCGCGATGGCGCGGAGCGATGGGGGCATGGACGTCAGCAAGGAAGCCGAGGCGCTGGACCGCAAGGCCGAGACGCTGTTGAAGGACCTCTATCGTGGCCTGACGCCCTGGCAGAAATGCCAGGTGGCGCGTCACCCTGAGCGTCCGCATTGCAAGGACTACATTGACGAGCTGTTCACGGAATACACGCCGCTCGCCGGGGATCGGAACTTTGCCGATGACCATGCGGTGATGGGCGGTCTGGCGCGGTTCAACGATCAGCCGGTCGTGGTGATCGGCCATGAAAAGGGCAATGACACCAAGAGCCGGATCGAACGGAACTTCGGCATGGCCCGGCCGGAAGGCTATCGCAAGGCAATCCGTCTGATGGATATGGCGCATCGCTTCCGCCTGCCGGTGGTGACGCTGGTGGATACCCCCGGCGCCTATCCCGGCAAGGGGGCCGAAGAGCGTGGTCAGGCCGAAGCCATCGCGCGCTCCACCCAGAAATGCCTTGAGATCGGCGTGCCGCTGATTTCCGTCGTGATCGGCGAAGGCGGGTCGGGCGGGGCGGTGGCCTTTGCCACGGCGAACCGCGTGGCGATGCTGGAACACTCGGTCTATTCGGTGATCAGCCCCGAAGGCTGCGCGTCGATCCTGTGGAAAGATGCCGAAAAGATGCGCGAAGCCGCCGAGGCGCTGCGCCTGACCGCGCAAGACCTGCAAAAGCTGGGCGTGATCGACCGCATCATCAAGGAACCGGTCGGCGGTGCCCAACGCGGCCGCAAGGAAACCGTCGAGGCCGTGGGCAAGGCGATTGAAACCATGCTCAAGGAGCTTTCGGGCAAGAAGCCCGAGGCGCTGATCCGCGACCGGCGTCAGAAATTCCTCGATATGGGGTCCAAGGGGCTGGCCGCCTGAAGGCAAGCGGCCCCTGACCTTACGGCCGCAGGATGCCGCCCGCCAACAGGGCGACGGTGGTGGTCTGGTCCAGATAGCCCGAGGGCACCAGACCCCGGCTTTCCTGAAAACGCCGGATGGCGCGGCGGGTTTTTGCGTCAAAGGTGCCGTCCAGATCGCCGGGGCGCATGTCCAACTGGTCCAGCCGTTGTTCAACCAACCGGCGCGCGGCGGCGTTCAGGCCCAATGCCTCTTCCGCGGCCTGCCAACGGGCCAGATCGTCGCCCTGTTCGGCCTGTGATTGCAGATCGGCCAGACGGGCGGCGGCTTCGGTGGCGAAAACCCCGTCGGGAAAGGCCAGCAGGTAATCCTGGTACGAGGTCACCGTGTTGTCGCGGGTGGCCAGATCCCAGGCCGCGGCATCCGCCGCCCCGGCCTGATCACGCGCCTCAACCTCCAACGCCCCAAGCCGTGCGGTGGCGGTGTCGGCGTAAAGCCCGTCCGGAAAGCGGCGCAAATAGGCGCGGAGCCCTGCCTCATCCCCCTTGGCCCCGGTTTCCTGCCAATAGGCGCGGTCGGCGCGTTCCTGTTCGGCCTTGCGCGCCGCGCCTTCGCGTTCCAATTCGGCGGCGCGGGCATCGGCCTGTTCGGTCAGCTTCACGATCTGGTCGCGTGTCAGATAGGCGGTGTCGTCATAGCCGTTGCGCCCCTGCCAGCCCGCAATCGCGCGACGCGAGCCTGCGCCGAAAACCCCGTCGATCCCCTTGGGATCAAAGCCCAGAAGCGACAGCGCGCGTTGAATGGCGCGGCGGTCGTCCTGGGTCAGGTTCAACTCGGCCTCGGCCACGCGCGCGGCCTGCGCTGGTTCGGCGAGGATGCGGGCAATTTCGGCCCGTGCCTCGGGCGCGTGGCGGCCATTGGGGTAGCGTTGCAGATAGGCCTGATAGGCGGTCTGGGTGGCCTGAAGCGAGGTCGATTCCCAGAAAATCGCCTCCGGGTCCGCGCCCGGCACGGGATCGGGTGTCGCCCCATCCGCTGCGGGGCGAAAAGGCACCAAGGGGGCGATCAGGCCATCCGCCGTCAGATCCGGGGCGGCGTCCAGCAGGGCGGCAAGGCTTTGCCCCCGCACGGGCAGGAATTCGGCGGCGAATTCCGCGATTCGCGTGGCATCGCCCCGGATCAGGGTGACGCCCTGCGGGATGGCCAAGCGGCCGATCCCCGGCTCCAGTCCAGGACCCAGTGGCAGGCGGTTGGCTTCGGTCCCCAACAGGACCACCGCGCCGCCCGGTTGGCTGGCCGCGATTTCCAGAACGGTGGTCAAGGGCATCCCCACGGCCCCCACTCCGGCCAGATCGGGCGTGGCGGCGTCGCTGGCCAGAAACCACGTCTCAGCAACCGAACGGGCGAAATGGCCCGACAGCGCGATGATCAGGCGATGATCATCCGGGCTGTCGGCCAGCAGATCGGAAAACGCCTGCCGCAAGGCTGCCGCGTCCAGATCGGCCCCCGCCGTGACGGTGAACCCCGCCCCCGCCAGCGCCGGCTCTGCCGAGGTCAGGTCGGATGCCCCGCCGATGTCCGCGCCATCGGCATAGTTCTCGTTCCCCACCAAGAGTGCCCGGTCCTGCGCGGCGGCGGCGGTGGCAAGGAACGGAAGCGACAGGCAAAACAGCGCGATACGGTGGTTCATGGCACCCTCTGGTTGAGGATGCAGCGTCGCACGGATCCTCTCTGCGCCAAAGGGGAAGCCGTGTCACTTCCCCGGCATCGGCAAGGTTTGGCGCGTTCAGGCGTTCAGGTCGCGGCCAAGGCGCATGTAGGTGAAGGTGCCGACCAGAAAGCCTGTGCCCGCCAGCATGGCCGCCAAGGATGCCTGACCGCCCTCGGCCGGATTGGCCGACAAGGCCAGATAGCCAAAGGTCCAGAACGCGGACCAGCCGATGACACAGCCCAAGGCGTTGAGTTTCTGCATGACGATCCCTCCTCCCAAAGGGCGGGTCACACGGACCCGTTGCCGCAAGGATAGCGGCAATTCGTCGCAACGCATCAAGTATCTGGAATGTATCTTTGCCCGTCAGGCGTAGGTGAAGGGCGATGTGAAGCGGTCAAACGGCGTGGCCGCCTGATCCTTGGCCGACAGCACCGGATCGCCCGTCAGCCCCCAGTCGATGCCCAACGATGACCACAGCACCGACCCGTCACAGTCGGGGGCATAGACGTCGGAGCATTTGTACTGCACCTCGACATCCGGGGTGCGCGTGACAAAGCCGTGCAGGAACCCCTTGGGCACCAGCAGTTGCTTGCCGTTCTCCGCCGTCAGCTCCACCCCGAACCACTGGCCATAGGTGGGCGAGCCCTTGCGAACATCCACCGCCACATCGAAGATCGCGCCACGGGTGCAGCGCACCAGCTTGTCCTGCGCGCGGGGCGGGGATTGGAAATGCAAGCCCCGGAGCGTGCCGGCCTGCGCCGAAAAGCTGTGATTGTCCTGAACCCAGTCGATGGCCAGACCCGCCGCCTGCATCTTGCTGGCGTTCCATGTTTCGGAAAACCAGCCGCGCGCATCGCCAAAGCGGGCAGGGGTGAGGATGACCACACCGGACAGCGGGGTTTGTTCAACGTTCATGGCGGGACATCCTTCACTGGTCGTCACAAGGGTTGGCCGGAGGGGTTGGCCGTAGGGGTTGGCGGGGGCGACCATGCCGCCCCGGCCCGTCAGGATCAAGCCGCCAGTGCGGCGACGGCCTTGGCCACGGCTTGGCCAAGCGCGTGATGCGCGGCTTCATCGTAATGCACGCCATCGATGGGGCTGACGGCGATCACCTCGCCCGCGTCGAGATAGCCGCAGCCGTAATTGCTGGCCAAAGCGCGATATAGCGGCGGCAGGGCCAAGGACCGTGCGCGGGCGCCGAAGAATTCGTTCTTGATCGGGCCTTGCTCCAGCACCGGGGGCGGGCAGATCAGCAGGATTTTGAACCCGCCGTGGCGCGTCTGGTATTCGTCATGCGTCGCCACATCCAGCAGCCCCGCGATGCCGGAGGCAATCTGCTCTGGCGTGGTGGAAAATCGCGCCTTGGCGTCATTGGTGCCCAGCATCAGCGTCAGCACATCAATCGGGCCATGTGTCTGCAAGGCGATCCGCAGGCCGATACGCCCGTTCATATGCGCGCCCATCACCGGGTCGTCGAATTGCGCGGTGCGGCCGGGCAACCCCTCTTCGGCGAGTTGCCATGACGGGCCCAAGGCCGCCTGCGTCACGGTCGGCCAGCGGACGCCGGGACCAAACCGCTCATACCGGGCGCGGTCCACGATGGGCGGCGTGCCATGGGTGTTGCTGTCGCCATAGGTCATCAGAATGGGCATCACGATCCTCCCCGGTCTTTTGCGCGGCAGGCTAGGCGGTGTCGTCCGCCGGGTAAAGCGGCTTTGACCCCTTGGCCTTTCCGCCCCTCGCGCGCATATAGGGGCAAACCCATTCAGCATGAGGCATGCGATGTTCGGATTTGGTGACAAAGCGGCGGCTCCGGCCCCGGCGGACCTGATCAAGGACACGACCGAGGCCACCTTCATGGCCGATGTGATCGAGGCCAGCCGTGAGGTGCCTGTGATCGTGGACTTCTGGGCGCCGTGGTGCGGCCCGTGCAAGACCCTTGGCCCGGCCTTGGAGGCCGAGGTGAAAAAGGCCGGTGGCAAGGTCCGCATGGTCAAGGTCAACGTCGACAACAACCAGATGATCGCGGGTCAGTTGCGCATCCAGTCGATCCCCACGGTCTATGCCTTCTGGCAGGGCCAGCCGGTCGATGGCTTTCAGGGCGCGCAACCCGCGTCCGAGTTGAAGAAATTCATCGACCGTCTCACCGCCCTGACCGGTGATGGCGGTCTGGCCGAGGCGCTGGAGGCGGCCGAGGCGATGCTGGCCGAAGGCGCGGTCACCGACGCCTTTGAAACCTTTGCCGCGATCCATGAAGAAGACCCGGCCAATGGCGCGGCCTATGCCGGGATGGTGCGCTGCCGTCTGGCGCTGGACCAATTGGACGAGGCGGGCCTGATGCTGGACAACCTGCCCGCCACGGTCGCCAAGGCCAAGGAAATCGACGCGGTGCGTGCCCAGTTGGAACTGGCACGTCAGGCCGCCAAGGCTGGTCCGGAACAGGAATTGCGCGCAGCGGTGGCCGCTGATCCGGGCAATGCGCAGGCGCGGTTCGATCTGGCGCAGGCGCTCTATGCGGCGGGCAAGGCCGACGAGGCGGTGGATGAGTTGCTGGAACTGTTCCGCCGCGACCGCGATTGGAACGATGGGGCCGCCAAGGCGCAGTTGGTGACAATCTTCGGCGCGTTGAAGCCGACCGATCCCGTCGTGCTGAAAGGGCGTCGCCGCCTGTCGTCGATGATCTTTGCCTGATGATCTTTGCCTGACGGGGCAATCGCCCTATCTGCCTTGCCATGATCAAAGCCATCGACCTGCCAGAGACGATTCCGATCTTTCCGCTGCCCGGCGCGCTTTTGCTGCCGCGCGGGCGGTTGCCGCTGCATATCTTTGAACCGCGCTATCTGGCGATGGTCGAGGATTGCCTGAAAACCAAGCACCGCCTGATCGGGATGATCCAGCCGCGCGACGTGCCGGGCACCGGCGAAAAGCGCCTGAACGCCATCGGATGCGCGGGGCGTCTGACCGGGTTCTCGGAGACCGAGGATGGGCGCTACATGATCACGCTGGCAGGGGCGTCGCGCTTTCGGGTGCGCGATGAGGTGCAGGGGTTCACCCCCTATCGCCGCTGCAACGTCGATTGGTCGGGCTTTGGCCGTGACCTTGGCCCGGTCGAGGAAGACGCAGGCTTTGACCGTGACAGGTTTCTGGCGCTGCTGGGCCGGTATTTTGCCGCGCAGAACCTCTCCACCGATTGGAGCGGGTTGAAAGAGGCAGAGACGGAGTTGCTGATCAACTCGCTGTCGATGCTCTGCCCCTTCGGGACCGAGGACAAGCAGGCCCTGCTGGAAGCGCCCAGCCTGACCACCCGGCGCGAGACGCTGGTGACGCTGATCGAATTTGCCCTGCGCGGTGGTGCCGGGGATGAGGTGATGCAATGACCGAAGGCCCCGTCGTGGACCGCCGCATGCTGGAATCGCTGGTCTGCCCGGTGACGCAGGCAACCCTGACCTATGACGCCGAACGGCAGGAACTGATCTCCAAGGCCGCGCATCTGGCCTTTCCGATCCGCGACGGCATCCCGATCATGCTGGTCAGCGAAGCGCGCGAGGTGGCGTAGTCATCGCCGGTTGGCGCGGTCACAAACCTGTGCCCCATCATGGCGACCGACCGCGATAACCAGAACGAGTACCTCAGCGTCGCGCACCTCGTAGACCAGACGGTAGCCGATGGCGCGCAGTTTGATCTTGTACCGGTTGCCATCGCCGCCGTGCAGCCGATCCTTTGCGATGCGGGGCTGTTCCAACCGTTCGGCAAGCTTCTTCTTGAACTGATCCCGCACCGCCCCATCGAGTGCGCGCCATTCTTTCAGCGCGGAGTCAAGGAAGGCGAGGTCATAGCTCATCCAAGGTCACGCGATGCATGGGTTCATCGCGCCGGGCATCGGCGATAGCGTGCAGCTCCGCATCCTCAAGCCTGTCCATCATCCGTTCGTAAAGTGCCGCTGGCACGCAGTAAAAGACCGGCGCGTTGTGGTTCAGGATGGCGACAGCGTCCCCATCGCCGGCCTGCACAGTGCCCATCGGGTTCTTCTTCAACTCGGTCACACTGGCAGCGACACGCGACAGGACAAGACTGGCCATAAGTTGCTCCTCGTTTCGGATCAAATATAGCACTTACTTTGGCGTTCAAAAAGACTCCGTTTCACTCACACCGACAGGGCGGTGGTCTTGAACACGGTCCGCAGCGCGAAGGACGATTGCATCTGACGCACGCCGGGCAGGCGGGACAGGTGTTGGCGGTGGATGCGGGCGAAATCCTCGGTATCCTCGGCCACGATCTTCAGCAGGTAATCCGCCGTTCCGGCCATCAGGTGGCATTCCAAGATGTCGGGCACCTTGGCCACCTCACGCTCGAAGGCGTCCAGCAGGTCATCGGCCTGGCCTTGCAAGGTGATTTCGACAAAGACCACCGTGGGTTTGCCCAGTCGCCGCGCGTCCAGAAGGGCGACGTAACCGGCGATGTAGCCCTCTTCTTCCAGCCGTTGGGTGCGGCGGTGGCAGGCGCTGGGCGACAGGTTCACACGCTCTGAAAGTTCGGCATTGGTGATGCGGCCATCCTTTTGCAGGACAGTCAGGATACGGCGGTCGGTTGCGTCCAAATCCATGATCTTCGCAGATTCTCTCGCTTTGGGGATGTCTTGCCGCAGAATCTACCGATCATGACCGCCTGCGTCACTGAGAAATCAAAGCAATTGCGGCCGAATAGGCAAAAGCTGGTCTCACACGGGCGAAACGGCCCGATAGGGAGAGAGAGCATGAAGATCGGTTGCCCCAAGGAAATCAAACCGCAGGAATTTCGCGTTGGCATGACGCCCAACGCGGCGCGTGAGGCGGTGGCGCATGGCCATCAGGTGATGATTGAAACGGGTGCCGGGGTTGGCGCGGGCTTTACGGATGCCGATTACATCGCGGCGGGGGCCAGCATCGTCGGCACGGCGGAAGAGGTCTTCGCCGGGGCCGAGATGGTGGTGAAGGTCAAGGAACCGCAGGCTGTTGAACGTGCGCGTCTGCGCGAAGGGCAGGTGCTCTTCACCTATCTGCACCTCGCCCCCGATCCGGCGCAGACGCATGACCTTCTGGCGTCGGGCGTGACGGCCATCGCCTATGAAACCGTGACTGATGAGCGTGGCGGCTTGCCCTTGCTTGCCCCGATGTCCGAGGTTGCGGGCCGTCTTGCCCCGCAGGTGGGCGCGTGGACGCTGCAAAAGGCGAATGGCGGGCGTGGAGTCTTGCTCGGCGGTGTGCCGGGGGTCTTGCCTGCCAAGGTGCTGGTGATCGGCGGCGGCGTGGTCGGCACGCAGGCGGCGCGGGTCGCGGCGGGGATGGGCGCGGATGTGACGATCCTGGACCGGTCGGTCCCGCGTCTGCGCTATCTGGACGACATTTTCCACGGCACGGTGAAAACCGGCTACGCCAGCGCGGGGATGACCGCCGAGTTGGTGGCCGAAGCCGATATGGTCATCGGGGCCGTGCTGATCCCCGGTGCCGCCGCGCCGAAACTTGTGACGCGGGCGCAGTTGGCCACGATGAAACCGGGGGCGGCCATCGTGGATGTCGCCATCGACCAAGGCGGGTGTTTTGAAACCAGCCGTGCCACCACCCACCAAGACCCGATCTATGAGGTGGACGGCATCCTGCATTACTGCGTGGCCAATATGCCGGGGGCTGTGGCGCGGACATCGACCCTCGCCCTGGGCAATGCGACGCTGCCGTTCCTGCTGGCGCTGGCGGACAAGGGCTGGAAACGCGCCTGCGCCGAGGATCGTCACCTGATGGCGGGTCTGAACACCCATGCGGGCAAGCTGACCTATGCCGCCGTTGGGACGGCGCTTGGCCTGCCGGTGATCACGCCCGAAGCGGCTTTGGCAATCTGAGACGAAAAGGGGCGGGGCCTTGCGGTCCCGCCCCCTTTATCCGGTGCGACAGGATCACTTCTTCAGCGCGTCGCGGATTTCCAGCAGCACGGCCAATTCGGTAGGGCCAGCGGGAGCGGCAGCCGCAGCCTCGGCGGCTTCTTTCTTGGCGGTGGCTTCCTTCAGCTTGTTCACGGCCTTGACCAGCAGGAACACCACCCATGCGATGATCAGGAAGTTGATGACCGCCGTGATGAACGAGCCATAGGCGAAGACCGGCGCGCCGGCGTCCTTGGCGGCTTTCAGGCTGGCGGGGTTGGTTCCCGACAGATCGACGAAGAGGTTCGAAAAGTCGATGCCACCGGTGATAAGCCCGATGATCGGGTTGATGAGATCGGCGACCAGCGAGTTCACAATCGCCGTGAAGGCCGCACCGATGATGATACCGACGGCAAGGTCAACGACGTTGCCCTTGGCGATAAACGCCTTGAATTCGTTAAGCATTCCACTGTCCTTCAGGTTCCCTGCCCCGGTTGTTCCGGCGGCATTGCACGTTTAGCGCAACGAGGCGCACCTATACTATCGCACAGGTCACATGCGAATATTAAGCAAAATTTACCTCGGCCAGGATCAGTACCACATGTCCTGCACCGCCGCCTTGCGCCGGGCGATGAAGTCGCGCAGCGCCTCATCCGTGCCCGCATCCAAGGCCGGGGCCTCAAACTCGGCCAACCGGCGTTTCCACAGCTTGTTGGCGCGGGTGGCGGCATCGGTGGAACCGTTCGCCTCCCACTTCTCAAAGGGTTCGTTGTCCGAGAGTTCGCTGTCCCAGAAGGCGGTTTCATAATGCTTCATCGTGTGGGAGCAGCCGAAGAAATGGTTGCCCGGTCCCACCTCGGCAAAGGCATCGACGGCGAGTTGGTCGTCATCGACCTGCACGCCCTTCAGATAGGAATGCAACGCGCCGCACAGATCCGTGTCGAGCATGAATTTCTCATAGGACATCGACAGCAGCCCATCGAGGAACCCTGCGGAATGCAGGATGTAATTCGCCCCGCAATGCACGGCGGCCAGCATGGACATGGTGCCTTCCATCATCGCCTGTGCATCGGGCAGTTTCGATGTGGTGAAATTCCCCGAACAGCGCAGCGGCAGGTTCAGCCGGCGGGCGAGTTGCCCGATCACCATCGACCCGATCGCCGGTTCCGGCGTGCCAAAGGTGGGCGAGCCTGACCGCAGCGACATCGACGACAGGAAGTTGCCAAAGACCACCGGCGCGCCTTTGCGTTCCAGTTGCGTCAGCGCGCAACCGGCGAGCGTTTCGGCCAAGGACTGCGCGATTGCCCCGGCACTGGTCACCGGCCCCATCGCGCCGCCAAGGATGAAGGGCACCAGCACAGTCCCTTGCCCGGCGCGGGCATATTCGCGCATGCCGCGCGTCATGGTTCCGTCCCAGACAAGCGGCGAGTTCACGTTGAAATTGCCCATGATGACGCAATTCTGGTCGGCAAAGTCCGCGCCAAACAGGATGCGCGCCATCTCGACGCTGTCCGCCGCGCGTTCGGCAGCGGTGACCGACCCAAGGAACGCCCGATCCGACAGCGTGATATGGGCATAGATCATATCGAGATGCCGCTTGTTCACCGCCAAATCGGTCGGTTCGCAGATCGTCCCGCCAGAGTGGTGGAACCACGGGCTGGATTGCGCCAGCTTGATGAAGTTCTGGAAATCCTCCAGCGTGCCAAAGCGGCGGCCCTTGTCCAGATCCATCACGAATGGACTGCCATAGGCCGGGGCAAAGACCACGTTCTTTCCGCCGATCTGCACGTTATTGGCCGGGTTGCGGGCGTGTTGGGTGAATTCGCGGGGCGCGGTTGAGACGAGTTCGCGCAGCAGGCCGGGGGGAAATTTGACCAGCGTGCCCTGCACATCCGCCCCCGCCGCGCGCCACAGAGTTAGCGCCTCGGGGTCGTCGCGAAATTCGATGCCGGTTTCGGCAAGGATGCGGTCGGCGGCGGCTTCGATCTTTTGCAGGCTTTCTTCGCCCATCACGTCATAGGTCGGGATGCCCCGCACGATATAGGCGCAATGCGGTTGGTTCTGCGCCCCCGCCGCGCGTTCACTGCGCCGCGCCTCGCGCCCGCCACGCTTGCGCGCCTTGTCGGGGGTGGAGTCGGTCGGGGCATCCAGTGGGCTGAGGTCGGCCATCGCATCACCTGTACAGGGCTGTCGAGATCAGCTTAGTCGGGCGCCACCCGTGCAGACTTGCGCAAAAGCGTCACCGCATAGAACGAAAGGGCCGCTTTTTGCCACCTAACCGCTGGTCCGCCGCACGAGGCTGGGCTCCAACAGGATGTGATGCGGGGCGTTGCGGCCATCCATGCGGCTGAGCAGGGTTTCGGCGGCCAAAGCCCCAAGGCGGCGTCCGGCTTGGTCGATGCTGGACAGGTCCACCAAGGGCAGCGCGGCCAGCGGGTTGTTGTCATAGCCGATCACGGCAAGGTCTTCGGGCACGCGCAGCCCCATCGACCGGGCGATGTTCACCAGATCGACGGCAAAGAGGTCGGACCAACAGAACACCGCGCGGGGGCGGGGGGTCTGTTCCAGAAACTGCCGCAGGTGATGCGGGACGCTGTCGCCGTCATAGGGCAGGGCGACCACAGTCCCCGTCAATCCCGCGCGCTGCATGGCGGTGCGATAGCCGATCTCACGCTGACCCGCCACGGCATGGCTGCTGTCGGGGGCATAGGCCTGTGACAGCATGACGATGTCGCGGTGACCTGCAGCGATCAGCGCCTCGGTCGCCAGCATTGCGCCGCGTTGGTCGTCGCTGTTGATCGTGTCGAAATGTGCGGCCGTCGCTTCATGGTGGCCGATCACCGCGATGGGGATTTGGCGGGCATAGCGGTCCAGCACCGCGCCCGACATGCGGGGCGCGACAAGGATCAGGCCATCCATGTGAAAGTCGATCATCTGTTCGATCAGGCTGGTTTCCACCGGCATATGCGACCGGCCCATCCCCATCAGCGATTTGAACTCGGACGGCGAGAGGATGTCGTTGATGCCCTCCACTACCTCGGGCAGGAAGGGGTTGCCGATCTCGACCAGCAGGATGCCGACGGTAAAGGTGCGTCCGCGCATCCCACGTGCGGCGGCACTGGGGCGGTAGCCAAGGGTTTCGATGGACTCCATGACGTTCTGGCGCAGGGCGTCGGACACGCCATAGGCGTTGCGCAGAACTTTGGACACCGCCGCGACCGACACGCCGGCATGTTCCGCCACGGTGCGGATCGTCACCTTGCCGCGTGTCACCCTGCCGCCGCCGTCATCCATCCGCGACCACCCTTTCCTGCGTGGACAAGACGCTAAGCAAAAAACCGTTGCAATGCAATTCTGCCCGTGTATCGTTCTACGTAGAACGGTGCACACGATTCCGATTCATCGAAGTGCGCTGCATGGGAGGAGACGTTCATGGGCCTTGATGGCATCAACCGCGGCGCAGTCGCGGAGCGGCGGCGGCTTTCCGCGCGCAACTGGACCGGGCGGATGATCGCGCCTTTGGCGGATGCCGGGGTGGGCACGCAGGCCAGTTTCGTCGCGCGGGAGTTCACCTTTGCAGGCGATGCCCCGGCGGTGCTGCACATCTCGGCCCAAGGGCTCTATCGCGCTTTCGTCAACGGGGAGCGGGTGGGGGATGACCTGCTGACACCGGGTTGGACCTGCTATGACGACCGGATCGCCTATCAGACCTATGACATCGCCGCTTTGCTGAAACCGGGCGCGAACCGGATCGAGATCTGGCTGGGCGATGGCTGGTATCGGTCGCAGATGCTGTGGGCGCTGAACCCGATCTACAACACATGGGGCGACCGCATCGCCGCGATTGCCGAGGTGGTGTCGGGCGATGCCGTCATCCTGTCCACCGATGCGAATTGGCGGTCGGGCCTGTTGCCGATCACCAAATCGGGGATTTACTGGGGCGAGGATTTCGACGCCCGCATCACCCCGTCCGAGTCTGCCGGAGTTGAGGTGCTGGATTTCGACACCGCCCTTCTGGTCCCGCATGAAACCGGCCCGGTCAAGGAATTGCCCGCCGTCGCCCCCGTGGAAAGCTGGGCGGAAAGCGATGGCCGCGTGGTCCATGACTTTGGCCAGAATTGCGGGGCCTATATCCGCTTTGCCGTCACGGGTGAGGCGGGGGCCACCATCCGCATCGAACATTCCGAGGTGTTGGGGCCAGAGCGGTACTTCGACAACCGCAACTATCGCTCGGCGCGGGGGGAGTTGACCTATGTGCTGAAGGGCGGCGAGGCGACCTATGCGCCGATGTTCAGCTTCATGGGCTTTCGCTATGCCCGCGTGACGGTGACGGGCAAGGCGACGGTGACCAAGATCGAGATGATCCCGATCACCTCGGTCCCGGTGCAGGCGGGCGGGTTTGAATGTGGCGAGCCTGCGGTCAATCGGCTTGTGCTGAATACCGTCTGGTCCCAGCGGTCGAACTTCATCGAAATTCCCACCGATTGCCCGCAGCGGGATGAACGGCTGGGCTGGACCGGCGATGCGCAGGTTTTTGCGGGCACGGCCTGCTGGCTGGCGGACAGTGAATCCTTCCTGCGCAAGTTCCTGCGCGATGTGATGCATGACCAGCGCCCCGATGGCGCGGTGCCGCATTTCTCGCCCGATCCGACGCGGTTGCATCCCATCGGGGATCGGGGCGATTGGGCAGGCTCGACCGGTTGGGGCGATGCCATCGTGATCATCCCTTGGCAGTTGTACCTGCATTATGGGCGGGTTGAGGTTCTGACAGAGTGCTTCCCCGCGATGAAGGCGTGGGTCGATCATCTGTGGTCGCTGGGCAATGGCCCCATTGTGCGGACCAGTGCGACGTGGGGCGAGCGGGGGTTCACCTTTGGCGACTGGCTGCAACCCGTGGGCGACAACCGCAAACCGCGCCCGACGATTGCCGATGATTGCGCGGCGACGCTGTATCATTTCATCTCAACCGACCTTGCCGCGCGGATTGCCACGATCATCGGGCAGGATGCGGCGGCGGCGGACCTGCGCCGCCGGGCCGAGGATATCCGCGCGGCCTTTGCCCATGAATACATCGCGCCGTCTGGGCGGCTCGCGCATAACGACCAGACATCCTATGCGCTGGCCTTCCTGCATGACCTGATCCCCGCGCAGCATCTGGACGCCGCAAAGCGCTACTTCCGCAAAGAGGTTGAGGATGCGAATTACCTGATCGGCACCGGCTTCATCGGGACACCCGCGCTGCTGCCCGCGCTGACCAAACTTGGGATGCTGGATCTGGCGGAAAAAGTGTTCCTGAACCGCAAGGTGCCGGGTTGGTTGTATCAAGTAGAGCGCGGCGCGACCACGATCTGGGAGCGTTGGGACGCCATGGCTCCGGACGGGTCGATCTATGATCCCGACATGAACAGCTACAACCACTACGCCTATGGCGCGGTTTGCCAATGGCTGTTCGAATCCGTGGCGGGGGTTGCGCCTGACCCTGATCACCCCGGCTTTGACCGCGTGCTGATCGCGCCAAAGGTGCTGCCCGCGCTGGGCCATGCCGAGGCGTGGCACGATTGCCGCCACGGTCGCCTCTCTGCTGCATGGCGGCTGGAGGGCCGCGCCGTCACCTATGACCTGACGCTGCCCGAAGGCTGCGCCGGGCTTCTGCTGCCCGATCCGGGCCGCGCGAACCACCGCATCGGGGGGCAAACGGTCGCCCTTTCCGATGCGGGCCTGCACCTGCCGCCGGGGCGGCATGTGATCACCTTTGACCTGACCGACTGACAATCGACCCGCAAACGGGCTTTCTGGGAGGAGACCTCATGATCAAACACTTGCACAGCGCGGCGCTTGCCTCTGCCATTGTCCTGCTTGGCGGCATGGCGCAGGCCGAAGTGACGCTGTCCGTCCTGATCGACAACAACCCCGAAACCATCGCCGCGATGGAGGCGCTGACAGCCGCCTATACCGCCGCCAATCCCGATGTGACCTTTGACATCGAACAGCGCGCAGGCGGGGCCGAGGGCGACAACATCGTCAAGACCCGTCTGGCCACCGGCGAGATGGCGGACATCTTCAACTACAACTCCGGCTCTCTGTTTCAGGCGCTGAAGCCGGAACAGACCTTGGCCGACCTGACCGGTCTGGCGGGGCAGGCCAATATCCTTGACAGCTTCAAGCAGGTCGTGACCGCGCCCGACGGCACGGTGCGCGGCATTCCCTTCGGTCCGGCGATGGGCGGCGGCATCTTCTACAACCGTCCGATCTATGCCGAACTTGGCCTGAGCGTCCCGAAGTCGTGGGATGAATTCATGGCCAACAACGAAAAGATCAAGGCGGCGGGCAAGGTCGCCGTGGCCCAGACCTACAAGGACACCTGGACCAGCCAGTTGTTCGTGCTGGCCGACTATTACAACGTGCAGGCCGAGGTGCCGACCTTTGCCGCCGACTACACCGCCAACAAGGCCAAATATGCCACCACCCCGGCGGCGATGCGCGGCTTTGAATACCTTGAGGCGGTCAACAAGGCCGGCGTGCTGAACGAAGACTACGGTGCCGCCACCTTTGACGACGGGATGCGGATGGTTGCCACGGGTGAGGCCGCGCATTACCCGATGCTGACCTTCGGTGTCGGCAACGTGAAGCAGAACTATCCCGACAACCTGGCTGATCTGGGCTTTTTCGCCCAGCCCGGCCCGGATGCCGCCAAGAACGGCCTGACCGTCTGGATGCCTGCCGCTCTCTATCTGCCCGCTGGCGGTGAGAACCAAGAAGAGGCGATCAAGTTCCTTGATTACGTCGCCTCGGTCCAGGGGTGCCAGGACTATATCGCGGCGGCGGGGGCCTCTGGTCCGTTCCTGATCAAGGATTGCGCGCTGCCCGATGACGTGCCGCAGGCGGTCAAGGATATGCTGCCCTACTTCCAGACCGAAGGTGCCACCGCACCGGCACTGGAATTCCTGTCGCCGGTCAAGGGCCCGGCGCTGGAGCAACTGACGGTCGAGGTCGGTTCGGGCATCCGTTCTGCCGCTGATGCTGCCGCGTTGTATGACCAAGACGTCGAAAAGCAGGCAAAGCAGCTCGGTCTGCCCAACTGGTGATTCCTCCCTGACCCGGTTCTGGCAGACTGATCCCGCGCCGCACCGACCTGTGCGGCGCGGGACACCCCGACAGATGGACCCCGCATGACACGCCGTTCGCCCTATCCCTATTGGTTCGTGCTGCCTGCGGCGGTGATCTACACGGCGCTGTTTCTGGTGCCCACGCTGGCGTCGTTCTGGTTCAGCCTGACGCGCTGGGATCTGTTTTCCGCCACCTTCATCGGGCTGGAAAACTTCCGGCAGTTCTTTTCCGAACCCTTTTTGGTGCAGGGGCTGGTCAATACGCTGATCTATGCCGTCCTCACATCGGGCATGAAATCGGTGCTCGGGCTTCTTTTGGCCGTCCTGCTGACTTCGGGCCTCTATGCGCAGGGGTTCTTGCGGACGGTGGTGTTCTTTCCGGTGCTGGTGTCCACCATCGGGATCGGCCTGACCTTCAGCGAGTTGATGCACCCGACCAAGGGCGCGATCAATGTCGCGCTCGAGGCGCTGGGCGTCGATGGCCCCGGCTGGCTGACCAATCCGCAACTGGCGCTGTTTTCCGTGGCGCTGGTGGATGTGTGGAAGGGCATCGGCCTTGCCACCTTGATCTATATCGCGGGCCTCGCCTCGATCAGCCCGGATTTCTATGAGGCCGCCCGCATCGACGGCGCGACCCGCACCCAGATGTTCTGGCGCGTGACGGTGCCCTTGGTGCGCCCGGCCACGGTGACGGTTGTGACCCTGTCGCTGATCGGTGGGCTGCGGTCCTTTGACCTGATCTGGGCGATGACGCGGGGCGGGCCGGGCTTTTCGTCCGACGTCCTGGCCAGCGTGATCTACAAGCAATATCAGGCCGGGTTCTATGGCCTGTCCACGGCGGGCAACGTGATCCTGTTCCTGCTGATCGCCGCGCTGATCCTGCCCCTGACCCTGTGGTTCAACCGGCGCGAGGTGACGCAATGACCCGGGGCCGCATGACCCGACGCCAGTTCTGGACCGGCATCGCGGCACTGGTCGCCGCGACGGTGGTGTTCATCATTCCGTTCATCTTCATCCTGCTGATGGCCGCCAAGACCAAGCAAGAGGCGTCGCGGCTGTCCTTCAGCCTGCCCGCCGACTGGCAGCTTTGGCAGAACCTTGTCGATGTGATCCAGGCCCGCAATTACATGCTGCTTCTGGCCTATTTCAACTCGACCGTCATCACGGTGGGTGCCGTCACCGGGCTGGTGATCTTTGCGGCGATGGTGGGCTATGTGCTGCAACGGCGCGAGTCCAAGTGGAACAAGGTGATCTATGGCTTCGTGCTGGCCGGGTTGATGATCCCGCCCGCCGTGGTGCCGACGATCTGGGTGTTGCAGGGGCTTGGCCTGTTCAAGACGCTGCATGGCATGATCCTGATCCAGATCGCTTATGGGCTGGCGTTCTCGATCCTGCTTTACCGCAGTTTCATCGCCAGCATCCCTCGCGATCTCGATGAGGCCGCGATCATCGACGGCGCGCGCCCGTGGCAGGTGTTCTACAAGGTGGTACTGCCCCTGCTGAAGCCGGTGACGGTGACCAACATCGTCGTGCAGTCGATCAGCATTTTCAACGATTTCACCAACCCGCTGTATTACCTGCCGGGCAAGGAAAACGTCACCGTTCAGCTGACGCTCTATAACTTCCAAAGCCAGTTCCTGTCTCAGTTCAATCTGCTGTTCATGAACGTGCTTCTGGTCACGATCCCGCCGCTGATCGTGTTCATCTTCTTCAACCGTCAGATCGTGGCCGGCATGACCGCCGGTGGCGTCAAAGGGTAAGCCCATGTCGAAAGTCGTCCTCTCCGGCATCCGCAAAAGCTTTGGCGCGGTGGATGTGATCAAGGGCATCGACCTGACCGTGCAGTCGGGCGAGTTTTGCGTCTTCGTCGGCCCGTCCGGCTGCGGCAAGTCCACGCTGTTGCGCATCATCTCGGGACTGGAGGCGCAGACCGATGGGCGGCTTGAGATTGCCGGGCAGGATGTCAGCGGGCTGGAACCGTCGGAACGCGGCATCGCGATGGTCTTCCAATCCTATGCGCTTTATCCGCATCTGACCGTGCGCGAGAATATCGGCTTCGGCCTCAGCCTTGCGAAACTGCCCAAGGCCGAGATTGCCGCCAAGGTCGGCACCGCGGCCGAGGCGTTGCAACTGACCCATCTTCTGGACCGCAAGCCCAAGGCGCTGTCGGGCGGCCAACGCCAGCGCGTGGCCATCGGGCGGGCGATGGTGCGCGATCCCAAGGTGTTCCTGCTGGACGAACCGCTGTCGAACCTCGATGCCTCGCTGCGCACGCAGATGCGGATGGAGTTGACGGAACTCCATGCCAAACTGGGGGCCACGATGATCTATGTGACCCATGATCAGGTCGAGGCAATGACGATGGCCGACAAGATCGTGGTGCTGAATGGCGGCACCATCGAACAGGTCGGCAGCCCGATGGAGCTGTATGACCACCCCGCCACCCCCTTTGTCGCCGGGTTCATCGGAAGCCCCCGCATGAACCTGCTGACGGGGGATGCCGCGCGCGCCTTTGGCTGCGCCACCTATGGCATCCGGCCCGAACATCTGACGTTGTCGGGGACAGAAGGGCTGTGGCGCGGCACGGTGCGCCATGTGGAGCGGCTGGGCGCGGATGCGATGGTGCATCTGGCGACGGATGCTGTCGGTCTGCTGACCGCCCGCGCCGCCGGGGATACCGCGCTGCACCCCGGCGCGACTGTCTTTGCCACGCCGATGCCGGGGCGGGATCACCGCTTTCCCTGACATCCTGTCGCATCGGTCTTGACCGTATTTCGGGATGCGGTGGTTTTCGCTTCCTGTTATGCGCCGCGCAGATTTATCATCCGCAGCGGCAGGGTCCTGCGGCCCTGCGTCAAGAAGGGGACCGTTCCGTTGGCCGAGAGCGTTTTCCATCAAACCCCCGTCGTGCCATCGGGCGCGGCCTTCTATCCGGTGACCGATACCGGACCGGCGCGGAAATATGCCTTCCTCGTGGTGCCCGGGTTCACGCTGCTGGCGTTTTCCTCTGCCGTGGACCCGCTGCGGATCGCCAACCAACTGGCGCAAAAGCCGCTCTATCATTGGCGGACGTTTTCCGAGGATGGGGCACCGGTGCCAAGTTCCTCGGGCATCCCCATCGTGGTGGACAGTGAGATCACGCAACTGGACCGCGACACCACGCTGCTGGTCTGTTCGGGCAATCATGCGACCGCCATCGCCGGACCCAAGGGCATCGCCGCCTTGCAACGTCATTCGCGCTTTGGCGGCACGGTGGGGGGGATTTGCACCGGGGCGATGTCGCTGGCCAAGGCGGGGCTTCTGGCCGACATGCGATTTACCCTGCATTGGGAGAATCAACCCGGCTTTCGGGAAACTTTCCCCCACCTGACCCCGACCGAACAGCAGTTCGAGATGGATGGCCGCGTGATGACCTGCGGCGGCGGGGCGGCGGCGACGGACATGATGCTGTCGATCATCACCCGCGATCATGGCCCCCATTTCGCTGCCATCGTGTCCGAGATGTGCCTGCGCCCTGTGATGACCGGGACCGAGCGGTCCCAGCGCAGCGCCATCGGTGCCATCATCCAGTCGCGCAATCCGGGGCTGATCTCCATCGTCGGACTGATGCTGGAAAATCTGGAGCAGCCCTTGCCGATGGAAGACCTCGCCGCCTCGGCAGGCTATTCGCGGCGGCAGATCGAACGCACCTTCAAGGCGTCGCTCGGCATGACCCCGGCCAGCTATTACCGCAAGCTTCGGCTGGACCATGCCCGCGCTCTGCTGGCCACCACGGACATGAGCCTGACAGAGATTTCCACCGCCTGCGGCTTTGAATCCGTCTCGCATTTTTCCAAGGTGTTCAAATCGCAGTTCGGCTGCGTGCCATCCAAACACGCCTCGCGCCAGACGGTGAGAGAGGCGGGGCGCGAACTGGTGCGCTGAGCGCTGGCGATTGTTCCGAAATCACTGACTGGTGGCCTACGCTGTGCGCCGCTAGCTTTGACGGCCTAAGGGCAGGGGTTGGGCATGTTCGGATTGCGATGGATTGCGGCGGTGCTGATGGTGTTGGGCGTGATGGCACCGGCCGTGGCACAGGAGCGGCAGGTTCTGGGCTGGGGCCGTCTGGCCAGCAATGACGCGACGGGCGACGGGCAGGATCGCTGGCGGACAGGGTCCTACGCGCTCAGCCTGTTGCGCGGGCCAGAATGGACGGGCGCCTTGCCCAGCCAGTCCGGCGCACTGCTGGAATACCGCCTGCGGGCCGAGGCGATTGCCCCCGAAAGCCTGACCAAGGCCAATCCGGCGGATCGGCGCTACGTGGGTGCGCTGTCTTTTGGCCTGCACAGCCATTTCGATCTGCGCGGATATGAGGCTGCGGTGGGGCTGGACGTGATCGTGACCGGCCCGCAAAGCGGGATTTCCGATGTGCAGGAACGCCTCCACTCCGCCTTGGACCTGCCGGGGATCACGGTGACGGCGAACCAGATAAGCAACGATTCCCATCTGATGTTGAGCGGCGAGTTGGCGCGCAAGGTTCCCTTGTCCGATGCGGCCAGCCTGCGCCCCTTTGTGGCCGCGCAACTGGGCGGCGAGACGCTGCTGCGCGTCGGGGCGGATGTGACGCTGGGCCGGTTCGGGAATGGCGGACTGATGCTGCGCGATCCGGTCACGGGCCAGCGCTATCGCGGCGTGCGGGGCGAAACCGTGCCCGGCCTGTCGATGGTCGCGGGCGCGGACGTGGCGCGGGTCTGGGACAGCGTCTATCTTCC
>JACCDH010683716.1_pt1 | contig 22106 bp, 13 predicted proteins | sample 7442481 | NCBI WGS metagenome assembly JACCDH01 (sample SAMN15323433, study PRJNA562643) | freshwater metagenome | isolation source: river surface water | place: USA:Blue River Watershed | collected 2017-08-15
CCATAAATTCGGTAGTTACTGCCTGACTGTATACAGTATGGTGAGCTCCTCCGGCTAAAATCCATGTACTTGCTGCAATGTCTAAATTAGGTTTTGCATCCCATAAAACTCGAGCAACAGGTAATTTAGGTAAATCGGCCATAGGCTTCACAGCCTCCACTTCGTTTACAATTAATCTGAAACGGTTACCCATATCAATTAATGAAGCATTAATTGCATTTCCAGCAGGCACGTTGAATACTAATCGAACAGGGTCAGCTTTTCCTCCAATTCCTAATGGGTGGATTTCACATGAAGGTTTGCCATCAGCAATTGACGAACAAATTTCTAGCATATGTGACCCTAAAACGTAGGATTTTTGAGGTGTAAAATGATACGTGTAATCTTCCATAAATGAAGTTCCTCCTTCAAGACCTACATTCATCACTTTCATTGCGCGAACCAAGGCTGCTGTTTTCCAATCGCCTTCGCCACCAAAACCGTATCCATCAGCCATCAGACGTTGAACAGCGATTCCAGGAAGTTGTTTTAACCCGCCAAGGTTTTCAAAGGTATCAGTGAATGCTTTATATCCACCTTCTTCTAAGAATGCTCTTAGGCCTAATTCAATTTTAGCTGCTTCAACTAAAGACGCTCTTTGGCTACCGCCATTTTGAAGTGTTGGAGCTAAATTATATGAGCTCTCGTAGATAGCAACTAACTTATTAATTTCGTTTTCAGAAATCGTTTCTATTTTTTTTGTTATATCCGAGGAGTCGAAACCGTTTACCGAAAAACCAAAACGGATTTGGGCTTCGACTTTATCTCCCTCGGTTACAGCAACTTCACGCATGTTGTCTCCAAAACGAGCTACTTTTAGGTTCTGGAATTCATCCCATCCTAAAGCTACTCTAGACCAAATGCCTAATTTTTTATGAACTCTTTCGTCTTCCCAATGTCCTACAATTACTTTACGTTTTTTACGCATTCTAGACATAATAAATCCGAATTCTCTGTCTCCATGTGCAGATTGATTTAGATTCATAAAATCCATATCAATAGAGTTCCATGGAATTTCAGCATTGAATTGGGTGTGTAAATGGCATAAAGGTTTTTTTAAAATATTTAATCCCCCAATCCACATTTTAGCAGGTGAAAAAGTATGCATCCAGGCTACAATTCCGATACAGTTTTTATTGGAATTAGCATCCAAACATATATTGGTGATTTGAGTAGGTGTTTTTACCACATCTTTGTATACAATTTTTACAGGGATATGTGATGAAACATCTAAGCCTTTCGCTATGATTTGAGAGTGTTCGGCTACTTTTCGCAGTGTTTCTTCTCCGTATAGTTCTTGGCTTCCTACTACAAACCAAATTTCTTTTTGTGCTATATTTTCCATTTGTACTTTATTATAATATGTTATTGTCCGTAATAGGAATCTTTTCCGTGTTTACGTTCGTAATGTTTTTTGATTAATGAATCTTTCAATTTAGGGGCGTTGGGGTTTATCTGTAAAGTTAGATGCGCCATTTCAGCAATGACTTCCAAAACTTTACTGTTATACACTGCTTTTGCCGCAGTTTTTCCCCAAGCAAAAGGACCATGGTTTCCAACGAGAACCATTTCGACCTCTTCATAAGATAGGTTTTTATCCTTAAAACAATCCAAAATTTGAATTCCAGTATTGTGCTCATAATTGCCTTCAATTAGAGTATCGGCCATAGGAGCGGCACACGGAATGTCTTTGGTAAGATGATCCGCATGAGTAGTTCCAAAAATTGGAATATCTTTTTGAGCTTGTGACCAAGCGACAGAGTAGGTAGCATGTGTATGTGCTATACCTCCTATGTTCGACCAGTTTTTGTATAAATAAGCATGTGTTTTAGTATCCGAAGAGGGACGCATAGTTCCTTCAATTATATTGTTATCAAAATCAACAATAACGATATCTTCAGGTTTTAAATTTTCGTAGGCTACCCCACTAGGTTTTATAGCAAATACGCTATTTTCTCTATCTACAGCACTAACATTGCCAAAGGTATATACTACAAGATTTAACTCGTTGAGTTGCATATTGGCTTCGTAGCATTCCTGTTTTAATTTCGTAAATTTTGAATTCATTTTTATTTTTTAATAGTTGGGTCGGCAAATGCACTTAATTGTTCATAGGCTACAAATAATTTATTATAAGCAGCTACTTGATCTAATTGAGGGAAATATTCGCTTTCAAAATCACTTCCCATTTTTTTGCTAGCTTCAATTACGTTAGGATAAATTCCAGCGGCAACTGCAGCATAAATGGCAGCTCCTAAAGCTGGGGCTTGGTCTGATTCAGCTACTTTTATGGGTTTGTTCAATACATTGGCTAACGTTTGCATAATAAAAGGAGATTTTCGTGCTACACCACCGATTCCAATCACACTATTTATTTTAATACCTTCTTCTTCGAATCGATCTACAATTTTTTTAGAACCAAAACAGATTGCATTTACTAATGATTTGAATAGGTGAGGAGCCTTTGTACCTAATGACAAGTTAGCAATAGCACTTTTAACTTCTTGATTAGCATCGGGTGTTCTTCTACCGTTAATCCAATCTAATGCGATAGGAATACTTTCGGATAAAGGAATTTTTTGAGCTTCTTCAGTTAGTTGTACGATCAAATTATCTTCAATTTCGTCTTTTAAAGCCTGTTTTTGTTCTTCAGATACTACTTTTGAATTTTTTAATAAAGTAGCTATTGGCCATAATAAAAGTTCTTTGTACCAAGCTAATACATCTCCAAAAGCAGATTGCCCAGCTTCTAATCCAATATATCCTGGCAAAACAGATCCGTCTACTTGTCCACAAATACCACGAACAGTTTTGTTTCCAATCTCTGTCTCGGAGCCTACAATGATATCACAAGTAGAAGTTCCCATTACTCGTACTAGGGTATGTTCATCTATTTTTGCTCCTACAGCCCCAGAATGTGCATCAAATGTGCCTACAGCGATAACAGTATTAGTAGTTAGCCCTAAACGCTCAGCCCATTCAGCGCTTAAGTTTCCTGCGACTACATCAGAGGTATAAGTTTCTTGATAAAGTCTTGGTCGCAATTGAGCCAAATAAGGGTCTAATTTTTCCAAGAAAGATTCTGGTGGAAGACCATTCCAGTCTTTGTGCCACATTGCTTTGTGGCCTGCTGCACAACGGCTTCTTTTGAATGATTTTAAATCTTTAGTATCGATTAACAAATAGGTCATTAAATCGCAATGTTCTAGCCAAGTGTAGGCTGCTTTTTTTACTGCTGCATCCGTTCTAGCGATATGTAATATTTTTGCCCAAAACCATTCAGAAGAATAAATTCCTCCTACATATTTAGTGACATTATCACCACCCCAATTAGTAGCCAATTCGTTAATTTCATTGGCTTCATTGATAGCAGTGTGATCTTTCCAAAGTACCATCATAGCATTTGGATTGTTTTCAAATTCTTTTGTTAATGCTAGAGGAGTACCATCTTCAGTTACTGGTACCGGTGATGAACCAGTGGTATCTATACAAATACTTTTAATTTGCGAAGGGAGTACACTACTATTTTCTACTACATATTTTATAGTAGTCTCTAATCCTTCTATATGATCTAAAGGATGTTGGCGGAATTGGTTTATCGAAGCATTGCAATATTCATTGTTTTTCCATCGTTTGTAGTAGCAAACATTAGATGCTATTTCGTTTCCATTATCTGTATCAATTAGAACTGCACGGACAGAATCTGTACCATAATCTAATCCTATAACATAATTCTTCATTCTTAAATTTCTTTTTTAGAATAACAAATATACTTTATTTTTTTATAAGTGTTTTAAAAACACTTTTAATTTAATAAAGAGAATATTTAAACTTTAATAATAAGTTCATTTTAACCTGATATCTAACAAATTTTTATTTTATTTTTATTTTAATAATATTTACTGAATAAGCTGAAAGCGAACTTGTTACTCGATTCTCTTTTGTTTTAATAACCTCCTCTGTAGGGCTAATTTTCTTAGGATTTTCGAAAGAATTTACCTCTTGTAAATTAGTACTTGTAAGGGTAGTTTTAATCCCTTTAGTGTCTATTTTAATTCCTTTTAACTCTAAATTTACGTCTTGTATGATAGATGAAGTATTTATTAGCTTAATAATTACCTCTTTTGTATTCATATCTTTTACCGCTGAAGCATACAAATTATTTTGACCTATTAGATTTTTTCCGTTGCTTGTAATGGCGATTAAATCAGTTCCTTTATTGGTTGCAAATAATTTTTGCACATAATAATTTGCGGACCCGTAGGCTTCTAAATTGTTAAACCAAAGTAGATCAGGTGTCCATTGCCAAGCCTCTTCATGAGCCATTAAAGGTGCATAAGAGGTTAGATTAACTACTTCTGCATTGCGCTCTAAACCAGTCATAAAGGCTGCTTCAGATAAGGCGCATTCCCAATTATTTTTATTGTCTGGACTTGCAATAGCTACGCTTTGAGCGGCATATTCTCCAGCAAATATTTTAGGTCCTTTTCGGTCATAGTTGTCATATCGAGTAGCGTTATCTCTGAACCATTTTGGGTTTTTATAATAATGTTCGTCTACAATTTCGGCATTTAATTTTTTAAGTTCTTTCATTCCATATTCAAAATAATCTCCCTCTGGAAAAGGCCCTGCACCAGAAACAATTTTAATTGTAGGATATTTTGATTTGATTGCTTTTTCAAAAATTGTATATCTTTCGATATATTCTGGCCCCCATTGTTCGTTTCCAACCCCAATCATTTTTAAGTTAAAAGGTTCTGGATGTCCCATTTCTGACCTAATTTTTCCCCAAGGTGTATTCACATTTCCATTGGCAAATTCTATTAAATCTAAAGCATCTTGTACATAAGGGTTCAATTCGTTCATTGGTACTAATTCTCCAGTGTTAAATTGGCAAGCCATTCCGCAACTTAAAATAGGTAATGGCGAAGCACCAATATCTTCGGCAAGTTGGAAATATTCGAAAAAACCAATTCCAAAACTCTGAAAATAATCTGGAGCAGGTTTGTGACTAAATTCGGTATTCCAACGGTTGATTAAAGTTTCTCTTTCTTCAATTTCTCCAATTGTTTTTTTCCATTGGTAACGCTGTGCCAAAGTTCTTCCTTCTACGATACAACCGCCAGGGAATCTCAAAAATCCGGGTTTCATATCATATAACAGTTGAACAATATCTTTACGCATTCCGTTTTTTCTATTCTTCCAAGTGTCTTCTGGAAATAGCGAAATCATATCTAAATCAATGGTACCTGTTCCTTCAAAACTAATTTTTAGTTTTGCTTTTGCCTCAGTTTGCGTAGCAATCAATTGAGTGTTATAATTTTTCCAATCATTTGATGTTGGCACAATACTAGTTTCACCGATTACTTTTTGATTTTTATCAATCAATTGAATGATGATTTTCTTGATAGTTCCATTAGAATTAGCCGCTTTGAGTGAAAGATTGTATTTAGCGTCTTTCTTAACTCCCATTCCTCTATATCCTTCATTAATAATTGAATAGCCTTTATCATTATTAATTACTATCCTGCAAAAACTTGGATTATTTTTGTTTTCCAATACTTTGATAGTTGTTGCAATACCGGATTCTTTGTTATAGGAATGTTTGTCGCTATTAGGCTGTACCCATCCCATAAGCGGTGTTTCAAACTCAAAAGAACGATTTTTTACCATTTCGGCATACAACCCTCCATCGGCAGCAAAATTGATATCTTCAAAGAATACCCCATACATTGTTGGTTGAATTTTAGTTATAGATTTGGATGCGTTAACTACCAAGTTTGTTTGTTGTGACTGAGCAGATAAACCGTTCAGTAATAAACTACATAGACCAATTTTTGTGATTAAATTCTGTTTCATGGTTATTTTATACTTTATTAATTTTAATTAGTGTGTTTTATCCATACTTTCATTTTTCCAACACCTCTATTAGACCATAAATAATAGGGTATAGCTCTCAATTTATCTGTTTGGATAATATTGACGCCTTCTAAAAGAGTTTCTTCTTTTTTTATTTTGAAAGTATCATTTGTATTAATAGTTGCAGAGTCAAAGGCGGTAGCATTATCTATCTCTTCAATTGCATAGACTATTGGCCCATATTCTAAAGCTACTTTCCCTCTGTTATCAGTTACCTCAGGATTAGTTATTACTTGTTTTACTTCCATTGGAAACTCAAGTATAACAGTATCGCTTTTTTTCCAGATTTTATTAATTATGATGTAGCCGTTATCTATTTTATAATTAGTAGATTTTCCATTTATAGATAGTTTGGTTCTAGTTGAAGAGTTGTTTTTGTAACTGTATAAGTCTCCTGGTAAAACTTGATTTCTTGCCCAACTTGGGATTCGTAATTTTAAAGTGAAATTAGTTGCAACTTTCGGGGAAACAAAAACAGTAACTTTTCCATCCCAAGGGTAATTTGTTTTTTGATTTATTTGGATATTAGTTTTTTTAAATTCAATTGTAGCCGTATTAGTAGCATATAAATTAACATAAATTGCTTTATCGGATTTTGAATAAATGAGTCCTGGAATAGAAGGAATGAATCGAATTAAATTAGTTGGGCAACAAGAGCAATCAAACCAAGATTGTCTTGTGCACGCACCCCGATTGAATTTATATATTCCGTCAGATTCTAATGCATTAGGGTAGAAGAATTTTTTTCCATTAAGAGATAATCCTGAAATTAGTCCGTTATATAAGGATCGTTCAATTACATCAAAATAATCTGCATTTCCAGAAATATTATGAAGTCGATGATTCCAATACACATTGCCAATAGCAGCACAAGTTTCATTATAACCTGTAAGATTTGGTAATTCATAATTCTTTCCAAATGCTTCTCCTTCGGGTTTTGCACCAATTCCTCCTGTGATATACATTTTTTTTGTAACTACATTATTCCATAATTTTGTCACAGCATTATAATATGCTGAGTCATTTTCAATGGCGGCAATATCTGTCATTCCAGCATACATATATACAGCTCTTACAGCATGACCTACAGCCTCATCTTGTTGCACAACAGGAATATGGTCTTGTGAGTAATCTCCATATAATTTATGGTTTTTTGGATTCCCTCTATTATCCAAAAAATATTTGGCTAAATTCAAATATGACTTGTTATTGGTGAGTTGGTATAACTTTACTAAGCCGGTTTCTACAATTTGATGACCAGGAACACCTTGTACTTGACTTTTATCATTGCCAAAAGTAGCCACTAATAAATCAGCATTTTTTAAAGCAATGTCTAAGAAGTTTCTTTTTCCAGTTGCTTTATTATGCACTACTGCTGCTTCAATTAAATGCCCTGAATTGTATAATTCATGACTAATTTGTAAGGATTCCCAACGTTTTCCTTCTATGACAGGTACCCAAGGGGCTGGTGGTTTTGATGGATTTATAGTGCGCCAAGTAGTTAAATAACCGTCTTTTTCCTGACCAATTTTTATAATACTAATAAGTGAGTCCAACAATTTTTCAAGTTTAGGATTGGGTTCACTAATTAAAGTATTAGATGCGCCTTCAACTATTTTATACACATCGGTATCGTCAAAAGGCATTTGACCCTTTACCGTTCCTTCTTTTTGTTTTCCAGCAATTAGAAAATTATCTAAACGACCTTCTTCTTCACATTTATGAATGGCATATTCAATTGTTTTTTCCTGTACTTTTTTGATTATTGGAAGCCAAAATTTATCTGTGAGTTTAACATTTTTAATGTTTATAGGAGTAATAGCATAATCCAATTTTTTGGTATGCTGTTGACTCTGAACGCAAAAACTGATAAAAAACACAAAAACGGATAGTATTTTTTTGAAATTAGTATGAAGTCTCATAAATTTAAGCTTACTCTGTTGTTTTTAAATTAGGCCATAAGTCCGCATCCCATTGTAATTCTTTGATTTCTAATTTTGGCCTGCCATTATTTTTAATTTCATAAGCATGAAAAATGATATAATCTTTTCCGTCCAAAGTGTACGCACTATTGTGTCCTGCTCCATACCAGTTCTTGTTTCCTTGGATTAGGATTGTCCCTCCACCTTCGTTTAATGATTTACCCTCTTTATCGACATAAGGACCTTTGATATTTTTAGATCTTCCAACAACAACTTTATAAGTGCTTTTTTCTCCTCGACAACACAAATCCCAAGAGAGGAATTGATAGTAAAAATCATTCTTTTTAAAAATGAAAGGAGCCTCTAAAGCACCGTCACCGGGGTCGGTATCGGCTAATTCAAAAGTTCGTTTACGTTTGGCTATGGTAAACCATTCCTCAGGTTGTGCAACCGATTTTAAATCAGGGTTTAATTTGACCAATTTCAATCCGTTCCAAAAAGAACCGAAAGCTAACCAAGGAATATTATTCTCGTCAAAGGTTAAATTGGGGTCTATGGCATTCCACATATCTCTATTGGGTACAGATTGAATCACAATTCCGTGGTCAACCCATTTGTAATTAGCATCATTTGGGTCTAAAGTGGTATTGGTTGCCACTGCAATTGCTGATGTGTTTTTTGCAAAAGCGGAAACAGAGTAATACAAATAGTAAATACTGTTGTGTAAAGAAATGTCTGGTGCCCAAATGTGATTTTTAAAATTAGGAACTACCGTGTCTACCCAGGTTGGTTTTTCTTTGAAAATAGCAGGTTCCGATTTCCAATTTTTTAAGTCCTTCGAACTAAAAACGCTAATGCCCTGACCTGTACAATATAAATAATAAGTATCTTTTTGTTTAATCATAACAGGGTCGTGAACTGCTATTTTTTGAGCCCATAAGGGAGATATTAGAAACAAAAGTAGAAGTAAAATAGGTGTTTTTAAATTCAATATCATACTTTGATTTTTTTATTTCTGAATTCCTTCAGAAGTCATGTTGATTCTTTTTATGGTACCATCTGGATTATAAAACAAATAATCTACACATACAGATCTCCTGAAACTTCCTCCATTAGGTTGAATACTGCCATTATGATAAATGAAGTAGTCTTTTCCTTTAAATTCAATAATTGATTGATGATTAGTATTTGAATTTCCTGCTATTTCGTTCAAGATACCTTTAAATTCCCATGGCCCATTGATTGATTTACTCATTGCGTAAGCAATTTTTTCAGGGAATTGATATGCATACGATAAATAATACCAGTCCTTTTTTTTATGAATCCAAGGAGCTTCAGTATAATTTGGTAAATTGATGGTTTGTATAGGGCCATCTAATTCTATCATATTTTCTTTTAATTTGGCATAATGACAAACTGTATTCCCCCAAAAAAGATAAGCTTGACCATCATCATCAATCATAACGGTTGGGTCTATATCATCCCAACTGATGTTGGTGTGAGTAGTCATGTCATTGGTAATAAGTGCTTTGCCCAAAGCATCTTTGAAAGGTCCTGTTGGGCTATCAGATACGGCAATACCGATTGACTTACCTTTGATAGTATTATGTTCAACGGTAACATACCAATAAAATTTCCCGTTGCGTTCAATAACTTGAGAGGCCCATGCATCAGATTTTGCCCAAGTAAAATTGCTCACTTTTAAAGGAACAGGATGTTCTTGCCAATTGACCATATCTGATGATGAATAGACTAGCCATTCATTCATTTTATAGAAATTAAAATCATTTGGTGCCTCGTCATGACCTGCATATACGTAAACTTTGTCATTGTAAACTAAAGCTGCTGGATCTCCAGTATACTTCTCCTTAATAATTGGATTATTGACTTTCAATTTTTGATTCTCAATAGTATCTGATGAAGCTATAACTGGATTTATTGCGCCTGTTTTACAAGCTGATACAACTACCAAAAGTATTAAGATGAGATGTATTTTATGTATTTTCATTTTTTTTAAATAATCTTAATCTAAAATTAGTTCAATTTTTTTGCCCAAACAGGCTGTCCACCTACTGTAAGTCCAGAGTAAGTTAGTGTTGTTTTTCTAGGAGATGATTCCCAATCCCAAGCGTCAGAAACTTTACATTTTATTCCGTTTACCGTAAGAGTTTCATTGGTACTATCATAAGACCAAGTCCCCGTAAGTCCTCCACTTACTTTTTTATCTGCGGTTAAATATATTGTTGTTGATTTTTGGATTACTTTATATTGATATTGCATCGTTATTTGTTCCCAAGAACCTACAAAAGAAGCTTCTGTTAGTGTTGTTTTAGGTACACCAGCATAACGCTCTGGTGAAACTACCGGCCATCCATCTTCAGTCCATTGAATATTTCTAACATGTCCCATCATTACTGCATTGGAAACATTTATTCCCGGAACGCCAACAGGTAATCGTGCTTGCGAAGCATAAAACCATTCTTTGGTATCTGGATTTTGAAATACAGAACAATGAGAAAAACCTACCCATCCAGTATGATTATTAAATGAATACGGATGTGTTAGCATTGGCCAACATTCGGCTCCATTTGTAATATCGGCTCCGTTTATACCTAAATAGGGACCAAGTATGTTTTTAGAACGTGCTACACGAGTATTGTAGGGAACATCAAGCCCATCATAAGCCAAAAACAAATAGTAGTATCCAGTTTTGTCATTGAAAATAATTTCTGGTCCCTCCGAACCTTGCCAACGGCTAGTTCTACTACGGGTAGCAATTCGGGTTCCATAATCATTAATGGTTTTCAATTGATCTGGTTTACCAGTTGTCGGGTTTAATTTTAGTGCTGCTATTCCGCTATGCCACGATCCATAAATTAAATAATGTTCTCCTTCGGGTGTTACAATAAAAGTGGGGTCTATAGCATTAAACTTGAAATAAGCATTTTCCCAATTTCGAGTTCCTGTAAAAGAATAGGGCTTTATTCCGTCTGGTTCTGAGCAAACCACCATTCCTTTATCTGTCCATATATTAGATGCTAAATCGTCAGTTTCTGCTAATCCGATAAAGGCTCTTTCTCCCCAAGTATAAGTAAAATCACTTCCTATTATTGGGTTGTCTACAACAATACTATAATACATTCGGTATTTAGTCCCTACTTTTTTGATGTAAGGTGCCCAAAATCCGTAATTAGGATTTTGTATTGGAGGTAAGGCCGGATTCATTCTAGCTCTTTTGTTATTAAGAGAATCTTTTACCCATGCAGGTGCTTGTGTCATTGCAGACCCCATATATTCCCAATTGACAAGGTCTTTAGAACGTCTGTATGGGAAGTGACCGTGTCCATCGTGGGCATTTCCGTACGAAGCATCTGTTTGATACATATAATAATATTCCCCACATTTTTCAACCGACGGATCATGCACATTTGCTAAATTCCATTGGGAATTCATTGACCAAGAAGCAATTGGGGTATAATCATCTGCATAAGTAGGTCCTGAAAATTGATTTGGTGTTGGAGGTACAGGTGTTGGGGGAACGGGTGCTACTGGCTCAGGAGTTACTGAACTATTATCACTAGAACAACTGCTACTAAAAGCAATGATTGATAGTGTTATGACAAATAGGGTAGCTATGTGTTTACTGTTTTTCATTATTCGATTTATTTGCCTTCTAAAACAATTACAGAAAATGCTGGAATTTTTAATGTCAATTTATTTTTTTTGATTTCAAAAGCTTTAAAAGTTTTTGGTGTAATATTTTTTGGATTGTCAAAAGTATTATGATCTTGTAGTTTAGGAGATGATAGAATTGTTCCAGTTACATTCTCAATTCCTAATTCTTTAAGGTCAATTTCAATTCTATTTTCTTTTGCAGCATCAATATTCACTAATGATATATGAACAAGTCCGTTTTTATCTTTTGATGCAGAAGCAGATAAAGCAGGTAAAGTTTTTCCTCTAAAAGTGTATAATGGAGAATTCAATTCAATTGGTATTAGTTGTGCGTCTTGATGTACGTTATACATTTTCATTATGTGATAAGTTGGAGTGAGTAGCATTTTATCATCCTCGGTTAAAATTACGGCTTGTAATACATTAACTGTTTGAGCTAAATTAGCCATTTTTACTCTTTTAGAGTGGTTATTAAAAATATTTAGAGTTGTTCCGGCAATCATGGCATCTCTCATCGTATTTTGTTGGTATAAAAAACCAGGGTTGGTTCCCGGTTCTACATCATACCATCCTCCCCATTCGTCTACAATAAGCGCTATTTTATTATTTGGATCATATTTATCCATTATTTCAGTATGCTTTGACACTAATTCTTCCATTTTAAGTGCAGTTTGCAGCGTGGCAAAGTATTGTTCCTCATCAAATTTAGTTGAAGACCCTTTCTTTTCCCATTTTACAAAAGAGTAGGAGTGAAGCGCAACGCCTTCAATTAAATTTTTTGGAATATCTCGCATTAAAACTTCAGTCCAGTGGTAATCGGCTACATTGGCTCCCGAAGCAATTCTAAAAAGTTTATCTGAATTGGACCAATCGGTCATAAAAGTAGCATATTGTTTGTACAAATTAGCGTAGTATTCAGGCGTCATGTTTCCGCCGCAACCCCACATTTCATTGCCGACTCCCCAAAAAGAAACTCCCCAAGCTTTTTCTTTATTGTTCTTTTTTCTTAGGTCGGCCATTGGGCTTTTCCCTTCGTGGTTTACATATTGTACCCACTCATTAAATTCTTGTACAGTACCGCTGCCCACATTTGCTGCTAAGTAAGGTTCTGTTCCAAGTGTTTCGCATAAATCTAAAAAATCATGTGTTCCGAAACTATTATTTTCAGTAACACCTCCCCACCAACGATTTACTATAGTGGGTCTATTTTCTTTTGGACCTATTCCATCTTTCCAGTGGTAAGTATCCGCAAAACAACCCCCAGGCCATCTAAGGTTTGGGACTTTTAGTTCCTTTAAAGCAGTAATAATGTCATTACGAACACCATTTGTGTTTGGAATTGTGCTGTTTTCTCCAACATAGAAGCCACCATAAATACATTTCCCTAGGTGTTCAGCAAAGTGTCCATAGATATGCTTGCTAATTATGGGTGCTTTTTCAGTTTGTTTTATTGACAGTATCGTTATCTCTTTTTGAGAAAAGATAAAGGGACTATAAAAAAATAAAATGGATAGGAGTAGTGCAGCTTTTTTCATGTTTTTTTAATTATAAAATCACATGGCAGACTTGAATTAAGTCCGCCATATGATTTAAAGTTGTGTTGTATTCTGTATTAGTAACCTGTGTTTTGAGTTGTTCCTGGGTTATTGTCTGATTCCAATTGTGGTATTGGAAAAAATTCTCTTCCATCTACATAAGTATTGAATTCAAAATCTCTGGCTTTTAACCATGCTAATTTAGTTGGGTTTTGTAACCAACCCCATCTACGGATATCATCAAAACGATGTCCTTCAAGTGGGAACTCTAAGAAACGTTCGTGTCCAATTTGGTCTCTCATTTGCTCTTTAGTTAAACCTGGTTTTGCAGTTGCTAAATTCGGCAACCCTACACGGTTTCTCACCATTTGTATATAAGTGTAGGCTCCTGCGGTATCACCTGTTTCATTTAAACATTCAGCATACATAAGTAAAATATCTGCATATCTCATGATGCGCTCATTGATTCCAGATCTCCAATCAAATTCATTAGCATAATTACCATCAGAATTTTGGTATTTTCTACAGAATAAATTGTTTAGGTCTCCTACGTTGTTAGCGTAAAAAGTAGCAAAGTCCTGTCCGTATAATCTCATTCCACCTGGTTTATTGTAAAACATAGTGGCGTCTAAACGAGGATCAACAGCTCCTGATGTTGTAAGTTCTTCTTGGAATTCATTAAATAATGTTCTAGAAGGGTTCACGTCTGTCCATCCAAAAGCTCTAGGTGCATAAGTAATCGCTCTAGCTGAAGTTTTCCCCCATCCAGAAGCAGGTGCGCCACCCCAACCTAAATCAACACCGCCAGCACTTCTACTAAATTGTACTTCAAATACGGATTCAGAGTTGTTCTCATTTGTGTCTGTAAAATTATCTCGGTAATTGGATACTAAAGAGTAAACCCCTAAATCAATCACTTGTTTGAAAGCGGTTTTTGCTTTGTCAAAATCTTTAGTAAAAAGATAGGCTTTTCCTAAATATCCTAAAGCAGCTCCTTTAGTAGCTCTCCCTTTTTGACCAGCATCTAATCCAGTTACACTAGTATAGGTAGTAGGTAATAAATCAGCAGCAGCTTTGAAGTCGCTGATAACTTGAGCCCATCCATCTGCTTGCGGTTTTTGAGGACTAATGATTTCAGATGTCGATAACGGTATAGGAACATTTTTAAATAGATTAACCGCATGGAATAAGTATAAACCTCTTAAAAAATAGGCCTGACCCATAATTCTTTTTTTGAGTTCGGCATCTTTCATTTCTATACCAGGTACATTTTCTAGTACCTGATTAGCTCTATTAATACCTTGATAATAGGTTTCGTATGCCCAACCATAAATAGCACTATTTGACGGGCTAGAATTAAATCTTCCCACATTATACATTGCATCCCACGGACTGAAACTGTGACAATCATCTCCTTTAAGATCTAAAAGTAAAGGAGTACTTCTCATATACGTTCCGTCTGTCAATAAACTACCATAGACAGCATTTACACCTTTTATGGCGTCATCATCTGTTTTCCAAAAAGATCCTGTAGTAGCAACATTTGGATCTACTTGTACCAAGTCTTCATCGTTAACACAACTCGTCAATGCAATTGAGATTGACATAAAGACTGTTGCATAATTAAATATTTTATATTTCATTTTGATTCTTTTTTTAATTTTTAAACTATTTTAGAAATCGATTTCAATACCCATCGCAAAAGTTCTTGGATTCGGAAATGAACCTCCTTCATAACCTCTTGAAAATAATCCATCACTAATAAAATCAGCATCGTACCCTCTATATTTTGAAATGGTTAACAAATTTTGTCCACTAACATATACTTTTGCTCTCTCAATATATTTATTTGCTTTAGTTGGAATAGTATATCCTAATTGGATGTTTTGAAGTTTAATGTAATCTCCATTTTCAATAAAACGATTAGAATCTCTTAAATTTGCATTAGGGTCTCCAATAATTGGACGAGGTACATTTGTATTGGTATTGGTTGGTGTCCAAAAATTCAACATATCGGTACTGGCATTAGAATATTGGCCACCCATTAAACTGCGGTAAACTCCATTAAATACTTTGTTACCTCCACTACCTTGCCAAAAGAATGAGAAGTCCCAATTTTTGTATGTACTACTAAAGTTTAACCCGTAGCTGTATTTAGGAATAGTAACTCCTTGATACGTTCTATCGTCTTCATTAATAATATTATCTCCATTTACATCTCTAAATTTAATATCACCTGGAGCAGCATTTACTTGTCTTGGAGAAGAGGTAACGTCAGCAGCATCTTTAAAAATACCTACTGTTTCGTATGCATACAGTTCTCCGATAGATCTACCCACCTCTGTTTTAGAAGCAGCTCCATAGATAGGTAAGTTATTTGCACCTATTTCCAGAACTTCATTTTTCAATGTACCCAAATTAGCAGACACTGTATACTTAAATGGATTAGCATCATTGGTATAGCTAACATTAAATTCAAGTCCTTTGTTTTGAACTGCAGCAGCATTTGTTACGATACTGGCTGGGAAAGAACCTGTTGAATAAGGTAATGGTACCGAAGCTAAAAGATCAGTTGATTTTTTGATGAAGTATTCTCCCGTAAATTGTAATTTGTTATTGAAGAATCCTAACTCTAAAGCCATGTTAGTAGTTTGCGTGTTTTCCCATTTAACATTCGGGTCTCTAAGTGTAACTACTGTAGTTCCAGGAGCAAGACTATTATTAAAAGTATAACCTGCAAATGGATTGATTGTTGCAGCATAAGCATAAGGACCTACAGTATTATTTCCTAATTTACCATAACCTCCTCTTAATTTTACGGTATTCAACCATTCTGGTAGTTTAATGAATTTTTCACTACTTAATTTCCAAGCACCTGAAAAAGAGAAGTAGTCTCCAGTATTATTTTCTTTTGCAAAAAGGGATGATTTGTCACGTCTGAAGTTTGCAGTCAATAAATAACGTCCATCAAAATTATAATTAATTCTACTTAAATAGGAAATACCAGTGATAGTATTCTCATACTCTCTACCTGATATAGCATCAGCATATTCTAAATGGTTAATTTCTCCTGGGGTGTATCCAACACCTCTTGATATATGATTAGTATGATCATTTCGTTCTTGTACCCATCCTGCTAAAACATCTATTTTATGTTTGTTGATAGATAAATCATAGGTAAGTATATTGTCCAAAATAGTTCTTGACTGGCTTCCATTCGATATGTCTAATGCAGCTTCTTCGTTAGTTGTAATATAATACCAACCTAAATCACTAGGTGGGTTAAAAAGTCTATTTTGCCAATCTAAACGATCCATACTGGCATTAATTTTATATTTTAATCCAGGTAAAAGTTCAAGTTCTCCCCAAATGTTTCCAATAAATCTATTTCGTTTATTGGTATTTTGCATTAAATTGTTGAAACCAATAACGTTCAATGTAATCGCTCTTTGTGTTAAGTTGTCTGCTCCACCATATCCACCTAATCTTTTGGCGTCATACACAGGCATTGTAGGTATAGCCAATAATAATTGACCTACAGCAGATTGACCTGGCAAGTATTCATTGAAATTTTCTTTATCAGATTGAGTGAAACCTATCTTAGCCCCATATTTAAATTTTCCTTTTTTACCATTTAAATTCAAATTGGTAGAAAGTCTTTTATAATCTTGAGGAGTGTTTAAATAACTTTTATTTTTAAAATAGTCAACATTTAAGCTGTATCCTAAGGCTTCAGCACCACCTGTGAATGTAAGAGATTGGTTTTCGACTACTCCAGTTCTATACACCTCGTCTTGCCAATTAGTATTTACATTATTAATAAATAAAGGATTTGAAGAATTGTTACCAGGCGCTAATGATAAACCAGCATTTGTTTCGGCTGCATTAACAATTTTTTGGTATCCCACTCTGTCAGTAAGTGACCAAGTTTTAGGAACGTTTTGAAAACCAAGAACATTTTTATATTTCACGCTAATTTTTTCGCCAGCTTTTCCTTTTTTGGTAGTAATAATAACCACACCATTAGCACCACGAACCCCATAAATAGCAGCCGAAGAAGCATCCTTAAGTACTTGTAAGCTCTCAATCTCTCCAGGAGCAAAATCATAAGGACTATCCACAATCATTCCGTCAATAATAAAAAGAGGATTATTGTTATTAAATGATGATACTCCTCTAATCTTAATGTTTACAAAGCTTCCTGGCTCTCCAGAAGATTGGACGGTAACTCCGGGAACTTGTCCCTGAAGCATTTTAGCAACATCATAAGTAATTGTTTTTTTTGCATCTTTAACATTTACGACGCTTACAGCACCTGTTAAGTCTGATTTCTTTTGTGTTCCGTAACCTACAACTACCACTTCTTCTAAAGCGGTTTGATCCTCTTTTAAAGAAACATTAATTTTAAGTTGGTTGTTAACTCTAATCTCTTGGTTAATTGATCCAATATATGAAAAAACAAGAACATCATTAGGTGATGCTTTTATAGAGTAGCTTCCTTCTAAGCCAGTTACAGCTATAGTTTTAGTTCCTTTGATCTGCACATTTACACCAGGTAAAGGTGTTGCGTCTTTTGCAGAAATCACAGTTCCAGTAATGGTCTTCTCATTTTGAGCAGACACTTCATAGGAAGAAAATAGTAAAACTACTACCGCTAAAAGCCATGCTTTTTTAGGTAATAGAAAATTACAGTAATAAAATAGTTTTTTGGTTGTTTTCATTCTGTTTTACTTTAGGTTAATTATAAGTGTTATTTTTACATTTGTAAATATAATTAAAAAAAAATCAGAAAAACAAATAAATAATTAAAAAATAGTTGAATTAAAATGCATATTTGTTATTTTAAGTGTTTTTTAAACACTTAAAATAATGACTTATTTTTAAAAAACTCCTTTATTTTAGACTTAAATTTATTTATTAGTCATTATTCATGTTTATTTATTTCAGTTTTTAATAAATAAATTTTTTTTCATAAATGATGAAAATTTCTACATTTTTTGACTGTTTTAGGTCTAATTTATCTTTGTTTTTTAAGTTTAAAAGTAATAAATAACTTACATTTAATAATATGAATCTTCAAGTTTTAATTTAAATACTCTTAAAAAGAGAATAAAAGAGTTGAAAATAGTTTAAAATAAAGTGTAAAAACAACATTAATAAATAGGGTGTGTTTTTTCAATAAATTTCTATATTTGCCTAAAACCTTGAAAATTAAAAAATGCTAAATTCGTATAGTTCTGTAGATAAAGTTTTATTAGCGGTAGATTGCATAATTTTTGGATTTGATGCTGACGGATTAAAAATTCTTTTAATCAAAAGGGATTTTGAGCCAGAAAAAGGCAAATGGTCTTTAATTGGCGGATTCTTAAAAAAAGAAGAGTCCTTGGACTCTGCGGCGATTAGAATATTAAGCAGTTGTACAGGACTTCATGATATTTATATGGAACAACTCTATTCTTATAGTGAAATCGATCGAGATCCCGTAGAAAGAACCATTTCAGTAGCTTATTATGCTTTAATTAATATTGAAAATCACAATGAAGAATTAATTCAGAATTATCACGCACAATGGTTTAGTGTGAATGATGTTCCTAAATTAATTTTTGACCACGATAGTATGTTGGAACATGCTATTCGAAGATTACGATATCGAACTTCTATAAAACCTGTTGGTTTTGAATTATTGCCAGAAAAGTTTACCATGCGTCAATTATTAGAATTGTACGAAGCCATATTAGATAAAGAATTAGATAAAAGAAATTTTATTAGTAAAATAAATTCACTAGACATTCTAATCAAATTAGATGAGAAAGATATGATGTCCTCCAGAAAAGGCTCGTATCTCTACACCTTTGATAAAGAGAAATATGATGCTAAGTTGCTAAATGATTTTGTATTAAATCTTTAATAAAATAATTTTAATCAAAAATATAAAAAGAGGCTTTTTCATAATAATTGAAAAAGCCTCTTTTTTGACAAATTTTATTTAGTTGTTTCCTTTTTGATAGTCGGCTAAAAAAGTCGCCAAACCACTATCTGTAAGAGGATGTTTTAGTAGTCCCTCAATAGCACTTAGTGGGCCTGTAATAACATCGGCTCCAATTTTAGCACAATTTATAATATGCATTACGTGCCTTACTGATGCCGCTAGTATTTCAGTTTCATAGCCGTAATTATCATAAATCAATCTGATTTCTTCAATCAAAGCCATGCCGTCAGTTGAGATGTCATCTAGTCTACCAATGAAAGGAGATACGTAAGTAGCTCCTGCTTTGGCAGCAAGTAATGCTTGTCCTGACGAAAAAACTAGTGTACAGTTGGTTCTAATTCCTTTGTCTGAAAAGTATTTGATTGCTTTAATTCCGTTTTTAATCATTGGAATTTTTACTACAATTTGAGGATGTAGCGCAGCTAATTTTTCTCCTTCAGCTATCATTCCCTCTAAATCTGTAGAAATTACCTCGGCACTTACATCTCCATCAACTAATTCACATATTTTTACATAATGTGCAATAATATTGTCTGCTCCTGTAATTCCTTCTTTTGCCATAAGTGATGGATTAGTAGTAACTCCGTCTAAAATTCCAAGATCATTGGCTTCTTTTATGTCTTTTAAATTTGCTGTGTCAATAAAAAATTTCATGTTTTTTTAGTTAATGGTTATTTATATAATAAATGTGTTAATAATACAATTTTATTAATAAGTGTAAAAATAACATTTACAAATGTAATTAAATTTTTTTTAGAAAAACAAATAAGAAGATTGTTTATTAGTAGTAAATTAAATTCAGTATGTTTGTAAGTGTATTTTAAACACTTTTATTATGAAACAACTATTTTTTATGTTGCTATGGAGTATTTCATTAGTTTCTATAGCCAAAAACAAAGACTCATATTCTTTTATAAATGCAGACAAAACAATTCGTGTTAATTTTAATTTAACTCCAAATAAAAATCCTGTTTATAAAGTATTCTACAGAGATAAAGTTGTTATTAATACGTCTTCACTTGGTATTATAAGAGAAGATACTGATTTTAGTTCGGGTTTAAAAATTATAAATATATCGAAACCGAGTTTAATAAAGTCCGATTACACGATGCTTCAGGGGAAGCGAAAAAACATTATTTATTCTGCAAATCAATATACGGTACATCTTCAAAATAATAAAGGGAATTTAATGGACATAATTTTTCAGCTTTCGGCTGATGGAATTGCATTGAGATACTATTTTCCTTCAACATCAAAAGAAATAAAAAAAATAGTAGAAGAGAAAACAGCTTATAATTTTGAGCCCACTACAAAAGCTTGGTTACAACCAATGTCAAAAGCAAAATCGGGTTGGTGCGAGACTAACCCGTCTTATGAAGAACATTACGCAATGGGAATCCCAGTAAATACAAAATCAACTATAGGGGAGGGATGGGTATATCCTGCTTTATTTAATTCCAACGATACTTGGGTATTAATCTCAGAATCTAGCCTGCCAGAGAATTATTGCGGTAGCCGTTTAGTTTATGATGAAAGTTCAAAAGAGATGAGAGTAACTTTTCCACAAAAAGAAGAAATTTATCCTAATGGAGTTTTAAATCCCCAATCGCAGTTGCCTTGGTACACTCCTTGGCGAATAATAGCTTTAGGGTCATTAAAAACGATTACCGAAAGTACTTTAGGTACTGATGTTGCTGAACCAGCAATTAATTTTAATACTTCATTTATCAAAAGTGGTCTAGCTTCTTGGAGTTGGGCATTATTAAAGGATGATTCTGTAAATTATGAAACGAGTTTAAAGTTTATTGATTATGCTTCTGAAATGAAATGGTCTTATTGTTTAATTGATGTGGAGTGGAATAAAAAAATTGGATATGATAAAATGAAAGAATTAGCTACTTATGCTAAAAATAAAAATGTAAAATTATTGGTGTGGTATAATTCTTCTGGAGCATGGAATAGTACGGTTTATGAACCAAAAAGCAGATTATTAAACCCCGCAGATAGAAAGATAGAGTTTACTAAGCTAAATGAGATGGGTATTGCTGGGGTGAAAATAGACTTTTTTGGAGGAGATGGTCAATCTATGATTGCTTATTATCATGAGTTATTGAAAGACGCTGCTGCTCATCAATTAGTAGTTAATTTCCATGGAGCTACTTTGCCAAGAGGTTGGCAACGTACCTATCCAAATTTATTAACAACTGAAGCTATCAAAGGAGAAGAGTTTATTACCTTTTCTCAAAGCACAGCTGATTTAGCTCCTTCTCATTGCGCGATGATACCTTTTGCAAGAAATGTTTTTGATCCAATGGATTTTACTCCGATGGTTTTGGATTCTATTCCGAAAATAGTTCGAAAAACTACCCCTGGATTTGAGTTAGCGTTGCCTGTTTTGTTTTTATCGGGAATTCAGCACATCGCAGAGACACCTGATGGGATGGCTAAAATGCCTGATTTTGTTGTAAATTATTTAAAAGACATCCCAACTAACTGGGACAACTCAAAATTCATAGAAGGATATCCAGGAAAATATATTATTATGGCAAGGAAGAAAGATACTGTTTGGCATATTGTGGGAATAAATGGAGAAAATAGAGAGAAAGAAGTTGAAATTGATTTGTCTTTCGTCATAAATACAATTGGATATTTAATAGATGAAAATACAAAAGGATTTCTTAAACAGACTATTAATAAAAATGATAAATTAAAAATTAAAATGAGTCCGAATGGAGGGTTTGTAATTAAAATTTAAAATTGATTTGTTACGAGTATAAATAAATTATAAAAATTAAATAAATGTATTTTTTACGCTTATTGATATTTAATTAAAAAAATATTTTACATTTGAGAACTTATTGGCTCTCTAAAAGAACTTATAAAGCCAATGGAATAAAAATAGCATTAACTAAATAAACCACAAACAATGAACCAAACCCTTTCTTTTGCTGATTATGCAGTATTTATCATTTATTTTATAGTAGTATCTGTTTACGGATATGTAATTTATCGAAAACGAGAAAAAAA
>JACCDH010016530.1_pt1 | contig 22098 bp, 20 predicted proteins | sample 7442481 | NCBI WGS metagenome assembly JACCDH01 (sample SAMN15323433, study PRJNA562643) | freshwater metagenome | isolation source: river surface water | place: USA:Blue River Watershed | collected 2017-08-15
GGTCGAGGACATGATCAACACGGTCGTGCGCCAGATCGCGTTTTACGACTTTGAATGCAAACTCCACGCCGCGCGCCGCGAAGGGGAACTCACCCCCGACGACATCAACGCGCTGTGGATGTCAGTGCAGGCGCAAAGCCTTGGCGATGCCTTTGAATTCATGGACGGGTATGAAACCTTCTGGGCCTATATCCCGCATTTCGTGCATTCGCCGTTCTATGTCTATGCCTATGCCTTCGGCGATGGCCTCGTGAACGCGCTTTATGCCGCCTACGAGGGTGGCTTGCCGGACTTTCAGGCCAAGTATTTCGACATGCTCAAGGCGGGCGGGTCAAAGCATCACAAGGAATTGCTCGCGCCCTTTGGTCTTGATGCATCAGACCCGAAGTTCTGGGACAAGGGCCTGTCGATGATCGCGGGCTTTATCGACGAGCTGGAGGCGATGGAGGACTGATCCTCCTCCCAGCCCACCTCCTCGTCGCCTGCGGCGCTCGTCGGGGACACGCGACGAGAAGCCGAAGGCGCCCGAGGAGATGCGGGCTAAAGCAGGTCATACCCCTGCGCCGCGACCCTTGCGATGAAGCGGTCGATGAAATCGGGCGCGGTGGGGTCAAAGCACATCTCGCCATAAAACCAGTGCAGATAGGCCTCAAACGGCCAGTCGCCTGCCGCCTTGCGCGCCTCGGCGCGCGCGATGACCGCCCCCATCCCGTCTCGGCTTTGCACGGTTTCGCAGATATGGTGAAAGTCGGCCGATCCGCACAGGACGACCGGCACACGGTGCAGCATCGCTTCGATGCCGACCGCCGAGTTGATCGTGACGACAACATCGGCCCGCGCCAGCATGTCATGGATGTTGGCCGGCAAAACCTGCAACCGGGCATCTTTCTTGGCCTGGCGGGCCAGCCAGCCGTAGGTATCAAGGTCCATGTCGCGCGGATGGGGTTTGACGACAATGGGGCGCGGATCATCTCGCGCCAGAAGCGCCTTGATCATGTGGCGCATGGACAGATGGCAGGTCTCGCCCACCTTGCGGTGGGTTTCGCTTTGCAAGAACACCGCGATGGACCGGTCGGGGATATCCAGAACCTCTTCGGGCTGGTCATAGCGCGATATCCGGCCCGTCACATAGCGCGCCTGTAGGGACTGAAAGAAGACCTGCGCCTTGGCCGAGTCTTGGCTGCCCGCATCAAACCCTGCCGCCCCGATCGAGGCAAAGCCGCGCACCCCTTGCGGGTCCATGTAGCGGAAGGGCAGCAGATAGGCCGAGGCCGAATTCAGCGCCCTTGGGTGCTGGATGCGGCCATGGTCAAAGATGTGGAAGGCGTCATCCGCCTCAATCTCGGCCAGCGCGGTGTCGCGGTTGTGCAGGACCATGCGCGTCTTGATGCCGCGCGCCCGAAGCGCGCGCTGGAACGGGTGATAGAACCGCTCTCCCCCACCATTTCCAGCCAGAACCGCGCTGGGCACATGTAACACAACCCCGGGCATGATGCGGCTAAAGCCGAACCTCCTCGGCCACACGGTAGGCCCAGTCGATCATCGCCTGCGTGCCCTTGGCGTTTTCCAGACTCCACGCAAACGGCGCGCCGGTGCGGACCGAGGCGCAAAACGCCTCGACCTGAAGCTGGTATTGGTTGACGGTCGGGAACCGCTCCACCAGCACCCGGTTCATGCCCTGATGCAGCTCGATCTCGGCCATGTCATGCACACCGGCATTGAACGGCCCGCCTTCCAGCCGGATCATGCCCTTGGTGCCTTGGAATGTCACCACCTGCCGGTTAAAGGCGCGCATCGTGGTCATCGAGTTATAGGTATAGCGCCCCTGCGGCCCCGCCATCGTGGCGGCCACTTGCGCCCAGATTTCAACGTCATTTTCCCGCACCACGCGCGAGGACAGATCCACCGGTTCGGCCCCGGTGACAAAGCGGGCCGAACCAAAGGTGTAAACCCCGATGTCGCGCAAGGACCCGCCGCCGGTTTCGGGGCGGTTGCGGATATTGCCCTTGTCGTCCTGATAGAAGGAGAACTGCGCATCCACATGGCGCAGCGTGCCGATCTCACCGGCCGCCACCCATTCGCGGGCGCGCTGCCATTGGGGATGATGCACGATCATATAGGCTTCGGCCGCCACCAGCCCGGTCTTGTCGCGCGCGGCGATCAGGGCGTCGATCTCTTCCGCCTGCATCGCAACAGGCTTTTCGGTCAGCACATGCTTGCCCGCAGCCAGGGCCTTCAAGGTCCATTCGACGTGAAGGTGGTTGGGAAGCGGGATATAGACCACATCAACCGCCGGATCGGCCAAAAGCGCCTCATAGCTGGCCAGATGGCGGGCAGCGGGCGCATAGGCCTGAAATCCTGCCACCTTTTCCGCGCTGGACGAGGCAACCGCCACAAGTTCCGCCCCATGGGCGGCATGGATCGCCGGGCCCATACGGTTCAGCGCGAAATTCGACGCCCCAAGGATTCCCCATCTGACCGATGCCATCGCCTGCCCTCCACTTGGTGTGGCCTCAGCTTAGGCCAGCCCCTTGGGGCAGACAACCACCCCCGAGGTCTAACGCCGCACAATCAGTGATTTGCCATAGGCCCAAAGCAGCACCGCCGCATAGCTGACGGTGACGCCCGACATCACCGCCCAGGGATAGCGCAGAAGCAAGACCACCAGCGCGATCCCGGCAATCACCACAAAGGCCGCCCGGTCGGTCGGCACCCGCACCGCCTTGAGCGAGGGGGTCGGCAGCTTGGATATCATCATCAGACCGACCAGCACCATCCAGCCTGCCAACACCGGCCAGGGGGCCATGGGCAGGCTTGGGAACTGCCAGGCGATGTAAAGGGGCGCCATGGCCAGCATCGCCCCGGCCGGCGAAGGCACCCCTTGAAACTTGCCCTGACGGGCAAGGCCCGCCGCCACCTCATTGCCGACGTTGAAGCGCGCCAGACGCAAGACAGTGCAGACCACATAGATCAGCACCGCCCCCCAGCCAAAGTCATTTCCGGCCGGGAAGGCCCAGTAATACATCAGCATCCCGGGGGCCACGCCGAAATTCAGGAAATCGGCCAGCGAATCCAGCTCGGCCCCGATCGGGCTTTCACTGCGCAGAAAGCGGGCCAGACGGCCGTCCAGGCCATCCAGAACGGCGGCCAGAAGGATCATTACCACCGCCGCCGAAAAAGCCTCGGCCGCCGAAAAGCGGATCGAAGCCAGGCCCGCACAGATTGCCGCCACCGTCAGCATATTGGGCAAAAGCTGCACGATGGACATGTCACGGCGCGGTGCGACCGGCCAGCGGCTGCGGGCCGGGGTGGGCTTTTCCTCGGTCGGCGGCAAGGCACCCATCCTATTCGCTCCGCGCCAGTCGCGGGCCGGCCGCGCGCGTCAGATCGGCAATCACCGTCTCGCCCGCCACCATGGTTTGGCCCAGCGCCACCTGCGGCTCCACCCCCTCGGGCAGATAGACATCCAGCCGCGAGCCGAACCGGATCAGGCCGAAACGGTCGCCCATGCGCAGGGTCTGGCCGACGCGGGCAAAGCAGACGATCCGCCGCGCCACCAGGCCCGCGATCTGCACCACCGCCACCTTGCGCCCGTCCGCCATCCGAATGGCCAGCGAATTGCGCTCATTGTCGGCACTGGCCTTGTCAAGCGAAGCATTAAGGAACTTGCCCGGCCGATAGGCGATGGCGTCGATCTGGCCCGCAACCGGCATCCGGTTCACATGGCAGTTGAAGACATTCATGAACACCGAGACACGCGTCAAAGCCTCGGGGCCCATGCCAAGCTCGACCGGCGGCACGGCGCGTTCGATCAGCGAGATCACCCCATCGGCTGGCGAGACGATCAGCCCCTCATCCAGCGGCACCGAACGCACCGGATCGCGGAAGAAGTAATAGCACCACACCGTAAGCCCCAGACCGATCCAGCCCAAGGGCTCCCACAGCCAGAACAAGACCAACGTGACCGCCCCGAAAATGGCGACAAAGCGCCAGCCCTCGGGGTGCATGGGTTTGACAAAGGTATCCAGCATGTTCATGGCACATAACCTCGCATTCTGGGCGGGGTCCTAGCGGTGAACGGCGCGCGGGGCAAGAAAAACCCCACCGCAAGGCCTGGCGCGGAATTTGACGCAAATTCCGGCGGGATTTCTGGCGCAGAAATCGGCACCTGCCGTTGATCGGCAGGACTGCGCAGAGTTTGCGCCAAACTCTGCGCCGATTTCCGCGCCGGAAATCGGGTCCCGAACTCAGGCCGGAACCACGATTCCCTTGGCCTTTGCCAGATCCCGCATCCGGGCCTGCAGCTTTTCAAAGGCCCGCACCTCGATCTGGCGGATCCGCTCGCGGCTGACGCCATAGCTTTCGGACAGATCCTCAAGCGTAACCGGATCATCCGACAGGCGGCGTTTGACCAGCACATCGCGCTCACGCTCGTTCAAGGCTTCCATCGCCTTGGCCAAAAGCGACAGCCGCATCTCCATCTCGTCCTTTTCGGCATAGGCGCCGGCCTGATCGCTGTCCTCATCCTCAAGCCAGTCTTGCCACTGGCTGCCGCCTTCGCCATCGCTGCCCACCTGCACGTTCAGGCTGGCATCCGAGCCCGAAAGGCGGCGGTTCATGTCCACCACCTCGGTTTCGGTGACGCTCAGATCCTTGGCGATCCGGGCCACGGTATCGGGGTGCAGATCCCCCTCTTCCAACGCGCCCAGCTTGGCCTTGGCCTTGCGCAGGTTGAAGAAAAGCTTCTTCTGCGCAGAGGTCGTGCCCAGTTTGACCAAGGACCACGACCGCAGGATGTATTCCTGGATCGAGGCGCGGATCCACCACATGGCATAGGTTGCAAGCCTGAAGCCTTTTTCGGGGTCAAAGCGTTTGACCGCCTGCATCAGGCCAACATTGGCCTCAGAGATCACCTCGGCCTGCGGCAGACCATAGCCGCGATAGCCCATGGCCAGCTTGGCCGCGAGGCGCAGGTGGCTTGTGACCAGACGATGTGCGGCTTCGGGGTCCTGACGTTCAGCCCAGGCCTTGGCCAGCATGTATTCTTCTTCCGGTTCCAGCATCGGGAACTTGCGGATTTCCTGCATATAGCGGTTCAGCCCTTGTTCCGGGCTGGGTGCAGGCAGATTTGCGTAGGTGCTCATGTCGACGCCCCTTCCATGTTCATCGGGTCCGACTGCGGCCCCCGAAGGACCGAAATCTATGCCCGACGCGCTGCGCATTCAAGGTTTGCGCTATCACGCATTGATGAACGCAAGATGTGCATGGTTCCGTCGCGGGGTAAGGATTGTGACAAAGACCTCACGCTTTTGTCAGGAATTGTCGCACCGAGGCCGCCGTGGAGCCCCGTAGGGCGGGGTTCACCCCACCGTGGCGCGTGGCTTGATCGTGGCGGGATGAACCCCGCCCTACGGCCCGCGCAGCGCGTCCAAGAGACCGGCCATATCCGCAGGAAGCGGGCTTTCGAACTCCAATTCCTCACCCGTCACCGGATGCTCAAAGCCCAAGGTCGCGGCGTGCAGCGCTTGGCGGGGGAAGCTGTTGGCCAGATCCGCCGCCTGCAGGCCAAACAGCTTTTCCGGCAGTCGGCGCTTGCCGCCATAGGTCTGATCGCCAATCAACCCGTGGCCGGCATAGGCCATATGGACGCGGATCTGGTGGGTGCGCCCCGTCTCCAGCCAGCATTCCATGAGGCTGGCGGCGCCCTTGAAATCCTCGATCAACCGGGCGCGGGTGATGGCGTGGCGGCCTTCGTTCCAGACCACGGCCTGACGCTGGCGGTCAGTTTTGTGGCGGGCAAGGTGGGTGGCGATCTTGACGATCCCGCCCTGTTCGAAACTCACCCCGCGCAGGCCGCGAAGGCGCGGGTCATAGGCGTCGGGGCGCCCATGAACCACGGCCAGATAATGCCGGTTGACCGAGTGGGTTTCGAACTGTGCCGCCAGCCCATGATGCGCCCGGTCGGATTTTGCCACCACCAGCAGGCCCGTCGTGTCCTTGTCGATGCGGTGCACGATGCCCGGCCGCCGCTCGCCCCCGATGCCCGACAACGTATCGCCGCAATGGTGCAAAAGCGCATTGACCAGCGTACCCGATGGCGTTCCGGGGGCAGGATGCACCACCATCCCGGCGGGTTTGTCGATGACGATCAGATCGGCATCCTCCCAGACAACCGTCAGGGGGATATCCTCGGCCTCCAGATGCTCCAACTCCACCGCAGGGGCCAGCCGCAGGGCATAGACCTGCCCTTGGGCCACCTTGGCCTTGGGGTTTGTCACCGCCTGCCCGTCCAGAAACACATCGCCCTCGTCGATCATCTTCATCAGGCGTGAGCGTGACAGCGCCGCTTCCTCTGGCACAAGTTCGGCAAGCGCCTTATCAAGGCGCGCAGGCGCATCCGCCATGATGGTCAGGTGCAGCCACCCAACGGGCGAAGGGATCGACATGACGAACACTCCTGACGGCGAACCCGACCTGCCGCCGAGCCTGCGCTTTCTGAAAGGGCTGGTGATCACCTTGATGATCACCATGATCGTCGGTGTCATAACGGTGGTTGGCCTGCTTGTCACCCGCATGCCCGATGCGCGAAGCGCAGCCCCGGTTCTGCCCGAAAACCTGACGCTGCCCGAAGGGCTGACGGCCGAGGCGGTGACCTTTGGCAAGGGCTGGATTGCGGTGGTGACGACCAGTCAGGAGATCGTGATCCTTGATCGCGAGGGCCAGATGATCCAGCGCGTCGCGGTGCAGACGGATGCTGGCCCGTAAGCGCCCAAGCGTCAGGCTCGGCCCCATGCGACCTGCTGCCGATCAGACCCGCTTTCCGGCTTGACGCCCTGCCCGGCCTTGGCCCTACTGGGCGCAACGGCCCCCCTTATCTCCGCAAAGGATCACCATGCCCCTGCCGGACAAGGCGGATCTGCTTGCCAGATTGTCCACCATCCCGCATGACGAGCTGGAGCGGCAGTATCAGCTCTTGTCGGACGGCGCGACGCTGCGCGCCATACTCACGACCCTTGTCTATGCGCTGGCCCTGTTTTTCGTGGCCTGGCCGGTGGTGTTGATCTGCATGGTCGCAGATTTCACCGCCGAGCGTCTGGGCATGGGCTGGATGAAGGGGCTGCACCCGGCCCGCCAGCCCTGGCGATATCTGGCGACCATTGCGGCGGGAATGGTATCGCAAGGGGCCTATGCCCTGGTGCTGGCCTTTGCCTACCAGTCCAGCCTTCCCCTGGCCCAACCCTTCGCCGCAGGGGTTCTGACGCTGACCATGTTGCAGATGGCCTCGGTTCGCATCATCCATGTGCCTTATGCCATTTCGGGGCTGTCGGTGGCCTTTGTGCTGGGCGTGGCGGCGGTGTTGCACGATTGGCAAAGCCGGACCGGTCCTGCAGGTATGGCGCTGAGCCTTGTGGCGCTTTGCGCGGCCGCCTATTTCATTGCGGCCATCGTGCGGGGAAACCATGCGCTGCATGATGGTATCGCCCGCGAACGCGCCAGCGCCCGCATGGCAGATGAGGCCAAATCGCGCTTTCTGGCGCAGATGAGCCATGAGTTGCGCACGCCCTTGAACGCGATATTGGGTCTTGGCCATGCCGAGCTGGCGCGGGCCACCGATCCCACCTCGCAGGAAAGGCTGCGGCTTGTCACCGACGCCGCACGCGGGTTGGCGGTGATTTTGGACGATATTCTGGACATGTCAGCGATCGAAGCGGGGCATCTGCCAATCCGGCCCGCGCCCTGTGATCCGGGCAAGGAAATTGCGGCCGCCGCGGCACTGTACAGCCCCCTGTTCGAGGCCGAGGGTCTGAGTGTGACCTTGATCCTGTCACCCGATCTGCCCAAAGAGGCCGCTCTGGATTCCCAGCGCTTGCGCCAATGCCTGTCAAACCTGTTTTCCAACGCATTGAAGCACACCCGATCGGGCGGCGTCACATTGCAGGCTGAACAGGTTGCCACGGGCGATCTGGTGATCAGCTTTGCCGATACCGGCCCCGGAATTCCGCCCGCCGAGGCGGCGCGGCTTTTCGAACCCTTTCAGCGCGGGGCCGGGGATCATCCTGGCACCGGGCTTGGCCTGTCGATCACCCGGGCGCTGGCGCGTTCCATGGGGGGCGACTTGCACCTGATCCCCAGCGCCCAAGGCGCGCAGTTCCGTCTGCGTCTGGCCTTGAACCCGGTCAAGGAGGCCGGGGATGGGGTGGCAAAGGCTAAGAACGCCTCCCGCCCTGACGCGGACCCGCAGGCCTGGCCGACCGCTCTAGGCCAAGCCGATGCGCCGCCCTTGGCGCCGCAGTCGAGCGCGCAGGCCGGGGCCGCACCCAGCAGGGCCGGGCGGGTTCTGGTCGTCGATGACATTGCCACCAACCGGCTGGTCGCCCGCGCCCATCTCATGCTGCATGGGATCGCCGTCGAAGAAGCCGCCTCGGGCGCCGAAGCCGTGGCGCGGCTGGGTCAGGACGGCATTGATCTCGTGCTTTTGGACATGAACATGCCCGACATGGACGGCACCGAAACCCTGCGCCAGATCCGCTCCTTGCCGGGGCGCGGGGGCCTGGCCGTCATTGCCATGACCGCCGATGTGACCGAGGCGCATCGACGCCGCTATCTGGCCGCCGGGATGAACGGCTATCTGGCCAAGCCGCTGACCCCCGAAGCCGTGGCCGAGCTTTTGGCCCGCCATTTGCCACCCAAGACGGCCTGACCGATCCGCGCGCGGGCTTACCCCCCCGCCGGGGGCCGCGCGGCTTGGGGCCACAGCGCCGCGATGATGGCATCCAGCCCTTCGGTCAGCGCCGCAGGGCCCGGCTGCAGGATCAGGGGCGACTTGATTTCATGGATCCGCCCCGCCCGAACGGCAGGCACATCCTGCCAGCCCGCCCTTTCGGCAATGCGCGCCGCCACCACCTTCTTGCCGCACCATGAGGCAAGGATGACCTCCGGCGCGCGGGGCGGGATCGCGTCGGGCAAAAGGATGCGGTTCTTGGCCAAAGGCTCGGCCGCAAGTTCGGGGAAAATGTCTTGCCCGCCCGCAATCTCGACCAGTTCGCTGACCCATCTGATGCCCGAGATGATCGGCTCATCCCATTCTTCAAAGAACACGCGCGGACGATGGGCGCGGGCCGTGGCGCGCAAGGCGGCGATGCGCGCCTCATAGCCTGCGATCAAGGCCCCGGCCTGATCGGTGCAGCCCAACAGCGCCCCCAGCGTGTGGATCATCCGCAAGATGCCCGCCACGTCGCGGTGGTTGAAGGCATGCACCTCGATCCCGGCGCGGATCAGGCCGGCGGCGATATCGGCCTGAAGATCGGAAAAGGTCAGAACCAGATCAGGGGACAGTGCCTTGATCTTTTCCAGATCGGCACTTGTAAAGGCCCCGACCCGGGGCTTTTCGCGCCGCACCCGGGCGGGCCGGACGGCATAGCCCGTTACCCCGACAATCCGGTGTTCCTGTCCCAGAAGATAGAGCGTCTCGACGGTTTCTTCGGTCAGACAGACAATGCGATTGAAGGTCATGGCGCAGCCCGCCTTGCCCGTTCCGTATCGCGCCAAAGAACCCAGGCCTGCGACGCCCGCGTCAGGCAGTCGCGCACGGCCGCCCCCACAGCCTCACCCACCGCCGTGTGCAACCCGGCATAACGCTCCTGCCCTGGCAGGCAGGCCAGCGCGACGCAATCGGTGCCGGTGCCGGTGGCAAGCCCGGTGGCAAGGCTGACGCCTGCCGCCATGACACCCACAGTGCGCGCCTGCACCACAATGCTCATGGCTTCCAACTGCGCCGCCTCGGTCAGCGCCGCATTGGTCACAAGCCCGATGTTGATCGTGCCATAATCGGCGCTGTGATAGGGCAACCGCCGCCCGACGCTTTCGCCGTTCGACAGGCCCACGGTCGCAAGGCAATGGGCGGTCACGCCCTCCACCTCGGCAAAGCTTTCGTGAAAGGTGCCGACATCGCGCGAGGTCAGCATGCCGACCGCGCCTTGGGGCATCTGTGCCGCAAGCCAGCCCTCGGCATCGAATTCCGGCGTCAGATCGGCGTTTCTGACCTCGCGCCACAAAATCGCATCGGCGGGCGTGTAGCCTGCCCCATGCGGCGCCCAGCTTAGGACTCGCATCTCCTGAGGCAAGGCCATTCGCAGCCAAGGCCGGTCCAGCGTGACGGCCGCCCTCAACGCACCACCCCCATCGGCTGAAACACCGGGCCATCGGGGGTTTCGGCGTGAAAACCGCGCACCCCAAAGACCCGTGCCAGATTGTCATCCGACAGAACGTCGCGCGGGGGGCCATCGGCCACGACGCGGCCCGCCTGCATCAGCACCAGTCGCGTGCAAGACCGCGCGGCAAGGCCAAGATCATGGATCGAGGCCACAACGCCACGGCCTTCACCGGCAAGTTCGGCAAAGACCTCCATGGTTTTCAACTGCGCCTCGGGGTCAAGACCGGCCACGGGCTCATCGGCCAAAAGAAGCGGCGTGTCCTGCGCCAGCGCACGCGCGATCAGGACCCGGGCCTGTTCGCCCCCCGACAGGGCCGTGGCGCTGCGGGCGCGGTAGCTTTGCAGCCCCATCCGGTCCAGGGCCAGACCCACGGCACGGGCATCCTCGGCAGAACCTGCCCCCGGATGCACCCCGCGCCCCAATGTCACCAAAGCCTCGACCGACACCGGCCAGGCGATCTCGCGCCCCTGGGGCAGAAAGGCCGCAGCCTGCGCCCGCTGCCGGGGCGACAACGCCATCAGCGACGAGCGGCCCTCATGCGGCAAAAGCCCAAGGGCTGCGCGCAAGAGGCTGGTCTTGCCCGCGCCATTGGGGCCGATCAGGCCGACAAACTCGCCCTTCTCGACCGTCAGGGTGACATCATCCACCACCGGGCAAAGCCCCCGGCGCACCGTCAGATTGTCCAGCGATAACAGGGTCATGCCTCGCTTCCCCGCAGTCGCCAGATCAGATGCAGAAAGAACGGTGCCCCGATCAGCGCGGTCAGAACGCCCAGCTTCAGATCCTGATCCGGCGCGATCAACCGCACGGCAATATCGGCCGCCAGAACCACGGCCGCGCCGCCCAGCGCCGAGGCAGGCAGCAGCCGGGACGGCTGCGCCCCGACGAGGGGGCGCAGCACATGCGGCACCACGAGCCCGACAAATCCGATGGCGCCCGCGACCGAAACACTCGCCCCCACCGCCAGCGCCGTGCCGCCGACCAGAACCAACCGCAACCGCGCAAGGTTCACCCCCATCGAGGCGGCCGCGTCCTCGCCAAGCGTCAGCGCATCAAGACTGCGCCCCAGTGAGGCCAGCAGGACCAGCCCCAGCACAAGAAACGGCGCAGCAAGCCAGACATGATCCATCGACCGATCGGCAAGCGATCCCATCATCCAGTAGACGATTTCCATCGCGGCAAAGGGATTGGGCGACAGGTTGAGGACCAGGCTCGTCAAGGCCGCCGCCAGGGCTGAAATCGCGACCCCCGCAAGGATCAGCGCCAAGGCCCCGCCGCGCGGACCGGCAAGGCCCAGGATCAACAGGACCGCCACCGCCGCCCCGCCCAGGGCCGCAAGCGGCAAGGCCAGCGCAAAGGCCGCCGCCACCCCGGTTTGCAGCGACAAGACCGCCCCCAGCGCCGCACTGGCCGAGACGCCGATCAGCCCCGGTTCGGCCAGCGGATTGCGCAGATAGCCCTGCATCGCCGCCCCGGAAAGGCCCAGCGCCGCCCCGGTCATCAGCCCCAAAAGGGCGCGCGGCAGGCGGATTTCCTGCATGACAAGCACGACCGCACCGCCCTGCCCGCTGACCAGCGCCCGCAGGCTTTCGCCCAGCCCAAGCCCCGCCGGACCGATCACCAGCGAACCAAAGAAAAGCGCCGCCACAAGCGCCCCAAGGACCCCGAACAGCCGCATCAATGCCGCCCCCTGGCGGCTTGCCGACACATCGCCGTCATTCGCCCGCCTCCAGCGCAGCCCGCGCCGCCGTGACCTCGGCAATCGCAGCCATGAGGTGTGGCGTGCCGCAGACCCAATCGGCACCCGAGGTCAACCCGGCCCCGGCCTGCGCCTGCACGGCACGCAAGGCGGGATGCACCAGAATATCCTCGGACCGCGAGGCGCCCGGATAGCGCTCGGAGGTCACGATCAGCTCGGGCCCCGCCATGACCAGCCGCTCCAGCGGCAGGATGCCCCCGCCCGTCACCCCGGCATCGGCGCCGATATTGGCAAAACCCGTCAATTCCAGAACCTCGTTGGCCAGCGTGCCCGACCCGGTGGTATAGCCGTTGGGATAATAGAAGGCCGCCGTCCGGCTGTCGCCTGCAAAGCGCGCGGCCTCGATGTCGGCGGCGAAGGCATCGGCTATGGCCTCGGCCTTGGCCTCTTGCCCGAGCGCACGGCCCACGATGCGGATCTGCTCCACCGCCTCGGCCAGCGAGGTGGCGGGCGGCACCTGCACCACATCCACCCCCAGACGGCGCAGCAAATCGACCGTCGAGACCTGCGTATAGGTGCCCGCAAGCACCAGATCGGGCCGCATCAGGAACACCTGCTCTACCTGACCCCGGTTCATCGGGTAGGCCCGCGCCTCCTCGACCATGGACGAGGATTGCACCTCGCTCGCCAGATGGCTGACGCTGACCAACTGGCCGGGCGCGGCCAGCATCATCGCGAGCTGATCGGTGCACAGGTTGATCGAGACCACCCGCCCAGGCGCATCCGCGCGGGCGGGGGAAAGGCTGGCGGCCAGGACGGCCGCCAGCAGAAGGGCCTTAGAACTTGGCACGAAGCCCCACAAAGGCCGAGCGTCCTGCGGTGCCGTAGCCCGGAACCGACTGGTAATCCGCATCAAGGAGGTTTTCGATCCGCAGATAGGCTTCGCGCCCTTCGCTCAGCTCTTTGGTCACGCCCAGATCGACGACCGTGTAATCGGCAAGATCAACACGCCCGGCGGCATGCGTGGCCGAAACATCGGCACGCCATCCCACACCGATATCGGCGGCAAGCCCAAGCGAAAGCTGATGACGTGGGGTATTGGCCAGCCAGGACGAGCTGTCGAGGGCGACTGCCGTCTGGCTGTCGGTATAGCTATAGCTCCCCTCAAGCGAGACGCCATTGTCAAAGGTCCAGCCTCCTTCAAGCTCGACACCCGTTCGACGGACCTTGCCCGGCACCTGAACATAGGCAAAGGTCGTGAAGGAGTAGTCGATCAGGTCCTTAGCCTCGACCGCGAAAAGTGTCGCCGCGACAAAGCCCTTATCCCCAAGACGTTGCTCGATTCCGAGGTCGATGTTGCGCGAGGTTTCCGGCTGCAACAACGCATTGCCGGACCAGACGTCAAACAGTTCATAGTTCGACGGCGCGCGATAGGCATTGCCCAGATTGAACCGCAGCGTCGTCTCGCCGGTCATGCGCCAATTGGCCGAAAGGCGACCCGTCGTGAAAGTTCCAAAACGCGAGTGATCATCAACCCGGGCAGAAACGACGACATCCAAGGCATCATTTGGCGTCAGGGCCAACTCGCCAAAAACGCTCTTCGTATTGGTCGTAAGTCTCTGGCTGCCAAAACCGGTGTCGTCGAAATAGGTCTCACCGACGCGCTCAAGGCCAAAGGTCGCCGATCCGACTGCGGCAATATCAGCAGTTCCCCGATAGCCCAGCGTGTTGCGCGTGCCGCGGAAGACGAAACGGAACGGACCGAAGCCATTCGTGCCGGTCAGCAACCGGTCGCTATCGAAATAGGCCGCCTCAAGCTCGTGGCTGACGGCACCGGTTGAGAAGGCGGCGGCCAGACGAAGCGCCTTTTGCACCCGGGCTTCCTCGTCGTCCGGGGTGCCGTCGAACGGCACACCCGCCGCATCTTCGTCATACTCCATCCAGCTGTCATCATAAAACCCGTTGATGGACAGCTTGAGACCGTTGGCAAACTCATGGCCCGCCGCAAAGCTCAAACGATCTGCCCGATAGCCATCGGCCTCAGGGTTTCCATTGGCTTCATCCGCGGCCGAATAGCCTTCGGTTTCGAAATGCGAAAGCGTCAAGGCAACATCGGATGCGCCTTGTTTCATGGCAAGACCATAGCTCAGGCCAAGTGTCTTGAAACTGCCCGCCTCGACGGCGGCCTCTTGGCTCAGACCTTCTTGCGTTGCCCGACGCGTCGTCATCGAGATGACCCCGCCGTTCGCGCGCGAGCCGTAAAGGGCAGATTGTGCGCCGCGCGCCAGTTCCAGCCGCGACACATCCCCGAACGACAGGCGACCAAAGTCATAGCTGACCTGCGTTCCCGAAGGATCGGTCACGTCAATGCCGTCAACCCGCACGATGATATTGGTATGTGGCACGCCACGGATGGTCAAACCGGCCTGTGTGCCGATCGGACCCAGGGTGCGCATGCTGACACCGGGAAGCTTTTCCAGCACTGTTGTCGCGCGGGCACCAAGCGCGCCCGACAAGTCAGTGCCTGACACAACCGAGACAGAGGCACCAACACGGGCCTGATCAGTCTCGGTCTGGTTCGCCGACACCACGATCTCTTCCAGTTCGATCTCTTGCGCCTTTGCCGGAATGGCCAAGGCGGACACCAGTGCGATAACAGAAATACTTAGCCTTTTCATGGCCTTGATCCTTTGACATTCCCCACTGGCGGCGGGGATTGGGTATGCGTCTGTCTTGGGAAAGGCCAAAAACCTTCCGCCGACGGTGAACGTCACCACTGGCGAAAAGTCGCCTGCCGATGCGCGCCCCGCGCCCCGGTAAGGGTGATCACCCTGGCAGGTCTCCTGGCTTGCGGGTCAGGGCTTTGACGGGCCTTCCCGGGGTTGATCCCCAGTGGCATGTGCCGTCATCGCTCGCCGCTTACAGTTGCGGGGGCAGCTGTGGATTTGCACCACATTCCCTTTTCATCCGGGGCTAGCCGGAACCGAAGGTGAGCTCTGCTTAGCGTAAGGTGCCGCCCTGTCAAGCGCGGCTTTTGTCTCGGCCTGCGGCGATGTCGCGGTTCCCGGCAGACAGGTCGCAATCGGGCGACGGGGTCGGAAACCGACACGCGGCGCGGCGCGGGCGGGATGGACCGGGGCGGTCAGGGCGGTCAGGCTGGGGGTCGGACGTGACGGCCAAAAGGGGAGGTGGCGCCGATGATCGGGGATCTGGGGGCAAGGGATGCAACAGAGCTTGCCGAACGCGTGGCCCGCCGTGAGGTAAGCCCCGGTGAGCTTTTGGACGCGGCCCTTGCCGCAGTCGAGGCGCGCAATCCGGCGATCAACGCGGTCGTGCAGATGCAAGAGGGCGTGGCGCGCAAGGCGATTGCCGATGGCCTGCCCCATGGCCACTTTCGCGGCGTGCCCTTTCTGTTGAAGGATCTGGGCTGCGAGGCGGTCGATTTTCCCGGTCACAATGGCAGCCGCCTTTTGGCCAACACGCGCTATGGCCGCGATTCGGCGATTTACGAGCGGATCCGCGCGACAGGCGTTGTCACCTTCGGCCGCACCACCAGCCCCGAGGGCGGGATCGGCGCGGCGACCGAGGCTGCGGTCTATGGCGGCCCCACCCGCAACCCCTGGAACCTGAACCACACGCCGGGCGGGTCGTCGGGCGGCGCGGGGGCGGCGGTGGCGGCTGGCATCGTGGCCTTTGCCCACGGATCGGATGGGGGCGGATCGGTGCGCATCCCGGCGGCAAGCTGCGGGCTTTTCGGCTTCAAGCCCACCCGGGCGCGGCTGCCCGATGGGCCTTATGTCGGCGAAGGCTGGGCGGGCATGGCGATTGACGGGTTCCTGACGCGATCGGTGCGCGACACGGCGCGGATGCTGGATGCCTGTCACGGCCCCGACCTTGGCGCGCCCTATGCCGCCCCTGCCCTGCGCGCCAGCCATGCCGATGCTATCTCGCGCCCGCCCGGACGGCTGCGCATCGCGGTCTGCGACACGACCTTCACCGGCGAGCCTATCCACCCCGAGGTGGCCGAAGCGGTGCGCGCTACGGCACGGCTTCTCGAAGGCATGGGCCATCACGTCGAACCGGCGCAGATCCGCGCCGATGTTGCCATGATGATGCGGGCCTGGACCGACATCGTTGGGGTAGGCACGGCGCTTGGGGTGAAAAAGGCGCTTAAGGGTCGGCCCCTGACGGCGGATCTGGTCGAGGGGGTCAGCCGGGGCGCCTGCGCCCATGCCGACAGCCTGCATCCAACCCGCTACCTTGAAGCGGTTGGCGAGATTCACGCCTTTGGCCGCCAGATGGCAGGCTTTTTTGCCCAGGGGCCCGACATCCTTCTGTCCGCCACGCTCGCCGAACCGCCCGCCCGCATCGGCCGCTTCAACCATGAGACTGAGGATTACGTCGGCTACCGGATCGGCCCGAACGGGATCTTTGCCTATTCGCCCTTCTGTGCCGTGTTCAACGCCAGTGGTCAGCCCGCCGCAAGCCTGCCATTGGCCATGTCGTCAGACGGGCTGCCGATCGGTGTTCACCTCGCGGCGGCGTTCGGCAGTGATGAAACACTCATCAGCCTGTGCGCGGAAATCGAGCAGGCACAACCCTGGGCTGCGTTCCGTGCCCCGATTGCGGGGTGAATGAAGGTTTCTGTTGCACCACAGGAAAAACGCGGGCCAGATATGATCAAAACATCAGGGAGCGAGTCACAGTGACCGAGCGTAACGCCATTGAAGCCCGCAATGTCGTCAAGGCCTTTGGCCAGGGCGACAGCGCTGTGCGCGCCCTTGACGATGTCTCGGTCGAGATCCGTGAAGGTGAATTCTTTACGCTCCTTGGCCCGTCGGGTTGCGGCAAGACCACGCTTTTGCGGCTGATTGCCGGGTTTGAAATGCCCACCGAGGGGGTGATCCTGCTGGATGGTCAGGACATCACCTATCTGCCGCCAAACCGGCGGCCGGTGAATACGGTCTTTCAGTCCTATGCGCTGTTTCCCCATCTGACCGTGGCGCAGAACATCGCCTTTGGCCTTGAAATGCAGGGCAAACCTGCAGCGGAGGTCCGGGCGCGCACTGATGAGATGCTGGCGCTGGTCAAACTTGAGACGATGGCCAACCGCAAGACCAGCCAGCTTTCAGGCGGCCAGCAACAGCGCGTCGCCCTGGCCCGGGCGCTGGCGCCGCAGCCCAAGGTCCTGCTTCTGGACGAACCCTTGTCGGCGCTCGATCTCAAGCTGCGGCAGGCGATGCAGATCGAATTGAAGCGGCTGCAGGTGGAAACCGGCATCACCTTTGTCTTCGTGACCCATGATCAGGAAGAGGCCCTGACCATGTCGGACCGCATCGGCGTGATGTCGAACGGCAAGTTGCAGCAGGTTGGCACCGCCAAGGAAATCTACACCCGACCGAAGAACCGCTTTGTGGCCAGCTTCATCGGCGAGACGAATTTCCTGACCGCCGAAGCCGAAGGCGGCAAGGTCCGGCTTGGCTCGGGCGATGTGGTCGACTTCGACGCGCCCGCCAAAGGGACAGTCACGTTGACCGTGCGGCCCGAACAGCTGCGCCTTGGTCCTGCGGACGAGGCTGGCGCCATTGCTGCGACCATCTCGAACCTCGTCTATTTCGGCACCGATACCCATGTGCATCTGGAACTGGCCGACAAGACCGAACTGGTGGCGCGGGTGCAAAGCCCGGCCACGGGCGATGCCGGGTTCGAACGGGGCGGCAAGGTTGGGCTGCGCTTTGCGCCCGGTGCGCTGCAGATCGTGGGGGATTGACCATGAGCCCCGCCGAAGAGGCCCAGATCAAGCAATCGGCCCGCAATGGCTGGCTTTTGTCCTTGCCCGCGATCGTCGTGCTGACCATCGCGGCCTCGGGGCCCCTGCTCATCATCCTGCTCTACTCCTTCCTTGAAGGCGGGACGCATGGCAATGTGGTCTGGAGCTTTTCGACCGAAGGCTGGTCCTCGATCCTGTGGACCAAGGATATCTTCACCGACAGCTATGTCTGGGCTGATGCGCATCTGGCGATCTTCTGGCGGTCGGTCAAACTGTCGTTGATGACGACGCTCATCACCTTTGTGGTAGGGTTTCCAACGGCCTGGTTCATCGCCACAAGGTCGCCCAAGGCACGCGCCTTCTGGCTTTTTCTCATCACCATTCCGTTCTGGACCAACCTGCTGATCCGCACCTATGCGATCAACGAAGTGATCCGGGTCGAGGGCGTTTTGAACCTTGCCCTGATGCAGCTGGGCATCATCACCGAGCCGCTCAGGCTGATCTACACCGATACCGCCATCTTCATCGGCATGGCCTATGTCTACCTGCCCTTGATGGTGCTGCCGCTGTTTGCCGCGATCGACCGGTTCGACATGCGGCTTCTTGAGGCCGGCTATGACCTTTACGCCAGCCGCTGGCACATCCTGCGCAAGATCATCCTGCCGATCGTGAAACCGGGCATCATTGCCGGGTCGATCCTGGTCTTTGTGCCCTCGCTGGGCGCCTATGTCACGCCGCGCGTGCTGGGCGGCGGCAAGCAGATGATGATCGGCAACCTGATCGAACTGCAATTCGGCCAGGGCAAGAACTGGCCCCTGGGCGCGGCGCTGTCGCTGACCTTGCTGTTGATCGTGACGGTGGCGCTTCTCTACTATGTGCGGGTGGCCAACGGGGAGAAGAAGCATGGCTAAGTCCAGCTTTCAGGTCGCCCGCCTGCCCGGATTTTCCACCGTGGCCCTTTTGGCCTTTCTGGCGCTTTACGTTCCGATCCTGACCCTGGTCGTCTATTCCTTCAACTCGGAAACCACCATGGGCAACTGGGGGGAGTTCTCGTGGAAGTGGTATGAACGGGCCTGGGTTAATCAGGCGGTCAAGGATGCCACGCTGCGCTCGCTCATCATTGCCAGCTTTGCGGCGGTGTTTTCCACGGCGCTGGCCACCATGGCGGCCCTTGGCACCACGCGCCGGCGCAGCTTCAAGGGGCAGACCTTCATCTATGTGATGATCAACCAGCCGCTGATGGTGCCCGAAATCGTGACCGCCGTGGCGCTGATGATCCTGTTCGGCCTGATCAAGACGATAACGGGCGTGCATGGGCTGGGCTACCTGATCCTGGCCCATACCGCCTTTTGCATCCCCTTTGCCTATCTGCCGATCCGCGCCCGGCTTGAGGGAATGGACCTGACGCTGGAAACGGCCGCGGCCGATCTTTATGCCAGCCCCTGGGCCACCTTCCGCCGCGTGACGCTGCCCATCCTGATGCCCGGGGTGATTGCCGGGCTGATGCTGGCCTTTGTGGTCAGCCTTGATGATGTGGTGATTACCGAGTTCGTGAAATCGGCCGGGCAGGACACGCTGCCAACCTATATGCTGGGCCAGATGCGCCGTCAGCTGACGCCCGAGATCAACGCCATCTCGACCGGGCTGTTGGTGATAACCGTGGCACTTCTGACTGCCTTTTTCCTTTTGACGCGCAAGAAAGACTAAAGACAACAACCACCTGGGAGACTGACCGATGAAAAGACTTCTGACCGCAACCGCCCTTTTGATGGCCACGACCGGGCTGGCCAGCGCCGAGGGCACCTTGCAGCTTTACAACTGGGGTAACTACACGAGCCCCGAGCTTTTGGAAAAGTTCGAAGCCGAGACCGGCATCAAGGTCACGGTGACCGATTACGACAGCAACGACACCGCGCTGGCCAAGATCGAAGCAGGTGGCCATGGGTTTGACCTTGTGGTGCCGTCGGCCAACTATGTGCAGATCTTCGTCGAAAAGGGACTGGTGCAAGAGCTTGACCATTCCAAGCTGCCCTCGATCGGCAATATCGCCCCCGAATGGCAGAACGTCGAATGGGATCCGGGTCGCAAGCACTCGGTTCCGTGGCAGTGGGGCTCGGTCGGGATCTCGGTCAATACCTCGGTCTATTCGGGCGATCCGAACACCTCGGCCCTCTTCCTTGATCCGCCGGATGAGCTGAAGGGCAAGATCAACGTCGTGCCCGAGATGATGGATATCGTCGGTCTGGCGATCAAGTATCACGGCGGCGAATACTGCTCTGAGGATCTCGAGGTCCTGAAAAAGGCCCGTGACAGCCTGATGGCGGCCAAGCCGCACTGGATTGCGATGGATTACGGCGCCACCGAGAAGATGTCGAACGGCGACTGGGCGGCCTCGGTCAACTGGAACGGATCGTCCATGCGTATCCGTCTGGACAATGACAAGGTGGTCTACGGCTATCCGAAGGAAGGCTATCCCTTGTGGATGGACTCGGTGATGCTGTTGAGCGACGCGCAGAACGTCGACAATGCCTATGCCTTCATGGAATTCATCCTGAAGCCGGAAAACGCCGCGCTGATCTCGAACTTTGCCCGCTATGCCAATGGCATCGCCGGGTCCGAGCAGTTCATGGACGAGGTGATGAAGGACGCCCCCGAGGTGGTCATCCCCGAAGAGTTCAAGGCTGCAGGCCAGTTCGCGCCGATCTGCAACGAGAAGTCGCGCGAATACATGACCGCGATCTGGACCGAGCTGATGAAGTAAGGAACCGGAGCGGCGGGGGATATCTCCCCCGCCGCATGCCTTTTCATTGTGTTCAGGGGGCATTCTGCCCCCTCGCCGCATGCGCGGCTTACCCCCTGAGAGTATTTGGAGAAGGGCAAAATGGCCTTGTGGGAATACTCGGCCTCTGATCTTGCGCGCATGATTGCCGCGCGCGAGGTGGCGCCTTCCGAGGTGATGGCCGCCCATCTTGACCGGATCGACGCGGTGAATGGGGCGGTGAATGCGGTGGTCTCGCTGCGCGACCGCGATGTGCTGATGGCCGAGGCGCGGGCGGCCGATGATGCGCCACGGCAGGGCTGGCTTCATGGCCTGCCCCTGGCGGTCAAGGATCTGTGTGCCACCAAGGGGTTGCGCACCACCTGGGGCAGCCCGCTGTTTGCCGATTTCCTCCCCACAGCTGATGACCTTCTGGCCGCGCGGATGCGGGGGGCGGGCGCGATCTTCATCGGCAAGACCAATACGCCGGAATGGGGCCATGGCAGCCATTCCTTCAACCCGGTTTTCGGGGTGACGCGCAATCCTTATGATCTGTCGCGCACGGCGGGCGGGTCTTCAGGCGGGGCGGCTGCGGGGCTTGCTGCACGGATGCTGCCGGTGGCCGATGGCAGTGACATGATGGGCAGTCTTCGCAATCCGGCGGCCTTTTGCAACGTCTATGGCTTTCGGCCAAGTTGGGGCCTTGTTCCCGCCGATGCCGAGGGGGACACGCATCTGGCGACTTTGGCCACCGAAGGCCCGATGGGGCGCACGGTGGAAGATGTCGCAAGGCTTTTGACCGTGCAGGCCGGGGTCAACCCCGAAGTGCCCTTTGGCCGCGAGGGCGAGAATTTCGCAGCGCGCCTGCAAGGCGCAAGCCTGAAGGGCAAGCGAATTGGCTGGCTTGCCGATTGGGGCGGGGCCTATGCGATGGAGCCAGGGATCGTAGAGCTTTGTGCGGCCGCTTTGCGCCAGATGGAGGCGATGGGCGCCGAGGTGGAGGCCATCGCCCCCCCCTTCCCCGCTGAAAAGCTCTGGCAGTCCTGGACAACCCTGCGCGCCATGCTGAACGCCGGCGCTTTCAAGGCGATCTATGACCAGCCCGACAAGCGCGCGCAGTTAAAGCCCGAGACCCTGTGGGAGATCGAGCAGGGTCGTGTGCTGTCGGCGCAGGCGGTTTATGAGGCCAGCGTGATCCGTAGCCGCTATTACGCCCAAATGGCACGGCTTTTTCAGCGCTTTGAGGCCATTGCCCTGCCCTCGGCCCAGGTCTGGCCCTTCCCGGCCGAGTGGCGCTGGCCGCAAGCGATTGCCGGTCGGGCGATGGACACCTATCACCGCTGGATGGAGGTGGTGATCCCGGTCAGCCTGATCGGCCTGCCGGCCCTGTCAATTCCGGTCGGCTTTGGCGCGGCCGGTCTGCCGATGGGGATGCAGCTTGCCGGTCCGGTCGGGGCCGATGCGGCCATTCTGGCGATGGGTCAGGCCTGGCATGAGGCCACCGACTGGCCGGGCCGGAAACCGCCAAGGCTTGCTCAGGACGGGCTGCAGCCCTAAGGCGGGGAGATGATCCTTTATCAGCTTCTCATGGCTTTGGCCCCGCCGGTGTTCCTGGCCCATCAGGCGCTGTTTGGCGCCCGAGGCGCCTTGGGTGAAC
>JACCDH011497253.1_pt1 | contig 22094 bp, 14 predicted proteins | sample 7442481 | NCBI WGS metagenome assembly JACCDH01 (sample SAMN15323433, study PRJNA562643) | freshwater metagenome | isolation source: river surface water | place: USA:Blue River Watershed | collected 2017-08-15
CTTTGTCTTGTTTGAGCGCTATCGCGAACAGGCGGCCTGCAGCCTGCTCAACAAGTAAGCGTTGCAAACCTATAATAGCGCGCAAGCTGGCCTTGTGTGCAGGGGTGGAGCAAAATATATGCCAGTCACCGGAAGCCCTGCAGGCGAGAAAATCCGCCGCCTCCAGGCCGGTCGACCAATTCCATTGTGCTCGCTGTGCACCAAAAAGGAGCGTCAACAAGGCAGGCGCACCAATAAAGAGCATTTCGTGTTTCTGCCTTCCTGCGTCGAGCCTTGAGCATGCTGTTTGTCGTTCGTTTCAGCCCCGAGATCATCATCAAGAGTCGGGATGTCCGTCATCGCAATATCCGGGTACTGCGGCGCAGCCTGCGCACGCAATCGGCCCGCATCCATCCCGACATCCGTGTCCGCGGCGACTGGGACAGTCTGGAGGTGGAGGTGCCTGACGCGGACGCGGGGGCGCAGCAGCAGGTGATCCAGTTGCTCGAACGAACCCCGGGCATCGCGCTGTTCCTGCTGGTGCGCAAGCTGCCGCTGCCGGATCTGGACGGGGTGGCCGCGCACACCTTGTCGCACTACGCCGACCTGCTGCCCGGGCGTCGCTTCGCGGTGCGCTGCAAGCGCACGGGCACTCACCCCTGGAACTCGCTCGACGTGGAACGCCATGTCGGGCGCCACCTGCTGCAGGCCTGCCCCACGGCGCGCGTCGACCTCACCGCGCCTGAGCTCGTCGTCAAGGTCGAGATCCATCACGACGAGCTCTTCGTCGTGGAGGGCAGCTTCAAGGGGCTGGGGGGCTATCCGCTGGGCACCCAGGACGATGTGCTGTCCCTGATCTCCGGCGGTTTCGATTCCTCGGTCGCCAGTTTCCTGAGCATGCGCCGGGGGCTGGTGACCCACTTCTGCTGCTTCCGTCTGGGCGGCCGGGAACACGAGCTGGCCGTGAAGGATGTCGCACTGTACCTGTGGCTGCGCTATGGGGCCTCGCACCGCGTGAAATTCGTGACCGTGCCGTTCGAAGCCGTGGTCGATGAGCTGGCCGCGAAGCTGGAGCCCGGGCTGCGGGGCGTGATTCTGAAGCGGATGATGCTGCGGGCGGCCACCCGCATGGCGGACCAGTTGCACATTCCGGCGCTGGTGACGGGGGAATGCGTGGCCCAGGTGGCCAGTCAGACCCTCGCCAATCTGGCAGTGATCGATCAGGTGACCGACAAGGTGTTGCTGCGGCCGCTGATCGTGACGGACAAGCAGGACATCATCGACATTGCGCGGCGCATCGGCACCGAGGAATTCTCTCGGCATGTACCGGAGTTCTGCGGGGCAGTGTCGCAGAAGCCCACCACGCGAGCCTGTCCGCAGCGCATTGCGGAGCAGGAAGCGCTGTTCGACTTCGGCGTTCTGGACGCTGCGGTCAAGGATGCGCAGGTGCAGATGATCGATCGGGTGATGGAGAGTTTCGGGGCGCCCGCGCCGCAGGTGAGCCGTGAGCTGCCGACCAGCCGGGCGACGCTCATCGACATCCGTCATCCGCAGGAGCTGGAGAGTCAGCCGCTGCCGGAGCCCTTGCAGGGGCTGCCCCTGCTGCGCATTCCCTTCTATGAACTGCAATCACGCCTCGCCACGCTTTCCCCGGCCGAGCATTACGTTCTGTATTGCCCGAAAGGGGTCATGAGTCGCCTTCATGCCGCGCACATGCAGGCCGCCGGCTTCGCCAGTGTCAGCGTGTTCGCCCCGCAGGAGCCGCCTGCAGAGGAGACGAGCGTCAAGCCGGCTGCGTCTTCTCGCGGGAAGGCGTGACGCCGGGGCCGATCGGGATACCCAGCGGTTGCTGCAGGAGCAGGTCGCGGAAAGCGGAAGGGTCGAGAGGGCGCGCATAGAGATAGCCTTGTCCCACCAGATGTCCCTGATCTGCCAGCCAGTTCGCCATCTCGAGGGTTTCGATGCCTTCGGCCACCACCTGCAGCCCCATCTCGTCAGCAATGCTGATGGCCGCCTGCACCAGCGTCTGCGAGGTGCGTGATTCAATGACATCGGCCACGAAGTGCTTGTCGATCTTGATCTCGTCCACCGCCAGATCCTTGAGCTTCTCGAAACTGGAATAACCGGTGCCGAAATCGTCCAGAGAGATGCGTACGCCCCTGATGCGCAGACTGGCGATGGTGGCGCTGCTGCAGGCGGCATCGCGGCTGATGCCGCGTTCGGTGATTTCCACGGTGAGTCGCGCCGCGGGAAAATCGTGTCGCAGCAGGATTTCCTGGACCAGGTTCGCCAGGCGCGGGCTTTCGAGTGCCGACACCGGCACGTTCACGCTCAGTGAGCCGCAGAAGTCCGTGCCGGCCGTGGCCGCCTTGAAGCGCTCGATGGCATCGTCAAGCATGTAGAGCGAGAACGCCATCGACAGCGGCCCGCCTTCCAGCGTGTCGATGATGGAGCCCGGGCCCAGCAGGCCCAGTCGCGGATGTGCCCAGCGGCACAGTGCTTCCGCCCCGATGCAGCGTCCGCTGTTCAGGTCGTACTGCGGCTGGAAGTGCGACAGGAACTCGTTGCGGGCCAGGGCTCGATGCAGTTCCTGTTCCAGCGACAGAGCGCAGTAGGGGGCAGGGGCCTGCGCGGTCTTGTCCGCGCTGGCCTTGCCGTTGAGTCGGGCCTGCAGCAGGGGCGTCAGGCGCGCACCTGACAGCGGTTTGCCAGCGACTTCCACCGAGCGGAAGTGCAGTTGCCTGGCGACTGAGGCGCTCAGTCTGAGGGTCTTGGTCTCCAGGCCGCTGATCAGCACCAGGTGAATGTCCTGCGCGCGTGCGCCCAGGCCCTGCATGAAGCCAATGGCGTCGCCGTCGGGCAGATTGAGGTCGAGCACCAGCGTATCGAGGGATTCCAGCATCGCGTCCGTGACAGCGCTGGTGCTCAGAGTGCTGGTCACGACGAACTCGCGACCCGCAATGTGGCGCACCTGGCGATGCACGAAGGGGTCGTCGTCCACCAGCAGCAGTCTGCGCGGGCTGTATTGTTCAGTCATGGAGTGTCTCGTTCGGGGGTGTCGATGCCTTCCACGATGGCGATCAGGTCCTGCATCTTCACCGGCTTGGCGATATAGCCGTCCATGCCTGCCTCGCGACAACGCAGGGCGTCGCTCTGCAGAGCGTGTGCCGTCAGCGCGATGATGCGCGGGCGACGATCCGAGTGCTCATTGAGCCAGCGAATGATGCGCGTGGCCTGGATGCCGTCCAGCTCGGGCATCTGCAGATCCATCAGGATCACGTCGAAGTCCTGCGCAGCCGCCATGGCCACGGCGCGCGCACCGTCGTCCGCGACGTCCACCTGATGGCCGCGTCGCAGCAGCACGGTGCTGATGAGTTTCTGGTTCACCAGATTGTCCTCGGCCAGCAACACCCTGCCGGGCGCGACGGCTGCGGCGGTCATGGGGGAACCTGCGGCACTTGTCGCTGCGCTCATGCCTTCAGCCTGCTGCGGCGCGCAGCTCAGCTGCACCGTGAACGTGAAGCAGCTGCCCTTGCCAGGTTCGCTGCGAACACTGAGCGAGCCGCCCATCAACTGCACCAGCTGGGAGGAAATGCTGAGCCCGAGGCCCGTACCGCCGAAGCGGCGCGTGATCGAGGTGTCTGCCTGCACGAACGCCGCGAAGATGTGTGGCTGTTTCTCTGCGTCGATGCCGATGCCGGTGTCTTCCACCTCGAACTGGATCCGGGCGGCGTTGGAGAGCCGCGAGAGCACATTGACACGCAGAACGATTCCGCCGCGCTCCGTGAACTTGATGGCATTGGAGAGCAGGTTCAACAGCACCTGTCCCAGCCGCATGGCGTCGCCGGTCAACGCATCCGGGACGTCGGCGGCGATGGCGACATCGAGTGTCAGGCCCTTTTGCGCCGCGCGCAGGATGGGCTCCCGAGTGAGATTGCCGAGAAGATTGCGCAGCGTCAGCTGCGACTCCTCCAGCAGCAGCTGGCCCGCTTCTATCTTGGCGAAGTCGAGCAAGTCATTCACCAGCAGCAGCATCTGATCGGCACAGTTCGCGGCGGTCAGCAGGAATTCTTCCTGTTCTTCCTCGCTCTGTGCCTGCCGGCTCAGCTCGAGCATGCCGATGACGCCGTTGATCGGCGTGCGCAATTCGTGGCTCATGTGGGCCAGGAAGTCGCTCTTGGCCTGACTCGCCCGCTCTGCCGCCTCCATCGCGGCGCACAATTCCTGTTCGGCCTGCTTGAGGCGGGTGATGTCGCGCAGCACTCCGACGATCAGCGTCTGTGAGTCGAAGGCATTGGCGCTGAGGGCGACGTCCAGCGTCAACTCTCGACCATCGCTGACACGCGCTCGCAGCTCCTGGCGGTAGATTTGCGCAGGCTGCCCCTGCACTCCTGCAAGATAGGCCTGTACCGACGCGCGCGAGTCGCTCTGCAGCAGATCGATGAAATTGGCGCCCTCGAGAATCGGCGCGCTCTGGCCGAACATCTCGCAGGTGGCGGGGTTGACGGAATCGATGCGGCCGTCGGGGCTCAGCACGATGATGCTGTCCAGCGCTGTATCCACGATCGCGCGCCGGCGCTGCTCCTCGCGACGCAGACGGCGTTCCATCTCGATGCGGGCGGAGTCGGCGCGAAATGCCAGGATCAGGGTCGAACAAGTAGCGATGAACAATTCCAGACTGGCCAGTGTGTGTTCATCGTAGCCGCCAGGGCGATTTGCGATACCAATCATTCCAACCAAACGTTCGCCGCTGTAGATGGGGACGCCCATGAATGCGTGCATGGCTGGGTGTCCCTTCGGCAGGCCGCCAGCGCGCGGGTCCTTGGTCGGGGCGTTGGCAAACACCGGTTTGCCTGTGGTCATTACGCGCCCGAAGAGGGTCTGCATGTTGCGAAATTCCATGCCGTTCAGGCGCGCCTGGTCGTAGAGCGCCCGCGTGGGCTCGTCCCAGGCGATGTTGCTCAGAGCGTGGGATTTCAGGTAGGGCTGGCCGTCTGGGTCATGCAGGACTTCGCCGATGAAGCCATATTCGCTGTTGCTGATGCGCAGCAGTTCGGCCAGCATCACATCGAACGGCGAATTCTTCGACTCCGGGCCGATGTAGTCGAGCAGGGCGCTGTTCAGCGTCTGCAGCAGGGTATTGGTTTCCTGGTAGCTCCGCTCAGCGCGCAGCACATCGGTGATGTCGCGGCCGGAGGCATAGATCAGGTTCTCTTTCGCGGAGTACACGCCCGACCACTCGAGCCAGCGGTACTCCCGGCCCTTGCAGAGGTAGCGGTTGCGAAAGCCCTTGATGGAGCCGCAAACAGGCAGATCACGCATGATCTGCAGGGTATTCTCGATATCGTGCGTATGCACCAGTGCAAGAAAGGATGTGTCGCGCAGTTCCTCTTCAGGCCGTCCCAGCATCCGGGCAAAGGCCTCATTCACGTGACTGAACTTGCCGTCCATCGTGGCGATGCAGAACGCATCGGCGCTGAGGCTGAAGATCTCGAAGTTCATGAGAGCGTGCTGTCAGAGAGGCTGGGAGTGCGCATGCGTACCCGCACGGAAGATTACAGCTTGAATTCTGTCACGGAAGCGAGACACCATATTGTACAAATATGTATCAATTCCTCCCCGAAAAAGAGGGTAGCGCGTGCCTCCCACAAGCCATGAGAAGATGACAGGCAGCAGCGTGACGAGTGGCGCACTGAATCGCCCGCTGGTGGCGATTCTGGACGACGACGAGGTCATGCTGCGGGTGTTGAAGCTGCAGCTGGAGCGCCGGCGATTCCGCTGCGTCGCCTTTTCCCGCACCGACGCCTTCCTGCAATTTCTGGAAAGCGAGGAGCGTGCGGCGCTGTACATCGTCGACTACTTCCTGGATTCCCGCCGTCTTTCGGGGCTCGACATCTGCCGCAAGATCAAGAGCCGCTACCGGGCTCCCGTGATCATGCTCACGGCCAACAAAGGCACCTCGACCATTGTCAACTGTCTGCAGGCCGGCGCCGACCAGTACATCGTCAAGCCTTATCACATCGACGAGCTGGAGGCGCGCATGCAGGCGACCATGCGGCTGTACGACACCCAGCAGGAAGCCGCCAGTGCCGCCACGGCGGCGGAGCGCCTGCGCGAGTGTGTCACCGTGAACTGGCTTCTTCGCGTCATCTCCGTGGCCGACGGCAGTTTCATCCGGCTGACGGAAAAGGAAATGGCGCTGTTCGAGCTGCTGGCGTCGGAAGACGGCCCGCTGGATCGCGAGCGCGCCTATGCCTCGATCTACGGGGCCGCCATGACACCCTTCAATCGTTCCATCGACATCCTCGTCAGCCGTCTGCGCAAGAAGCTCGGCGAACTCCATGCCGGCATCGACATTCTGACTGTGCGCGGGGGCGGCTACATCCTGGCCGTTCCCGAGCGCGAGCATGGCGTGGCATGAGCCCGGACGCGCTGCCATGGCTGGATGCCCGCCTGCTTGTCGAGGCACTGGAAACCGACGAGCCGGCGATTCTTCAGGACTTCTACAGTCTGTTCCTGCATCAGCTTCAGGAACTGCAGCAGCAGCTCGACACCTTCTCCCGTCCCTATGACGCCGAAGCCTTGCGGTTGCTGGCGCACAAGTTGAAATCCTCCGCCCGCACCGTGGGCGCCCTGGCGCTCGGCGAACAGCTCGAGGCGCTGGAGCGAGCCTGTCTGCAGGGCGGCTCGCAGACCACCCTCGAGTCCATGCTCGCCGCCACGCGTCTCGCTTGCACAGAGACGACGCTGGCCGTGCAGTCCTGGCTCGACTCCCACGGTTATTGATACAAATTTATACAATCCCGGTTTCTTCGAAGTGCTAGTCTGCTCAGCGGATGCTTTGATGCCAGCACCACGGACGGACCTCCAGCCATGACTCTTGACGACTCCACCCTGCTGGACCTGTGTCTGGCTCTCGATCCCGCTCTTGGCAGCGCCGAGCTGCTCGAGGCTTTCTCTGCTACCTGGCTCTCCCGCTTCCCCGACACCCCTATCAAAGTCTGTTTCCTGCCGAATGTGTCGGAGCCCTCCGAGGCGCTGGCGTCAGACGCGGAACAGTGCCTGCTGACCGAAGGTGGCCTTCTGCAGCTGAGCGGCTTGCCTGGCGGCATGACACCTAGCTCCCGGGTGACACTGCGGCGCATACTGCAGCATCTCGGCGCATTGCTGGGCGCTGCCGAGGCACGCGCGGCGCGGCAACGCGACGCTCGTCTGCAAGCCCTGCTGAATCACTTCGCCGGCATGGGCTGCTGGCTGCAGCGGCCCGACAGCGATGTGCTGGAGCTGGATGCCGGGCTGCGCGAGCTGCTTCAGCTGCCAGCGACAAGCTGCCGCATCGTCGACCTGCTGGCGCAGGTCGATCCTGCCGATCGCGAGGAACTGGCGCTCGTCCTGGCGTCCTTCACCGACGCAGGTCGCAGCGAGACCAGCGATTTCAGTTTTCGTCTTCGCCTGCCAGATGGCCGCAGCAAGCGTCTGGCGGGTCAGCTCGTCTGGCTGAAGGAGCAGGACCAGCCGGTCATGGCCGGCCTGATTCATGATGTGACAGAGCTCGAGCTGGCACGCACCGAGTCCCTCTACCGTTCGGAGCTGGAGCATCTGCTGACAACGCTGTCCATGCGCCTGATCACGGCACCGGCCGAGCAGTTCGATGCGATCACGCAGCAGGCCCTGGGAGAGGTTGGCGCCTATGTCGGCGCCGATCGTGCCTACCGCTTCCGCTATGACTTCGCCGCGGGCACCGCGAGCAATACCCACGAATGGTGTGCAGAGGGCATTGCGCCGGAGATCGAGAATCTGCAGGACACGCCCGTCGAGGCCATCGACTTCTGGGTCAGCGCACACAAGCGCGGATTGCCACTGCACTTTCGCCGCATCGCGGACCTGCCCCCCGAGCACGGGCTGCGCGAGATCCTGGAGCCGCAGGGCATTCAGTCGATCATCGCGCTGCCCCTGATGGACGGCACGCAGTGCGTGGGCTTCATCGGCTTCGACGCGGTGCGCCACGAGCGCCACTGGTCCGATGTCGACATGACCCTGCTCAAGCTGCTGGCACGCCTGCTGGTCAGTGCCGAACGCCGCTTCGCCCATGAGCGTGCCCTGCATGACGCCAATCGCCGTCTCGAGGAAGCCAGGCTGCAGGCGGAAACCCTGGCAGAGAAGGCCAATGCCGCCAGCGAGGCCAAGTCACGCTTTGTTGCCACAATCAGCCACGAAATCCGCACGCCACTGCATGCCATTCTGGGCTTTGCCGATCTGCTGCTGCAGCAGGCTGCCGCGCAGCAGCAGCGCGAATGTGTGCAATCCATTCGCGAATCGGGCGAAACCCTGCTGGCGCTCATCAACGATGTGCTGGATTTCTCGCGCATCGAGTCCGAACAGTTGCCGCTCAACGCGGCCGACTTCGAGCTGCGTGGCTTCCTGGAGGGCATCACCCGGATGTTCGACGCGCTTGCCCGCAGCAAGGGCCTGAGCCTGCAGCTCACCGTGGATCCGCATTGCCCGCAGCACATCTGCACCGACGAGCTGCGTCTGCGCCAGCTGCTGAACAATATCGTCGGCAATGCGGTGAAGTTCACGCACACAGGCGGTGTTCACATCGACGTACGCTGCCATCGTGACGCGGAAGTACCCCACCTGGAATTCGCCGTGAGTGACACGGGCATCGGCATTGCCCCCGAGCATCTGCCGCGCCTCTACGAGGCCTTTTTCCAGGCCGACAGTGGCGATGATCGCGTCTACGCCGGAACCGGTCTGGGCCTGACCATTGCCGACATGCTGGTGCGAATGATGAATGGCAGCATCAGCGTGCAGAGCACGCCGGGCAAGGGCTCGACCTTCACCGTCAGCATGCCGCTGTCGGAATGCGGTCATGTGCTGGCACCGCTGCCACCGCGTGCTGTGGGCAAGGCAGACCTGCACGGCCTGCGCATCCTCTTTGCCGAGGACAACAGCATCAACCGGGCCCTGGTGATGCTGCACCTGAAGGATCAGGGCTGCGAAGTGGTCACGGCTGAGAACGGCCAGAAGGCCTGCGAAATCTTCGCGGCACGGCCTTTCGATCTGGTCCTGATGGACTGCCAGATGCCCGTGATGGACGGGTACGAGGCGACAGGCAGGATTCGCCGACTTGAACAGCAGGGCCAGTCCCGCACGCCGATCATCGCGGTGACCGCGAGCGCGTTCCAGGGTGAAAAGGAGCAGTGCCTGGCCGCCGGCATGGACGATGTGCTCACCAAGCCTTACAGTCGGCAGGAATTCCTGGCGATGCTTGCCCGCTGGGCTCCTGCACAGGTCACTGCCTGAGCGGTCGCGGGCTGTACCGTCCCACCCTTCACGCGGAAGGTCTGCTCATGACGGATGAACTTTCTTCTCTGGCTGTTCACGACGCGCAGATCCCGGCGCTGTTCAACCCTGAACATCTCGGCGAGATCATGGGCATGACGGAAGCGCCGGCTCTGGCGGAGTTCTATTCGATATTCCTGCAGCAGACCGAGCTGCTGGCCGCCCAGTTGGGCGAATTCGGCGCGGCGGGCGACCTGCGGGCGCTGGAAAGGCTGGCGCACAAGTTCAAGTCGTCCTCTGGCTTCATTGGGGCAGAGCCCCTCGCGCAGCGTCTGGAGCAGCTCGAGGGCTTGTGTCGCAGTGGCGAGCTGGAAAGCGAGCCAGGGCTGCTGGACAGCACCGTCAGGCTGACGCAGCGCAGTCTGCAGGAGATAGCCGCCTGGCGCGACCAGCTCCTGCAGCGTTCATGACTGCGCGGTCTGGGTGGCGTCGGTCGGCGCCAGGTTGATGCGGTAGCCGACCTTGGAGAGCGTCACGATGACATCTTCGCCATTGTGCGCCGGCAGCTTGCGACGCAGGCGGTAGATCAGCGTGGAGAGCGTCTCGATGTTGGACACGCCCACGTGCGTGCTCATGTAATTGAACAGCTCGTTGCGTTCCACGATGGCGCCCCCGGCGCTGCTCAATCGATTCAGCAGGGCGTATTCCGCCCGGGTCAGCGAGTGTACCTGGCGCTGCGGGTCCACCAGCGCCTTGCGCTGACGATCCAGCCACCAGAGATTGCTCAGCTGGACATTGCCCGATTCACTGACCGCAGCGCTCCCGGCACTGGCCTCAATGCGCTGGCGCTGACGCGCGAGCAGATTGCGCGCCCTCAGTTCCAGTTCGCGCGGACTCACCGGTTTCACCAGGAAGTCGTCAGCCCCGAGTGTCAGCGCGAGGATGCGCTCGCGCTCATCCCGACTGCCCGACACCACCATCAGCAGCACGTCACTGGCCTTGCGCAGCTCGCGCAGCAGATCCATGCCGTCGCTGTCCGGCAGTCGCAGATCCAGCAGCACCACATGCACGGTTTCTGTTTGCAGAAGCTGCTTGAACGCCTCGCCAGTGGAGGCGCTCAGCACCGAATACCCGCACATCTGAAAGTAGTCCGCGGTGGCGCGACGCAGCAGTTCGTCGTCTTCAAGCACAAGAATGGTGTAGTGATCCATGGTCTGTCTCTTTGAATTGAGTTTGAACGAGTATACCCAAGCAAGCGGGAAGCTTGCGTAAAGATATGTAACAGAGCGGGATTGTCGCAGCAGGCGCAGGGACGCCGAGGGCGTGCATGGCGTATCATCACGGTCGAGTTTCACGGAAGTCGACAATGCCCCATATCACCAAGTCAGTCGTCGAGCTGTTCGCCGTCGCCCTGCTGTATTTCGCCCTGGCCCAAGTAGGCTTCATGTTTGCCTTGCCGGGCGCCAACATCACCCTGCTGTGGCTGCCCTCCGGGCTGGCAATGACTGCCGTGGTGGTGCTGGGCTACCGGGCAGGGCTGGGGGTGCTCGCCGGAGCATTCCTGGCCAACTATGTCGTGCTTGGCGCAGAGGCAGCCGCAACTCCCTGGCCCGTGGCTCTGGCCGTGGCGTTCGGCAATGCCGTCGAGGCGGTTTTCGCCGGTGCCCTGTTCGCGCGCTTCATTGGTCGCGCTTCACAGCAGATCAATGTAGGCCAGGTCCTGCGCCTGCTGGTCATTGCCATGCTGGCGACGCTGCCGGGTGCACTCTGGGGCGCCTGGCAGCTCACGGCGGCCGCACCGGAGCAGGCGCTGCTGCAGGGCCTGCTGGTGTGGTGGGCGGGTGACACGCTGGGCATCATCGTCGGCTTTCCCGTGCTTTACTTCCTGTATTCCCGCTACCTGCAGGGCAGCGAGCCCACCGTGTTCGCGCGCCAGATGGGCGTGCTGGCGCTGGGGGTGCTGCTCTCCACGGTCCTGTACCTGTATGCCCTCAATCTGCAGCGCGAGAGTCTGCAACTGCGCTTTCGCTATGTCGCCGAAGTGGCCTTCCTCAGCATGGAGCTGGCGATCGAGCAGATCTTCCAGCACCAATCCCAGCTGGCGGACGACATCGCTCAGCAGATTCCGCCCGATCGCGAATTCTTTTCCTCCCGTGTGCAAGCCGAGCTGGCGGGACCCTATCGCACCCGCGGCCTGTTCGGACTGTCCTGGAATCCGGTGGTGACTGCCGCTCAGCGGGCGCAAGTCGAGGCCCTGGCCCGGCAGCAGGGCTATGCGGACTTCAGCATCCTGGAACGCGATGCACAGGGAGAGTTGCAAGTGGCGGCCGAGCATCCCCTGCATGTGGTGGTGTTTCACATCGAACCCATGGCGAGCAATGCCGGTGCCCTCGGCTTCGACATCTATTCCGATCCGTCCAGACGCGTCAGCATCGACGAGGCCATTCGACGGAATACCCCCGTGCTCACCCCGCCGGTGGCGCTGGTGCAGAGTCAGGGCGAGGGGAGTGCCCCGGGAGCGCTGCTGCTGTGGCCGGTGCAGACTGATGCGGCCGGCACCCAGGAGCTGCCGGCAGGCTTTGTGGTGGCCGTCATCCGCTACGACGATCTGCTGGCGCAGACCAGCATGAACCTGATCAGCGATGCAGTGGTCAGCATGTTCGACGTCACCGAGTCGACGTCAAGCAGCCGCGTATTCACCAATGATCCCGAGGCCGCGCTGGAGCAGCCGCAAGAGCTGTCGCGGGAACGCCCGTTCCTGATGAGCAAGGTGCTCGACGTGGGCGGGCGACAACTGCAGGTGTTTGCCGAGCCCCGCGCGCAATTCCTTGCGCAGAACCAGAGCTTCACGCCACTCATCGTGCTGCTGGTGTCCCTGCTCATGAGCGTGCTGGCCACCCTCGTCTACGTACAGCGTACGCGCACGGAGCAGGCTCGCGCCCAGATGCTGTACCGCACGTCCCAGATCATCAACAGCACCCCGGATGCCATGGTCGCCATGAACGCACAGGGACGGGTCACGGAGTGGAACGAGGCGGCGGTGGAGCTGTTCGGCTATCCGGTGCACGAGGCGATCGGACGCTCGCTGGGCGAGCTGATCGTGCCGCAATCCTCGCAGCAGGCGCACGAGCAGGCGATGCGCAAGAGGGTGCCTGGGAATCCGAGTGCGGTGATCAATCACACGATCGAGGTGCAGGCCAGGCGCGCGAATGGCGAGGTCTTTCCTGCCGAGCTGGCGGTGAAGGAAGTCAGCATCCACGGCGTGCTGGAATACATTGGACTGATGCGTGATCTGAGCGAGCGCAAGCTGTTCGAGGAAAAACGCAGCGAAGCGCAGAAACTCGAAGCCATCGGTCAGCTCACGGGCGGTCTGGCGCACGACTTCAACAATCTGCTCGGGATCGTGATAGCCAACCTCGATTACCTCGATCTGCACAAGCTGCGCGCCGACGATGCCAGTCACGCACGCAATGCCCTCGACGCCGCCTTGCGCGCCTCGCGCGTGACGCGCTCGCTGATGGCGGTGGCCCGCCGGCAGACGCTGGAAACCCGCTCCGCCGAGCTCAATTCCCAACTGGGCGAGCTGGCGCCTCTGATGGCGACCACCGTGAGCAAGCATGTGCGACTGGAAACGCAGCTGTCGCGCTCACCGCTCTGGGTGTCCATGGACAAGACAGGCTTCACCAATGTCATCATCAATCTGCTGATCAATGCGCGGGACGCCTTGCAGGGCTGCAGCGACAGCTGCGTGGTGGTCAGCACGGCCGAAGTGACACTGAAGGAAGGCGAGCTGGACCTGCCTGCCGGCGACTATGCCCGGGTCAGTGTGCGCGACAATGGCAGCGGCATTCCAGAACAGGTCCTCAAGCATGTGTTCGAGCCCTTCTTCACCACCAAGGAGCGCGGTCACGGCACAGGCCTCGGGCTGCCCATGGTGTATGGCTTCGCCCGGCAGCTCAATGGCACTGTGCAGATCGAGAGCGAGGAAGACAAAGGCACCACGGTCAGTCTCTATCTGCCCATCCTGGCGTCGCATGATCTGGAGGTGGAAGCGCGTGCCGAAGCGCCTGCCCCTGACATTCCGGCGCGCGCCCTGCGGGTACTGCTGGTGGATGACGAGGAATTCCTGCGCCGCATCGCGGTGCGCATGGTGACCGACATGGGCTTCAGTGTGCTGGAGGCTGCGTCTGGCGAGGAGGCTCAGGCGCTGCTGCGGCGCGAATCCGTGGATATCCTGCTGACGGACATCGCCATGCCGGGGGCCCTGGACGGCGTGCAGCTGGCCACTTGGGTGGCGCATCATCAGCCCCATGTGCACATCATCCTCACCACCGGCTATCTCGATGAGAGTCGCCGCGACGCCATCGCGCCGCACTGGCAGATCCTGGAGAAACCGTACCGGCGGGAAGACCTGAGCAGGGTGTTGCGAGCGATCTGAGACGAGCGGGCCATGGCGGCGTGCCCGGCAAGGAACACGCCGCCATGTGGCCATCAGAGGGCGGAGACCGGGGTGCGGCTGTGGTCTTCCTCGTGCGCCCCGTGGGTGGTGAAGTCGTACAGGATCAGGTACAGGCTCGGCACCAGGAACAGCGTGATCACCGTGGCGAACAACACGCCGAAGCCCAGGGAGATGGCCATGGGCACGATGAAGAAGGTGGCCGGTGTGGGCGTCACCATCAGCGGCACCAGGCCGATGAACGTGGTCATCGAGGTCAGGAAGATCGGTCGGAATCGTGCCACGCCGGCATTGGCCACTGCGTCTTGCAGACTGTGGCCCGCTCTCACTTCCCCGTTGATGTAGTCCACCAGCACCAGGCTGGAGTTCACCACCACGCCGCCCAGGGCCACGATGCCGATCAGCGAGAAGAACACCAGTTCCACGCCCATGATGAAGTGGCCGATGATGGCGCCGATGGCACCGAAGGGAATCACGCTCATGATGATCAGCGGCTGGGCATAGGATTTCAGCGGAATCGCCAGCAGCGCGAAGATGATCAGCAAGGCCAGCGGGTAGGTGGACAGCAGGCTGCCCAGCGACTCGTCGCGCTGCTCACCCTCGCCACCCAGCGCCATGGTGATCTGATATTCGTCCAGCCAGCGCTGCGTGAATTCCGCCGCGATCTCGCGCGTGACCTGTTCCGGCGCGCTCACGGTGCGGTTGACGTCGGCGTTCACGGTGATCACGCGGCGGCCGTCCTCGCGGTTGATGCTGGAGTAGCTGTTGCCCAGGGACAGACGCGCCACGCTGGAAAGAGGCACTTCGCCGCCATCGGGCGTGCGCAGCAGCATGTCTTCCAGGTTGCCCATGGACTGACGCTCGTTCTCGGGGTAACGCACCATCACCTTGATCTGGTCCGGGCCGCGCTGGATGCGCTGCGACTCGGCGCCGTAGAAGGCCTGGCGCACCTGACGCGAGACGTCGTCGAGCGTGAATCCGAGCAGTTCGCCTTCGCGCAGCAGCTCGATCTGCACCTCCTGCTTGCCCGCACGGAAGGAGTCGCTCACATCGAACACCCCAGGGTAGCGCGCCAGGGCTTCACGCAGTTCCGCCGTGGCGATGCGCAGGGTGTCCTCGTTGCGGCCCTCCAGGCGGAAGCTCAAGGCCTGCCCGGCGGAGAAGGAGTCGGAGACGAAGTTCAACTCCAGTGCGTCGGGGATCACGCCGACCTTCTCGCGCCAGCGGTCACGGATCTCGTTGGCGCTCATCTGCCCGCGATCATCGAAGGAGCTCAGAATCATCACCACCTCGGCGATGTGGCTGCCGCCGGCACCGCTGCGGCCCATGGCAGGCCCGCCGCGATTGATGCGGGAGCCCAGGGTGGTGAGGGTGTTCTCGACCACATGGCCGGGTTCGGCCGGGGCGTCACCGGCTGCGATGCGCGCATCCAGTTCGGCTTCCAGCTCCTGCACCAGTTCGGCGGCAGCCGCTTCGATGCGTCCCAGCGCCTCTTCCGTCACGTCCACGGCCACGCCTTCCGGCATCTGGATGCTGGCATAGATGCGATCGCCTTCCACGGCCGGGAAGAACTGGAAGATCACCCGGCCGCTCATCAGCAGCGCCACCGTGATCATGATGACGGCCGTCGCCGTGGCCCAGGAGGCGTAACGGTACTCGAGGCAGGCGCGCAGGGCCGGTTGGTACACGTCGCGAGCGAAGTTCTCCAGCCCTTCAGCGATGCGTCGCTGCAGCCCAAGCCAGCGCTCGATCAGGGCGCTGCCTTCCAGGAAATAGCCCTTGGTGCGACGGTGCGAGAGATGGCCCGGCAGAATGAGCTGGGACTCGATCAGGCTGAAGATCAGGCACAGCGAGACCACGCCGCCGATGACATTGAAGAACGCGCCCATGGGGCCGCTCAGGATCAGCAGCGGCAGGAAGGCGGCGATGGTGGTCAGCACGCCGAAGATCACGGGCACCGACACGCTGAGCGTGCCTTCGGCAGCGGCATCGCGCGGGCTCATGCCCTGTTGTTCATAGACGTAGACACGTTCTCCCACCACGATGGCATCGTCCACGATGATGCCCAGCACCAGGATGAAGGCCATGATGGTCAGCGAGCTGATGGTCAGGCCCAGCGACGGAAACAGGGACAGGGCACCCAGCATGGCGATCGGAATGCCCGCGGCGACCCAGATGGCGGTCTTGAAGCGCAGGAACAGCGTCAGCACGATGAGCACCAGGAGGAAGCCGGAGTAGGCATTGCTGGCCACGGTGGCGATGCGCTCCTGCAGACCCTTGGCGTCGTCGGTCAGCACCAGCAGTTCGACGCTGGCGGGCATGCGGGATTGCCGCTGCGCCACGTACTCCTTCACGCGCTCAGCCGAGTCCACGGTGTCTTCATCGCCCACGCGGTAGATCTCGACAATGGCGGCATTCTTGCCGTTGACGCGGGCGGTGAGGTAACCCTCCTCGAAGCCGTCGCGCACCGTGGCGATGTCACCCAGGCGCAGCTGCGAGCCGTCAGGAAAGGCCTTCACCACGATGTTCTCGTATTCCTCGCCGGTATACATGCGGCCCTTGCTGCGCAGCAGGATCTCGCCGCCTGGCGTGCGCAGGGTGCCCGCCGGCATGTCCATGGCGTTGCTGTTGATGGCATTGGCGATCTGGTTCAGCGACAGGTTGTACTGGCGCAGCGTGAATTCCGACACTTCCACCGAGATCTCGTAGGGGCGAATGTAGTTCACCTCCACGCGGGAGATACCGGGAAGGTCGATCAGTTCCAGGCGGATCTGCTCGCCCAGCTCCTTCAGGCTGGCGTCGTCGGTGTCGGCCACCAGGGCCAGGGACATGACGGTGCTGGTGGGCGAGAAGGAGAGCACGGTGGGCTGCTCGATGTCGGCCGGAAAGGTGGTGATGCCGTCGATGGTGCTCTTGGTCTCGTTGAGCATCCGGTTGAGGTCAGCACCCGGGGCCAGTTGCAGGGTGGCCGCACAGCCGCCTTCGCGGGCGGTGGAGGTCATCCGCTCGATGTTCTCCATGTTCTGCAGGGCGGCTTCCAGATGCACGCAGACGGCCTGTTCGGCTTCCGCCGGCGCGGCACCCGGGTAGGGAATGTTGACCTGGATGGTGCCTGTCTCGATGCTGGGAAACTCCTCCTGCCGGGTGTTCATGAAGGACAGGATGCCGGACACCACGAAGACCATCATCAGCAGGTTCGAGGCGATGGGATTGTCGATGAACCAGGTGACGACTGTTCTCATTGCTGCACAACCTGGACGGCCATGCCGTCAACCACGGCCTGGATGGGCGACATGCAGATCAGCTCGCCGGCGCGCAGGCCGCCGCTGATGAGCACACGATCACTCTCCAGCCGCAGGATCTCGACTTCGCGGAAATGCATGCGGTTCTCGGTGTCCACCACCAGCACCTGATTGCCGCCGCGAATCACCTCACGCGGCAGGGCAACGATGTTGTCCACGGACTTGCCTTCGATGGTGGCTTCCACATAAAGGCCCACAGGCAGGGGGATGGCATTGGTGTCTTCTTCGGCAGCCCCGACGGAGCGGGGATTGTCCACGCGCACGATGGCCTGCACGGCATTGTTGGAGGCATCGATGCCCGCTTCGGTGCGCACCAGTCGACCTGTCCAGGTGTGCAGCTGGCCGCCGAACATGCCTTGCAGCGAGACGGGCGGCTGGGATTCTTCCGGCAGCTCACCACGGTGCCCCAGGGGAATGTCGAGATAGCCGAGCTGGGTGAGGGCGAGGGGCAGGCGCACTTCGACTTCGTCGGCGCTGAGCAGGGTGGCCAGGGCCGAGCCACGGTTCACGTGCTGGCCCAGCTCGATGCTGGTGCTCTCGACGATGGTGGCGAAGGGCGCGGTGACTTCACTGCGCTTGAGTTCGAGTTCTGTCTGGGCCAGGGCTGCCTGGGCATCGCGCAGGCGTACCGCGGCGATGTCGGCCTGGCGCTGCAGCTCCTGCAGCTGGGATTCGCTGACCAGACGGCGGGCGGCGAGTTCGCGGTAGCGCTCCAGCTCGGTGCTGCTGTGCCGTGCCTCGGTTTCCGCCTGAGCCACGGCGCTCTGGCCGCGGATCAGGGCGTTCTCGAAGTCGCTGCTGTCCAGGCGCAGGATGGCTTCGCCCTCGGCGAAGTAGCCCCCTGCCACCAGGTTGGGGGAGATCCAGGACACCGGACCCGCCGCAGCGGCCGACAGGCTGACGCGGCGCGAGGCCTGGACCTTGCCCTGGGAGCGCACCTGCATGGTGACGCTTTCCGGCTCAACCGGGGCGACACGCACGGTGGTCAGGGCCTGTTCGGGGGCGACGGCTTCAAGCCGTTCCGGATTGCGCACCAGCGTGACGAAAACGACGCCGGCGACAGCCAGGATCGCGATGGGGAGAAGAGCTCGCTTCAATTGGGTGAACCTCGTGGAAAGCTGCCTTGAGAGAGTGTGTGAGCGGGACGCCACGGCCTTTGCGCTGGTATACGCTGCAAAGCGCCGCAAGATCAGCGGTCCGCAAGAAATTCCTGAATTCGGCCGCTGTTACGCGAGCGCCGGGGATTACTGTCGGTCGGCGCGCAAATTTTTACGCATCTGTTGCGGCGCGGGGCTGTTTCGCGCATGGAGACTTTACGCCTGACTGCTCTAGCCTGCGCGCATGAAAACCTTCAGTCCCGTCCTGATTGTCCTCGGCGTCGTGCTGTGCTTCGTGGCTCTGCTGCAGGGGTTTCCAGCCTTGCTGGCCTGGGGGCTGGGTTCAGGCAATGCTCCTGCCTATGCCTTCAGTGCCGCGCTGAGTGCAGGGGCGGGGCTGTTCTGCATCGCGCTGGGCCATGCGCATCGCTCGCCGCACCTGCAACCCCGACAGATGTTTCTCATCACCGCGACCGCCTGGCTCGTGGTGCCGGTGTTCGGCGCGCTGCCCCTGCTCCTGACGCACCATGCGCCCTCGCTGACCGATGCCGTCTTCGAGGCCGTGTCCGGCATGACCACCACAGGATCCACCGTCCTGGTGGGGCTCGATGGCATGGCCCGGGATGTTCTGCTGTGGCGTTCGCTGCTGCAGTGGTTTGGCGGCATGGGCATCATCGGCATGGCGATCGCGGTGCTGCCCTTCCTGAGTGTCGGCGGCATGAAGCTGTTCCGCACCGAATCCTCGGACTGGTCGGACAAGTCCATGCCGCGCACGCAGCAGCTGCTCAAGCACATGGTGCTGGTCTACCTGGCTCTGACGCTGCTGTGCGCGCTGCTTTACCGGGCCTTCGGCATGGACACCTTCAACGCCGTGAATCATGCCCTCACGACCATCTCCACCGGCGGGTACTCGACTTCGGACAGCTCCTTCGCGCAGTTCGCCTCGCCAGCGCTGCACTGGATCTGCATCCTCTTCATGATCCTGGGCGCCTCGCCCTTCGTGCTGTATCTGCGCGTGCTCAAGCACCGCAGCCTGGCCCCGCTGGGTGATCGACAGCTGCGCGGCATGCTGCTGATGATGGCGGGCATGAGTGCCAGCCTGGCGCTGGTGGTCTGGCAGGCGGGTGACGCCTCCTTGTGGCAGGCGTTCACCCTGGCGAGCTTCAATCTGGTGTCGGTCATTACTACGACGGGCTTTGCCAGCGCGGACTATTCGTTGTGGGGCAACTTCGCGATCGTCGTGTTCTTCTTCGCCACCTTTCTTGGGGGCTGCTCCGGCTCCACCAGTGGCGGCATCAAGACCTTTCGCATCCAGCTCTGTCTGACGCTGATACGGGAGCAGGTGGCTCGCGCGATCCATCCACGCGCCACGCTGCCTCGCGCCTACAACGGCGTCACGGTGTCGGACGAGATTCTGACCTCGCTGGTCGCCTTCCTGTTCGTGATGGTGCTGTGCCTGACAGTCATGACACTATTGCTGGCCATGACGGGGCTGGATCTGGTGACCAGCCTGACCGGTTCCGCCACGGCGCTGGCCAATGTGGGGCCGGGCCTGGGTCCCGTCATCGGACCGGCGGGCAATTTTTCCAGCTTGTCGGACATGGCCAAGTGGGTGCTGTGCGGAGGCATGATCATGGGGCGACTCGAGTTTCTGACAATCATCGTGCTGTTCAGCCCGGCGTTCTGGCGGCGCTGATGCAGCCCTGGCGTGCGTTCGACAGGTGGTGGGTGGCGGCGCTGTTCGCGCTGGCCATGACGGCATTCGCCACACTCCTGTGCCTGCTCCTGCAAGCCTGGCTGCCTGCGGCCAATCTGGCGCTGGTCTACACGGCGGCCGTGTTGCTGACGGCCATCTTCACCCGCGTTGGGCCTGCGCTGCTGTGCGCCTTCGGCAGCGTCCTCGCGTTCAATTTCTTCTTCACCGAGCCGCGCGGCACGCTGTTGATGACCCATCGGGAGGATGTGCTGACCGCGGCACTGCTGCTGTTCGTGGCCGTCGTGGTGGGCTCGCTCGCCGGGCGTCTGCAGACCAAGATCCGCAGCCTGCAGTTTCGCGACAGTGTCGCCCGTATCGAACATCGCTTGCTTGAGCGAGTCAGTCTGGCGCTGGAGTCGCGCGAGGTCCTGGCCGCCCTGCAGGACGCGGTGACGGCGCTCAACGGCAGCGCCTGCCAGGCGCTGCACGCCGGCAAGGGGCGGCAGCCGGAGTGGGGGCAGGCGCAGAGGCAGCCGCCCGCCGCGCTGCGCGAGTCTGCCGAGCACTGGGTCAGTGGTCATGCGGGGTCAGCGCCGCCACCGGCGGGGCTGCGCGGGGTCAGCGATGGCGAGGGCATGCGGGTGGCCGTGCTGACATTGGATGCTCCGCCGCTGTCCATGGAGGCGCAGGCGCAGAACGACGAAGCCATCGACATCCTGCTGCGGCAGGCCAGTCTCGGGCTGCGCCGCATCCAGCTGCTGGGCGATCTGGCGCGCGAGCGCATCGACAAGGAACGCGAGCTGCTGCGCTCTTCGCTCTTGTCCTCGGTATCCCATGATTTCCGCACCCCGCTCACGGCGATGGTCGGGGCCACGACGACACTGCTGGAAATGCGCAGTGAACTGAGCAGTGCGCAACAGGACGAGCTGCTGGAATCCGTGCTCGCCGAGGCCACGCGGCTGGACAATTACACCCAGAACCTGCTCGACATGACCCGACTCGGCCAGGGCGAGCTCAGGCTCGATCGCAGCTGGGTGAGCATCGAGGAAATCCTCAATGTGGTGATGAAGCGGGTGCGCCCGCTGGTGAGTGGCCAATCTCTCGAGGTGTCCCTCGCACCGGGCATGCCCTTGCTGCGCGTGCATCCGGCATTGATTGAACAGGCCATCTTCAATGTGCTGCACAATGCCTTGAAGTTCTCGCCACCGGGCGGGCGCATCCAGCTGCGTTGTGCCCGCCAGTCCGCGCAGCCCGATGCCGGCCTGCTCATCGAGATCATCGACGAAGGCCCGGGTATTCCAGAATCGGAGCGCGAGGCGGTGTTCAGGATGTTCCACAGCGCCGAGCGCGGAGATCGGCGCGCCGCTGGCAGTGGCCTCGGGCTGGCGATCTGTCGCGGCATGATCGGCGCACACGGTGGACAGGTGCGCATCGGGGCACCGGCAGAGGGCAGTGGCTGTGTCGTGCAGATTCTGTTGCCGTTGGGGGAGGGTGCCCGATGAACCGCATACTGGTGATCGACGATGAGCCGCAGATCCGCCGTTTCCTGCGCATCGGCCTGAGCGCCCAGCACTACGAGGTGCTGGAGGCCGACACGGCGCAGCAAGGCCTGGAGATGGCTGTGCTGCAGTCGCCGCGCCTGATCATCCTGGACCTGGGGCTGCCGGACATGGACGGCCAGCAGTTGCTGCTGCACCTGCGCGAGGTCTATTCCGGGCCCGTCATCATTCTCTCTGTGCGCAATCGCGAGGCGGAAAAGGTGCAGGCGCTGGATGCCGGCGCCAACGACTTCGTCGTGAAGCCCTTCGGCATTCAGGAGTTGCTGGCCCGGGTACGCAATCTGCTGCGCCAGCAGGGCGACGTGCAGGTGCTGCCGGAAGTGTTCGACGACGGTCACCTGCGTGTGGACATCGCCCAGCGCCAGGTGCTGCTGCAGGGGCAGCCCGTGCGGCTGTCGCGCAAGGAGTTCGATCTGCTGCGGGTGCTGATGTCCTATCGCGGCCGCATCGTCACGCAGCGGCAGTTATTGACTGAAGTGTGGGGAAAGGCACATCTGGAGGATACGCACTATCTGCGCATTCTCATGGGCCGTCTGCGCACGCGCCTTGCCGATGATCCCGCCAGTCCGCGCTATCTGGAAACCGAACCGGGCGTGGGCTATCGCTTCCTCGGGTAGCTAGTGGCGCGGGCGCTGGTGTATACTCCACGGCCTTTTTGCCCAGCCGGCGCCGCTTCCCTCACTTACAGGACTTCAGCTCGTGATCGAGAAAATTCGCAAC
>JACCDH010421450.1_pt1 | contig 22073 bp, 20 predicted proteins | sample 7442481 | NCBI WGS metagenome assembly JACCDH01 (sample SAMN15323433, study PRJNA562643) | freshwater metagenome | isolation source: river surface water | place: USA:Blue River Watershed | collected 2017-08-15
CAACAGTCAGTATCCCTCATGAAAATTGAAGATTTACCGCATGCTACCACGAAAAAGTATCGTATTGAGGGACATTTGGGGAGCATTGCTTTTATTACCACAATGACAAATCATTTTTGTGGCGATTGTAACCGATTGAGGCTAACTGCCGAGGGAAAAATGAAGAATTGCCTTTTTGGCAGAGAGGAAACGGATTTGCTCACGGCTTTGAGAGCACATGAAGCTGTAGAACCGCTAATTAGAAATTCAGTTTTAAGAAAGTTTCAAACTTTAGGTGGGCAACTAGTGTCTGATTTCAACAAAATAGATGCTAAAACCATTGAAAATCGCAGCATGATAGAAATTGGAGGATAAATGGTAACGGTTGAAGAAGCTAGAAAAATTTTACAGGAAAACATTGAGCTGAGTGAAACCATCGTTTTACCAATTGTAGATGCTCTTGGGAAAGTGCTTGCAAAGGATGTTATCTCTAAAATGAATGTTCCAAGTTTTGACAATTCTGCCATGGATGGATATTGTTTCCATTACGAAGATGGGAGAAATCGCTACAGAATTGAAGGCCAAATTCAAGCTGGAGATACTCAATTAGAACCAATTAAACCGGGTTTTTGCAGTAGAATTTACACTGGAGCAATGATGCCTGATGGAGCGGATACTGTGGTTCAACAAGAATTGGTGACACTGGATGGAAATGAATTGGTGTTTGACCTCAACAAGATAATCAAAGGTGCGAATGTAAGGCTTGAGGGTACTCAGAATAAATGTGGAGACATTTTGGCATCTCAGGGTGCAAAAATTACTCCCTCTTTGATAGGATTGTTGGCATCGGTGGGTATTTCAGAAGTTGAAGTGTACGCATTTCCAAAGGTTTCTATTGTAATTACTGGCAACGAGTTAATAGAAGTAGGACAAGAATTGCAAAAGGGTCAAATTTACAACTCTAATGAATTTTCGTTGAAGGCTTTATTCCATAGTATTGGAATTAAAGAAATGCAATTTTTTAAGGCTGCCGATAGCCTAGACAGTGTTACAACAGCATTGGAGCATGCTAGCAGTGCGTCGGAATTTATAATTGTAACTGGTGGCATCTCAGTGGGTGATTTTGATTTTGTGAGAGCATCGATGTTGAGAGTAGGAGTTACGGAGTTGTTCTATAAAATCTCCCAAAAACCGGGTAAGCCCTTGTGGGTGGGCAAAAAACTCAACCAATGGTTTTTTGCGCTCCCAGGAAATCCAGCAGCCGTTGTTACGTGTTTCAATCAATATGTAAAGCCAGTTGTTTGGGGTACCACAGGGAATTTGAACCCATTTTTACCCTTTGCCAAATTGCCTTTACAGAATCATTTTAAGAAAAAAGCTGGTTTGACCCATTTTTTAAAAGGACAATTTACTGTTGAAGGTGTTCAAATATTAAATGCACAAGAATCTTTTAACATGAAGGCATTCAATCACGCAAATTGTATTGTGGAAATAGATTCAGAAATTGAAGATATAGAAATGGGTACTTTTGTGAGGGTCTATCCACTTCCTGAATGATATGGAGATTTCAATTTGGATTTTGATTTTTTTACCCTTGATTGCATTTTTATATTCAAGTGTAGGTCATGGCGGAGCAAGTAGTTACATTACATTATTTACATTGTTAGGTTATGCAAATTCAGTGATTAAACCCACCGCATTAATCATCAATATTCTGATCTCTTTGGTTGCATTTCTTATGTATTGGAAAACAGTTCATTTTCCATGGAAGTTATTCTTTTGGTTGGTGGTATTTTCAATTCCAATGGCATATTTAGGTGGTCAATTTGAAATAAATCCAGTTCTCTATCGTCGAATTTTGGGTGTATTGTTGTTATTCCCGATTGCACGATTTTTGAATATTCTACCCAATTCATCCCATAAAATTATTCAAAAAAATCATTTGATTCTGGTGTTTTTAGGAATATCGATCGGATTCGTTTCTGGAATCATTGGTATCGGAGGTGGCATTATTTTATCACCAGTTTTGCTCATTTTAGGATGGACCACACTCAAAGAAACATCGGCAGTGAGTGCACTGTTTATTTTTGTAAATTCAATTTCTGGATTTATTTCATTGTTCCAGAAGGCCGAAACATCGAAGTTATTCCAAATTCAAAGTGAACAATCTCAAAATTTGATGTATTGCATTTTGTTATCTGTGATGGGAGGATTGTTGGGGTCTTATTTGGGTGCAAGAAAGTTTGAAAATAAGGTGCTCAAGAATATTTTAACATTTGTATTGCTGATTGCTTCAATAAAGCTCATTTATTGAGTTTTCTTTCTTAATTTTGAGGGATACATGTCGCAATTAACCATTAAAACATTTGGAATAATTTCAGATATCGTTGGAGAAAATTCCTTTGTTTTTGATTTTGTAGGAAACACTCAATTGCTCAGAAAAAATTTACTTCATCAGTATCCTGGGCTACAATCTCTAACTTTCAGTATTGCTGTGAATAAATGTTTGGTTTTAGAACCAACAGATCTAAAAAGTGGCGATGAAATTGCTCTTTTGCCACCATTTTCAGGAGGATAATATGAAACGATTTGCAAATCAATGTAGTTTAAAGGGATTTGGAATTGTTGAACAACAGAAGTTGCAACAAGGATCTGTTCTTGTTATTGGGGTTGGTGGTTTGGGCTGTCCATTGATACAAACATTGTGTGCGGTTGGAATTGGAAAAATTGGTATGGTTGATGGGGATGTGGTGAATGTTTCGAATTTGAACCGTCAATTCCTGTTCGGAATTTCGGATGTAGGTCAGCTTAAAACAAGTGTTGCTGCCAGAAAATTGACGGAGATGTATACTGATTTGGAAATTGTGGAGTATCCAGAATTTGCGAATTTGGAGAATTTAGTGGGTTGGATTGCTGAGTATGATTTGGTTGTAGATTGTACCGATAATTTTGAAATTCGGTATTTGGTTAGTGATGTTTGTAAGCAATATTCAAAACCTTTGGTAATGGGTGCTGTGTTTGAATATGAAGCCCAAATTTTTGCTTTTACTTGCCGGAAATTCTTCAGTGTTTCAAATTTTTACCGGGATGTTTTTCCTGAAATGCCGAAACCAAATGAGGTTCCAACATGCAATGAGTCGGGTGTTCTGGGAGCGCTCACCGGCATAGTTGGAAATATGATGGCCTATGAATGTATTCAATATTTTGTATCAGTAGTTGCTCATAACAAATTGATAAATTACAACATGAAAAATGGTGAAATGTACCAATTGTCGATTTTGCCTAAACTTTAAGTCAATTAAAAATGGAAAAAAAAGTTAAAAATATATTCATACAAGGCGCAATTCCAGCTGAAAAGGTGGCCACTTCCATTCAAAGCCACGGTGTAAAAACCAACATTGGAGCCCATGGTATTTTTTTGGGACAAGTGAGAAAAGACGATTTTGGCGATGCTCATGTAATGTCCATAGAATATACGGCATATGAGGAAATGGCACTAGAGAAATGTCATGAAATTCGGGAGGAGATTTTTGCAAAATACCCATTAACATGCATGCATATTTATCACAGTTTGGGTGAAGTTAAAGTGGGGGAATTATGTTTGTTTGTTTTTACCTCTTCCAAACACCGAAAAGCAGCAATGCAAGCTTGTGAAGAGTTGGTTGAAAGAATCAAACAGGAGTTGCCCATTTGGGGGAAAGAAAAACTGAGTAACGATTTGTACAATTGGAAAGAAAATTCACCGAAATGATCCGAATCACCCATAAAAATCACACACTGAGAACTGCTATAGCCAAGGCAACTGTTTTGGTGGGTTCAGTTGATACAATCGAAGCCATCAAGAATCAAACAGTTCCCAAGGGTAATGTATTGGAAGCCGCGAGAGTTGCTGGTTTGTTTGCGGCAAAAAATACGAGTGCTGTTATTCCAGATTGTCATCCATTACCCATTGAGTTTACAGAAATTAGGTTTGAAATATTGGATCAGAGCATTGAAATTGAAGTTGAAATACAGACCATTTATAAAACAGGTGTTGAAGTTGAAGCCATGCATGCTGCAAGCGTAGTTGCTTTAACTATGTATGATATGTTGAAACCCATCGACAAAGAAATTGAAATTCAACAGATCAAGTTGCTCAAAAAGACAGGCGGTAAAAGTGCAAGAAAATATCCGGTAAAATCAGAAATATTATCTTCCATCATTGTTTGCTCCGATACCATTTCTGAAGGTAGTAAAACTGACAAAGCGGGATTAATCATCCAGCAAAAACTGATTGGATTTGGTTTAAATGCAAACAATTACACCATCATTCCAGATGAAATTTTAGTTTTACAGGATTTGGTGAAAAAGCAGGTAAGTCAGGGTATTCAATTGATTATTGTAACTGGTGGAACTGGCGTTTCACCAAGAGATACCTCGCCGGAGGCAATTTCGCCATTAATAGAAAGACGCATGCCGGGCATTGAGGAAGCGATTAGATCTTATGGACAGCAAAGAACACCTTATGCGATGCTTTCGAGGAGTGTAGTTGGTTTTATTGGGGAATCGTTGATTATGGTATTGCCGGGATCAACCAATGGAGCTTCTGAATCAATGGACGCAGTTTTCCCTGCAATTTTGCACATTTTTGATGTTTTGAAAGCATTCAAACACGATGAATCAGTCTAATTGTTGATCTAGAATGTAAATCATAGCCGCAATGGCTGCCGATCCTAATTCCAGTTCCCGTTTATTCACAGACTCAAAGACATCAGTTTCGGCGTGATGCACATCGAAATATCTTTGTGAATCTGGAATAAAGCTGATGAACGCTGTATTCGTGTTGTATTTTTTAATAGGTCCAATATCTGCACCACCACCGCCATTTTCAAGGGTTCCAATGCCAAATTGATCTAACAGTGATTGAAAAACTTTGATACGGGGTAAAATTGAAGTATCGATTCCAAATCCACGGGGAGTGAAACCTCCTCGGTCACTTTCAAGAGCCGCAATGTGAATATCGCCATTTTCATGGGTTAATTTGGCGTATTCATTCCCGCCTCTCAAACCATTCTCTTCGTTTATCCAAAAAACACATCTAAGTGTATGTTTTGGTTGATAACCAAGTGCTTTCAATATTCTCAATGCCTCAAAAGCATGCATGCAACCGGCGCCATCGTCGTGGGCACCTTCTCCTTGATCCCAACTATCGAAATGTCCTCCAAAAACAATCACTTTTTTCGGATTTTTTATGCCTTTGGTTTCGGCAATCACGTTGGCACTCATTCGATCGGGGAGAGTTTTACAATTCAATTGAATGGAGAGGTAAAAATTGGGATCGTTTTTGCAGAGGTAATCGATGATATCTGCAGCAGCAGTTGCAACAGCCACCATCGGAATTTTCTTGATTGAATCTTCATAATGGGTTACCCCGGTATGAGGGTGCAGGTCACATTTATGACTCACGCTTCTCACCAAAACGGCCAGTGCACCAAAAGGAGCACACCAATTTGCACCTTGAACTCTTTGTGAAACACAGCCACCATATGCTGAAAAAGTATTGAGCAGAGCTTCATCCATTGGTTGATTCAAGAGTACAATTTTATTTTTGAGAGCGCCAATTTTACCCAACTCATCGAGTTGTTTTTTTGAATTCACAGAAATTACTTTTGCTTTAACATTTCCATCAATTGATCCTCCTAAAGCACAAGCAGGTAATGAATACCAACTTTTTATTTGTTGATTTTCTTTTAGAAATTGATCGCATTCATAGAGTGCATTTGGCGAGTTTGGGAAGGCGTTCTTTGCAATATTGTTTTGTACCTGAGAAAAAGTATTTTTTTGTTTAATCAGTGTATTGAGTAAAGGCGATTGGAATTCGATTTTATCTGCTGTACCGCGTTGCCACCTTGGTACCAACACATTTTGTTTGTATACACTATCGAATTGATAACTATTGAGCATATTCATCGCCCAGATGATGCCTTTTTCAGCCGCATCGCTTCCGCTCAAGCGTGCACCAATTTGCTTGCACAATTCACCCAATCTGCTGTAAGAATGTCCTCTTAACAGCGCTTCGTTGAATATGCTTTTTACGAAAATACTATCGTTTGTGGTATAGACTGATTTTTGGGCTTGGGCATTTTGGGCCAATAAAAAAATCGCGATAATCAAACAAAATGCACGAATAAATCTCATTATCTACCTTTCACTTCTACCACTGAGTTCACCGTCATTTTTACTCCCATGGTATTTATTTCTGTGTTGATATTGCCTTTTACATGCTTGAAAATTCCTGCAGTATTGTCGAAAGAGGTTTGAATTTTACCGTTCATAGTGGGCATCATGCTTTTCCCAAAATCCAATGCCTGCTGATCTTCTTTTGAAAGGTTCATTTGTTTTTCTGTTGGAATGCCCATATTACCCATTCCACCTCCCATCATAGAAGACATGTCTGGCATTCCCATTCCCATTCCCATATCGGAGTTATTTCCATTGCCATTGGATTGATTGGTAGAAGGCTGTTGGTTTGTATTCATTTCAAACTCCATGGAGCCATCACCAGATTTACCTTTTCCATTCGAAGAAAATAAATCATTGGATTTGTTGGTTGAGATGGTTTGTTCAATGGTTGCAATGCCGTTGTTGAAAGAATTTACCAAAATGTCAATATTGTAGACACCAGAAGTAACCATGTAATGGTCGCCAACAGAAACATCACCTTCTGGCATACTCAATGCTTGCAAAATGTCGTAAGGCATTGCATATAATTTGTCGCTTTCTTGATTTTCTTTGATGTTAACCTTTCTGGTATTTTTCATTTTCAAAGGAGTATAACCGGGTTTAAGTTTGCCAGTTTTGGGATCAAATTCGGCATATGCGTTCACGCTTCTTAGGGTAGTATTTCCACCTATTGAATTTCCTTGTGAGTTTTGATTGGTTTCAATGGCCAACACGTTTGATGTTGGGGTAGTGATAAAAATCAATTTATTGGCAAATGTGAAATGCCCTTTTTTATCTATGGTTACATCACTTTCCACATAATCTTTTGGTAAATTGGTCAAGGACGCTACATTCATGCCCTTAGAATTCTTAACTGTGTAATTCATTAAATAAAGTCTGCCAGAAGCTGTTCCCTCGGCATCCACAGAACTAACGAGCAATACGAAATCCACCGTGGTTGTAAATTTATCTTTCATCTGCATTCCCATCATCGACATGTTGAGATTATCTGTTATGGTGGCAGAATAATTGATTGCATCACCAGCTTTCCATTGATAGTTGAGCTCTTCTGCAGCGAGGTTTGAAAGGAGAAAAAAATATCCCCCAAGAAATAAAAATAACTTTTTCATAAGTGAGTTGATATCAAAACTAATGATTTTCTCTCGATTTTTAAATTTTAATGGGTTTTAATACCCGGTAATTTTGTTGCAGTGTCTAACAAAAATAACACCTGCGATTATGTTAAATCAAGGCTTCTGAGCATTGTTTACATTTGCCAATAGAATATGGACGATATTAGATATGTAAAGTATCAAAAAATACTCTTATACGTATTTTCATTGCTACTCATTTGGCCTTTTTTAAACTCCCTCTCTAATTCCAATGATTTTGAGGTTTTTCTTGGAGCATCTAAAAGGATGTTATTAGGTTTGGATATGTATCATGACAGTGTTTTATACGACCGTTATCTGCATTACTATTACTCACCATTTTTTGCCTTTTTGTTGCAGCCATTTGCTGCAATTTCAGATTATCGTTTCCCTGAAAATTCAATTTTACCGAACGTAGAATTGTCGATGCTTTTAGCAAAATTGGTTTGGAACTCACTGAATTTATTTTTCATTTACCGTATTTGTAAATATCTGCTGGGTGTATTTCAGTTCGAAAATCAGAGGAAAGCTTTCTGGTTTTACATCATCATGGTGTTTTTATGTTATCGTTGGTTTCACATTAATATCAAATATGGTCAAATGACGATATTTCTGTTGTATGCGTTTTTCGAGGCTTATTTTAATCAAAAAGTGAGAAATTGGTTGAGATGGATGCCATTATCTATTGGATTGCAAATTAAAATATTGCCTATTTTCTTTTATTGGAAAATGCTCCTTGATAGAAATTTTAAGGCCATGATCACAGTTTTTATATGGGTTTTGGTTATTACATTGATTCCATTTTTATTTTTAGATCCTGGATATTATTTCCATGAATTAAAAATGTGGCTCACAGCAATTAATCCTCTAAAAAGTAGTCATGTTGTAAAAATTGGCGAAGGTGGATTCATGGATATCGGCTCCATAGTTACAAAGTATTCTACGAATTATAGGATTGCCACTGAACCAAAAGTGTGCATCGCCAAGCTTTCTGTATCACAGATGTTCTGGTTGACCCAGATTTTAAGATTAACAATTCTTGGTGTGATTACCTATTTGATATTCCAATTGAAAAAGAATCATAGAATGAAATACAATGAATTTGTGCAGTTTAGCCTCATGTGTATTGGAATACCACTCATTTTTCCTCACCAAAGAGACTATTCTTTCGCCATGCTCATTCCTGCAGTGGCTTACTTGGTGTTTTATTTCTTGAGGGACAGAGACGTGATCAAACCAATCACAGCAGCATTTTTTTTCATAGGCCTCTTGCTCATGGGCTGCGTAGTTTTCTTTGAGCTATTTTCTCTTGATTTTAGATATTGGATCATTGGAGTTAGATTAATGGGAATAGGAGCTTTGATTTTTTCAGGATTTTACTTTCTGTTTGTGTATGAACAAGTAAAAAGCTTGAAAAATATGAGTAAAAGTCCCTGATTAACGTAATTCAACGACTTTCCTGCGCTTTAAAATTTTAGATTTATCTTCACCAAGGAACTTATAATTGATTTGCATTTGGTAAAATCTTGGTGGAGACAGGTCAGCTGGTCTACCCATATAAATTGTTTGGGTTAAGTTATTCACTTGAAGTAATAGTTTGATACTTTCATTGATTTGATATCCTGCACGGATGTCTGTAACCCAACCTTCATTTTTACCGTTGCGGTATGCATTTTCAATGCCATTAATTAAAACTAAAAATGCAGCATCAATATTTTCAAATGCACTTTGATATTTTTGGCTCAATCCAAATTCAAATAGGCCAAGATTCAATTGTATATCTGCTCTAAAAACATGACGATTGCGATATTTTAAAACATTACTTTTTTGATTCGCCAAAGTATTAAAGTATAAAATAGATAATCCTCCTAAATCTTTAGAAATTTCTGTTTTGGTATTATCGGAAGTTGGATTGGAATAAGTATATCCTGCAAGCCATTGTATTTTTAAATTTTGGTAAGTTCCATCATTATTTTTCAATCTCATTGATTTTTCAAATGCACCACCACTTTCAATTTCTAGTCCATTTATTGTAGTTGAGCCAATATTGAAACTTTTAAATTCATTGGAATTTTTCCAACTTCCAAATGCGTATTCAATCATGTTGGTATATTTATTTTGGAATGCAGAAATATCGATGTAGGTGCTTAGGAGTCCAGTTTTGTTATTCCCACTCCGAAACCCTTGTTTTAGTCCAAATTCAATATTATTTCCGGTTTCTGGTTTTAAATCATTGTTTGGTAGAACAAAAATTGAACCGGAAGAGGTTGTTGTAAATAATTCTGCCATAGAAGGAAATCTGAATCCTTCGCCATATGAAAAACGAAGAAATGTAGACTGTCCGAATTGCTTATTTAATCCAGCCCTGAAAACAGGTTTAGATTGAATGTTACCATCGAGGTTAAAATGTTCATAACGGGCACCAATTTGAGCAATCCAACCATTGTTTTTGTATTGAATTTGTGAGTAAGCTGAACGATTTTCTAGGTTGTGGGGACCGCTAAACATTTCTGCTTCTGCTTTGGTTCCAACTCTCACAATACCAAAAGCAATTTCAAAATTTTGAAACGTTCTTTTTGTTTTGAATTCAGAGTAAATTAAAACGCTTTTGTTATTTTGGTTGTTCGTTGAATCTCCATTGTTGATTTCATTGCTAATTGAAAAATAGCGGTTCATGAATTTATGTTTCCACTTTTTGCCATTCCATTCCAAAATAGGGTCGAAGTTTGTTCGTCTTCCTGTGTTGAGGGAGTAAGAGCTATCTAGCGAGGTATAACCTAATTTTTCGTTTTGCCAAATCAGGAATGAACCTGTTTCACCACGCTGTGTACCGCCGTTGAGCCATATTTTGAGAGGGTGCAGGATTGATTTTTCGGAAAATTCATAACCATATTTCCACCCAATACGCACTCTGTAGTCATGTTCGTTTAAACGGAAACCATCATCGTTGAATTGATTCCAAGTAAAAGCAACAGAATGATTGTTGATTTTTTCTGTATAGCATCCATTCACGCCATAATTTACGTGAATTGATTGATCGAATTTGTATTGGTCTGGAATTTGGTATGCACCCGCAATGATATTGACGTTAACATATTGTTGTTTTTTGATGGGGACAGATCTTAAATTAACAACCCCATTCAAAGCTGAGGATCCGTATAAGGCGGAACCGGCATTTTTTATCACTTCAATACCCGATACACCTTCAATCGGTAAAAAGTTAAACGGAACTGAGCCCACATCTCCGGCGAGCATTGGCATTTCATCTAAAGTTACCATGACCCTACTTCCGGCACCGTAGCTCCATCCGCTGCCGCTGCGAATGTTGATTTGACCATCGTTTACAACTACGCCGGGAACTTGATTCAGTATTTTACTCGCGTCGATAGGAATCTTATTTTCAATGAGATATGGTTTGAGTATTGAAATACCAACCACACTTTCCTTTAATTTCGATGCGTCTTTATTGGCACTTACAACCACTTCATTGAGCCAATCGTAATTTTCTAAACTATTTTTTTCCGGTTCGGTTTGTGAAAAAAGCGTTTTTGAAGCAAAAAGTAAGATGAAACAAACAAAAGAATGTAAGTTCTTAAAAATTTCCATGTAAATTCGTGAACAATTTAATACCACAGTACAATGATAAGAAAGTTTTTGAGTATTCTCGCTATTGGAACTTTGACTTGTTTATACAATCAAGCTAGCGCTCAAATTTGCACACCCGATGCAAATCTAAAAACACCCGGATTCTTGCCCGCGGTTTTGCCAGATGCAAAAAAGGATGTTGCTTATTCTGAGTCAATTACAGTTTTGGCATTTAAGGATACCACTGTAAAACAAGGAAATTTGACCGTTAAAGTTTACATTGACTCAATGAAAATTACTGGGGTACTTGGTTTACCAGCGGGTATGACGTCTACCTGTTTGAGTCCAACTTGTTCTTTCACGCCAGCAGCATTGAGTTGTGTAAAACTCTCAGGAACACCTACCACTGAAGGTGTTTATCCCCTGCAAATAGCTATTTTGGTCTATGCAAAAGTTTCTGGCATATTGCCAACAACGCAAAAAGATACCATCAAATCTTTCGTTTTAAATGTCTCTGGAACAGGGTCAAGTGAAATAATTGATACAAGGAAGTTGGTTGTAAAGCCAAATCCTGCTTCAAACCAGGTGTACGTTGGCTCAACAATTATGCCTGTTTTTTATAATACTTTGGGCCAAATACAAGATGTACAAATTCAAGCTGAAACTTATGGTTTTAACGTAAGTTTGATTGGATTGAAACCAGGGCTTTACACGGTGAAATGTGGCAATACTTCCAAGAAATTGGTTGTTGAGTGATGGAAAATAAACAAGAATTATACATAGAAATTCCGAAAAAAAGAGCGGAAGTGCCTGCTCTTGTTGTCATGGGATTTGTGGTTTTTGCCGGTTGGGCATTGCATTATGGTATTTTTAATATCGTCGGAGGTTTGTTGTGGTTATCAGTGGCGTTACCGGTATATTTTTGGATTTACAAAAAGAGATCTGGTAAGTATTTCGTTCAGGTGAATGAAGAAGGCATTGGTTTTAGACAACATTTTTTTTCAAATTATGTATATATTCCATGGAACTATATGCAGCGCATCGATTATTTGGTTTTTGAAATTAATTTCATGATCAAAGAATCGGCTCAAGTTGTTTGTTTTCCCACAAGCGGTTTAGATGATGATCAAGTAGATCAACTAAAGTCGTTTATTTCTAAAATGGTTGAAATTCAGCCGGTAACAGAGTAACATATGTCATTTTCACCAAATTTTGATTTTATCGAAGAACTTCGTTGGAGAGGTTTATTGCATGATGCCATTCCTGGCACACAGGAGCTGTTAAATAAAGAACAGGTTAAAGCGTACATAGGTTTTGATCCAACGGCCGATTCATTGCATATTGGAAATATGGTGCCAATTATGATGCTCACATTGTTTCAAAAAGCCGGTCATACTCCAATAGCCCTTGTTGGCGGTGCTACTGGTATGGTGGGTGATCCTAGTGGAAAAAGTGCTGAGAGAAAATTGCTGGATTTAGAAACTTTGAATGCAAATTTAGAGGGACAAAAAAAGCAACTCATGAAGTTTTTAGTCTTTGATCATTCCCAAAACGCAGCAAAATTGGTGAATAATTATGATTGGTTTCAAAACTGGGGTTTTTTAGAATTTATTAGAGACGTAGGTAAACATATTACTGTTAGTTATATGATGGGAAAGGACAGTGTGAAAAATAGATTGGAAGCTGGTGGATTGTCGTTTACTGAGTTTAGTTATCAATTGGTGCAAGGGTATGACTTTGTTCATCTTTATAAAACTGAAGGTTGCAAATTGCAGATGGGGGGTAGTGATCAGTGGGGAAATATTACCACGGGCACAGAATTGATTCGTAGAATGGAAGGAGGAGAGGCTTTTGCCATAACAGCGCCATTGATTACCAAAAGCGACGGCACAAAATTTGGTAAAAGTGAGGGTGGAAATGTGTGGTTGGATCCTTCAAAAACGAGCCCATTCAAGTTTTATCAATTTTGGTTAAATGTTGCTGATGAGGACGCAGTAAAATTCATTAAAATTTATTCATTAAAACCTCGCCATGAAATTGAATTGCTCATTTCAAACCATGAGGGAAATGAGTATTTAAGGAATTTGCAAAAAGCGCTTGCTGATGAGCTGACCATACGTGTTCACTCGGAAGAAGACTTAATTATGGCTAAAAAAGCAACTGAAATTTTCTTTGGAAATGGTAGCAAAGAAGATCTATTGTCTTTAGATGAAAATTCATTGTCTGCCTCATTAGAAGGAATGGAGAAATTTATTGTGAAACGAGCTGATTTGGTAAATGGATTGGGAGTTTTGGATTTGTTGGCTGGTGAAACTCAAATTTTTCCTTCAAAAGGTGAAGCCCGTAAAATGTTGCAAGCCAATGGATTTTCAATCAATAAAGAAAAGTTTACCGATGTTAATGCTCAAATAAACAGTTCGCATTTACTGCACGAAAAATATATCGTGGCTCAAAAAGGTAAAAAACAATATTATGTAATTGAGGCCATTTAATTGGTGAATGGTAAAGTATAAGTTGATTAATTGATTATCTTCGTTTTATGAAAGGCATTATTTTAGCTGGTGGTTCTGGAACCAGATTGCATCCTTTAACTTTGGCAATTAGCAAGCAACTCATGCCGGTTTACGATAAACCCATGATCTACTATCCATTGTCGGTTTTGATGATGTCTGGAATTAATGAAATTTTAATCATTTCTACACCTCATGATTTACCTCATTTCCAGAAATTATTGGGTGACGGGTCGCAAATAGGGTGCAGATTTGAATATTGTGTTCAGCCATCACCAGATGGACTTGCTCAAGCTTTTGTTTTAGGTGCTGATTTCATTGGAAATGATTCAGTGGCATTAATTTTAGGAGATAATATTTTCTTTGGGTCTAATTTGCAAGAAACACTCAATAGCTCCGTGGATCCTCAGGGAGGAATTGTTTTTGCTTATCATGTTTCTGATCCGGAGCGATATGGAGTTGTGGAGTTCAATGAGAAACTTCAGGCTGTGAGTATTGAGGAAAAACCATCTGTTCCTAAATCTAATTATGCGGTACCAGGATTGTATTTTTACGACAATCAAGTGGTAGATATTGCCAAAAATTTAAAACCTTCGCCGCGAGGAGAGCTCGAAATCACTGATGTAAATAAAATCTATCTTGAAAAGAATGAATTGCAAGTAAGAATTATGAGCAGAGGCACCGCATGGCTCGACACAGGAACATTCAATTCACTCATGCAAGCTGGTCAATATGTTCAAGTAATTGAAGAGCGCCAAGGACTAAAAATTGGTTGTATTGAAGAGATTGCTTGGCGCCAAGGTTTTATTTCCTCTGATAAATTGATTGAAATTGCTCAACCACTTAAAAAGAGTGGATATGGCGTTTATTTGGAAAAAATTGTTGAAAGGAAATATTGATTATTTCTGGTATACTTGAACCCAATCAACTTGAAAATCCTGAGGCATTTGTGCTTCTTTTAAGGGTTGTAAGTGTTCATGATCCAAAGCATTGTTGATGATTATATACATGGGTTCATTATAAAATTGCTGCATCCATTTATTTAATTTAATTGTTTTCACCTTCACACCATCTGTATAAAATGTGATTTTCTTTGGTTCCCAAAGACAAGAATAAATATGAAATTCCTGGTCGGTGTTTTTCGGAAGTTGAATAGATTTCATGAGCAGTTTTTTGGTTTTGTTTTCTGTTTTTCCAACATGAACGGTCATGGTTTGTTTGTGAATGTTTTGACCTTTGTTTTTGCCATACATTTCGAAAATATCTATTTCTGGAGGCCAATTATTTTTCCCTGTTAGCCAAAATGCAGGCCATGTTGCTGGTCCAATGGGATTTTTACTGCGTATTGCGAAAAAACCATATTGGAAACACTTTTGATTTAATGAGTTAATTAACCCGGTGCCATAAGGTATGGTTACAGAGTCTTTGGTGTTTGGATTGAATGTTATGGGTTTATATTCATTCAATAAATGTAATAAACCATCTTTTACATAAATTTGGTCTTGTCCGTAATATTGATGGTGAAAATCTGGATGATATTGTCCCCAAGGTTGTCCTTTTGACCAATTCGTTGGATTAAATGTATTGAATGAATCAAAAAATGTGCGTTTGTAGTTGCTGCAATTTTTCGGTAATACCAGATTTTCACTATTCTTTTTTGATAAATGGTAGCCAATTCTTGAAAAGCCATTCCTGAAATCGAAGTTTTTCTTAAAAAACAATCCGATTAAACCTCTTTTATATCCAATTTTGGTTGAATCAATGTTTTGAGATTGTGTAAATTTTGGGAAACCAAATAATAGAATTATAACAATGGCATACTGAAATTTTAGTTTCATACTGCAATTTACATCTTTAAACCATCATTAAAATGATACCAAGATGTTATTTATTCAGAATAATGGTGTTTTTATAAAAAATAATGTGAGATTTTGTTAGTTTTTGTTAATTTTGAGTTGATTGTAGAGATTATTCGACAATCAAAAATTACATCTCATGAAAAGGTACATACGTAAATATCGGTTTTTAATCATTTTTTTTATTTGTGCCATTTTGTTCATTACGATATTTGATTTCGATGGTCAGAAAAGTACAAAAACCGACAAGCATTACTCCTATGATAGTGCCTTGATTTTTCTGAAGTTAGGAAAAGGTGAGTATGAAGTTCCTGTGGGAAATACCTTGATTTATAAGGATATTACAAAAGATACTTCTGGTGAATTTGAAAAGTTATCGGAGTTGTATCTTAAAAAAGCGAAAAGTGAAAATAACGCTTATGCATTGTCTTATTATCAAATGATTTGGAGTAGAAATTTGCTTGAAAAAGTAGGGTTCGACAGTTTTAAAAAGGCCCAACTTTTTGCAGTCAATCAAGCAAATCTGCAAAACGATACCAATTTGTTGCTGTCAGCAATTTCCAATCTTTCAACGGTTTACCTCATGAACTCTGAGCATGATAGTGGCTTGTATTACACTAAGCTGGGGTATGATTTATCGGTGAACGCAAATAACAATCGATTTATCTTTTTCTATTCGATCAACATGGGTTATGTGATGAATGGAGATCAGCTCTACGGTGCTGCCCAAATGTATTTTGAGCAAGCACTTGCGGTTTCCAAAAAATTATATCCCAGAAACAACGTTCTCCTGAACAATTTGCTGAGTGTGATGATTACAGAAGAAAATTATCAGCAAGCCGAGGAGTTCTGGAAAGAACATTTTACCAACTATGATATTGATGAAACCACATACGAAGGACAATTGATTATCATCAACAGGGCATTTTTATTTCAAAACCAAAATAAATGGACGGAGTCTCGGGTTTGGATAAACAAACTTAAGAATTTGAAGAGTTACGATGAATTGAAGTTGAATGTGATAAGGTTAAAGCTTAGACAAATTGATCATGAAAATGGAAGTTACTCGCAATACTTAAACGAAAATCGACCTTTTATTTTTGAATCGTATCCATATTCATTTGTTGATTTAGAAGATTTTTTAACAAAAGAACTCACAAAAAATCCATCGTTTTTATCATTAGATGATATCTTAAAGTTGGAACAAGAAAAAGCTCCTCCTGGTCCATCAGAAAAAATGACAATGGCAGCAGTAAAGCGAATCAAAGCCTTGTGTTATGAAAATGTGGGTGATTTTAAATCTTCCAACATGCTCAACAAGGAAGCGATGAAATACCGTTGGGAATTTGATGCGCTTGAGAATAAATTGAGACATACCGACTTGTCGGAGAAATTGAGGTTAAGCAAGCTTTTTGAAAAAATTGAAAAACAAAAAATCAATATCGCAGAAAGAGAACAAGAAAAAAGGATTTATCAAGCTTTTACCATATTGCTAATTCTGATCTCGTTGTTGATTTTATATACCATATTCAAACAGCGGAAAAATACCAATTTGCGAGAACAATTGTTGATGCAAGAACTTGAAAATGAGAAAATTCTTGCTGAAAATTTGGTGAGAGAAAATGATTTAAATAATCGCATTGTGACATTGTCTAAATTGATTATTTCAAAAGTGGATGTCGTTAATAAGTTATTGTCGGGAATCAATGAAAGTAATTTTCATTCCGGAATTAAGGAAGTGAGGACTGAGTTTTTGAGTATACAAAATGCAGTTTCAGATGCCCAACCACAATTGGCGGACAAACTTTTAGAGGATTATTCCAATATTCAACAGGATTTTCCAGATGTAGTCACCTTAAGCATTACGGAAAAGAGAATTTTTGTACTTAGCATCAACGGTTATCAAACAAAGGAAATTGCTGGATTGCTTGGTTTAACAAGTCAATATGTAAACAATGCAAGAACCTCGGTTCGGAAAAAATTGAATATTGAAGAAAATTGGAAAGAGGTGCTTCTAAACAAGAAAAATCCGAATCTGCGGTCAAGCGAATAACTTATTGTAACTTTGTATTGTGACTGAATCGCAATTTAATGCTGGTTTTGTGAGCATCATTGGTATGCCCAACGCTGGAAAAAGTACCTTGTACAATCATCTATTGGGCGAAGCCCTTGCTATTGTTAATCCAAAAGCACAAACCACTCGTCACCGAATCATAGGTGTTAAGAACGGAGAAAATTACCAAATAGTTTATAGTGATACCCCGGGTGTTTTGAAAAAAACAAGTTACCAAATGCATGAAAAAATGATGCATTTTGTGAATGAAAGTGTACGTGATAGTGATGTGTTGGTACTTTTAATCGATATACACGGGAAGGATTTTTCAGATGATATCAAAGAGAAATTTCATCAAGCCAAAGCAAAAAAAATCATTTGTATTAATAAAATCGACACCAGCAATCAGCAAGAATTGGAGTCAGCGTTGGTACAATTAAAGGAAGAATTTGAGGCAGATGTTTACTTGCCAATTTCTGCACTCAATGGGTTTGAAACCGATACATTAGAAAAGTACATTGTTTCTTTCTTGCCTCAACACCCACCTTATTTTCCGCCAGATCAGTTGACTGACAGATCTGAAAGATTTTTCGTGAATGAAATTATTCGCAATAATATATTGAAAATTTACAGCGAAGAAATTCCTTATGCCTGTGAAGTTTCTACTCTTGCATTCAAAGAAACCGAAAAAATTATTCGCATGAGCTGCGAAATTATTGTTGAGAGAGAGTCTCAAAAGCCAATTATTATTGGTCAAGGTGGTCAAACAATTAAACGCTTGGGAATTAATTCTAGAAAGGATCTGGAAGTGTTTTTTGGTAAACAAGTTTATATTGAATTGTTCGTGAAGGTTCGTGAAGATTGGAGAAATAACAAAAACATGCTGAAGCAATTTGGTTATGATTTTGAGTAATCATCAGAGAAATATTTTTACCACTGTTTTAATTCTTTTTGGGGGATATTTTACAGCTTTTACAACCATTGCTGCTGAAAGTAAATGTCCTCCAGAAATAAAAACATCAAATCAAATTTTTCGAAAACCTACTTTTGGAACTGATACCACATATTGGGCAATGTTCCGAAATCGCGGAGTGCAAGTGAAAATTATTTTACCACCGAAATCGGTAAATGGTATGATTTTATTGTTGCCCGGATGGAATTTGGCAGATGTTGATTGGTCCGCGAAAACCAATGTTTGTAGCAGGGCACTGTCGATGAATTTTGGATTGGTTTTCGTTGAAATGGGAAAAAGTGTATACATGGATAGTTTTTATCCTTCCATGCGTAAAGATTATCAGTATTATCCAACGAGAACATGGCTATGGGATACCGTGATAAAGCCCCTTCAAGATTACGGTTGGTTTGCTCCAGGTAGTTCCTCATTTGCTTTGGGGTTGTCTACAGGTGCTAGAGGCGCCTTGATTTTGGCCATTGAGCATCCAACATGTTTTAGAGGTGTGGCGGGGCTTAGTGGGGATTATAATCCGCTTTTAGATAAGAAAGATGGTTTGATGGTGAACACACTCGGTGTATTTGAGAAAAATGAGTTCCGTTGGAAGGGCACAAACAATATTTCTTTACGCAGTAAAGAACTCAACGTTCACACGTTTTTAGCTCATGGGGAAAATGATCAAATTGTGCCTATCGCACAAACATTTGATTTTTGGGGAAGATTGGAAAAAACAGAGCTCAGCAAAACGGTAATGCCCTTGAAAAAATCCAAAAGTGAAGTTTCTATAACAAGAGCGAAGTTAAAAAGTAGCACTCAGAAAAATACATTCAAGAAATTGTGCTTGCTTACTGTAAAGGATGCGAATCACGATTATCAGTTTTGGGATTTTGCAGGTCAAAAAGCCATTGATTTTTTCAGTGAAATTATTGCTCATTAAACCGATAATCAGATTAATAGAGCAATAAATATTATTTGGATTGCAAAAATAATGAGTCCGAATAATAACCCTTTTTTGCCGGATTGTATTAACTTTCTGAAGCTAACTTTTAGGCCAATTGCAACCATGGCAATTGTGAGGATTCCTTTGCCTAAATATTCTGATCCGTCAATCACTGATTTAGGGATGGGGAAAATAGAGCCAACAAGAGTAATGGCAATGAAGGCAATCAAATACCATGGCAGTTTAAAGTGATCTTTCCATGAAACGGCGGTTTTTCTGTTGATCAGAAAATTCATAAAAATAAGTCCAGGTGTGAGTAACGCAACCCGAACGAGTTTTACGGTGATGGCGGTATCTCCAATTTCCTTTCCCATTGCAAAACCTGCACCTGCAACATTTCCTACGGAATGAAGGGAACCCCCAATAAGCATACCAAGTTGATTTACATCTAACAGATGGAATTTTTGAAGGATAGCAGGCAGTAAAATCATGCCTATTGTGCCGAATAAATTAACAACAGCCATGGCAATTGCCACGTCTTCTTTTTCTTTTTTGAGGGACGGCGACAGCGCTGCTATTGCTGATGAACCGCAAATAGCTGTCCCAAATCCAACAAGAATTCCTGTTGAACCTGGGCAATGTAACTTTTTAGACAGGAAGTAAGAAATGGTGAGAATTGCAAATATTACAGTGGCGATGATTAGAAAATATGAGATACCAATTTTTGCAAAATGCGCGTAATTGATACCCAATGCTAAAAACACGATTGAAAGTTCAAGTAGTTTGGAGCTGGTATAATTTACACCTGATTCGAAGGAGTTGGGAATGTTGATTGTATTTCCAATGATTATTCCTAAGAGCAAAGCAATGAGAATGCTATTGAATGCTGATGGAGTGTAATTGGCCGTGATGAGTGCAAAAATACCCAAAGTAACACTGAGTGCCAGTCCTCTCCAATTCATTTGAATTTCATTTTTCATAATCAAGTACAAGTTTAGTGTTAAAAACTAAAAAAGAAGGTGAGAAAAGTTACAAAAGGTATCAAGTTGATTTATTCTTTCGCTTTACTCTGGCATATTTTGAATCTTAGTTGATGTTGAGCATCGGTATGATGTAAGACGAAAAAAGCCAATCTTTCGATTGGCTTTTCTTAGTAGCGGGTGAGCCGCAAATTTCTAACTTTTTAAAAGGGTATGAAATGGTGGTTGAATTGTGGTTATATATGAATCGTAACGATGCTTGAACCAAGACATCTTTGAGAAAATACCTGCTTAAAATTTGAAAAACCATGTTTTAAGGTTCCATATTTCGTATAAATCAATCCTTATTTTGTGTTCTTCTGTTACTTGCGTTCAAATCTACATTTGCCAGAAAAAGAAAATGAAGAAAACGATTTTAATTACAGGCTCCAGTAGCGGTATTGGTAAGGACACGGCAAAGTATTTTCAGTCAAAAGGATGGAATGTTATTGCGACAATGAGGAATCCAGAATATGAGAATGAGCTATCTACGTTGGCAAATGTACAGGTTGTAAAATTGGATGTATTGGATCTTCATTCAATCGATACGGCCATAGCAAATGGAATTCAGCGCTTTGGAACAATTGATGTTTTGGTCAATAATGCGGGTTATGGCGCTTATGGGCCACTCGAATCTTTTCCAAGGGAGAAAATCCTGCGACAATTCAATACGAATGTGATTGGCTTAATGGATGTTACTCGTGCCATACTCCCACATTTTCGAAAAAATAAAAGCGGTATCGTTATTAATATTTCATCCATGGGTGGTAAAATGACTTTCCCTTTGGGTTCATTGTATCACGGGACAAAGTTTGCGGTTGAGGGTATTTCCGAATCAATGCGCTATGAAATGGAACAGATTGGATGTAAAGTTAAAATCATTGAACCTGGATCAATTGCGACAGATTTTGCAGGTCGATCGTTTGACTTCAATCACGATGAAAACCTCAAAGAATATCAACCGATAGTTACAAAAATATTGACGGTTTTCCCAACTATGATTAAAAGCGCTTCACCAGTAAACATTGTTTCAAAAGTGATTTTTCAGGCAGCTACCGATGGGAAAAATAAATTAAGATATATGGCAGGAAAAGATGCCAAGATGTTTAATTTCATGAGTAAGGTTTTCGGCTATAACTTTATTGTTTTCATGAATAAAAAGTTTTTTAAATTGTAACGTATGAGTCAATTCATTCATTTAAAATCAATTGCTGATCTATCACGACTTTTAAATGAAAGTGACTTTCATCCTTTGGTTGCAGTTGTAGATTTTAGCAAAACCACGGATCACATCGAAGAGGAAACACGAATCACAACTGATTTTTATTCTGTGATGTTTAAGAATTATTGTAAAAGCGCCCTTACTTATGGTCGAAAAGCGATTGATTTTGATGAGGGGAGTTTGATTTGTATGGCTCCAAATCAAGTGATTACCATTGACAATGAAATTGAGCCCCGAGATAATCCAATGGGTTGGGGCTTATTTTTTCATCCTGATTTGATTCGAAATACGACACTTAATGCCAAAATGAAAAACTATTCTTTCTTTTCATATGAGATGGCAGAAGCGCTTCATTTATCTGAAAAAGAAAAGCAGTTGCTTTACGATTGCATTGTAAAAATTCAGTCGGAAGTTAAAGAAAACATCGATGATTATAGTCAGACGATCATTGTTTCAACCATTGAACTTTTATTAAATTATTGCAATCGCTTTTATGGAAGACAGTTCATTACCCGCAAGGCCACAAATAGAGATGTGTTAGAGAAAGTGGAGACGTTGTTAAGACAACACTTTGCCACAAAAACGCTTCAAAAAAGATTGCCGAC
>JACCDH011188342.1_pt1 | contig 22071 bp, 22 predicted proteins | sample 7442481 | NCBI WGS metagenome assembly JACCDH01 (sample SAMN15323433, study PRJNA562643) | freshwater metagenome | isolation source: river surface water | place: USA:Blue River Watershed | collected 2017-08-15
CAAGAGATTTTGCATCCTTATACTATACATTACACAAAAATGGATGGATTGAAGATTATTTTAATCCAGATAGGACTACAGCCAAATTTTTAAAGAGTCACTTTTTAATTCTCGATAGATTTAAGAAGGAAATTAATGATGATGCATTACGAATGCAACTACTTGAAATCAACGATGCAATTTATCGGCCCAATATTTCTAAAATTAAATTACATGATTTAACCTTCTCTCCTATTGAAACACCATTAAAGGAAAAAGAGAAATAAAATAATTAACAATACCTTTTAAATTTAAGCCGGCCGAATAGTCGGCTTTTTTTATTAAAAAAACTTTCCCTGAATTTCCAATTATTTTGGAAAATCAAGAGCCTATTAGGCATTACAATACTTATACTTTCGTCAAATATTTTAAAAACGAACAATATGAGTAAAGTAACACAAATTCAATGGACAGATTCAACTGTGAACTTTGTAACAGGGTGTAAAAAAATAAGCCCTGGCTGCAAATTCTGCTATATGTATCGTGACCAAGAACGATACGGTAGAAATCCCATGCAAATCAAAAGAACAAGTGATGCCACGTTTTATCAGGCATTAAAATGGAAGACGCCTAGAAGAATTTTCACAAACAGCTGGAGCGACTATTTTATCGAAGAATTTGATCCATGGAGAAATGAAGCCTGGTCCGTAATTAAACAAACACCACAGCATCAGTGGCAGGTTCTTACAAAAAGGCCAGAGTTAATTCAAGACAGATTACCTGATGACTGGAATGATGGATGGGACAATGTAGTACTTGGAGCAAGTGTTGAAAATCAAGATTATTGGTGGAGGGTGTATGAATTATCCTTAGTACCCGCTAAGAAACGCTTCTTAAGTATTGAACCGTTGCTTGGACCGATTGAGATTACAACAATTATAAATGGAGTAAGACCAATTGACAAAATAGATTGGGTCTTAATTGGTGGTGAATCAGGGAACGACAATGGCAATTACCGCTATAGACCATGTGAAATTGAATGGATTGAAAAAATCATTGCAGATTTAAGAAAGCATGCGCCACATATCAAAATTTTTGTAAAACAGTTAGGCACATACCAGTATCATCAACTTGGCTTAGGTGATCGTCATGGTGGAGACATGGATAGTTGGCCAGAAGCATTGAATCATTTAAAAATCAAAGAATTTATTTAACCCTTAAAATATCTACATGATAAAGTTAGATTTTAAAGATGGCCAGGAACTAAGTTTGTTCCTCACCAAACATGGCTTTTTTGCCATTTACTATTGTACAAATGAAAGTGGTCAGGATTTAGACGTTGACCATTACGGTCTTCTAAAAGATGGAGAAGCGCCATCCGAAGAGTGTCCTTCAAATTTAATTTTCAAATTATCAGAGGATCGCGCAATCCTAATTCTTGAGAAGTACCTAAAAACAGGTAGTGTGAAAATATTCCCGAATGTTTTCACTATTTAATTAATCACGGTCTGGCTAACAAAACATAGCCAGACCACTTTTTAAACAAAAATTCAGAAAATGAAAAACAATAATTTATCCAAAAAACAGAAAAGCCCTATGAAAAAATCGGCAACTAGAAAACATAAATTGTATACGGTTGCAGAAGCAACTGCAATTACAAATTTTCCAGGAGGAAGTATTAAATTTTTTGCATGGTTAAGAGAAAAGAAATTTCTTAAAATCGGCAACCTTCCTTACCAAAGATTTAGAGACAAAAAATGGTTTGAAATTCGAGAAACAACTACAAGAAACCCTTTAAATCCACAACCACATTTCCAACCTGTATTTACTTGGAGAGGATTAAAAAATATTGGCGATAGAGTTGAAAAAGACTTTACTCCTCCTCCATGTCCTCCAGAAAGTCCTTGTCCGGAATGCCCACCTTGTCATCCTGTACAACCATGCAAACCATGTGAGGAACAAAACAATTTAAATTAAACCATATGGAAGAAGAAATTGTAATTGACCCATGTAGTGGTGGGGCATCCGTACCAATCGGGTGCTTAGTAGATAAAATTTCAACGATGGTTCCCCCTAAAGCAATTTTTAGGGGAATCATCCATCCATCCATTGGCTGTATTTTTGGTCCATCCAAGAGCTTTAAAACCACGTTTACCGAATCCTTATTATTAAGCATGAGCGCTGGGTTAACATCATTTCTTGGAGAACCTCTATATGCACCAAGTAAAAGAGTACTGCTTGTTTCCATGGAAGAGTTTTACCGTAATAGGACTGAAAGAAATAAAAAGCAGATAACGCATTTAACTGAAACACATCAACTTGATCCAAGCTGGTCCGAAAATGTTTATGTAGTTGATGAGACATTCCCAAGATATTTGTTTAGCGACAACGACTGGGCTAAACTTGAAGCCGAAATAGTTAGAGTAAAACCAAGTGTAGTAATGTTGGACTCTTTAACTAGGATGACAGTTGACCCGATTGAAGATTCAACGGTTGCATCTAAAGTAATGCGAAAACTAGGTGAGTTGGCATTTAAATATGGTATTACCATGATTATTATCCACCATAGTCAGAAGATAGAAAACAAAGCATTAACAATTGCTTCATTAGCAGGATCAAGGGTAATTGGTCAGGAGCTCGATTTTATGATTGGCATCAATCGTACAAGCAATAATGTTAGATACCTGAAAGATGTCGCATACCGATATGCGCCAGATGACAGTGAACATGTGATGATTTTTAATTCTAATGAAAGTCAGATTGTGGAAAAAATAAGTCTTGGAGAAGAAGCGGCAATTATTGCAGGTAGTACAGCTTCTTCACCAACTTTTAATAAAGATGAACTGGTTTTAGATTTTATCCTAGAATATACAAACCAAGACCCAGCAGTTGTAATTGAATCAAGCTTACTTGTACAAAATTTAGTAGAGTCTAGAAAAATGGTAAAGCCAACGCTTTATGCTGCTTTAAAGAGGCTATTAGATAGTAAAATAATTGAAAAAATAGGAAAGGGACAATTCAAATTAGTTGGTCCTAGTTCAACCTAAATTCAATCAAAATACGATGAACTTATTAAACTAATTAAACTGCTAGTTCAACAAGTTCAGTTAGTTCAACGATAAGAAGTTAACTACCAATTAAACTAGCGCATCCTCACAAAATAAAATATGTGGGGATGTTTGTGTATAGTAAGACACCCTAGTGAGAATAATAAAGAATAAAATCAAGAAGAAATCGTAATTAAATATATACTTCTATATAGCTATAAATTCGAGAAATGGTACTTTAAACCTTATGGGTTTAGAAAATATTTTTTGGACCAAAAATTTCAAAGTGCATTAGAGCGTCTAAGTACCTATCCATCAAGCTACCCCTCCTCAGTTCTGGTATGGATCCACCCCCCCCTACCGAAGCTCCGCTACTACCCTAAAATACAAGAGTTGACCTCTAATCAACCCCTGACTACAAAGAAAAAGTAGACTAACCATCTGCTCCCCCTCTTAAAGTCATTATGTATTTGAATTCCAAAAATGAGTGCACGCATTAAAAGAATTCGGATAGATGTGAGAGCTATTATTAATCACAATTAAAATTAAAAAACATGGTAACAGTAACTGGTTACAACGAACGCCAACGTAAAGACGGCACAACATTTATTGCACTTGAAATTACAGGTGGTGCAGAATTAATCCAATCTAGTACTTCTGGCAGGTACTATGCTACAGTTAGGAAATGCTCAATTCCGTCCACCTTTAGCAAACAAGTTGCAGAATCAATTATTGGACAAAGAATTCCTGGTGAAATCGTAAAAGTAATATGTGAACCATATGAATACGAGAACAAAACCACCGGGGAGATCATGAGATTGCAACATTCATATGCTTACCAAGCAGAAGGCGCTATGGAAGCAGTTGGGCATACAAGAGTAAGCCAACTTGAATTAGCATAATAATCACAAACATAAGACTGTATTATCTGAACCATTAGAAGGTCAAATAATAACTAACCGCTTCGAACATTCTAGTATAGTGCGGTCTTATTGTGGTTAGTAAGAGGGACTGGGTGGCTTCGGCTGTCTGGTCCTTTTCATTTAAATCAAAATTGTTTAAACCAATAAAATTTACACCTTATGCATTTACAAAAAGCATCAAGAAAAAAAGCAAAGATAAAAATGTGCTTACAAGGGCCAAGTGGTTCAGGTAAAACATATTCATCATTATTATTAGCCCATGGCTTAAGTGGCGATTGGTCCTCAATTGCTATAGTAGATTCTGAAAATCATAGTGCTGAACTATATTCTCATCTAGGTCAATATAATGTAATCTCACTTGAACAACCATTCTCACCAGAAAGTTATATCAAAGCAATTCAAATTTGTGAAGAAGCAGGAATGCAAGTTATTATACTAGACTCCATTACACACGAATGGGAATATATTCTTGAGGCGCATGCCTCATTAACAGGAAATAGCTTCACTAATTGGCAGAAGATGGGTATAAAGCATAAAACGTTTATTAAGTCTATCCTTGGATCAAAATCGCATATTATTGCAACTATTCGAACAAAGCAAGATTATGTACTTAATGAAAAAAATGGCAAAATGATACCTGAGAAAGTAGGTTTAAAATCCATTCAAAGAGAAGGACTTGATTATGAATTTACACTTGTATTTGATCTAAATAATAAGAATCAGGCTGTATCATCCAAAGACCGTACAGGACTATTCTCTGGGAGAGAAACAAGTGTAATAAATGCTGACACAGGAAAAGCATTACTTAGGTGGTGTAATGATGGAAATGAAATTACAGCAATTGATGTTAGTAATAGAATTGATAATTGCAAAACTGTATCTGAATTAATATCCTTATATAAAGAAGTTCCTCAATTTAATGAATCACTTAAATCAGATTTTGAAAAGAAGAAAAGAGAGCTAGTAATTACAAGTAATCCCATCAATTAAACGAAAATATTATGAAAAAAGAATGTGTTTCAGAAATAGAACTGGTATACAGACCTGCAATTGGTAAAAAGCCTATTGTACAAACTTCGTATGAGGCCTATGTTTTGTTCAAAGAGTATTTTGATAAAGATACAATTGCGATCAAAGAACAATTTGTAGCAATGTATTTAAATCAAGCAAACAAGGTTCTAGGTATACATAAGCTTTCAGAAGGCGGAATTACCAACACCCTTGTAGATACAAGAATTCTGTTTGGCACTGCTTTAAAATCTCTTGCAACAGGAATCATTGTATGTCATAACCATCCATCCGGTAATATAAATCTATCAACACAAGACAAGATAATTACCAATCGTATTAAAGAAATAGGTCAACTACTTGAGATTCGATTACTGGATCATTTGGTTATTACCCCGACAGATAAATATGTAAGCATGTCAGATGAAAACTTAATCTAAAAAAAATCCAGGACTGATTGGTCCTGGATTTAAATTAAACTCCATTAATATTTTAATTTTTATTTAAACTCTTCCATTGTCACGTGACCATCTGCACTAATTCCCTTTCTTTGTAAAACATTCAAAAAAGTTATCCAAAGTATTTTTAAATCTAAAATAAAAGACTGTTTTTCTACATACTCTACATCATACTTGAACTTTTGTTCCCAGCTAATTGCATTTCGGCCATTAACTTGAGCCCATCCTGTAATACCAGGTTTAACCTCATGGCGACGTGATTGCTCTGGCGAGTAGCGGGAAAGATATTGCATTAGCAAGGGTCTCGGACCAACTAAACTCATATCACCTTTTAACACATTTATCAACTGCAATAGCTCATCTAGAGATGTAGATCTAACAATACTTCCAACCTTTGTAAGTCTAACATCATCTGGCAATGGAACGCCATCATTATCAAATGCATCCCTCATTGTTTTAAACTTTACTATCTTAAATGGTTTGCTATTTAGTCCTGGTCTTTGCTGAAAAAAGAAAACCTTGCCATTGTTAATAAAGAATAACATAATAGCAGTAAGCAGTATAATTGGGAAAAGAATTATTAATAGGAAAATTGCGATAAAAAAATCACACAACGGTTTTATAAAATGTTTGTACATATATTAAATATGCTTAGAAAATAGTTTATCTAAACAAATAAATATTCTTTCAAATTCTCTCTCTGTCAAATTAGATCCACTTGGTAGACACAATCCATTTTCAAATAATTTATCTGATACTCCATTAAGATAACTTTTTGATAATGCAAAAATTGGCTGTTGATGCATTGGTTTCCACAATGGACGAGTTTCAATATTTTCCTCATCCATTGCTAGTCTAATTTCTTCTCTGGTTAATCCATTATTTGTGGTGGGGTCAACTACTATACAAGTAAGCCATCGATTGGAATAGTACCCTTCTGGTTCTTCTTGAAATTTAATATCGAATCCTGAATTATTATATTTCGAAAAAAACAGTTTATATTTTTCATAATTATTTCTTCTTGCAGCAACACGATCATTCAATACTTCCAATTGCCCTCTACCAATACCAGCTAATACATTAGACATTCTATAATTATATCCAATTTGTGAATGCTGATAGTGAGGTGCAGCATCTCTAGCTTGTGTGGCAAGAAAACGGGCTTTTTCGATCATTTCTGCATTCTCAGAAATCAATGCTCCACCACCTGATGTTGTAATAATTTTATTACCGTTGAAACTTAAAACACCAAATTCACCAAAACTCCCACAAGGTTTATTTTCAATACTAGAACCTAATGCCTCCGCAGAGTCTTCTATTACAGAAACATCATATTCGTTTGCAATTGAAAGTATTTCATGCATTTTAGCAGGCATGCCATATAAATGAACAGGGATGATGGCTTTTGGCAATTTGCCATTCTGTTTTGCTTCTTCCAATGCAGTTTTTAATAATTTAGGGTCCATATTCCAAGTATCAATCTCGGAATCGATAAAAATCGGTGAGGCTCCTTGATATGCGATAGGATTTGCTGAAGCAGAAAAAGTAATTGATTGACAAAATACACTGTCACCAGCATTTACTCCCAAAAGAATTAATGCCAAATGTAAAGCTGAAGTTCCAGATGATAATGCTGCTGCATGTTTAGTCTGAGTTTGGATTTGAAGTCCATACTCAAATGCATTTACATGTGGACCCAATGGTGCAATCCAGTTAGTTTCAAATGCCTCATTTACATATTGAATTTCATTAATTCCAATATGAGGAGATGAAAGCCATATTTTAGATTTTGTCATTTTTAAGTGTTTTAATAATTTTTCCAGGAACGCCAACAACTAAAGAATAGTCGGGAATATCTTTTGTAATGACAGCTCCAGCTCCTATAATACACCATTTACCAATTTTAACATTAGGTATAATAGTTGCCCCTGCGCCTATATGTGTACCCTCTCCAACTTTCACATTACCACAGAGAGTGGCAGAAGGAGATATATGAACAAAGTCGTCAATTATACAGTCATGATCTACTGAAGCCTTAGTATTGATAATACTATGGCTTCCAATATTGGATCCAGTTTGAATTATTGCACCAGCTACAATTAAACTTCCCTCTTTTATAATAACATTATTGGCAATAATTGCTGAAGGGTGTATTAGTGACTTCCAATTAATATTAATTAATTTCTGATAAATTTTTTTCCTTGTAAAATTGTCACCGATAGCAATTATTGCATTAGAATCTTTTATGATATCAATATTCCCCTTAATTTCTATACCACAAAACAGGCAATGATGCTTTTTTGTGTCATCATCAAAAAGGCCATCAATAATTTTTGCTAAAATATTTGCAATATCAATTACTACTTTTGAATGACCACCAGTACCTATTATATTTAAATGATTATCCATCATTTTTAATTTTACATAACAAATCTGAGTAATTTTTTGATACAATATCCCAATCTCTGTTATTTATTATCCATTGTTTTCCAGCAATACCCATATTGTTTAAATCTTCAAAATTCATATTAATCAATTGCTCAATTTTTAGTTTTATTGCACCTGTATCTTCAGATGGTATAAAAAAACCAGACCCAGCCTCATTAATCATCGATTGATAACCACTATATGATGCCAGCACAGGTTTACCTGCCATCATGTAATCAATTAGTTTATTAGGAGACCACCCATACTCCCAAATTTTACTATTTAGTGAAGAAAAATATAACACATTACATAACGCTAAAAAAGAAGCAACTTCTTCTCTCTTTACTTTTGGTATAAAAATTATATTTTCTTGCTCTTTTGTTTCATTTAAATAAAACGATTTTGAATCTCCATCTCCTAATAAAGCAAAGATTATTCTATTGTCATTACACATCATTTTAGCACAAGCAATAAAAGAATCTAGTCCATTCGTAATGCCAATGCTTCCAGCATAACCGATTATAAATTTATTTGTTGGAATATTATATTTAAGCGCAAACTCATTTGAATTTACATTCAATAAATTATAAAAATTAGCATCAAAACCAAAAGGCACACACACACATTTATTGTTTTTAATACCAGTTACATTTTCCACATGAACCTTTAAATTTGGCATTGTGCCAACAATTAAATCAGATTTGACATAACCGAATTTTTCAATTTTACCTAAAATTTTAACAAACGGATTAGTGTCTTTATACCCTCCTTCGGCTACCATTGTCAAAGGCCAAATATCTCTAATTTCAAAAACTAATTTTGCTTTGTATTTGCGTTTTAATCTAATGCCATTCAAAATCGTTATTAAGGACAAAGAGGAAACGATTATAATATCTGGTTTTTGATTTTTTTTTAGTGGGGCAAAAAATAATTTCCATTCAAAATCTAACCAACTTAAAATTCTTTTGATGGATGCGGTTTTTTTATACTTAAGTGTTTTGATTCTTAGTACTTCAACACCATCTAATTTTTCAAAATTATATAAATTATGATATTCAGGGTAAGTTCCAAAATGATTTGAGTCTGAAGAAATCACACTAACATTGTGTCCAATTTTCACAAAACGTCTTGCAATGGCAAAAATTCTGCTTTCAAAACCGACTTCTAATGATGATGCATATTTTGATATAAACCAAATATTCATTAATCTACTTTATATAACTTGGGAATAGCGTTTACAATTTTAATTACACGCTCAAAATCCATTCCTAATGTATCTAGGTACCATCTAATATTTTGATATCTAGGTCTATTTTCTTCTTCAAGCAGTAAAATTGCCTTTTCTCTAGTCATTTGCCCTTCTCTTATTTGATTGCTTCTAAATGTGTCATGTTCTGTGAAACCTGCAACCGTAAAATAAACATAATTATAAAAAGCTGCTGTTCCATCTCCAATTCTCCAAGTGGTAGGCGTATCTACTGCTTTTTCCCAATCATATACATTTAACAAACAATCATTTACTTGATCCTCATCCCATCTCCAATAATCAAATAAGTGATAATAATCCTTCTTATCAGTAAAGCTTCTATGGTATTCTCCAGAAAGTGTATCCCATAGTGATGTATTAAAATATCCTGGGCTTTGTGCCATTGTTAAGAATCTTTTTGAATGATATCTCAACTGTTTCATTACTCCATTGCTATATACTTTTTTTTCTTCAAAATCTGGTTCTATTCCTAAAAAACCAGTTTTAAAATGAGTTACTTCTAGTGGATTTACACCCCATAAATTCAAATTGATTCCTGTTTGCTTTTTAATATCTTCTACGTATCTAAAAAAGTGTTTATCACCTGCAGTTAACATAGCCATCATTCCTAAATGAGGTGATTTAAGCCATGCTTCTAAATTCATTCTAATGTTTTTTCTTTTCAATGAAATATCAGCTGCGACAATAATATTTTCCACTCCAAGCTGTGAACACATTCTGCTGATATTTCTTCTACCCAAATCAGTAACCATTCCCCAGTCATATGTATATGTAACTGGTTTCATTTTTAACTCTTCTACTATTAAATGCAATCCATAACAACTGTCTCTACCGCCAGAAAAAGGAACGATACAATCTAATTCTTTGCCATTACGTCGATATGGCTTTACCAATTCAAATAATTCTTCCTTTGGCTTTGGTGTATTTCGAGATTTATAGTTTTTGCAGTAATTGCATATTCCCTGTTCATCAAATTTTATAAAAGGCATTGTTTCTGGAAGTACACATTTTGTACATCTTTTTATTTCATTTTTTTTGTACTCTAAAAGTTGTTCTTGCTGAGAATTATAAATGAATTCAGGTATAAGATTTTCAATTCTTTTTTCAATATCAGATATTATAAAATCATTATTAGATTTAGGAATATCAATGATTACAGACGTGTTAACAATTTGAGTTATATTTTTACATCCGATTATTTCTAAACCATAACGCTCTGATGCAAAATATTTATCTTCGCCTGAATCACCAATGTATAAACTTCCATTATTTGAAAATAATAATAATTTCCCCAAAAAAGGCACAATTAAAGCACAGGCAATTATTCCCTTGCAGTTATGTAATATTTTAGATGGCAAATCTGCAATTTCTCCCAAATTATTAAAATGCTCTTCAGCAATAGCAACAATAGTTTCAGAATCAATAGTCAGTTCTCTTTGAACTGATAAGGAGTCCCAAATTTCTTTTTCATTAACAACTATACCATTATGAATGGCTGCGATATTTTTTCTAACAACTGGTTGATTGTCAGAAAGCCCATTTGTGATTAACCTACTGTGGCCTAAAACTATATTTGAATTACCAACTTCAACTTCTTTTAACAATTTTGTAATTTCATAATCAGCCCTGATTATATTATAGTTATTAGAATCATAATATATTAACCCACTTGAGTCTTTTCCTCTTTGTTCAGAATGCTTAACTAATTTTTTTAAATTATTAAGATTTGTTTTTGAAGTTGAAATTGAACCAAAAATTCCGCACATAAATTTATTTTTAATTGAATATTTAAGAAATAGTAACTAAATTAATTTCTATTTTTAAATACTTGTATTGTTTCTTCATAAAGCCCTATCATTTTTTTAACACTAGCTTCCCAAGAATAATTTTTAGCTACATGAGTTTTTGCGTTAAAACTCATATATTTTCTTAACTCAAAATTGAGAACCAATTTTTCAATAGCATCTGCAGCTTCAACAACATTTTCACTTTTTACGATTAGACCTGTTTCATTTGGAATAACAACCTCAGGTAAACCACCTACATTTGAAACTACAACTGGCTTTCCTGCCGCACCTGCTTCAAGCACAGCAACTCCAAAACTTTCGCTTCTGCTAAGTGCTACATAAATGTCTAATTTATTCAACTCATTTGGAACATCGGCATGATCAATTTGACCTATAAATTCAACATTGTCTTGAATATTTAATTTACGAGTCAATGAAATGTATTCACTAAGTTGTTTTCCTCCACCTACTATTCTAAGTTTTACTTTTATTTTTTTTTGATCTTCTCTATTTTGAAATCTAGTCAATAAGATTGAAAATGATTCTATAAGTAAATCTATACCATAAATATAATCCATTGTTTTTACAGTACCTATTGTAACAATTGTATCATAATATATTTGACAGTCATTTTCAAATTTTTTTACGTCAACACCAAATGGAGTAATGGCTATTTGCTTAATTGCTGGAACAATTTTTCGAATCTGTTCTGCCATTGCAAAACTAGTTGATGCAATCATATCTGCAGCTAATATATTTTTTTTAACAACCCACTTATGAAGAAATGATTTATATGGAAAAATAAATATATCACTGCCCCATATTGATAATATAAAAGGATGAAAATTTAAGCGTCTTGCTGTTGTACCATATCCACTTGCATAATGTGCATTTACAATATCAGGTTTAATTTCATTGATAATTTTTCGAACAGCTGGCACCATTGTAAAATATCCTAGTATACCTCTAAATGGCAATAAATGTAGAGTTACTAGCTCATCAAAAGACTCTTTATTAGAATGCTGAGAAATAATATGTACTTCATTTCCAAGCTTAGCTAAGCTTTTTGCCCATCTAACAGTGTGTATACTATCTGCACCTGCAATTAATACAATTTTCATTTTACTATCATAACTTTCATTTGTTACAAATAGATGATATATTAAATAGTACTTTTTGCAAGAGGATGGTAATCGCCAATCAGGCCAACTGTTTCTACATTTCTTATATCATGAACTATTTGAATAGATTTTCTAGCTTCATCTAATCCAAATCCTTCTCCATTCATGATATGTTCATAACTATGTGTATGTAGTTCTGTAAATCCATCACTGAATTCAATTTCTTCGCCTTCAATATTTAAGGAACGGTAGGTTCTACCACCTTTCGCTTTTACTTCTCTAGGCAATGTATCAGCATTGATACTTAAGAACCACCTAACTCTAGCTTTTTCTAAATCAAAATAACCTGAAGCACGATCATGTGTTTGAAAATGAACAATATTTTTTTTAACATCACCAAAAATCCAAGTTAACATATCATAAAAATGAACGCCAATGTTTGTTGCGATGCCGCCAGATTTATCTAAATCCCCTTTCCAAGAAGTAAAATACCAGTTACCTCTACTAGTTATATAAGCCAAATCAATATCGTAAATTTTATCTTTAGGACCTTCATCAATTTTCTTTTTTAAAGCAATAATAGATGGATGAAGCCTTAGCTGAAGTATATTATAAACACTTTTACCAGTTTCTTTTTCCATTTCTTTTAATCCATCAATATTCCACGGACTTAAAACTAAGGGTTTTTCACATATTACATTTGCACCAATTCTCAAACCGAATCTTATATGTGCATCATGTAAATAATTTGGTGAACAAATACTTACAAAATCTATTTTATTTTCTGTTTTCTTTAATTTTTCAACATGCCTATCAAACCTTTCAAATTCTACAAAAAAATTTGCATTAGGAAAATAACTATCTAATATCCCAACTGAATCAAATTTATCATATGCGGCCAATAATGTATTTCCAGTATCTTTTATGGCTTTCATGTGTCTTGGAGCTATAAATCCAGCTGCTCCGATTAGTGCAAATTTTTTCATTTTTATTTTTTTTCTACTTTGTTTTCAATTAAAATATATTCCTCCTTGCTTTCAGGACAAATTGCTTTCCCTTGATTATCAAAAATTAGTTTGTGGCCAAATTCACTCATCCAACCTATTTGTTTAGATGGATTCCCTATTACTAAAGCATAATCTAAAACGCTTTTAGTAACAACTGCTCCCGCACCAATAAAAGCAAATTTCCCAATATCATTTCCGCAAACAATTGTTGCATTTGCTCCAATGGTTGCCCCTCTTCCAACATGTGTTTTAAGATATGCTGATTTTCTATTTACTGCTGATCTTGGATTGATTACGTTTGTAAATACCATTGAAGGACCTAAAAAAACATCATCATCACAGGTCACTCCAGTATAAATAGATACATTATTTTGTACTTTGACATTATTCCCTAAGATAACTTCTGGTGAAACAACAACGTTTTGACCAATATTACAATTGTTTCCAATTTTGCAATTAGACATGATATGAGAGAAATGCCAAATTTTTGTTCCTTCTCCAATTTCACAATAATCATCTATGACTGCCGTATTATGTGCAAAATAATTTGTCATTAAAAATATTTTAAAATATGTTCAATTATATAATCTTGTTCTTCATTATCCATTTCAGTATGTATAGGCAAAGATAAAACATGTTTACATAGTTTTTCGGAAACAGGAAATTGCCCTTCTTTTCCTCCATAATGTAAATATGCTTTTTGTAAATGCAATGGAAGTGGATAGTAAATCATAGTTGGGATGCCACAATCACTTAAGTAGTTCTTAAAAGCTTCTCTATTTACATTTTCATTAAGCAAAATTGTATATTGATGAAAGACGTGAGTGGAATGTATATTTCTTTGTGGTATAGTTATATCAGAACTATTTTTAAATGCAATATCATATTTTTCAGCAACTTGATTTCTGGACTTTGTATAGTTATCTAAATATTTAAGTTTAACGCCTAAAATAGCAGCTTGTAAAGTATCCAATCTTGAATTTACACCAATGGAATCATGAAAATACTTTATACTTTGTCCATGGTTAGCTATCATTTTAATTTTCTGTGCCAAAGTAGCGTCATTAGTAAAAATTGCACCTCCATCGCCATAACAACCAAGATTTTTAGAAGGAAAAAATGATGTAGTACCAATATGGCCCATAGTTCCAGCTTGCATTTTTCTACCGTCTGAAAAAGAATAAATAGCCCCAATCGCTTGTGCAGTATCTTCAATAACTTTTAAATCTCTCTTTCGTGCAATTTTCAAAATTTCTTCCATATTTGAACATTGTCCATATAAATGTACTGTTACAATTCCAACAGTTTTATTTGTAATTTTTTCTTCTAATTGGTCAGTATTCAAATTAAATGTTGAATCATCCACATCAATAAAAACTGGAATTAATCCTAGTAATGCAATAACCTCAACTGTAGCGATATATGTAAACGCTGGAACTATAATTTCGTCTCCTGGTTTACATTCAAGTGCCATCATTGCTATTTGAAGTGCATCTGTTCCATTTGCACAAGGAATTACAAATTTAGCTCCAGTATATTCACTCAAGTCATTAGCAAAATTATTGACTTGCGGACCATTTATAAAAGACGTTTCGTCAAAAACCTCTTGTAGTACGACATCCAATTCCGACTTTATTTTAATATATTGATTTTTTAAATCAACCATTTGAATGTTATTCATAACTGTAAATGTAAAAATTTATAAAACTTTATTTTTAATATTTAATAAAGAATTAGTAATCATATTTTCATTGATATTTTTCATGCAACTCAAATGACCGCAATTTCTACCTGCATCTAAGATGCAATATTGATTAAAAAAGGGGCGGCAATCAATATCAGAATAAACTGAAACATGTAGCTCATCACTATACCCAGATAATAAATGGCTAGTAGGTCCAAATATTGTTAGTGAGGGTGTGTCAACTGCAATTGACACATGCCTTAGAAAAGAATCAACTCCAATGTGGATTAAAGCATTTTTGACCATGTAAACCGAATTTGAAATAGAAAGTTTACCTGCAAAATTCTTAATATTTTTAGAATTAACTAAATCAATTGTTTTTTGAATATTAAAGTATTCTTGTTCTGCTCCTAAAAATACAATTGGAAGATTGTAAATTGTAATTATAATATTAATGAAAGTTAATAACAAATCTTTATCAATCGATTTTTCAGGCCAACCACCATTTGGTTGAAAAGTTATATATTTCTTTTCTTCCAAAGAATTATCTAACAATACATCTGAGTTGTAATTAATTAAAATTTGAGGTTTAAATTTACCATCTATATGCTTGAAAAATAATTCTAATAACATTTTTCTCCTCAAAAGAATGTCTTGCCCATCAGTAAGTTCTATAAAATTTGTACCTAAAAACGCAAGACCATGTTGATTAATAGAATAAGCATTTCTAGGATTAATCATCCTCCAAAAAAATGTTGTGAGTATAGAACCAGTCTCATCAAATACAACATCAAATTTTAGTTTACGATAAGAATAAATTTGTTTGATAAAGTAATAAAAGTCTGTAATGTTTTTGATTTTTTGAAATGGAATTACAAAATCAACACTAGTTATTAAATTTACAATATTTGAATAATTGTGCTTGCAGGCATAATAAATTTTTGATTTAGGAAATCTGCTTTTAATATAATTAACAGATGCAGAACTCATTATTATATCACCTCGTTCAGCAAGACATACATATAAAATTATCTTAGGATTTACAACAATGGCTCTTTTTTCAATTGAAAAGTTTTTTAAAAATATTTTAAAAAATTGAATTATAAAATTAAATATTTTACGCTTATAACTAATAGGTTTAGAATAAAAATTCATGAATATAGAAATATAGTTTATGAATTATGAAAGTTGAAATAATTAATTACTAGCAAAATTTAATTTTTTATTACCAAGAGTAGGTATGTATAATAAAGAAATCCATAATAATAAACCTTCAGATATTGATCCACCCATTATAACTTTTGTACCAAAAAATGAAATAATAATATAAGCAATAAGTAATGAAGATGAAATACGACTAGTGAAATTAACATCTCTATTTCTAGACTGAACAAAAACCTCTCTAAATACAAAAAATAAACCAAATAAACCAATTACGCCACTTTCAATGATCATGTCAAGATAAATATTATGAGTACTTGAGCCCCAGATTCCACCTTTCATTAAATCAACTATTCCATTATCTGTACCATATGAGAGTGCAATATCAGAAAAACTGCCAGGACCAGTGCCAAATAAAAAATTATTTTTAACTACATCAAAGCCGACAATTAGTAATAGATCTCGTTGAGAAAGAGGATTGTCAATTCGGAAAATTGTATAAAAAAATGGAATTTGAATTAATAAAAATGCTATAAACAATAATGAAAAGCAAATTAAAATTATTTTAGATATTGAAATTTTTTTTATCCGTAAAAGAAGTGAATAAATCAATATTCCAAGAAAACCTCCTCGGCTTCCCGTTAATAAAGTAAAAAATAAAAAAAGTATTTCAAAGATTAATGAATACTTAAGTACATTTTCTTTATACTTTACAAAAAGATATGCATGTAAAAATGGTAGGGTACAAAATAGGAAGGCGCCTACTGCACTTTGGCTTTCGAAAATATGAGTTGTTTGCGCAAATGCCAAATTCAAATCTTTTGCAGAAAAAAGGCCAATAAATAAATCTATAAAAACTGGAATCGCAGCTATTGAAACAAGTTTGGGTATTGAACTTAAATTAAAAATACACAAATGTGCGTGAATTGAAAAAATAATAAAAAAAAATAATAGTTGTCTAATAAAAGGAAGATATGAAACAGAATTGACAATTGTACTTATTAGTATTCCAAATAGAATGATGAACGCTCCAATTAAAAAATTAACTGGAACTGTTTGTCTAATATATTTTATATATTTTAATTTTAAGATTAAAATAATAAGAAGAAGTGAACTTAAAAATTTTGCGAAGAATAAATTTAAAAAATATACTTGCCTAAAAATAGGAGCGAATAGAAATAATGAATAAATAATATAGTTTACATTGTCAAATAAATAAATAAATAAAAACAAAACAATTGACAGTATGGATAAAACCACTATTCCATTAACATTTATAATCCTTTCAATTGTTTCTGGTAATTGCTGATCCCCTTCAAATGAAGAATATTCTGTATAGCTAAATGGAATAGATATTAAACCTGATAGTGTAATAAAAAAAATAATTATTAAAATTTTTAAAAAATTAATGTCAACTTTTTTAGAAATCACTTCTTTAATTTATAATATTTTGAATCTTTAGCAATTTTATTTGATAAATCAAGATTAATGATACTGTCAGCCATGCTAATGTTGTAGAAAAAGATATACATAAATAATCACTAAAACCAAATTTTACAAAGAGAACAGAAAAAACTAATTTTAAAGCTAAGCCTATTAAATAAGTTTTGAATAATAAAGTTGTTTTATTGGTTAACAAATATACTTTTGAAACAACTACTACGATTATAGCAGGTATAATTCCAGGAATATAGATTGACATTATTTTTAACAAAGAATTTTTCTCTGTTGACTTACCTGCAAATAAATCTAGAAATATTTTTAATACAATATTTTCACCTTTAAAAATTAGTGAAAGAAAAATAAATGACAATAATATTAAAAACAAATAACTACTTATACTTTTTTTAATAATTAAGATAAATTTATTCATTCTATTTTTATCAACCAAAAGAGTGCTTAGTGTAAATCCGATTATTGAAATTGGAAGGTTATAAAACATTAAAGCATATGTATTGATTTGATATAATTTAATATTATCAGAGAAATTTACAATATAAGTATAATCAACTAGATTGTAAATCATTCCAATTAATTCAATAAAAGTGATTAACCCAATAAGCTGTATATTTTTTTTATAGTTAAACTTGTGACTTAATTCAAAATAACTTTTAAATGAAATAGTATCAAATGTATATTTCAATAAAATGTAATTGAGGAAAGACTGCAATAGTATGGTAAGAGGGAGTATAAAATATGAAAATATATTTTTAAAAAATAATAAAAATATGATGCAAATTAAATTACTAGATAATGCAGCAAAACTAACTTGAATATTTTTTCCTTTTGAAATCCCCCTAAATTCTTCTACTCCTGCAATTACAATAAAAAAAGAGGAAACTACATATATTACATAAGAAATTATAAAATCTTTTGACCATAAATCTAATTTAAATAAAACTAGTGCAATTAAAATAAAATAAAAATATTTTACAAATTCAACTGCGTTTTCAAATGATTTTTTCTCATCACCGTTTCCATCACCAATTAATCCAAGAGAAATATTTGGAATGTAATACCTTAAAAAGGTGGAAATAATTGATGGGAAAAAATTAAGTGCTAAAATTGATGATACAAAAGCTGTTATTCCAAAAAATCTGAGTATTAAAATTTCTCTTATAAATCCAACTATCTTTACCAACAATGTTGATGTCAATGATTGCAATATCTTTTTAATAAAATCACTAGACATTTTTAAAAAATAAATTGACCATTATGAATTTGATTAACGATGTTTGAATTTTTATTTATTTTTTTTTGCCCACAATTTTGCCTCAAAGCCCCAATAAGCCCAAGTACCTCTAAGAACTCTATTTTTAATCCTCGATGGAATTTCATTAAATAATCCCACCAAATACAATAGGAACGGTTTATCGGAAATTCTAATATATGTAATTTTAAAACCAAATGATTTTATAATATTGGAAAGTTCTTCAAAATCGACTATCTCATTGTGGGTTGAATCATCTAAAAAATTTAAAGTGCCTCTTCTTGAGGGGAATTTTAAAGTTTTAATAGACGGTGTTGATATAAATATTTCTCCGCCTGGTTTGACAACAGAGCACATTGAATTAACTACTGTTCTCCAATTATTACAATGCTCTAAGTTATGTGAACATACAATGTAATCAAACTCTCCTGAATTTTGAATTGCATTATGAAATTCTTCTGGTGTTGTAATTATATATTCATCCATCAACCCTTTATCATTCAAATTTAAATTGTAATCAGCAATGTCAATTCCAGTGTACTTAATTTGAGGATTAATTAATTTAAATAAACTTGCCGAATTATTTCCACATCCAACATCTAATACAGACGATCCTCTTTGCATTTTTTTTACAAAAGCCACTTTGCCTTTTGGCTCTAAAATTACTCTTACTGCTTTTTTGAAATTTGATAAAAACATAGTGAAATATTTAATAAGTATAATTGTTTGAGTTAAATAAAAAATAATTATTTTTTATTTAACTAGTTTAATTTTTGCAATATTTAACAAGCTTTAAATTCTTAAAAAATTATTTAAGCTCTAAATTAACCCTTCTTCTTCGTCAATAATTGAGCATATTAAATGTCCAATCATTATATGCATTTCTTGAACTCTAGCCGTAACATTAGTTTCAATATTAATATTATAATTTGAGATATTAATTAGATTTCCCCCATTTTTCCCTGTTAAAGAAATTGTTTCACAGCCAATTGTATTTCCATATTGAATTCCTTTTATTACATTATTACTATTACCGCTTGTAGAAATTCCAATTAATATATCCCCTTTTTGTGCTAAAGCTTGTATTTGCCTTTCAAAAATATTTTCAAACCCATAATCGTTTCCAATTGCAGTTAGTGCTGATGTGTCTGTTGTAAGTGCAATTGCGGCTAATCCTCTTCTTTCTCGTACAAATCTACCGGTAAATTCGGCAGCAATGTGTTGGGCATCTGCAGCACTACCTCCATTCCCAAAAAGTAATATTTTTCTTTTATTGTACAACGAATTTGAAATAACTCTTGCTATTTCAATAATTTTTGGAATTTGAAAGTTCAATGTAAAATTCGCTAGTTCAATATGTTCTTTTATTTGATTCTCTAAATTTCTATTCATTTTCGTTGATTTTAAATATTACTTCTGGTATTGTTGTTGTTTCTGCTCCAAATTTTTGAATTACAATTGAAGCAGCATGATTAGCGAATTTACATGAATCAGCCAATGAAATTTTATTGTTTAAACAAATTGCAATTGAGGCGAAAACAGTGTCACCAGCTCCTGAAACATCATAAACTTTTGTGGATTTTGTCGTTTCTATTTTAGACTCATTACCTGAATAAAAAATTCCTTTTTCAGCAAGTGTAACTACTAAGTTTTCAAAATTATATTCTTGTTTAAATTTTGAAGAAAATTCAAATATTTCTTCAATAGTTAATTCTTTCGAATCTAATGCAATCGAAAATTCTTTTAAATTTGGTTTAATTAGATTTGCGTTAGAGTATTTATAGAAATCTTTCCCTTTGGGATCAACCATAACATAAACATTATCGTTTCTGCATAAGTCAATTATTTTTCTACATAATTTTTTTGTAAGAACCCCTTTATTATAGTCTGATAATAATATTATTTTATACTTTTTTATATTTTTTTTTAGAAAAAATATAATTTTGTCTTCTACAACTTCAGATATGTCTTCAGTCGTTTCAGAATCTAGTCTTAAAAGCTGTTGGCTAGAAGCGATAAATCGCTTTTTTAAAGTTGACTTACGGGTCTTTTCTACAAGAACTCCATCAAGCGATATATTATTCTTAGCTTTTAATAAATTTGTTATTATTTTACCTTCTAGATCATCTCCAACCACTGTTAGTATATCGCACATAGCGTCAAATGCCAACAAATTACTAACCACATTTCCCGCCCCTCCTAACATACTAGTTTCTTTTATGTATTCAAAAACTGGAACCGGAGCTTCTGGAGATATTCTATTACATCTCCCGTATACATAATTATCTAGCATTATATCTCCAATTACTAATATTTTATCTGGATTTTGTGTAAATAGATTTTCAAAAACTTTCATTGTTTATAAACTTACTTTCAAGCTCAATTTGATTTTGATGATTAAAATATTATAATCTAGAGTTAACTATATCACGATTTAAAAAAGACTTGATATCAAAAACTATAGAATCTTCACTCTCACAAATGGATTTAATATCAATTTGGAGAAATTCTTTATGAGCAACTGCTAAAACAACTGCACTGTACTTTAATTTTATTTGTTCAATCAAACTAACTCCATATTCATTCATTACCTCATTTTTATCAGCATGCGGATCAAAAACCTCAACCTTAATATTAAATTGTTCTAATTCATGAATTATGTCAATAACTTTCGAATTTCGAATATCTGGACAATCTTCTTTAAATGTAATTCCAAGTACTAAAACATTTGATTTTGAAATAATGTGATCTCGTGCAATTAATAATTTAATTACTTTATTCGCAATAAACATACCCATATTATCATTAACTCTTCTACCACTTAAAATTACTTGGGGATAATACCCAAGACTTTCTGCTTTGTGAGCTAAATAATATGGATCTACTCCTATACAATGGCCTCCAACTAACCCGGGCTTATATTTTAAAAAATTCCACTTGGTCCCAGCTGCCTCTAACACATCATTTGTATCAATTCCCATTCTATCAAAAATCAATGCTAGTTCATTGACAAATGATATATTCACATCTCTTTGAGCATTTTCAATAGCTTTAGAGGCCTCTGCTACTTTTAAACTTGGAGCTTTATGTGTTCCAGCCAAAATAATACTACGATATAACTCATCTACAGATTCTGCTATTTCAGGTGTTGAACCTGATGTAACTTTTTTGATTTTGGTAAGTGTATTTTCTTTGTCACCTGGATTAATTCTCTCTGGCGAATACCCGCAAAAAAAATCAAAATTAAATTTTAAACCAGAAGTCTTCTCTAATACAGGTACACAATCTTCCTCGGTACAACCAGGATAAACTGTAGATTCATATATGACAACATCACCTTTTTTTAATACTTTGCCTATCATTTCAGAAGCTTTTAGCAAAGGAGTTAGATCTGGTGCCTTAAATTGATCTATCGGTGTTGGAACAGTTACAATAAAAATATTATAAGTCTTTAAATCTTCAATATAATTAGAGAAAGATAATCCAATATTA
>JACCDH010574745.1_pt1 | contig 22068 bp, 16 predicted proteins | sample 7442481 | NCBI WGS metagenome assembly JACCDH01 (sample SAMN15323433, study PRJNA562643) | freshwater metagenome | isolation source: river surface water | place: USA:Blue River Watershed | collected 2017-08-15
AAGCCACCGGTTGTGGAACTAGCAGCGGAGAAGAAGCTTGCCGACCTGATTCACGGTGCAGCAATCCAGGGCATGATCGAAGCAGCTCACGATATCTCAGAGGGTGGTTTGGCAATCGCAGTTGTTGAGGCAGCATTGCGCTTCAACGTTGGTGCCAGAATCTGGCTCGATGAGTTACTTGAGCGCGACAACCTAGACCTCACCGCAGCATTGTTCTCAGAGTCACAGGCTCGAGTAATCGTGAGCGTTGGCCGTGAGGATGACGTCAAGTTCCAGTCGCTCTGCGAAGCAAGAGGAGTGCCGGTTCTAAGAATTGGTGTCACCGATAAGGCATCTGGATCGATTGAGATCAAGGACCTAGCAACCTTCGAGCTCAACGAAGTCCGCGAGGGTTGGGCAAAGACTCTGCCAGAACTGTTTGGCTAGTCACCAAAGCCCTATCTCGCTAGCATTAACCGCATCTACCTAAGGTTTCTATGAACATCAAATACATCGCAGCACTGTCTTCCCTTGCTCTTCTTACCGGCTGTGCTACCGGTCCCTCAATGACCGATGCCGAAAGCTGTGACCTTATTGGTGGCGCAATTGAATCCATGATGTTTACCTTTGATGACCCAGAGGCCACTCCAGAATCAGCAAGCGTGGTATTCACCAAGGCAGCAACAGATCTAACCGCTGCCTCCGAAGGATCTGAGGGTGAGAAGGCTGCGTGGGCTGCCAGCATGAGCGCTCTTGCTAGCTACCTAACCCAAAACATCGCAGACAGCGATGGCGACGCCATGCTGCAGACCCTAGACGCACTGTTTATCGGCTTTGGCGACGAAGCCATTCACTGCGCAGAGTAACTAGTTCTTTAAAGTCTTTGCCAAGTATCCAGCTATAACCAAAGCTAAAGCTGGATACAGCATTGCCATCGGCAATGTAATGGCATCGGACAGAATGCCAACCAGTGATGGTCCAATGAAGTAGGCACCAATAGAGATCACACCAACCCTGGCAATACCAATTGAAGGTGCGATTCCCTTAATCGCAGCGGCACCGACAATAAATGCCGGAAACATTGGACCAATAGCGATACCCGCCCAGAAGAAACCAAAGTTCACAATCACAAGTGCCAAAAGTGCATGGTCACTGCTTAGCCAAACTCCAAGCAGCATTGATGCTCCCCACACCAAACCACCACCAACACCCAAATACCTAACAACTCGGTATGGGCCAAAGCGCTCCAGCCAACGATCACCTAGGAACCTAGAAATCAACATCGCAAACCCAAAGGTTGCAAAAGCCGAAGCATTGAAACCTTTGTCGATACCCATCCAGTCACGAAGCAACAGCGCTCCCCAGTCAGCCGCAGCCCCCTCGGCAATAAACGAAGCAGCACTTCCAATGCCCATAAACCAAAGCGGCAAAGTAGCAAGGGCAAACCACGGCACCGAGTTACTGGTCACCTCATCATTAGTACCCGCGTGACCATCCATCGAAGGCGGCAACAGCTTTCGAGTTGCAATCAAAAACACCACAAAACCAACCCCCGCAACTATCAACAGGTTCTGCTGTGGAGTCAAAAGATAAGCAACCGTTGCACCAAAGACAGTGGCGACCAAAGTCCCCAAGCTCCACATGCCGTGGAAGGAAGCCATATATCCCTTGGCTAACAGCTTCTCAATGGCAACACCCTGGGCATTGCCCCCGACATCAAGCCAGGCATAAGAGAAACCCAGCACAAACAAACCAACAACCAAAACAAAGGGTGAGTTACTCAACGCCATGATCACGACACCCATAGGCACCACGAAGGCAGAGAAATACATTGCCGGCCTAGAGCCATAGCGGTGAATCAATCTGCCGGCAACCTGAGCTCCAACCACCGCGCCAACAGAGCTGGAGATAAGAACCAGCCCAAACTGAGTATCGCTGAGCCCATTTGCTTCTTTGATCTCAGGAATCCTCGGCACCCAGGCCATCGACACAACGCCCATCACAAAGAACATCAGCCAGAGCGAGTTTCGGGCTGAGGTCGCTTCTTTAGCTGGGGTCATCGGATAAAGCTAACTCACCCAGTCGAACTAATTGACTCATTAGCTCGACTAGTCCTGTGTCAGCAGCAGTATTTGACTGGTTTAAGCAGCGAGAGCGAAGTCTGGCTTGATGTACAAGACTCGGGCGCCGCTCATTCTCATTGCATAGGCAATAGCGGTCGGCTGTGAGACCACAACGACATTCTTTAGGAGCGAAGTCAGGTGAGCAACAAAAGGAGCAAGCCCTCCGTCGCCACTTCCAATGACAACCTGGTCGAATCGCGACTCTAGGTGATCATCCGAAATAGCCTCGGCCAAAAGGATGTCTGCTCCGTCGTGACCCTCGCGACACTTGATTGTCGCTCCTGCCCAGCCGAATGCGGCAGCCTCAAGGTTATTGCGAGAACTTACAGTTACATAAAACTGATCGTGCTCTCCAGGATGCATCGCCTCCATGTAGCTTCGACGAGCTTCAATTACTTGCTCGAGGGTTGGATTTGGCACCATACACAGGTTTTCGATGTCGATTAGGTGCATGGTGCGTGATTTTCGGATAGAAGTTAGCGTCTTCTTATTCATTGGTTCTCCCTTGCTCGTTTGTAGAGAGAAACTAAGGCACCATTGTGACATTTTTAGTGTCACCGCTACAGGCGAGGGATTTCGATGTTTAACGTTTCAGCCATTTTCGCAAGCATTAGTTGCTTGATGCGTTCGATGCGTTCGAGCTCAGGCTTGTTTTCACCCCACTCCGAGGGATCTATGTCGGCGAAGACCTGATTGGCTTCGGAGTTGATGCCTAGCTCAAACAGGCACTCAGCAAGACCCGCCCTTGCAGATCTAGCTGAAAAAGAATCCTCGTAGTTTAGAGAGCGAGTAAGGATGTCTCTCCAAAGCTCCGAAGCTGCAACAAATGATCCTTCGCTCATTAATCGCTCAGCGGAGACCGAATTTGCCATGAGAACATTGACCTGTTCCCCGGCAGCATCGAAGTATGCAGCTGCTCTGTCAAGAAAGCCCTGCGCGATTGTGTGGTCCGCCTCTGGGTCGCGAAATATCAGCGAGTATGCGAGTTGAACCTCTGCCAGGCCCGCACGCGAGAAATCACCGTTTTCTCTAAACAATCGAATAGCTAAACGTAGGGGCTCTTCGGCCTGTAAGTACTTACCTGCAATGTTCAAAGTCCAGCCAAGTCGGTAGTGCATGTGCGCAATGCGCTCTTCCTTGTCCATGAAGGAAAAGATGTCGATTGCATCTCTAATGTGCATTAGCGCTTGATCGAAATCCCCCAGCTCAATGAGTGCAGATGCCATCCGGTCCTTAGCTCGAGCCGACCCGTATGCGTCACCAACCGACTGGAAGTAGTTGAATGCCCTTATAAAACATTCGAGCGCTTTAGTCTGCCGACCCTCCATTCCGTGCAGCTCGCCCAGGCTTAGCCCGGTAATCCCCGCTTGGGTGAGGTCCTCTATCTCGAAAAAGGCTTCGATTGCCATGTCGTAGGCGGCGATTGCCTCGGCAATGTTCCCAAGTGCAGAGTGCGAGTCCCCAAGTGGCCCAGATGAATAGGCAATGGACTTTGAGTCGGTGATTTCCTTAGCTCTGGCAAGCGAGACGGTCAGTGACTCAATTGCTTCGACGTACTGGGAAAGACGGAATTGGCAGTAGCCAAAACTGTAGTTGGCCACTCCTGCATCAAAGGCCCTTCCGAGCTGTTCAAACAGATCAAGAGCGGACCCATACAGGCTCTTTGCGACCTGAAAGTCTTCACGGTTTCGGGCTCGGTGCGCCAACTCGAGCAGGGAGTCTGCGCGATCCTCCAACTCATCTGACTGAGTGCGCTCCCAAAGGTCTTCCTCCGGCATTTCATCGTGACTGGACATTGGACCTTCCGTAAGTTTTGGCTTGCTGGACTTTCTTTGTGGCCTCGTACCTTGCCACTGGGTCACTTGTCTCACGTGGTCTGGCAATAAAGAACTGCCGAGGAAAAATACTTCGAGGCGTTCGCATCTGCTCTCCCAATGATCTCAACCCCCCTTCAGAGAGCAAAGATAGATTTTGGGTCTGACATTTTTGATTTCGGCGTTTACGAAGAATTGTCAATCGAGCTTTTAAGAAAATCGACCTTCAGGGTCTCTTTGCTGTTTCTCCACAAAGACATGTATGTTGTCAATGACATCGCAGTAGGGGGGTTCTTTGAATTATTGGTGGGTAAATCAAAAGCAAACATTTCGGCAGGAAATCGCTGGGGGCTACATGTGGTCTCCGAAGAGGAATTCTGATGGGGGTAAGAACCCCTACTACGACTTCATGACTGAGGTTTTGCCTGGGGATGTTGTTTTCTCGTATGCAAATGCAAACATCATCGCGGTTGGTGTAGCAACAACGAGTGTTTTCACGTCCCACAAGCCTAAGGACTTTGGAGCTGCTGGAGATTCCTGGGCAGATGAGGGTTGGCGGGTTAATGTGGACTTCGTTCGAACGGAGAGCCCTGTTTCCCCAAAGAACCACATGCACCTCCTGGCTCCTCTGCTGCCCTCAAAGTACTCACCCATTCGCCCCGATGGGGTGGGGAATCAAGTTTATTTGACATCTATTTCTAAGGACCTAGCTGTTCTCTTGTTGCAGCTGTTGGGTAATGTCGAATTGACGTGGCCAGTTACCGATTTAAGTGAACTCGACTTCAGTGAAGATGAGCAAGATTTGCGACTCGATGAGTCACTGAAGATCACTGAAAAAGCGTCCCTCATCCTCGCTAGAAGAGGTCAAGGAACTTTCCGAGATCGAGTGCGTTTCTTTGAGGGCTCTTGCCGCGTTACTGGGGTGGATGTCCCGTCCCTTCTGATTGCAAGCCACATTAAGCCTTGGAAGTCCTCAAGCAATGAAGAGCGACTCAGCGGGCACAACGGACTTTTCCTTTCCCCTCACATCGACAAGCTGTTCGACAGTGGGTTTATAAGTTTCGAGAATTCCGGTTCAATGATGGTCTCACCCTCTTTGGATGTCGGAGTTCTCCAAAAGTGGGCCATAAACTCAAATGTTTCGGTCCGGAAGTTTGGTGAAGAGCAGGCCTATTTCTTGGATTCGCACAGGAAAGAAGTGTTTCGCTCAAATGAATTCTGATGACTTGGGTCACCAAGATGAGTCGGGCTAAAATCAATTTATGAGTCAGCAAGCTTGCCAAGAAAGAGCCACCGGACGAATTGGTCTGTGTGTTGGAGAATCTCCCGGGGGCCTTGATGTGGTGTTTTCTCCAGCCGCGCCGATTGAGACCGTAAAAGGCAATGCAGTCATAAGGACCGACTTGCCAAGTTTGACCTTCATCCGAATGAGTGACCCTGACCTTTTGCATAAGTTGATCGCTGAAGATATGCCTAGCGTGCTAAAGATGATTATCGGAGGCATGGAGTCTTTTGACGCCACAGCTGTAAAGATAAAGAAGAAGTTTGAATCCCAAACGCAAGTTACCGGCATAGACATAACTAAGCACCTAGGGAACGCGCTGAAGACGGGCGATCTAGTTAGTCAGTCTGAGGGCGGTAACAAGGTTTATTCGGTTGCCGGCGAATTTTCCCCGATTGTCCCAGAGCAGTGCAAATGGATGATTGGCTACGAGGCAAAAGAAAAATCCGCCCCAAAAGAGAAGTTGAAGACCGTAGCGCTCACTCCCGCTGAAATTTTCATCCAAAGAATTTCCATTGGCGGTGTTGAGGGTGAAGGTGAATACGTGGAATGGCTTGCAGACCCCGTGGCTGCGTCGCTCGACTTAACAAAGCAACTTAACTCTCACGATGGCCAGATCAAACTCAAGAAAATTGGTCCTCAAGAGATAAACGTGTTTTGCCTATGCCCCTCTAAATTCTGGCTTGAAAGCTCCGCCGAGGAGACGCGCCTCCTAAACAAACACTTGGTGAGCATTCTTGGCTCGCATAGCACTTCAATCCTGCAGCTCATGGACTCCGCCAGCAGCAGCAAAGAATCAGCTGTCGTTGTAGAAAGTCTGCAGGCACGAATTTCGTCACTTCAGAACCCAGCCATAGAGACTCGTACCCCATTCGATTTGTTCAAAGCACTTTTTGCAATTCGACGGCTCACCGATGGAGAGCCGGCGGTAGCGATCAGTATCTTAAAGAAGATCCTGACGGATAAGTCCATTGAGAAATCCCTAAGAGAAAAGCGAAGAGGAACTGAAAGTGATGATGTTGACGGAATCATCTCTAGGGTCATTTCCTCCACCCCGTGGGGTGAAGCGAGAGAAGCTCTAACAGCACGTGCGATTACGTTCTGGCGAATGAAACCCGAATCCTTGGATGTCTTTGGTGGGGCCTCCATGACAAACATGATTCGCTTGCTGGAGTCTCTTGACGAAAACAACCTTTCGGACAGGGACCTGTTGACTCAAGCTGCCGCGCGTTTAGAACAGCTTCTTGAGTTCAAAGCAGGAGTAGAGTCCGCCGCACTCGTCTTTGGTCTGGTGACTAAATACAAACTCGAGTTATCGCCAAAGAAAGTTGCCAACTACATGGCTGGTGCATTGGCCAAAGATGAACGATTGAAGTCGCTGTCCAAAACACTTTCCGGGGAGTTTGCGGTGAGTGAGTTCTCGGCAGATTTGGCTGAGCTCAGGAATGTCAAGGTTCGCCTTGAGGCAAGTGCCCTGGATGCTGCCCATAAGATTTCGGAACAGTCCAGAGAACTGGAAGCTCTCCGATCCAAGCTCGTCGCAGATCGCAAAGAGACGGAGTCTGACCTCGGCCAATCGGATGCACAATCCAAGCTTCCAGTCTTGAAGCTATTGGCCAGAACGCTGTCAGCGGCTGAAGAATTCCTCGTGGACAATCCGGGTGCCCTTGCCAGGTTTGAGATTCTGGCTGAGCAAGCATCCCTTCTGAGACTTGGCCACCCTGGAGACGAAGTTGCATTTGACCCACTGGTTCACATGGATCCAGAGGGACAGTTAGAACCTGGGCAAATGGCAAGAGTCTATGTTGTCGGGTACGCCTGGAAGGATGCTGGTGCTGAGCTAGTCCTTCAAAAGGCGTTGGTTCACAAGTAGGTTTTGATTTGGATTCGGGGGATAGATGATCTGGGGAATTGATTTCGGCACAAGCACTGCGTTGCTAAGCCATTCCTTTAGAAACTCGGTGCGCTGTTTTCCACTGGGTTCGACAACGAATTGGATCCCTACCATCGCGGCTGAAAATGAAGGCCGAATTGTTGCGGGTGAGGACGCCCTCCAATTTGGCGATCTGCGTCTAATCCGTGCGGTCAAGCGTGCTATCACAGAGGGTAACCGCGAAACAGTTGACTATTTCGATGGCTATGAGATGAAAACTATAGATGTCGACCAGGTGGTGGTCGCCATCTTAAAGAAAGTCAAGGCCTTAGCAGAACGCACTCTAGGCGCGGATGAAGTTGAGGCAAGGTTTGGCTGTCCTGCGATGTGGGATGGACAGCAAAGAGCGCGCCTTCTTCGGCTGATTGAGGCGGCAGGCTTTCAAGCCCAGTACCGACAATTGATCGATGAGCCAATCGCGGCATGTATTTCCTGGGTTCAGGCTCAACTTCTTGATGGCAAATCAATTGATGGCAACGTTCTGATTTATGACATGGGGGGCGGAACGCTCGATGTGGCGATAGTTCGCGTCAAGGCTGAGCCGGGACGAAAGCCAAGCTTTTTTGTCAAATCCAGTTCAGGAGCGGCTATCGCCGGAGAACGTGTTGACGAGGAGATTGCCGTCCACCTGGAGTCTCGACTCCGCGAACAAGGTCGAATAACTGGGCCAAAAAGCAACGCCCCCGACAAATGGCTCTTGGCCCCAGCTCGCGAACTGAAAGAGCGTCTCAGCTCCTCTCCTAATGCCAAAACTGCAATAGTTCACCCTATACACGGGCAGTTAGATCTTGTATTGACCAAAAACCAACTAGATGACATAACCGCACCGCTTCTAGGGGAGGCGTGGAAGACTGTCCAGAAGGCGCTATATTTAGCCGAGTTCACCGACGGGGTTGGCGGCAAAGGAGTATCGCCACATGATGCTTCACGCCGCTCTGAACTTGAGCGACTACAAAGAATCGATCACGTTGTATTGGCAGGCGGCATGGCCCCCATGATGGCTATTCGGGAAGAGTTCGTTGCCAGAGGGGTCACCCCTTCAGTCATACAAATCGCGGGAGGTTCTAGCGGCAATCCCAATGAGGCCATTAGCCTCGGTCTTGCCGAGGACTTAGAGCCTGACCAGCTAAATCTAGCCCGACCCTCATTTCACCTAAACGTTCTCTGGAATGACGACTACAGAGATGAAACTGGAGTTGTCAGGATTTACAACGCATACTCGCCTCTATACGAGGAGAAAACCACCAGCGGAACGCCATGTTTTCGTTGGACGGGTGACTCGGATTTACCTAAATCAGCAATTGGTTACGTGAAAGTCGAAGACCCGCGCACAGGGGAAGAACTCGAATTCCGAATCCAGGGGACCAGAGATACCACAAAAGAAATCTACTTCAACTTACAAAACCTGAAACAAATAGTTCTTTATCCGAATGGCTGGTTACTAGTTCGGTCCGATCGTCTCACCAGAATCCGCGTGGCGAACTGGCCCTTCGGTGACTACAGCAAGTACGTAGACATTGAACTAGAAGATGGCCACACTCCTGAGGACCCGCTGCCGTGGGCAGATGTTGGCTAACTCAAACGGAATGTGGCTTTAGCCAGTGCAACTTTTGTGATGTAAGGGGTTATTTGCCGTTTCTTTGCAAACTCTTCCTCTAATTCGCTGAGCCTGTATTGACTCTTATCTCTCTTGCCTCGAAGCATATTAATGTAGGCCTGGCTTCTTTCTTGGGCAACGGCCTCATCATGACGTCGTTCATAAGTTGCATACTTTCTTTCCTCAATTGCCATCTCGGCTGACAGGCGAGATGTGAGAAGCGCCTCATTCTCTGCCTGTCTCAAATCCTTGGCAATGTGGAATCTTTGGTCCTCAATAGCTCGCAAAACGTTGATGTCTTCATCACTCACGTTGGACCGAGAATTCACTTCAGAAGATCGAATCAGACCGGGTTCTGACAACAGGAACTCCTCGGCAGTCGAGTCCCTCAAGCCAGTTCTGAGGTCAATTGCCGTCACCCAAAGTTCAGTTTTCTTGTCTACACCTAGAGTCTCAAAAACACTCCAAAGTGCCAAGAACTGGCCAGATAACTTCTCATTTTCAATGACACAATCCGTGAAACGACCAGGTAAGAGGTCTGGCTCGGTCAATGACTTTTGCGCCAATCTGACGAGTGGGTGGCGCGAGGAGACGATTTCTAGCGGTGCTTTAAGCCCGTGATTGCCGGAAACATAACGGGAGTCGAGCACTAACCCGATCGGGGCTTGAGCTCTTGTAGTTGTGACCAATTGGTGCCCTAGTTCAGTTCCCACGTCAAGCATTCTCGAGTTTGCCAGGAGGTTGGCAAGTTTGTCGCTGCCTACAAGCTCCAAGGCCACCAGATCCTGGCTAACAGTTCTAACACTTGCATCATGCAATCGAGCGATATGCTCAACATGGCCAGCAAGTTCAGGTGGAGAAACAAAACGACCCTTCCTTGGACCTGACTCATCTAAGCCTTCGACCTCCAGCTGGTCCAGGATGCTCAAATTCTCGCGCTCTTCCTCGACGTCGGCCCTCGTGAGAGCGTCATTTTCAATTGCAATCGCTTCTCTCTCAACGCGTTCTTGTATTTGTTGAGGTGACAGATTTGGCTCGATAGCGAGAAGAGAGATTCTCTCCATCGTTTCTTGGAGGATACGATCCAGATCACCTACGGTGCTGGTGAAAATCTTTATGCGCTCGTAGAGGCGGAAAAAGATTTCAGTTTCAATTGTCCCGGGGACAATGAGGTTATAAATCAAGATTCTTTCGTTCTTTTGACCAAACCTATCGAGGCGGCCAATTCTCTGTTCGACCTGCATGGGGTTCCATGGGAGGTCATAGTTCACTAGTACGCTGCAGAACTCGAAATCCAAACCTTCGGAACCCACCTGGTTTGCGATCATGACTTCGAATTCTCCCGCGCGGAATCTTTCGATTAGCTCATGCCTGTCTCGGGGTGAGATTCCACCATGCAGCCCTTGAGATCTAAAGCCTGCTTCTTCAAGGCTGCGGGTCAGATACTCAACTGTTCCCCTAAAGAAAGTAAAGACCAACACCTTGGTTTGCCCTTGTGCCTTTAAGTCGGTCAGAAGTTTGAGGAAGGACTTGACCTTACTATCGACGGCTGGGGCGGCTACCTTCAAGTCTCTAGAGTCACTAGCCAATGTGAGCTGTTCAAGCTCCCCTTGCTCCAATGTGATGAGATCATCATCTTCCAAAAATTCGCTGGGAAGAATCTGCTTATCCCGCAGGCTCTTAACCATCACCGGAATGGAGCTGCAAGTTTGACGCAGAGGCATCTGCATGAGGAAGGCTCTAGGGTGCCCCGACTTCTGGGCCTTTAAGAAGTAGTAACGATAGACAGTTTCATAGAACTCACGCTCTTCGTCTGTCCATTCCACTTCGACAGTATGTGTTTCTCGAGTAGCGCGAAAATCTCTGGTGTCTGCTTTTCTAGTGCGATTCAAGGTTTCGGACAGAGTATGAAGTTCACCGGTAAGTCTGTTTATCTCCGCTTTGTCAGCTGGGGTCAAATGACTCTTAGAAGTGTGATCCAAAAGATCTTTGAAACCAGGACGCATGGTTACCTGGCCACCAAACTGCAGCCCCTCTATTTGCTTAAGCAGGCCGTGTGCCTCATTGTTCTGACCGGCAAATAGCAAGCGCTTTGCCTCTAGAAGGTAGTGGTTAGGCTCAACCTGAAGCCTGAAAAACTCAGCCGTCGGGTATTGATGCGGATCTAGAAGATGCATGAGATTAAACAAATCATCGCGACCAAGATTTAGTGGGGTTGCAGAAAGTAAGACCAAGTATTTGGACATATCCGCGATTGCCTCTGCAAGGATGTTGCCTCGGGTTCCCCTGTTTCTTACTTGGTGCGCCTCATCAAGAATCACCAAATCAAGCTCTATCTCACTTGCCTCAAGCTTCTCCAAGACGGATTCGCGACTTCTGAGAGACTCAATACTCATTACCGCAGCGAGCGGTTCTTCCGGATTTACCTTTAGTGTTTCGAGGTAATTTTCGAGATCTTGAATCTTGAAAATTTGAATTTCTCTCATAAATCGCAAGCGCATTTCATTTCGCCACTTGGTTGTCAGAGACGAAGGGGCAATAACTAAAACTCGCTTCAGGGGTTCGCGCTGCTCAAGCTCGGTCCAGATCAGCCCTGCCTCAATAGTTTTTCCTAGGCCTACCTCGTCGGCCACGAGGATTCTTCCTCGTTGAGACTTGATAATTTTTAGCGCGGGCAAGAATTGATATGGCCTGAAAATCGTCCTTGTTGCGGCAAACGAATAGAGCGTGTTACTTAGTGGATAGTGGAGTTTGGCCCACGCAATGGTTCTTAGAAAATCTGCGCCGCTAGATGGAGCCTGCCTTCTCCAGGTCTCTACAAGCCGCGGATCTCCGGCAAGTAGTTCAAGATTCTGGGGCAGCACGGAAACTCTTGAGTCATTGATATCGATTTCGACACCATATCCAACCAAATTCTTGTTGACTACGGCGACCCGGGCGAACTGGCGCTTTGTGACGTATAGAACCCAATCGCCTGCTTTGAAGGGCGGGTTGTCGTCCAATTCTTTGGCCTGATCCCACCAGTCATCGCTTGATCTGAAGACGTCGAGAATTGGGTCGGAGCTCACGTAGAGTGAATCGATCTCGTAGGGGCTACTAGCCTCACGACTTCCATGAATGAGTGTGACTTGGTACCTCTTCGCACTTCGTCGAAGGTATACCCCGGAAGCAAATCGGTCTGCTTCCGGATCAAGAAGTGTGCGAATGGTTGCAGGCGGCAGCAACAGTGGATCTGCTGGCGAAGTGCTGGATGAGGTGACGACGAGAAACCTTGTGATATCGAGTTGCCTAGACAGCAATCCGTGGAGTGCATCCTCTGAACCTAGGTAGAAGTAATCTCCACTCGAAGTCAACATTGAATCCAAGTCCAACATGCAGCACCACCTTCTCCAGCGTCCTTATCGAATGAAGTATTTTTCCAAAGTTCAGGTTCTAATCAATGCCTTCAATCGCAACAACCGTGTCGAACAATCCACGCCTTTTCAGGTCGCTGTGTGAATCGATCCCGGTGTAGGAAAGTGAGCCATCTTCGTAGCGTCTAAATGCAAACACGGCCTGATTCATATGGCTTGAGTTGAAAAGATTTAGTGAAACTAGTAGCTGGAAATCTTCGACAGACAATCCAGTCACAGTTTGAAAAAGTGGAGGTTCGATTTTGGTAATGACGTCCTTAAGGGTGTTTTCTCGGTAGTCCGTGAGGTACATAAAAGCGGGGATTCTCGTCGCGAATTTGATTAGCTTTTCTTGTATCTGTTTGCGAAGAGATTTGTACTCTTTCTCTTCTTTTGTCAGCTCCTTTTTCTCGCCTGGCTTTGGGTTCTTCTTCTTTTCTTTGACTTCCTTGCTCTTGTTGATCACTGCTTCAATCGGGTTGTCGCCCAGTTTCCTAAACCCTTCAATCCTCATAACCGCAGCGAGTGCTTCTTTGCTCGCTAGAACCTTGCTTAGAGTCTCATTGTCAACATTGACCAGTAATGCCGACTCCCACTTGCGAGCCAGTAGCGTGGCAGAAGTACCTGTTAGCGCAACATCCAGAATCTGTCCGGCATCAATTTGAACCATCTGAGAGCCGTTGTAGGCCAGAACCGGCAAAAAGCCCACTAATTCGGCCACGGCTTCTTCCGGGTTGCCGGCTCCAGAGGCCAACCCCATTCCATACTCGGAGATTTGTCGCAAGGCACGTGTTGGTGCAAAATCAAAGACGAAGCAGGCAGGCTTGATGACATCTTCAGACCTGGGGTCATCGCCATTTGGGTTCTTTATGGACCAAGGGGACTGGACCCTAAATGCCGCTTGGAAGTAAGTCTCTGGCGATTTAAGGTTTCTAAGCATAAACATTGAAGACCATTGGGGAACCGTCACCCCCGTGGTTAGTTTTCCGCACGAGAGGGTAATTGTCTTGGTTTCCATACCCGAGCCAATTGCTTTTCTGACGGGCTCAAGCGCCTCAAGCCCAATTCCCGCTTTCTCTCCAGAAACGTTTAGAACGTTGTATTCATGCCAAAACTTGTTCTGTGCCTCCCTCAAAAGATTTGACATAGCATCGCAAGAGGCAACGTTAGGCAGGAACCAAAAGGAGTGCTCTAGGTATGGAAGCAATCTGACATCAGAATAAGGAAATGGTGGTTTCTTTGACCCAAGTTTCAGGTCGTCAACTTGCGTCGGAGAATAATCACCTTTGATTATCTGCAGCCATTTCTGAACTTCAGATTTGTGTTTAAATTCAGCCTTTTCCCCGCGCCCTGAAGCGGCAAAAAATTCGTTTAAGTCAAACTCTGCAAACTCGCCTTGATTAGCTATGGCGACTAGCTCATGGGGCATCTGGTATGTCATAAGTCGCATCTGCGGTAGAGATCCGTAAGGATTTCTCTCTTCAGGGTACTTAGAGGCAAACAACTCCTTGGCTCGTTGTTCATCGCTATATGTCCAGTTGAAGATTTGCTCCTCAATAAACTCACCGGTTGAAAGTGCTCGAAACGGTGTGCCAGAGAGGTAAAGGTAAGCTCTCGTCTTGATTGGTAAGAACTCAGACTCATCACCACTGAGATCATCTAATTCTTCATGAAACTCGTCAAGATCCGGATTGTAAGCTAACTTCTCCTCTTTGCGTCGCTCCGAGTCGTCTTCACCTTCAAAGAGTTCTTTGGCGTTTTCTCTCCAAGCGCCAAAGTGGTACTCATCAAATATGACAAGGTCCCAATCTATTTTGTGAATCCACTCGTTCTTTGACTTTATGCGCCCGTTTTCATCTTTGCCTAGAAGGTCTTGAAACGAGCCGAAAAAGACCAGTGGGGTTGATTTTGATACCGACCTTGGGTCCCCGTCGTGTCTTTTTGAAAGAAATTTCCAACCTTCAAAATCGACGTGAGACTGAAGGTCCGTTTTCCAAGAATCCTCTACTGCAGGCTTGAAAGTAACTACTAAAACTCTCTTTGCGCCGAGCTTGATAGCCAACTGGTAGGCGGTGAACGTCTTACCAAAGCGCATTTTGGCGTTCCACAGGAACCTGGGGGTGGCCTTCATGTTCTCTCGCCAAACCGAGTGAAAGTAATCGTGGGTCTTTAAAACGGCCAGTTGTTGCTCTTCCCTCATCGAAAAATCAAGATGATGGTTTCCCGAGAACGCTTTGTTAGCTCTGAGTTCCTGTATCGCTGTAAGAACGTCGTCCACATCGACTTGCATCCACTCAAGATTCGTGGAAGCGAAACCCTTTGACTTCAAATGACGGCGAACGTCATGATCTGAGAATGTGCTGCCATCCTCACGTTCTGCCAGTTCGTCCAAAACGATTTGAAAGTTTGTAATTCCTGCGGTCTGAACTTGCTGCTTTACTCGAGTTGCAACACTTTGGGTCGTCTGTCCTATCTTCAACTGGCCCCGGTGCGAGGAGTCGTTAATCGCGTAAGCATAAATTCTTAACCGAGGCTTTTCTTTCTCTGGAAACAGAGCTATCGATTTAGTCATGGTCGAGCGCCATTGGTCTGATGAGTGAGTTTATGAAATCCCAATCCGAGTCATCAAGACGAAAGAGCTCTGAGAGAGCTTCGTCATCAACCGGATTCTTCAAGTCGATTATTGGCACAAATGTATACACTGATTGGCTTGCGTGCTGGGTTGGTTTGTGCAACAGCACTAAGAATCGAAACACCTTGGTTGAAATGTACTTCAGGCAATTCTCCGCTTCAATTTTAGAATCGAAGGGTCCGATGCAGTTGTAAGTTTCCGTCGAGATCTCTCCAGGCTGTCCCAGGAAGGGGCGACCGAGAATCATGTGCGGGAAAGAATCACTGCCACTTCCTGCACCTGGAATGAATACTTTCCATGAATCAATCAGGTGACTTCCCGAGGTCACTTCTTTGCGCGGGATGTAGCCGACGCCACCATTTTGGAACACTCTGAGATCGTCAGTTTTGCCCTCGGCGGGGCCTTGAAAGAAAGTTCTGAGCCCAAACGGCTTGCTGGGGCTGACTAAATGGGTGAAGGACTTGGAGCCAAGATCGAGGTTGGCGCGATCTTGGGACTTGTCTGAAATTGATGCGACGATTTTTCTGAGTATGCGTAAACCCTCGTTGTACCTTATGAAGATATCCGCCCCGGGCTCAAGGAGTTCACGGACATCTTTTGAGACCCGAGCGGAGTCAAAGTGCGTTTCTACTTCAACCGGGCCTGGTTCATTCTTTTTCCAAAGAAAGTAACAGACACCTCCCTTAATCTGAACTCCTGGGAACACCTGTGATGAATCAGGAAAATCGACTAGCTTCCTAAGCTGACGATCACGTAGCATGCCATCCCTGAACTGGTCGAGTCCCTTTCCTCCCGAATACCAGCGAGCGGGCACGACCAGGCAAAGTAATTTTGGCTCAAGCGCTTTGGCCTGCTCGACGAAGCGATTATATATTGGAGCTGCGCTGGTCCCGTATCCCCCGTCATCCAATTGATAAGGAGGATTTCCGACGATTACATCGAATTGCATGGATTCACCAAATAATCCCTGAACCCAAGTCTTGGGCTCGCTATTATGCAAGAGGCCGTAAGCGTGCTCCTCGAAGTCGTTGCCTCGATCAAATTCTTGTCTCGGAGCTCCGCAGAAGCTGCATTTTCCGCCAATTGGTTTCTCAATTTCGTTACCTTCGTTATCCATGGTGAGCACTTTGGCGTTGCCGCCAGCCCAAGTGTGCTCTAAGGGCTCGAACCAAATGTTTCCGGCTTCGGTTTCAAATTTCTTAGTCACCGAATGCTTTCCGTTCGCTATTTTCGAGCAATAAACCGACCTTCTTGCCATGAGAGAGGTCAGTTTGGTAGTGGCGATTCCATATATCTGCTTTGTGAGTATGTGATCCACGCGCTCTTGAAGATCTGGGATTTCATTTTCCAACCCCTTGATCAATCTGGAAGCAATTTCGCGAAGAAACACTCCCGATTTGGTGAATGGGTCTAGAAATGTCGCTGACGAGTTTTGCCAAATAACTTCGCCGTTGTTCGAGTCGGCCCATGACTTTTCTAACGTGTCTAGCATTCGATTTGCGAACTCTGGAGGAGTAAAGACTTCATCACTCGATAGATTCGCAATTGAGTTCAGCACGTCCGGATTGCGGCCGTGAAAATCTATGAATCTGGCGTACTGAGTCTTGCTTGCCCCCGACATAAAAACAGCCTAACTAGTTGGTCCGACATTTTTTGCAATGTCCGAAATCTTCATTGGCGGATAGTCCCTCACTGGGGCAAAAATCTCATCTGGCTGCATGGCGGCAAATAGCGTTCCTTCGCCAAATGAAGACATTTGAAGAAGCTCGTCGTACTTGAAGTCGCGCCTGTTGAATATCCCTTTGCCAAGGTATGCCCATTCGGCAAAGACAATGTGGTTGCCTTCGTGATCTTTTAGGCTAAGTGCATCGCCCTGGACAATGTTCACGGCAAGAACTTCCCTACCTGCTTTGGCTTCCGTGGAGTCTGCATCAAGTTTTAGATGCCTAGAGAAGACGGCTAGCAGGTTCTTTCGGCATTCTTCGGCGTTGTCTGCAAGGAGTTCGACGCCATAAATACACATAAGTCCTAGTAAGGCGTGATGAAGTCGTTCAAATTCGCTTGTTTTGTAGCGCTTGTCGACAGCTGCCAACTTCCGCTCGAGAACCGGGACCAAGAAATTTCCTGACCCGCAAGCTGGCTCTAGAAATCGAGAATCAATACGTTCAGTCTCTTGCTTCACTAAGTCGAGCATTTTCTCAACAAGCCAATCCGGAGTAAATACTTCACCGTGGTCGGTGACGCGCTTTTTCGATTTGATTAGATCCGACACCGCGCTGTCTCCTTTGGCTCCAGCGCAAAAGGTACTGCGCGTGGCAACGTTGAAAGAAAGAATAACCCAGCCCGCGGACATTACGCGGGGACTTCCTGCGCATTCTTGACAGTGACCTCGATTTCGTGATCCAATCGGATCTCAAGGAGCCGTGGGGGCGAAATGGAATCAAACGTAAACACACCAAAACTTGCTGATGTGATTAAACAGTTTCATGAAATTCGAGTGGATGATTACCAAAGAACCTACGCCTGGCGCAATGAGCAGATCGATGAACTCTTCGATGACCTAAAGGAAACTGCGTCCTCAGACGAGAACCACTTTTTTGGAACTCTGATTTTTGAAACAAGAGACAACCACAAGGCAACAATCGTTGATGGACAACAGCGACTAACCACGGTTTTCATCCTTGTAGCTGCCCTGCGAGATCAAATCGCCGCCCTTTCAATGAATGAGATTCCTGCAGAGCGTTCGGGTCAGCTCCCGGTTCACGTAGCGAACAAAGCATGGGGGATCCTTTACCCCGCGCAAGACACCTCGCAACACCGGTTTCAGTCCAACCGATTTTTGAGAGAGATTTTCGCCAAAGGTGTCATGCCTGAGCCTTCCGCGCAGAATCCCATAAATGACAGAGTCTCGGAAATCTCCTTGGCTTTCAGAAAGGGAATTAAAAGAATTCGCCTACTTGTAAGCCAGGACCTAGCGCGCTACGAAGGTGAAATAGACAAGCTAAAACGAATCAATGTGCTTCTGGATTCTCTACTGGAGAAATTCTTAGTCTTGCGAGTGATAACGGGCAGCCTGTCCGAGTCTCTCGAAATTTTCTTGACATTGAACAATCGTGGCTTGCCGCTCGGCCCTTCAGACCTTGTGCGCGGCGCAATTATGAGCTCCCTTGGTAGCGGAGAGAGTGAGCACCAGCAGTCCAAGATTCATCAGAAAATTTTCGAAGAGTGGAAATCAGTCTCAGACCTCGTCAAAGAGCCTGAGGCTTTCCTTCGCCACTACCTGGTTTCTACTGGCAAGGAGAAGGTCCAGAAGAAGAAAGTTTTTGAGGCTGTCAATGATCGCATCAAGGATGAAACTCCGGAGAAGCGTAAACAAAAGGCAGATCACTTTTGGGACGGGGTTCTAGAGGCTGCAGATATCTACAACAAGATCATTGACCCGAAGATGGGTGGTGACCTTCAGTTACATCTCGAGCTTCTGGAAGGTTTGATCAAGAGCCACCGAGTCTTTCTTCTCACGGCTTTCAGCCGAGTATCTGATGCGACAGTTCTCTCAGAACTCGTCCGCGCCACAATGGTGCTTGGATATCGCTGGGTCATGAACGGCGGGAACGCCCAAAAGCTAGAGGACTTGTTCCAAGCAAGAAGTACTGATCTAAGGGACGGGCTTGCTGCATCGACTGTTCTTGATTCGTTGAAGGAATCGTCGAGAATCAGCATCAATGCTCAAGAATATCTCTCCGAGGAAGGCGACTCTAGTTTCATTTCCCGAGCTCTTTTGTTTAGCGTGAACAAGCGACTGGCACCAGACGCCAATGCTCAAAAGCTTGACAAGTCGCTGCACCTTGAGCACATTGCACCGAAGACAGAAACGGATGACTGGAAGCGGGACCTTTTCGAGGGACGAACCGATGAGTACTCCGATTACGACGCATTGGTCTCCGAGATAGGAAACCTGACCCTGCTTGATTCAAAGATCAACATAAAGGCTCAGCAAAAGCTATTTGACGATAAAAAGAAGAAATACAACGACAGCGTGATCAAACTCACTCGTGATCTTCGAGACGTCACCGCTTGGAGGAAAGATGAGATCAAAGCGAGAACTTCTTGGCTTGCAGAGTGCTTCGAGATCATTTGGTCTGTTGAAGCTCCAGCCTCTCAAATTGTGTCATTCCCAAGGTGGCTTGCGGAGCGCAGCTAGCCGGGTAGTTGCCCTTTAAACCAGATTCCTTTGTGCATACGGGCAATACGCTCCGGATCTCCATCGGTCACTGGGACGAACAGGTCGCCGTAGTCGGTGATGTTCAGTCTGGTCCCCGAAGCAAGCTTCTGGGCCAGCAAGGTTATGTGCTCAGACACTGGTTCACCTGCGTTTTTTGAGAGCTGAAGACCGGTTTCAACCTCCACGACATCCGATCCGGTGAACTCGTACTCTTTCGGCAGCACAAAGCCGCGAACAACACTTGTGTTTTCGTCTGGGGCAGGCCCGAACCATCCCACCATTGTCGCCGTACCTTTGAGGTAGCCCATGGCTGCTCCATCGGAGTCCACCCAAACTTCGCCACCCAGGGGAAAGTACCGTAACCACAGGCTCACTACTTGATCGCCCATTTGGCCCAGCTCGTCTTTTACTGAATTGCCGTTGAGATCGTAAACATCTCGAGTGTGGCGATCAAGCGTGAGCTTGCGTTCTGGCTTTGGACCAGTCCACCTGGCACCCCAAGGAGGTCTCTTTTCAAATTCCTTCTTTACCTCCTCGTAATCTTTTTCAATCTCTTTTACTTCTGGAGGAAGGACTATTGGGGCTGCTCCGAGAACAGGCTTCACAAACCTTCCCGAAAGAATGTCCTGAACGCGACCCTTGAGCGCTCTCGCCCAGGCTGAGACCTCCAGTCCAGGGCCTGTGGTTACCGAATCAAAAAGCGAGGCCACTTGAAAAAGTGTGTTCAAGTCTGGTTTCAGTTGCTGGTGATGTAGCTGGTTGAGTTTCCTTCGCAGGCCATCGGCGGCATTGACCCAAATTTGATTTATGTTAGGGATCTGATGCCAGATTTGTGAATCTGGCAGAGTTGCCTCGCCCAAGACGAATCGAAGATCGTTTGGGGCTAGGTAATTGAATGGGGAGTTAACTGACCTTCTATAGTGACGAATATTCTCAAACCAGTCTGGCTCCCCCTGAGCCCCAAAACGCGATTCCAGAAATTCCGAGAATTCGTTAGCTGCGGCAAGCTCCAAAGAAGCCATGATCCCAAGGATTGTGACGTCGTCATCGTCTACCGGTAAGGCAAAGTTAGCCATTAGAAAACCAAGCCAAAATCATTGATTACTGCCAGTGGACGAGTAACTGTGTATGCAACCGCAAGTGTCCTAAGGTCCCCCGGGGCAACTAACATCGCAAGCTGTTTGGCTGTTTTGTTTGTTTCACCATCAATTTCTTGCCGCGTTCCAACCTTTAAGGCACCCACCTCAAACAAGAGGTCGGTGATACTCTGCCCGAGAAACTCATCGATTTCATCCGTCGTGGCCCCATGAAGCGTGAAGTACTTTTTGTCAGGGCTGTATTTCATTACTCTCAGCGGCGCTAGCCAGTTTCCGTCCCTAGCATGCACCAAAGTCATTGAGCCTCGGTTATCCAGAGCATTGTGCTTTTGAAGGCCACCAAGAAGGTCGATTGGCTTGATCTCTGGGGCGGCGGTGTCCCACTCAACTAGTCCAGCAACTAAGTTCAGTTCATCCGAACTGGTCACTCTGAATGTGCTCAGACGACCAGTCTGTTCCTGGGATTGGTCACGCTCTGAGGTTGGCTTGCCGATGTATGGCTTACTGCCAGGAACTAGTTCAATTTCACACTTGCTGATTGAGATAACTTCCGTCGCGCCCACATTGCCCCCAAAAATCCTGTAGGTCTCTAGGTTATTGTCCAAGGCCTCTAGAAGTGGCATGGTTACCCCAGTTCCTTGAACTGTGCCGCTGTGCGAGGGCTGTTCTTCGTGAGTTTCTTGATAGTCAGCTCTTCTTGCGCTTTGTCGTTCGCCCAATCGAGCTGCTTTTCCGAGCCGAGGAGAAGATCCTTGGCCGCCTGCATGGCAAGGATTGTGTCATCGATCTTCTTGATGGCTTGGTCGAACTTCTTCTTGGCGATTCCTACATTGCGGCCGAAACGATCCTTGAACTGTTCAATCTCAAGCTCAAAGTTGGTGAGGTCAACGTTTTGAGCCTTCATGATTGCTAGTTCTTCCTTGTAGGCAAGTGCCTTTGACGACTCATTACTCAACAGCATGATGAGCGTTAGGAAGAACTGAGGGCGAATGACGTACATCTTTGGATACTTGTGGGAGACGTCCACGATTCCAGAGTTGTAGTACTCGTTCTCCGGTTCAAGCACCGAAACCAGAACTGCGTATTCGCAGCCCTTTGCGACACGGTCTTCGTGCAGCTTCTTTAGGAAGTCATCGTTCTTCTGTTTAGTTTTCGAGGTGTCGTCTTCATTCTTCATGTCAAACATGATCGAGACCTTCTCAATGCCGTCGACATTTAGATCGCGGAAGATATAGTCACCCTTAGCACCGTCTTTCGCGTCGTTGTCCTTCTCGAAGTAAGCCAACGGGAATGCTGTGGCACGAATGCGATTGAACTCGGTCTCGCAGTGCTGTTCAAGAGTCTCGCCGATAATCTTTACGTTTTGCTTTGCTTTGAAATCCTTCAGACGAGCCACTTCGTCCTTCTCTTGCTTTAGGAGAACGTCAAACTCAGCCTTCTGCTTTTGCAGTTCTAATTCCTTCTGGGCTGCAGCAAGGTGGAGTTCGTTCTTGAGTTTTTCTTCCTTGGACTTCAGATCTGCTAGGCCTTTAGTCAATTCAAGCTCTTTTTGGGTGTCTGCAGCCTCGAGTGCCGCTTGCAATTTCGCAAGTTCTGCGTCTTTCTTTGAGGCTTCTTCTTTGAGCTTCTCGGTGATCTTTGCCTCAGCCAGTGCGATCTCGGTCTTTTGGCGCTGTTCTGCCTCGTTTAGGCGATCGTGCAGTTCCTTTTCGAACTGATCGTTGCGAACCTGGTTCAGGATGTCGGCATAGCCGGCTTCGTCCACGGTGAATGCCTTCTGGCAGTGTGGACACTTGATCTCGTGCATTTGGTTTCTCTTTCTCTTGTTATTAGTTTTGTTGGTTTTTGATGAAACTCATGGTGTGAAGCGGGGACTAGTGTCCCCGCTTGCGTGGATCTGCTTTGGACTGGCTGGTGCGGAACATTGACTCGGTGGCCCGCTTGCCGAAGGATTCGATGTTGTGGTCCAGCAGCTCCTTGAGTTCTTCTTGCTCGGA
>JACCDH010698287.1_pt1 | contig 22051 bp, 15 predicted proteins | sample 7442481 | NCBI WGS metagenome assembly JACCDH01 (sample SAMN15323433, study PRJNA562643) | freshwater metagenome | isolation source: river surface water | place: USA:Blue River Watershed | collected 2017-08-15
CGTGATCGCTGACCCTGCCAAGGCGATCGAATCGGTGAAGGCACGTGACGGCATCATCAACACCGAACTCGAAACGCGACGCTTGAAGTTGGCAATTGACACCGTGATCAACAGCGCGGATGCACGTGAAGAGGGTTTTGGCCAAATCAAGGGCCCACGTTTGTCTTTGATGGCTTCGCAAGTGTCTGATGCGTTCAACACCAAAACACGCGTGAAGGCTGACGACATTTGGAATGGCTCTTTCTTGCCTAGCACCAAAGAACTCGACATCTTGCCCAAGAAAAAATAAAGCGACACCTGTTTCATGACCGCTGCATCTGAAAATTTTGTTGATTTCCAAAATGTCTGGTTGGCCTACAACGATGAGTTGCTTGCACAAAACCATTACGCGGTAGAAGACATCAACCTACAGGTAAAACAAGGCGAGTTCATCGCCATCGTGGGGCCTTCGGGTTGCGGCAAATCCACATTCATGAAACTCACCACGGGTTTGAGAAAGCCCAGCAAGGGGACCATCCATGTGGATGGTCAACCGGTGAATGGTCCTTTGAAAATCAGCGGCATGGCGTTTCAGTCACCCTCTCTTTTGCCTTGGCGTACCACGCTTGACAACGTGTTGTTGCCACTGGAAATTGTGGAGCCTTACCGCACCCACTTCAAAGAGAAAAAAGCCGAGTACGAAGCACGCGCCATCGACCTGCTCAAAACGGTGGGACTGGGTGGCTACGAACGCAAGTTTCCTTGGGAATTGTCGGGCGGTATGCAGCAACGCGCCAGCATTTGCCGTGCGTTGATTCACGAACCCAAAATGTTGTTGCTCGATGAACCATTTGGTGCCCTCGACGCGTTCACTCGCGAAGAGTTGTGGTGCACTTTGCGTGACTTGCACGCCATGCAAAAGTTCAACGTGATTTTGGTGACGCACGATTTGCGTGAATCCGTGTTTTTAGCTGATACGGTGTACGTGATGAGCAAGAGCCCAGGTCGGTTTGTGGTGAAGCGCCATATTGATTTGCCTCGTCCACGTGACTTGGAAGTGACGTACACACCCGAGTTCACCGACATCGTGCACGAGTTGCGCGGACACATCGGTGCGATCCGCAAAACGGGCGCGGTCATCGGTCAATAAAACAAACGGCAAGTCATATGAATTCAAAACAAATTGAACGCTGGGCACCTTGGGCGTTGTTGGTGCTGATCATTGCGCTGTGGCAAGTGTTGTGCACAGTTTTTAATGTGTCAGAGTTTGTGTTTCCCAGCCCCTTGCGCATTTGGGAACAGATGGTGGAATTTCGCGACGTGATTGCCGCGCATGCTTGGCGTACTTATTGGGTAACGATGGTGGGCTTTGGCATTGCGATTGTGGTGGGCGTGTTGCTCGGCTTTGTGATTGGTAGCTCACCTTTGGCGTATGCCGCGGTCTACCCCTTGATGACAGGCTTTAACGCCTTGCCCAAAGCGGCCTTTGTGCCAATTTTGGTGGTGTGGTTTGGCATTGGTGTGGGGCCTGCGGTGTTGACTGCTTTTCTGATCAGCTTCTTTCCCATCATGGTGAACATTGCTACAGGTTTGGCCACATTAGAGCCTGAGCTTGAGGATGTGTTGCGCGTGTTGGGTGCCAAACGTTGGGATGTGTTGGTGAAGGTGGGTTTGCCCCGCTCCATGCCCTACTTTTATGGCTCGCTCAAAGTGGCCATCACCCTGGCATTTGTGGGCACCACGGTGTCTGAAATGACGGCTGCCAACGAAGGCATTGGTTATTTGCTGATTTCAGCGGGTTCAGCCATGCAAATGGGTTTGGCCTTTGCTGGTTTGGTGGTGGTGGGCGCGATGGCGATGATCATGTATGAGCTTTTCAGCTACGTTGAGAAACACACCACCGCTTGGGCGCATCGCGGTTCACAAAACACCTGATGCCCTTTGGCTTGGCCTGTCACAGCCAAGCCAAAGCAGCCATGGCCACCAGCGTTGGGAACAACGCCCCTAGCAACAAACCACCGGCGCCAATCGAAGCGTCAGAAAAACCCGAACGCAGCAAGGCCACCCCTGCCGGATTGGGTGCATTGGCAATAACCGTCAACCCGCCCCCGGCCACCGCGCCGGCTACCAAGCTGTATTTGGCCTCGTCAGATATGTTCTCGATGAGCGATCCCAAATACGTGAGGGCCGCGTTGTCGGTGAATGCTGTGAGCACGGTGGTGCCCAAAAACAAAATGTGCGGATCCATGTTGGACACAATGGGTTGCAACCACCATTGCTGCATGCCGCCCAACACCACCAAGCCGGCCAAGAAAAACCCGACCAACAAAGCTTCCTTGATGATGAGCGGGTTTTGAAAGCGCTCGTAGGCTTGCGAAAACCCGAGGAACATCAAAAACAAACCAATGAAAGCCACAGGGTGGTGGGCCATCGCCACCACACCTGCCAAAAACAGCAGGTGCACCGCCACCACAAATGTGGGCGCAGTCTCGGCGTTGGCCACATCGGGCGCTTCTGCTTGGGTCAAGTGATTTCGCAAAAAATAAACCGCCACGCTGGCATTGACAACCACAGCCAGCGCCGATTTCCAGCCAAACTGGATGAACATAAATGCAGAGTCCCACTGCCAGGCGGAAGCCACCATCAACACTGGGGGCGCTGCATAAGAGGTGAGCGTGCCCCCAATGGAGATGTTGACAAACAACACCCCCAAAGCGAAATATTTGTAGGGTTCGGGTACATCTTTGCGAAACACTTGCGGGGCCAGCATCAAGGCGGCCAAGGTCATGGCGGCAGGCTCGGTGATGGCCGAGCCAAGCAAGGGCACCACACACAAGCCCAACCAGACTTTGGCCAGGGCTGCGGGCATGGGCATGAGGCGTGACAAGACATCGACCGATGCCAGAACAAAGTTCAATATTGGCTTAGAAGCCGCCACTACCATGACCACAAACACAAACAAGGGCTCGGTGTACTGGCGCGATTCAGCATAGGCAATGGCTTTCGCACCCCCCTGCCAAAACGCCATGCACAAGATGAGCACGATAGCCCAAAAACCAAACACCACTTCCACTTCACCTAAGAGATGAAATAGCCCTGCATGTTCAGGGTAACGGAGCGACAAGCGCTCAAAGAATTTGGCAGAAAAGGTGTGTATCAAGGCGACGGCAAATAGCACAGCCGCCACCCATTCAATTGTGAAATTGAGCATACACGTCTCACAAGTTGAACTGCGAGGCGGCCCGACCTTCGCAACAACCTGTTCACTCCGGTTTGAGTGAACACCCACTATGAATATAGCGCAACCAACGTTTTGTGACACTCAATGTGGCTAGCGCGTATCGCCATCAACAGCAACTGCCTTATGGACAAAAAACCAAAAAAGCAAATATAAAGCGTCAAAAAGTATTATCAATTTATCGGCAAATTTACGCATATCATCGATACCATCAAAACCCGTACGGCTATTTCCGTATTAGCCCCCTTCAACCCTATGGCGATGCACATGGATACAAATCAAGAACATAGCACCCCCCAACACCTTGGCCCAACTTCCACAGATTATTTGTTCATGGCATTGATGGTGCTTATCATCATTGCGGTGACTTGGCTTGGCATTGTGAATTACAAGGAAGCTTTGAAAACCGAAGCCTCAAAGCTCAATGGCGAAGCTTGGGTGGCTTGGCTCACAGAAGAAGGCACCAAACGGTTTGAAGCTGACTACACAATCAATGAATGCAAAGGTGGCGTGAAACCCGCTGCGGACGCCAAAAAAGACGAGCCTGTACTAGGCACTTGGGGCGCTTGTTATGCCTACGCGATGTCAAAAACCGAGTTGAAAGACCAGATCAACCCTTTCTTTAACGCCACACCGCAATTCCTGGCCAAGTGCGACCCAGCTGATCGAACCGTGATGGGTGGCTTTGTGATTGAAGATTTGATGCCCACCCCCGCCGGATCGGCCACGCCATTTGTGGCGACGCAGTTGGTAGACACCGACCCGATTGACTACAAGATGCAATTGCGCCTTTCTGTGTGCGACAAGGGTGGCTACGCCATCAAGATTGCTGAATTTGAATTTTGAGGTTTGTCATGACTACCACCAAACGCGACGATTTTTTAAAAGACATCGATGTCAAAGCCATCTTGGGTCAAGACCAAGAAGCTGATATTTCACGCAATTTGCCGATGCGCAAATGGCTCTACTCATGGTTGCTAGACCCCAACATTCCTGGCAACTTTCAAAAGGATTTGGACAAGTGGATCAGCTATCTGATCATCATTAACTTGTTCACCCTGATGTTCGAGCATGTGCCTGCTGTGTTCGAACCCTACCGCCAATGGTTTCAGTGGTTTGATATTTTCTCGGTGGCGGTGTTCACCATTGAATACCTCTTGCGCTTGTACTTGGCACCTGAAGACGAAGAGTTTAAAAACAAGGGCAACGCACGTTTTGCTTTTGTCAGAAGCCCATTCGCGATCATCGACTTTTTAGCGGTGGCGCCGTTTTACCTTCAATCGTTCATTCCGATCGATTTGCGCGTTTTGCGATTCTTGCGACTGCTGCGAATTTTGAAATTATTCCGCGTGTTGATTCCAGCAATTGCTGAATTCAAAGAGCTGAACAAAAACCGTACTTTCCGTCAAAAAATCCACGCGCTGGTGTTCCCCAGCCAGTACGGCGGAACGATGCAACACATTTTTGAAGTGTTCATTGCCATCTGGGTGCTGCTGTCGGTGCTGGCGGTCATTTTAGAATCGGTCAAGAGCATCAACTATGTTTTGCATTTGCAATTCGTGATTCTTGATGCAGTAGCAGTTGCCATTTTCACGATTGAATACGCCATGCGCATTTACTCGTGCGTCGAAGAGCCAGGCTACAAAGGCGCTGTCTTGGGACGATTCAAACAAGCCAAGTCGCCCTCGACCTTTATTGACTTGCTGGCAATCTTGCCGTTCTTCTTAGAAGTGTTCTTGCACCACTTGTTGGACTTACGCTTCTTGCGAGTGTTCCGACTGGCCCGATTGCTCAAACTCACACGCGGCAGCGATGCCACGGCTGTATTGGTCAAAGTGGTGGTACGTGAATGGCCTGTGATGAGCGCGGCCACCTTCATCATGTTGTTGTTGTTGGTGTTGACTGCCAGTTTGGGCTATTTGTTTGAATACGATGCTCAACCAGAGAAGTTTGAAAACATCCCCACCTCAATTTATTGGGCGGTTATCACGCTTGCCTCTGTGGGTTATGGCGATATATCTCCCGTCACGCCCATGGGCCGCGCGATGACAAGTATTTTGGCTCTGTTGGGTATTGGTATTTTTGCCATCCCCGCAGCGTTGTTGGCTTCTGCCTTCTCAGATGAGTTGGTGAAAGAGCGCGATCAACTGAAAGCCAACTTGTTTGCCATCTTGAAAGATGGGCACATTGACGAGAAAGAGGCAGCGATCATTCGCTCCGAAGCCAAGCGTTTGCACTTGACCATTGGTGAGGTGAATGCGCTGATTGACGTGGTGATCAAAGAGCATGAATTGGAAGAACGCAACCCCTTGCCAATCCACAAGATTGCAGAAAACCCTGCATTGGCTGTTGAACACTACAAAGTGTTGTTGGGGCAAATTCGCCAGTTGGGCATTCAGGTCAATGCCAGCGAGTTTGACGCTGCCGCACAGCAAGGGGACCGTCTGTCCGCCAGCGAGTTTGCTTTGTGGCAAAAAATTCAAGGCAAAGCATAGTACTGCCTGAAACTTTCCCGGCCTAACTGAAAACTTTGGCGCTACAGGCGCCAAAGTTCATTTGGTTGTCAGAGTCTTCGTTTAAGCTTTCGTTACTTTTTTATTCATAACTTGACCATGCGCCAAGGCATTCAACAAACAGTGATGGAGATCATGGATGGCTCGCCCAAGCACGCCATCAGTCGCCACGTGGAGTGGCTGATCACCATTGTTGTGCTGATCAATTGCACCGCCGTTATTTTGGATTCGGTGCCAGAAATTCACGCACAGTACAAAGACTTTTTCCACGAGTTAGAGTTTTGGAGCGTGATGTTTTTTACCGCCGAATATGTGATTCGGGTCTGGGCTTTGGGCGCACATCTGGAAGGTGCGTGGAAAGGTCGCAAAGGCTACATTTTCAGCCCATTTGGTTTGATCGATTTCTTTGCAACGATGCCACATTATTTGCACATGTTTTTTCCTGCTTTGGATTTGCGCATTTTGCGAGTATTGCGTCTGCTGCGTATTTTGAAGCTTTCAAAATACAACACCGCCCTACAAGACTTGTTTCATGCTGTGTATTCAGAACGTCAAGCATTTGGCTCTGCGGTTTTTTTGCTCACCATTGCTACGATTGTGTCGGCATCACTGATGCATTTTGCAGAGGGTCATGAACAACCCGAGGCCTTTGGCACGATTCCTCATTCCATTTATTGGGCCATCGTGACCATCACCTCAGGGTATGGAAACGTTGAACCGATGACCAAAGCTGGTGAAGCAATTGCATTGATCACAGGGTTCCTAGGCGTGTGTATGGCCGCGATCATGACGGGTATCGTGGCCTCCGCTTTCTCTAACCAAGTGGCACGCAAGAAAGCAGCCTTTGAAGCGCAATTGCGTGAAATTTTCAAAGACGGCAACATGTCGGAAGAGGAAGAGGCTTCGCTTAAACGCCTGCAAGCGCATTACAGATTGAGCGACGAACAGGTAGATGCCATGTTGAAGCGTGCGCAAAGCAAAAACATCAAAGTGAGGTAAGTGCGCATGACAACAACCCTTCAACGCACACCTATGCAACGGTTCAAAAGACGCACCTACGAAATTTTGGAAGGTGCCGTTCCCGACAAGGCCAGCACGACCTGTGAAATCTTCATCGCCTTGTTGGTGGTGGCAAACGTAATTGGCATTATCTTGGAATCAGTGCCATCCATCCACGAAGACTTTGAGCAATATTTCCACTTGTTTGATGTGTTTAGTGTGACCGTATTCTCATTGGAATATGTACTGCGCGTTTGGTCATACAGTGAAAAATATTCCCCCGAAGAGGGCACGGCATGGCAAGGGCGCAAAGAATACATGTTCAGCTTTTACGGCTTGGTTGACTTTTTCAGCACCGTGCCGTTTTACTTGCAACTGATGTTCCCTGGTGCAGACTTGCGCGTGTTGCGCATGTTCCGTCTGATGCGAATATTCAAGCTCTCACGCTACAACAGTGCGTTTGAAGACATGGTTGCCGCCGTCAAGGCAGAGCGAGACTCGTTTTCGTCCGCCGTGTTCTTGCTCTTCATCAGCTGCCTGCTGTTTTCGTCGCTGATTTACATCATTGAAGGGCATGATCAGCCAGAGGTGTTCCCGTCTATTCCTGCAGCGATGCACTGGTTTGTGATCACCATCATTTCGGGCTGGGGCAACGTGGACCCGGTGACATTTGTGGGCACGATCTTGGTGATCCTCACGCAAATTTTGTCGATTGCGCTGGCCGCCATTTTGACTGGTGTGGTGGCGACCGCTTACACCGCTCAGGTTGAACGCCGCGAAGCTTTGTATGAAATGGAAGTCCGCGCCGTCTTGGCTGATGGCGTGATTTCTGAAGAAGAAAAGCAACGTCTCAAACACATGCAAGCCAAATTTGGCATGACCGACGATCAGGTGCAGGCCATCGTGCACCAGATGGAAGAAGAAAAACACATTGCAGCGGGCAACCAACAATAATTGACGATTTAATGACTAGGAGTCACTCATGGACAACGGCGCATACGAAAAATACAAAAAAGAAAATCCTGATGTGTACACCCCTATTTCTGCTTACGAGCAAATAGACAACTATGTTCATGAACTCACCAATGCTGAGTTGGTGGTGTGCGTGGTGGCAATTGTTTTGGCCGTGTTTGCCTTGGTCAAAATATTTACCAAAAACAAAAAGAAAAAACCCACCGACGACTCTCATTGATTAAAAACACACCTCATGGTTTCTTTTGTTTATAAATGGCTGTTTGATCCAGAATACAAACACGGCTTCAATCACACACTCGAGCGTTTTATTGCCTTGCTCATTGTGGCCAGCGTTTTTGCTGTCTTGATTGAGAACACACCCGAAATTTATAACGCCTACGCAGGATGGTTCCACTGGTTTGATGTGGTCACGGTGGGTATCTTTACCCTCGAATATGTGATGCGCATCGCCACCGCGCATTTGCATCCTGACTTTGCAGGCAGAAGCTTTCCAAGATTACGTTATGCCTTGAGCTTTTATGCCTTGGTTGACTTGATTGCCATTGCACCTTTCTACATCGCGCATTTTGTCGATGTCGATGTCGAAATGCTGCGTGTGCTGCGGGTGATTCGATTGGCAAGAATGCTCAAACTGTCGCGGCAACTCATCCCTGCATGGCATGAGTTTCAAGCATTGAACCAAGGACGCAGTTTTCGGGCAAAAGTCTATGCCATGCTTGAACCCACAGGCCATTCGGGTCGACTGCACACCTACATTGACAATTTCATTGTGTTTTGGGTGGCCCTGTCGATCACCTGCGTGGTGTTTGAAACCGTGACCTCGGTTCATGCCTTGTTTGCCACCGAGTTTTATGTGATTGACATCATGGCTTTCACTATCTTCACCATCGAGTACATCGCACGCGTGTATTCGGCACCTGAGAATCCACGGTACCACCATCGCATGGCGCGTTGGGCCCACGTTCGCTCGGGCCAGGCCATCATTGATTTGTTGGCCATTTTGCCGTTCTTGCTGGAGAGCTTGGTAGGACAACATCTAGATTTACGCTTCTTACGCGTCTTCCGATTGATGCGCATGCTCAAACTCACGCGCTACACCTCCGCCATGGAAACGCTTTACAAAGTGATTTTGCGCGAATGGCAAGTGATCTTTGCATCTGTGTTTGTGATGATGTTGTTGGTGGTTTTGACCGCCAGCTTAGGCTATTTGTTTGAGCATCCTGCACAGCCCGACAAATTTGAAAACATTCCGCAATCCATTTATTGGGCTGTGGTCACATTGGCATCGGTGGGGTATGGCGATATTTCCCCCATCACCCCCATGGGTCGTGCGCTCACTGTGGTGCTAGCTTTGGTGGGGATTGGTATTTTTGCGATTCCAGCAGGTTTGTTGGCATCGGCCTTTACCGACCAACTTCGCATTGACCGCGATGCCTTCAAAAAGCGTCTATTGGCGGCCTACCAGGATGGCATGCTCAACGGTGCTGAACGTGAAATGGTGGTGGCCGAGGCCGAGCGTTTGCACCTTTCTCACGAAGAGGTTCAGCGTCTCACAGACGAAGCACGCGCCGAATTTGCTGCACGCGAAACGGAACAACAAGTCAAAGTCAATGGGTTGGTGCTGGACGCCGCGGCACATCCAGAGCTGGCGGCTGCACAATTCAAACTGTTAATCGCGCAGTTGACCTTGGTAGCCAAAGCCTCTGGCGCTGACAACTTGCGCCAAAAGCTGCAACAAGATGCAGCGCCTGCGCAAACAGAGCTCGATGTTTTGGCGGTTTTGACCCCCATGCTGAATACCCCAGCTTCAAAACAAAAGTAACGTTTCAATCTGCGGTGGGCTCACGCCATGAGCCCACCTTCCAGTATGCTGGTGGCATGGTTCGTTTTCGTTGGCTTTTCGTTTGACCCACCCACCTCGTATGTCTACCCCTCACGCCACCGGTTTCATGGTGCTTCACAGCAACCAACTAGAAGGCTTGCGTGAGTTGGCGGTGGAGTTCATTCGCAAGCACCCCCTGCCCGTGTTGGCGCCTGAAGTGTTGTTGGTGCAAAGCAATGGCATGAAGCATTGGTTAGAGTTAGCTTTGGCCAAAGACTTAGGGGTGTGTGCGGCCACACAAGTGGCACTGCCTTCTGCCAAACTGTGGCAAATTTATCGCGCTGTTTTAGGCCGTGACGTTGTGCCGGCCCATCTGTCTTTGGACAAATCGCCTTTGGTGTGGCGCATCATGCGACGAATGCCAGAACTGATCAAGGGCGAGGCCTTTGCACCTTTGGCGCAGTACCTCAACCCTGATGCACCTTATGACCGACGTGCGTATCAACTGGCCATGCAATTGGCCGATGTGTTTGACGGCTACCAAAACTACCGTGCCGATTGGTTAGACGACTGGGCCAACACACGCGATCAGTTACGCACCGCTTCGGGCTTACCAGCCCCCTTGCCTCCAGCACAAAGTTGGCAGCCGGCATTGTGGCGCGATTTGCTAGAAGATTTGCAAGCCGACGCCAATGGCTCTGACGCTTATTCAAATGCCTTTCGCTCAAGGGCAGAGGTACACGATGCTTTTGTAAAAGCCTTGGCAAAGCTGCCCCCAGGCCATCGCCCTGAGGGTGTGCCTCACAGGGTAATGGTGTTTGGGGTGACATCTTTGCCCATGCAAACGGTACAAGCTTTGGCAGCATTGGGACGCGTTTGCCAAGTGTTGATGCTGGTGCAAAACCCTTGCCAATTCCATTGGGGTCATGTGGTGCAAGACACGCACCTGACCGAAGAAGAACGTTACCAATGGCACACCGAATCGCACCCGCTGTTGGCTGCATGGGGCAAGCAAGGTCGCGACTACCTGCATTTACTCGACAACTTTGAGCACAGTAACGGCGATGCAACCGCCCAACGCGTGGATGTGTTCATCGACCCACGCAGCTTGGCGATACAAGCAGGTCGCACACCAACGCATCTGGAAGAGTTGCAATCGTCGTTGCTCAACTTAGAGCCCTTGACCAAAGAACCACAACCCGTGCATTTGAATGACCACAGCGTGGTGATGTTGCAAACCCATTCGGCGCAACGCGAAGTCGAGGTGTTGCATGATCAAGTGTTGGCTTGGCTCGATGCAGACCCACACCTGAGCCCCAACGACATCATGGTGATGGTGCCTGACATGGCTTTGTTTGCACCGCACATTCATGCGGTGTTTGGTCGGTTTGACAAACACCATGCACGCCATCTGCCCTACAGCGTGGCTGACACCACGCCCCGAACCGAGCCCTTGGTGCAAGCGCTCGATACCTTGCTGCAATTGCCACAACTGCGCATCACCCGAACCGAATGGCAGAGCTTGTTTGAGGTGGAGGCCATACGTCATCGGTTTGGTTTGGAGGCACACGATGTGTCACAACTCGACGACTGGCTGGCAAACGCCGGTGTGCGATGGGGGCTTGATGCCGAACACCGAGCACCTTGGGGCATGTCGCACGCGTTGTCAGACGCCGAGCAAAACAGTTGGTTGTTTGGTTTGGAGCGCTTGCTGCTGGGCTATGCCACCACTTCTGATGCGGTGTGGCACAACACCTTGGCCGAACCAGGATTGGGGGGCTTGGATTCAAGGGTGATCGAAGGCTTGTTGCAATGGTTGCGCCACACGCAGCAAGCTCTGCTGTGGCTTAAGCAAGAGCACACACCCAACGAATGGGTGAAGGTGTTGCAACAGTTGGTGGGTTTGTTTTTCAAACCCAACACCGAAGCGGATGAACGTTTGCTCGAGCGCGTGATGGCACCCTTGGAAGATTGGTTGGCCGAATGTGAACTGGCACGCATGCACGAACGCTTGCCTTTGGTGGTGGTGCGCGAACATTGGTTGGCGCAACTACAACACTCCAATTTACAACGCCGGTTTTTTGGCGGTGGTGTGCAATTTGCCACGCTCATGCCCATGCGTTCTATTCCCTTCAAGGTGGTGTGTTTGTTGGGCATGAACGATGGTGACTACCCGCGCAACCAAACACCACGTGATTTCGATTTGCTCAACCAAGCCACACATGTCGGAACGGCACACACACATTGGCGTGCGGGTGACCGTTCGCGCCGTGAAGATGACCGGTATTTGTTTTTAGAAGCGCTGTTGGCAGCACGGGAAAAACTCTACATCAGCTGGCAAGGCAGACGCACCACCGACCATGAAAAACAACCGCCGTGTGTGCTGGTGGCCCAATTGCTGGATTACCTCAACACCATGTGGCAAGGGATGGATGGACGAGCGGCCTTTGACGCACCGTTGCAACCGCTGCAAGGTTTTTCGCCCTTGTACTTCACGCAAGATTCGAGGTTTTCAACGTACGCCTCTGATTGGCATGATGCTTTGGCGGCCACTGCGGCCAAGGCTTTGCCGTTGCCAGACACAACGCCAACTTACCCGACAGTGTTGACGTTGCAACATTTGCAACGTTTGCTAAAACAACCTGTTGAGGTTTATTTACAAGACCGTTTACGCCTTCGCTTAGATGCACCTGCTGAGGAAAGCGCACAAGAAGAGCCCTTTTCCTTGCAGGGTTTAGAAAAGTACATCACCGCCCAAAATGTGGCCATGGCAGACGATGCGCAACGCGCATTGACCCATTTGCGCTTGCGGGGCCAATTGGCGTTGGCAGGGTTTGGTCAAGCACAACAAGCGCAGTTGTTGAAAGACCGTCAGACCTTGCGTACCCCCCTGCCCCAACTGTTGACCCAATGGCCTGAGGTCTTACAAACACAATCGGCGCGTTGGCAATTTGCAAAGGTGCAGCTCAACGCGCAATGGGCGCAAGACACATCGCTTTGGCGCAGCAATGCACAAGGCACTGCGTGGCTGCACATTCAACTGCGCCCTGGCGCCGTGAGCGAAGGAAAAAAAGAGCAACCGCAAGCACGTTTAGACACACTTGGCCACCTTTGGTTAGAGCATCTGGCAGCTTGCGCCAGCGGCACACCCACCACCAGCATGCAAATTGGCTTAGATGCGACGGTGCAATTTGCACCGATCGACAGCACACAAGCCCTGAACCATTTGCAACAACTGTGTGATGTGTACTTAGAAGCTTTCACACACCCTTTGCCCGTGGCTGCCAAAACCGCTTGCGCCTATTGGACGCATTTACACACGCCCGACAGCGACCCCGTGGCAAAAGCACGCAGCGTGTTTGACGGCGGGCATCATCGTACCGGTGAACTTGAACAATCGTCGGCCTTGCAACGTGTGTTTCAAAACTTCGATCAACTTGTCCCGCACTTGCATGTTTGGGCGGAGCGTTTGTACGCGCCCATGCACCAAGCGGCGAAACTGGTGCAACTGGATACACAGGTTCAAACGCAACACGAAGAGGCTGCGTCATGAAAGCCCTGCAACCGTTGAATCTGCCTTTGCAAGGGCGACAGGTGATTGAGGCCAGTGCAGGCACGGGCAAAACGTGGACCTTGGCCGCGCTTTATTTGCGCTTGGTGCTGGGCCATGGGCGCGATGAGGCTTTGTTGCCACCGCAAATTTTGGTGATGACCTTCACCGAAGCAGCCACCGCAGAGTTGCGCGACCGCATACGCCAACGCCTGAGCGAAGCTGCGCTTTATTTTGACTTGAGTGCGCAACAACGCACGGTGCCAGCAGCGTTGAAGGTCGATGGGTTTTTGCGTGAGTTGCGCGACAGTCTCGACCCATCGCTGTGGCCCCGCAGTGCCATGCAACTGCATCGTGCCGCCGAATGGATGGACGATGCAGCCATCTACACCATTCATGCTTGGTCACGTCGCATGCTCACGCAGCACGCGTTGGAGAGCCACAATTTGTTTGAGCAAACACGGCTGGAAGAAGCCGATGCGCTCAAACTCAGTTTGGTGCAAGACTATTGGCGTGAATGGTTTTATCCCATGCCCGCCAACAGTTTGCAACATCTGACGCCACTGATTGGGCAAGAGCCCGCTGCCTTTTTGAAGAACTTGTCTGTGCTGTGGCGTGAACAAGAGCGCACACCCACCCCACCTACGCCAGCGGATGTCACGCCCGCCCAAGCCATGCAAGCGCACAGCGTGTGGCAAGACAACATTGATCGCACCGCGCAAGCCGCACGCGATGCGTGGTCGCCCGACGTCTTGCAAGCCATTGTTGCTGCAAGGGAACAAAAATTGATTTCTGGTGTGGGCATCACCGCCAAGAATTTTGAAAGTTGGCTACAAGCCTTGCAAGCTTGGGCTGAAGATGGCGAGGACATCAAGCCTGATGTGTTGTCACGATTTGGCACACAAGCGTTGCAAGACAAAAAATGGCAGGCTGCGGATCAATACCCGTTTTTTGCACGCGTACAAGAACATGTGCAAGCCTGCACCACACCCATCGACACCTTGCCCTTGATCGCCAAACATGCTGCCTACACAGTAGGGCTTGCCTACCGCACGGCCAAACAACAGCGTGCCGCGTTTGATTTTTCTGATTTGCTGCAAAACCTGCACCATGCTGTCATGGCCGATGACCAACGTTTGGCCACAGCCATTCGGCAGCAATACCCTGTGGCCTTGGTGGATGAATTTCAAGACACCGACCCGTGGCAGTACGGCACACTGCATCGCATTTATGCACCCGAGGTATGCACGCCCCACAATGCCTTGATGATGATTGGTGACCCCAAGCAAGCGATTTACAGTTTTCGCGGTGCTGATTTGGGCACTTACCTCAAAGCCCGCGCCGATGCCATCGCACTCGATGCCAACGCATGCCACACGCTCACCGGCAACCACCGATCTTGCGCTGCGTTGGTCAAGGCCATCAACCATGTGTTCATGCAAAGCACTGCGCCCTTTGCATCCGCACGGGGTGAGATTGCATTTGTTGAGGTGAGCGCCCAAGGCACTGAAGCCCCCTTCACCCTGGCGGGGCAGGACATGGCGCCTTTGCAAGTTTGGCACTTGCCTTCGGATGACGACAGCGAGGTGGTGACGGTCAACCACTACCTGCAACATGCTGCTGCAGTGTTTGCCGATCAGATGGCCACGTTGCTCAACACACCCGAAGCAAAGGTCAATCCCAGTGACATGGCGGTGTTGGTCAGGCATCAAACACAAGCCGATGCCATACGACGTGCTTTGCGTGAGCGTCGTATTCCCAGCGTGTATTTGTCGGACCACACCAGCGTGTACAGCTCGCAGGAGGCGGTTGATCTGTGGCGCCTGCTGCGTGCGGTGGCGTCCCCTCGACAAACGGCTTGGGTGCGCGCGGCCGTGGGCAGTCGCTTGTGGGGCTTGGCATTGCCGGATGTGCAAGCCATGACACAACACGAAACACAGTGGGAGCTGCTGCTCGACCAGTTTCACCATTGGCATACGGTGTGGCAACAACAAGGTGTGCTACCGATGTTGCATGTGTGCTTGCACAGCCACAACATTGCGCAACGCCTTTTGCAAGACAACGATGGCGAACGTCGCTTGAGCAATGTGTTGCATCTGGGCGAACTGTTGCAGCATGCCGCGCAAACTTTGCAAGGTGAACATGCCTTGGTGCGTTTTTTGGGCGAACAAATACAGCGCCCACCACAGGGCAGTGAGTCGCAACAAACGCGACTTGAAACCGATGCCATATGCGTGAAAGTAATCACCTATCACAAAAGCAAAGGCTTGCAATACCCGATGGTGTTCGTGCCATTTGCTGGCACGTTTTCGGTAGAGAAAAAAGCCAAAACATCATTCACCGACGAAGAGGCCGAAGACACCGATATCAGCACATCCTCCGTTGAAGAAGACATGCGCTTGCTCTATGTGGCGCTCACACGGGCACAAAAAGCGGTGTGGTTGGGCGTGGCTGAAACGCGCAACGACTTGAGTGGCTCTGCCGACAAAAACACACTCAAGCGCAGCGCTTTGTCGCAATTGCTCAACCGCAAAGTGCGCGGCGATTTGCTCACCCAGTTGCAAAATTTGTGGAGCACGAGCGATGCCATAGAAGTGCGTCAGATGCCTGCGATCAGCCACACACGCTACGAGGCACAAGCCGCCATCGAACGCATGAAAACGGCGCTCACACCTGTGCGGCAACACGCCAGCGATTGGTGGACCGCCAGTTTCAGCGCATTGACACGCGGCTTGGCGTCTGATTCTTTGCGCGACGAGGCTTTTGCAGATGCCTTGCACGATGCTGTGCAAGACACCACCGAAGACACCTTGCAAGCAGATGCGCGTGAGCAGCAAACACCTGCGAATGAAAACCAGCACAGCCCTTGGCAATCGTTTCCAGCCGGCGCACGTTATGGCACGCTGTTGCACGACCTGCTCGAATGGCAGTCGCGCAACCAATGGCCAGCCGCGCATAACGCTTCACCTTCCTCCGAAGAAGAATGGGCTGCGTTGCTTGCACGCAAAGCCCGATGGTTGCAGCTCGAGGAAACACACACGCAGCAACTCACACCGTGGGTACAACAACTCATCACCACGCCTTTGCCTTTGCAAAGTTTGGGCACAGAACTGGTGTTGAGCCATTTGGCCAGCGACCAGCTTTGGGCAGAGATGGAATTTTCTTTTGAAGCACACCACGTGTCCTCGCAGACATTGGACCAACTGATACAAGAACATGTATTGGTGGGGCAAGCTCGCCCCGCCCTGCAAGCACGCTCGTTGAACGGCATGCTCACGGGCTTCATGGATTTGGTGTTGCAACACGATGGCAAATACTGGGTGCTCGACTACAAATCCAACCGCTTGCCTGATTACAACCAAGCACACCTCAACCAAGCCATTTTGGAAAAACGCTACGAAGTGCAATACGTGTTGTACACCTTGGCCTTGCATCGCTTGCTCAAATCGCGGCTTGCCAACTATGACTATGAGCAACACATGGGCGGCTGCATTTATCTGTTTTTACGGGGCATACAAAACAAAGGCGCGGGTGTGCATGCTTGGCGTCCAAGCCTTGCATTGATCGAAGCGCTGGACTTGGCGTTCACCCACACGGAGGTGACATGACGCTCAAGCACTTGCTTCATAGGCCTGCGGCACTCACGCAAACCACCACACCGCTGACGGGGTTAGACCTGACGTTTGCGCAATGGCTCCACACCCAACACCCCGCTCCCAACGATGCTGCTTTGTGGCTGGCTGCGCTGACCAGCCACCAATGGGGGCGTGGTCACGCGTGTCTCGATGTGTCAATGCTCATGGCGCAACCTGCGACCTTGTTGGGTTGGACCACCGCACAAGCGCAAAATATTCCCACAGACTTGGCACAAGCCGCTGATGACCTGCCATGGACGCAGGGCGAGGACAGCCCTCTGGTGTACGACACCGCACAAGGCTTGCTCTACTTGCGCCGCGCCTGGCAAGCCGAGCAATTCATTCGCAGCAACATCGCACAACGTTTGGCACAACCTCAAAACGTGCCCACCGATGTGACGCAACGCCTAGATGATATTTTTTCAAACAGCACACAGGCCCATGACTTGCAGCGTCAAGCCTGCGAGGTAGCCGCCCACAACGCGGTCACACTTATCACCGGCGGGCCGGGCACTGGCAAAACCACCACGGTGGTGCGGTTGTTGGCGGTGTTGGCTGGCAACCAAACCGAGCCCCTGCGCATTCACTTGGCTGCACCCACAGGCAAAGCTGCGGCGCGATTGAGTGAGTCGATCACGCAAGCCATGCACCAACTGCCCGCTGCTTTGCAAGCGCGCATTCCCACGCAAGCACAAACATTACATCGCTTGTTGCAAACACACACCGCCAACACACGTGTCACACCGTTGGCCAGCGATGTGGTGGTGGTCGACGAAGCCTCGATGGTCGACTTAGAAATGATGGCGCGTTTGCTGCAAGCAGTGCCATTGAATGCTCGCTTGGTATTGCTAGGCGACAAAGACCAACTCGCTTCGGTAGAAGCCGGCGCCGTGATGTCACAGTTGTGTAGCGGCACCTTGCTGCGAGCACAAACCGTCACCCTCACACACAGCCATCGGTTTGATGCCAAGCGCGGCATTGGCCAATGGGCTCAAGCGGTCAACCACACGCCCTCTGCCGTGCCGGCTTTGTGGCAACAAGCACCCGATTGGTTGACACATCTGTCCAACCACCCCATGCCCGATGTGACACGGCTCGCACTCAAACACACGCATGACGCCACATGGTATGCAGGCGTGCGTCACGGCTGGCACGCCTACTTGGCTCAACTTCAAAATGTGTCGAATGGCTGTGATGCCACGCAAGCACAAACCGTGTTGAAAACATTCGCACAGTTTTCGGTGTTGTGTGCGCTGCGTGAAGGCCCGTGGGGTGTGACACTACTCAATCAACAGATCGAAAAAGCACTGCAACTCAATGTACACGGCCAAGCTTGGTATGTCGGTCGGCCCGTGATGGTCACACGCAACGACTACGCACTCGACTTGATGAATGGCGACATCGGTGTGTGCTTAACCAACCCAGAGGGTGATTTGCGCGTGGCGTTTCCCAGCAGCGACCCTACACGCGTGCGCTGGATCGCACCTTCACGTCTTGACAGCGTAGACACCGTTTTTGCCATGACAGTACACAAATCACAAGGCTCTGAATTCACACACGTGCTCTTGGTGCTACCCGCACAAAGTGCGCCCGTGCTCACACGGGAACTGGTGTACACCGGCCTCACCCGCGCACGCGAGCGCCTGACGGTGTGGGCACCGCAAGCTAACGTGTTGTTTGAAGCGTGCGAACAAAAGGTGTTGCGCAGCGGGGGGCTGTCTCAATGAGTGGTCACAATGTCTTGGGCCATGGCATGCAGCAGTTTGGCCAAAGGTGATTCTGATCGCGACTTCAAGGTCACCCAACCGAAACGCGCTGTTGCGTTGAGCGCAGGCGAGAGTGGCAGCGCCACCAAATCGGGGGCAATCGCACGAATGGCCAACACAATGGCATCGCTCGTGCGGACCACATCGAGCAAACTCGACAACTCCTCACACCGCAAATTCACCAACTGCTCAGGATGCGCTTGCGCACCGTAGCGCTCGATCAGCACGCGGGCCACTTCGTCGCTCAGCGGGGTCGACGCCACAGGGTATGCACGCACCTGCTCGATGCTGACACTTTTGCGCTGCGCCAAAGGATGCCCAGGGCGGCACATGAACGCGCCGGGCATTTCGCACAAAGGTTCAACGCGCAAGTCACTAGCCGGACTGAGCGAACGAATGTCCAGAATCAAAGCATCCAGCGAACGCTCGCGCAGTTGTTGCACCAGCAGCGATGTGGCGCCACGCGCAATGTCCAAATGCGCTTGCGGGTATTCGTTGGCCATGCACATGAGCATTGGCGTCATCCAAATCGCGCCCGGCCCCGAGCCCAAACCCAATCGCACATGGCCCAGTTGACCCACCAGCAATTGCTGACCGCTTTGTTTGAGGTTGTTCGCCGCTTCGAGCACATCCCTCGCTTGCCAAAGCACATGTTGGCCAAAAGCGGTGAGTTCGTTTTTTCGCCCCACGCGGTCAAACAAGGGTTGCCCCAGCTCTTCTTCGAGCGATTGGATGCTGCGGCTCAACGCGGGTTGTGTGATGAACAGCTTGTCAGCCGATTTGCTGAACGAGCCGGTATGGGCCAGTTCAAGAAAATGCTTGAGTTGAACCAAGGTCATGACCGTCTCATGTATGCATTGAAGTTATGGAATTTTAACCAAATATGCATTGGACATACATGTGACGAGTTTTTACGATGACCCCACATCAACACACGACCGGAGACAAACCATGCGCCCCACCTTTCAAAGCTGGCTCACCCGAGCCACCAGCGCCGCTGGTGCTTTGCTGATTGCCAGTTCTGTTTTTGCCCAAACCTATCCCAGCAAACCCGTCACCCTGTTGGTGCCCTACCCTGCAGGCGGTTTGTCTGATGTGATCGCACGCACCGTCAACACCACCCTGTCAAAAAACATGGGGCAACCGGTGATCGTGGACAACTTGGGCGGCGCCAGCGGTTCTATCGCTGCTCAAAAAGTATTGAGCGCACCCGCTGATGGACAAATCATTTTTCAAGGCTCACCCAACGAACTGATCTTGGCCCCTTTGGCTATTTCAGCGGTGAAATTCAAAAGCGAAGATTTCCGTTTGGTGCAAATGATTGCCACCGCACAAATTGGTTTTTTGGCCCGCAAAGATTTGCCTGTGAACAACGTGGATGAGTTTTTAGACTACGCCCGCAAAGAAGCCCAAGCCGGTCGCCCCATCACCTATGCGAGCGTGGGGCCAGGCTCGTTCTATCACTTGTTGGGTGAACACCTCTCCAAAGTCACCAACATTCCCATGACGCATGTGCCCTACAAAGGAGCTGCACCTGCCAACCAAGATTTGTTGGGTGGTCAAGTTGATATTTTCTTGGCACCGTTTGGCAAGGCCTATGACGAAATGCACAAGCAAGGCAAGCTCAAAGTGCTGGCCATGCTCAACAGCGAGCGTTTGGAATCGGTGAAAGACTATCCCGCCATCACCGAGAGCAAATCGTTGAAAACATTTACCTTCAACATTTGGACCGGTTATTTTGTGAAGAAAGAAACGCCCGAACCCATCGTGCAAACCATTCACAAAGCCATCACCGATTCACTCACCGACCCCGCGGTGCGTGGTGGCTTAGAAGCCAACAGCCAGTTGGTGGCCAAGCCTTTGTCGCTGCAAGCCGTGGGCAAAGCCTACGCCGATGGCACCGCGCAGTTCCGCGCGATTGCCAAGTCGATCAACTTGCAACCTCAGTAACACATGACTTACTTGCGCGATGCACTCACCGCACGTGTGGGCGAATTCATTCAACTGCGGCATGACATTCACAGTCACCCTGAGCTGGCGTTTGAAGAGCACCGCACCTCAGAGCTCGTGGCTTCTAAATTAGAAGCCTGGGGTTACAGCGTACATCGCGGTTTAGGGGGCACCGGTGTGGTCGGCACCTTGAAGCGTGGCAACGGTCAACGCAGCTTGGGGCTACGTGCCGACATGGATGCGCTGCCTATTCAAGAGGCCACAGGTGTTGCATGGGCCAGCCGCAAAGCTGGACTGATGCATGCCTGTGGTCACGACGGACACACCGCCATGCTGTTGGCCGCGGCACAAAGTTTGGCGCAAGATACGGAGTTTGATGGCACGTTGCATTTGATTTTTCAACCCGCCGAAGAAGGCGGTGGTGGCGCCGTGCGCATGATGCAAGACGGTTTGTTCGAATTGTTTCCATGCGACGCCGTGTTTGCCATGCACAACATGCCCGGTGTGCCTGCAGGTCACTTTGTGTTTCGCGACGGTGCCGCCATGGCCTCGAGCGACTATGTGACCATTCAAGTGCACGGCACGGGCGGCCATGGCGCCATGCCACACCGTGCAGCAGACCCCTTGGTGGCAGCTGCCTCTATCGTGATGGCTTTGCAAACCGTGGTGTCGCGCAACGTCGACCCCTTGCACACCGCCGTGGTGACGGTGGGTGCGATGCATGCCGGCAAAGCCAACAACGTCATTCCCGCACTCGCCACTTTGGAATTGAGCGTGCGCGCACTCGACCCTGCTGTGCGTCAACTGTTGGAGCAGCGCATCAAAGCTTTGGTGGCTGCGCAAGCAGAGAGTTATGGTGTGCGCGCTGAAGTGACGTGGAAACCCGGTTATTGCGTGTTGGTCAACGCTATGGATGAAACCAACTTTGCACGTCAAGTCGCATTGAACATGGTTGGCCCTGAACGCGTGACCTTGCATGGGCCGGCGCTGACCGGCAGTGAAGACTTCGCCTTCATGCTGGAAAAAATTCCTGGCAGCTATTTGCTGATTGGCAATGGTGACGGTGACTCAGCCGGTGCGTGCATGGTGCACAACCCCGGCTATGATTTCAACGATGACAACATCGAAGTCGGTGCCCGCTATTGGGTGAACTTAACGAAAGCCTTTTTCGCACACTGAACATTTTTAAACCACGTGACATCGGGAGAGATTGCTGGAACCCAAGCAACGCCGAAGGAGCAACCGCCCCGGAAACTCTCAGGCAAAAGGACCGATGCCACATTACATTCTGAAGAGCGGTGAACGTTTTCGTCCGTCCACCCACCGCAGGAGCAAGCAGCCTTTTCAGGTTGTGAATCTCTCAGGTCCAAAACAGAAGGGGCGCTGACATCGCGAGGTGCGCTGTCGGCTCAACCCTAGACGTTTTAGAAAGACCTGAACCATGACTTCTATTGCCATCATCGGCGGCGGCATCACCGGCGTGACCACCGCATACGCTTTGGCCAAACGCGGCTTTGCCGTGACCTTGTTCGAGCGCCACCGCTATGCCGCCATGGAAACCTCGTTTGCCAACGGCGGACAACTCTCTGCTTCTAACGCCGAAGTGTGGACCCACTGGTCCACC